>Ga0116229_10000087_pt1 | contig 83841 bp, 75 predicted proteins | sample S1TSphgellanicum_3_FD_87313 | JGI IMG/M metagenome (GOLD analysis project Ga0116229, IMG submission 87313) | Host-associated microbial communities from peat moss isolated from Minnesota, USA - S1T2_Fc - Sphagnum magellanicum MG | ecosystem: Host-associated > Plants > Peat moss > Unclassified...
ATCGATCAATGAATTTTTGAAACCGCGGGTCGTCAAAGTACAACCCGTGTCGCCGCGCCATGCGCGTATCGTGATCGAACCGTTCGAACGCGGCTTCGGTCACACCTTGGGCAATGCGCTGCGGCGCGTGCTGTTGTCCTCTCTGCCGGGTGCCGCGATCACCGAAATCGAGATCGAAGGTGTGCTGCACGAATACACGGCCATCGAAGGCGTACAGGAAGACGTCGTCGACATCCTCCTGAATTTGAAGGCGGTCGCCATCCGCATGCATACTCGCGACGTCGCGGAGGTGCGCCTGCACAAAAAGGGTCCGGGTCCCGTGACCGCGGGCGATATCGCCGGCGACCACGATATCGAGATTCTGAATCCGGACCTCGTGATCGCGAATCTTACCAAGGCCGGTGAGCTGTCGATGTCGCTGAAAGTGGAACGCGGCCGCGGCTACCGTCCGGCGGCGCAGCGCATGGCGTTCGAGGAACAGACCCGCGCCATCGGCCGATTGCAGTTGGACGCCTCCTTCAGCCCGGTGCGCAAGGTCACGTACAACGTCGAAAGCGCGCGCGTCGAGCAGCGCACCGATCTCGACAAGCTCATTCTCGATATCGAGACCAACGGCACGATCGATCCGGAAGAGGCCATTCGCCGCGCCGGCGGAATCCTCAAGGATCAACTATCGGTGTTCGTCGATTTGCAGGGCCAGGACGAGTCGACCACCAAGGCTACCGAAACGCAGTTCGATCCGATCCTGTTGCGTCCCGTCGATGAGCTGGAGCTCACGGTGCGGAGCGCCAATTGCCTGAAGGCCGAGAACATTCATTACATCGGCGATCTGGTGCAGCGCACGGAAGTGGAATTGCTGCGCACCCCGAACCTCGGCAAGAAGTCGCTGACCGAGATCAAGGAGGTGCTCGAGAGCCACGGCCTGACGTTGGGCATGCGCATCGACAATTGGCCCCCGCCGGGATTGAAGCGCGACGATGAGCGCGACGGTCTTTGAAGACCGAGCGTTTTTTCACCACGAGACCATAGACCAGGATTCTAGACCATGCGGCATCGAAACAGCGGGCGCCAGCTTTCGCGCAACTCCTCTCATCGCCACGCGTTGTTGCGGAACATGGCGACCTCGCTGCTGCGCCATGAGACCATCCGCACCACGGTGCCGAAGGCCAAGGAATTGCGCCGCGTGGTCGAGCCCCTGATCACTCTGGCCAAGGCCGATTCGCTCGCCAAGCGCCGCATGGCGTTCGCCCGTCTGCGGGATGACGCGGTGGTAGAGAAGCTGTTTGCGGACCTCGGGCCCCGGTTCAAGGCGCGCGCGGGCGGTTATACGCGCATCCTCAAAATGGAACCCCGCCCCGGGGACTCCGCCGATATGGCCCTGATGCAACTCGTCGATGGCCCGGTGGCCGCCGCCGAAAAGACCGAGGACGCCAAAGCGACGAAGGCGCCTAAGAAAGGCAAAAAAGCCGCTGATGCTGAAGGCGAAGCGACCGCGAAGCCCGCCCGCCGCAAGGCCAAAGCCGCCTAGTACATTTCGGCCTAGCGTATTTAAAACATCGCTCAGGCCGCGGCGACCGCCGCGCCACTCGGCATTGAAGTTTAGCCTCCGGCTGTGCTCAAAGGCTACGCCGCCGCCGCGAACGCATCGCGCGTCATATTCTCCGGCGCCCCCGCCGTGGTCGCGACATTGTCTTCGATTCGCACGCCGCCAAACGGCTTCAGTTCCTCGACCACCGACCAGTCGATGTGGGCGCGGCGCGAGTCCGCATGAGCCGCAGCCAGCAGCGAATCGATCAGATAGATCCCCGGTTCCACGGTCACGACCACGCCGGGCTCGAGCATGCGCGTGAGGCGCAGGTACGGGTGTCCCGGGGGCCGCTCGACTTCGTGTCCTTGCGCGTCCCCCATCACGCCGCCGACGTCGTGGACCTGCAGTCCGAGCAAATGCCCGATGCCGTGCGGAAAGAACACGCCGGTGACGCCGAGTTCCAGTGCGGCCTCGCCCGGCAGCTTGGTGAGGCCGATGCGATGCAGCACATCGCCCAATATCCGATGTGCGGACAGGTGTACGTCGCGATAGTCGCGGCCGGCGACGATTTCACCGCACAGAACCAGCTGAGCGTCATTCACGGCCTGCACCAGATCCGCGTAGCGGCAGGGGAAGGCCGCATAGGTGCGGGTGATATCCGATGCATAGCCGCGGTATTGCGCGCCGGCATCGATCAAGAACGACCGTAGATCCTTGGGGCAGGCTCGCTCCAAATGCTGGTAGTGCAACACGGCCGAGTTTCGGTTGTAGGCGATGATATTGTTGTACGGCATCTCCTCTTCGCGCTGGGCGCACGCCTCCAAGTACCGCATGTGCGCCTCATATTCAGATGCTCGGCCGCGAAACGCCGCCAAGGCCGCGCGGTGCCCACGTACCCCGAGTGCGCTGGCCCGGCGCAGGCATTCGAGCTCGTACTCGGTCTTCACGGCGCGATCGTAGTGCAGGCGCTGGAGCAGATCCGGAGGATTCGAGGCCGCGGGGTCAATCCCGTCCGGGGCGGTCCCTTTCGGGTCGAGATCGGCACCGATGTGGGCAACACGGCCGAGTTTGACCCAATGCTGGCTCGCCTTCGACGGATCATCCATGGGCGTGAGATCCACGTGTGCCGCCCAAGGCGCCCGCGGCATGGGGGCCGCCTTGTGCCAATAGTCGTTCGGCTGATGGAACAAGACCCTGGGACGTGCACCCGGCGAATACACCAGGATCGAGCGCGGATTGTCGAGCACCGGAACCCATGCCTTGAAATGAGGGTTCACCTTGAACGGGTAGGCTTGGTCGTCGAGGAATTGGACCGGCGCGGCGCCCGCATAGATCACCAAGGCGTCGAAGCCGGACGCGGCTAGCGCAAGGTCCGTGCGACGCATGAGGGTACTCAAGTGCGCGGCGTATAGCTGGTCGAGACTCGATTCGCTCACATGCTCTCCGAACGCAGGCCTTTTCAGTCCCGAATTATGCGCCAGACGGCTGCAATCGCACACCGGCAACCGCACAACCGGAAACGGGCCTTTTAACCCTAGTCGCGATTCGTGGACGTTAAAGGCGCGTCAGGGATCGCGAAAGAGATAGGAAAGTGCGGCAAAACCCTCTAAAATCGCCCCCGACATTTGGGTGAAGGCCCAACGAGACGCTCGGCCTAAAATTTTATTCATTAAATATTTCTGGGGTATCGATAGATGAAGACCAAACTTGCTTTAAGCGCTTTTGTCGCCGCATTCGTGCTGAGTGCTTGCGGCAGCAAGACCGAGGCTCCCGCTCCGGCTGCTGATACGACTCCTCCGCCGGCCGCCGCGCCGGAAGCCGCCGCCTCCGCCGCTGCGGATTCGGCTTCAGCCGCGAGTTCAGCCGCCGACGCCGCCTCGAGCGCAGCGTCTGCCGCGAAGCCTTAATCCGCTTCGCTAGCTGATCCCACACGCCCGGGCGGGCTGCCATCAGGCACGTTCGTCCGGGCTGTGTTTTTGGAATTCCGGGAAGCACGTCGTTGCTCATCAGCATTCGCGATTGCAGACATTCCAAGATCGATCGAGAGTGGATCCGGAGCGTCTATGGCGAATACATCGACTCCCTGGCCGACCTGAATACCGGTTTGTTCTCCGTGATGGGCGCCGGCAGCCCGGGTGAAGATGAGATCTTCGCCAACTGGTTCTCCAACGATCACGCCCATCCGCTGGTGATCCTCAGAGGATCCGACCCCGTGGGTTTTGCGCTGGTCACCCGCCCCCAGATCCCCGTGGTGGGCGAACCCGTGACCGACTACCGGATGTCCGAGTTCTTCGTCCGTAAACAGTACCGCCGAGTCGGCATGGGCCGCGATGCGGCGACCTTGATATTCGACCGCTTCGCCGGTGAGTGGGAGATCATCGAGTACCAGCGCAATCCCGGCGCCGTGGCCTTCTGGCGGCAAGTGCTGCTGGATTACTGCGGCGGCAGCTTCACCGAGCGCACACGGCACGGCGAGGTACAGCAGCGCTTCAGGAGCCGTTCTTCCGCCCACAAGTGAGCGCTTCGGCGGCGATCGCCTGGGCGACGTACTCCACGTTGCCCGGCATGATGCCGGCCAGGTTCATGCGGCTGTCCGAGGTCATGTAAATGTGGTGCACGTCGCGCAGGCGGTCCACCACCGTGGCGGAAACACCGAGCAGGGAAAACATACCGCGCTGCGTGCCGATGAAGTCGAAGGATCCGCCGCCCGTCGCTTGCCGCAACCGCCGCGCGAGCAAGTTGCGCATCTCCACGATGCGATTGCGCATGGCACCGAGCTCGGCGATCCATTCGCCTTTGAGTTCCGCGTCGGCAAAGATTCGGGCGGCGATCGCGGCGCCGTGATCGGGCGGCATCGAATATATGCCGCGCGCGATTTGCAGCATGTGGCTCATGACCGCGTCGGCGCGAGTCTCGTTCTCGGCAATCACGATCAACGCACCGATGCGCTCGCGGTACAAACCCAGATTCTTGGAAAAGGACACGGCGATCAGCGCTTCCGGCACCTGTTCCGCGACGCGCCGAAGGCCGGCGGCGTCCGCCTCCAGATCGGCGCCGAAGCCCTGGTACGCCAGATCGAGGAACGGCACGAGGCGTCGCTGCTGCAGCAACTCGATCACTTGGGTCCACTGCGCCGGCTCCAAGTCCGAGCCCGTCGGATTATGACAACAGGCGTGAATCAATACCGCATCGCCGGGGGCGGCCTCGTGCAATGCCTGCAGCATGGCATCGAAGCAGAGCGCATGCGCGGCGGCGTCGTAGTACGGGTAGCGTGCCAGCTCGAGCCCCGAACTGCCCAGCAAGGAGGCGTGATTGCCCCAGGTGGGATCGCTGACGTGCACCGTGACGGCGGGCGTCGCCGCATGAATCAATTCCGCTCCCACCCGCAAGGCGCCGCATCCCCCGGGGGTCTGCAAGGTCCTCACCCGCCGATCGCGGCGCGCGCCATGCGCGGCGCCGAGCACGAGTTCTTCGACGGCGTCATTGAATTCCGCCCGGCCCGCGGCCGCGACATAGGATTTCGTGGATTGCGCCGCGAGCAGCTCAGCCTCGGCGCGCCGCACGCACGCGAGCACCGGCGTGTTGCCCGACAGATCGCGGTACACACCGACGCCCAAGTCTACTTTCGACGCCGAGGTATCGGCTCGATACCTTGCCATCACCCCCAGAATCGCATCCGGGTTCAATTGTTTGAGCGGCTGAAACACGCGATGAGGCCCCATTCTTGTTGCCGCCGCATTATAGTCGATGCAACGATGACGATCCGGCGCACGTGCAGTATCGGCTTGACGCTCGCGTTCGTCGCCGCGGCAGGCGCCGCCGTCGCGCCCAGCTCCGGCGCGCCGCGCATCGGCCCGCGCATCGTCAGCATGAGTCCGCACATCACGGAACTGCTGTTTGCCGCCGGAGCGGGCGATGTCATCGTCGGGGTCGATGATGCCAGCGACTATCCCGCGGCGGTCGCGGGAATCCCTCGCGTGGGTGAAGTCACGTCCCTCGATGTCGAGGGCTTGCTGAAGCTCGAACCGACGTTGATCGTCCTGTGGGACTCGGGCACGCCCGCACGCAGCAAAGCCGAACTCGCGCGCCTGCACTTGAAACTGTATGTCACCGAACAGCGGCACCTCAACGACATCGGCACCGCACTCATCGAGTTCGGCCGGTTGGCCGGTACCGACAATGTGGCGGCGGCGGCGGCGCGCGACTACCGGCTCGGACTCGAGCGGCTGCGGCGCGAGTACGCGGGGCGCCCGCGGCTCACCGTGTTCTATCAAGTATGGAACCGACCGCTGTACACGCTCTCGGGCGCTCATATGGTGAGCGAGGTGCTTTCGCTGTGCGGCGGCGACAATGTGTTCGCTGAGCTCACGACGCTCTCGCCGGCGGTCGACACGGAGGCGGTAATCGCACGCGATCCGGAGGTGATTCTCATCGCCGCCGGCGGCGCGGAAGGCGCTCGGCAGGTGCTCGATTGGAACCGCTTCCCGAGTCTTCGCGCGGTGCGGAGGCACCGCGTATATGCGGTCGACCCGTCGCTCGTGAACCGCATGTCTCCCCGCATTCTCGAGGGGGCACGCCAGGTTTGCCGCAGCCTCGATAGCGCGCGCGGCACGACTTGACATAGATCTTGCGGGAACCGTGAAACAGGACACGCCACCGTCGCCAATCTAAGACAGTGGTCCGATGACATTTCTTGGGGTTAGCGTGTACCCTTTCCAACGCTTCATCAGCGATCCACTACATCAGCGGGAGAGTTAACATATGGCGCTTTGGAACGAAAAACCCACCCCCGCCACGGCGGGCCCTGTCGTCTCACCGCCGGCGTCGCTGCCGGAACGGACCTTGCCGGAGCGAACCATGAATGATTCATCACTCGCCGTGTCACGGCGCCCCACCCCAAAGACCGCCGCCGAAGCCGGGGAATCGGTGATTGCCGCCAATATCAACATCGAGGGGAAAATCGAGGGCTCGGGAAATGTACGCATTGCCGGGCGCTTCAAGGGTGATGTACGCATCGATGGCAATTTCAGCATCGAAGCCGGCGCGCATTTGACCGGCCAGGTTTTGGCCAGCATCGTGGTCGTCGGCGGCGAGCTGCAGGGCAACATCGAATCAGCCAAACGAGTCGACGTGCAGGAGGGCGGCATCATCGTCGGTGACGTCAAGGCGGGTTCCATCACCGTGGCCGCGGGGTCGCGCATGCGCGGACACGTCGAATTCGGCTGGGAGGATGAGAAGATAAAAATGAAGCCGGGCTTGGTGAGCGGCGGCAACGGCTAGGAGCCAAGGGTCTTGAGCGTCGCCCGGGCAGGCACCTTAGGCGCCACTCGCGTATGTCCGCACTGCAAGGCGGTCGTACTGCAAAGCGCCAACATTTGTCCGGGCTGCCAGCACCACTTAAGGTTCAGTTCAGCCAACGCGGAGCCTCAGGAAAAGGCACTGACGGCCATGCGCATCGATGGCTCGATCAATCATCCGGGCCGGGGCGAGACCTGTGAGTACTGCGTGGTGGTCTCGATCACCAACGAGCAGGGCGAGAAGATCGCGCGGCACGTCGTCGGCGTCGGAGCGCTGCACCCCGGAGAGCGGCACAAATACAGTTTTTCGGTGGACTTGATGCCGGTTCGCGGGGCAGTGGAGCGCAAGCGCAGTTAACGAGCTTCCCGTGCTCGTTGTTAGCGCTGGGTGCGGCCCTCGATATCGATGAAGCGCAAGAACTCCGCGCGTGTGCTTGCGTCCTCGCGGAACGTGCCGAGCATCGTGCTGGTGATCATCGAGACGCCGCGCTTGTGGACGCCGCGCGTGGTCATGCACTGATGCACCGCATCGACCACCACGCCGACGCCGCGCGGCTGCAGCACATCATTGATGCAGCCGGCGATTTGCGCGGTGAGCTTTTCCTGTACCTGGAAGCGGCGCGCATATCCATCGACCACCCGCGCCAGCTTGCTGATTCCGACCACGCGGTCCGTCGGCAAATAACCGACATGGGCACGGCCGATTATGGGCGCCATGTGGTGTTCGCAGAACGATTCGAAACTGATATCGCGCAGCACCACCATCTCATCGTAGCCCTCGACTTCTTCGAAGGTGCGGCGCAGGTACTCGCCCGGGTCGATGGCATAGCCGGAGAACCAATCGCCGTAGGCGTCGACGACGCGCTTCGGAGTGTCTCGCAGCCCTTCGCGGACGGGGTTATCCCCGGCCCAGCGTAACAAGGTCCGTACCGCGGCCTCCGCAGCGGCGCGGCTTACCGCGCGTCTCTTTGTTTTCGCCATCTCACCGCTCTCCGCATTGATCATTCTCGGGCCAACGCGCCAGGATAGCATCGATAGGAATAAGCGGCTTCCGGTCATCATTACGGAAATGTGTGGTGACGCGGATGGAGCGCGAGGCCAGTATGGCGGCGGTTCATTCTGAATAGGAGTTGGCAAATGCATAAATCTATGGTTCGAGTCATCGCCGCGTCGGGCATCGCGTTGCTGGTCGCGGCACCCTCATGGGCCGACATGCCGGGCAAGCATCCCGCGTATCTGCATGCGCTCAGCGACCTGCGCGATGCGCGCGCCCACCTCGAACATTTCAGCAGCGAGCCGGTGAATGTCGAGGAAGAGCATGCGATCGCCAATATCGACAAGGCGATCAACGAGATCAAGCGCGCGGCGATCATGGACGGCAAGGACATCAACGATCACATGCCGGTCGATGCGCACGTCGCCCCCGTCGGTCGGTTCCACAAAGCCCTCGAACTCCTCGACAAGGCGAAGCGCGACGTATCGGGCGAGGAAGACCAGCCGGATACGCAAGGCCTGCAAATGCGCGTGATACGTCACATCGATGAGGCCCGCCACTCGGTGGAACACGCGATTCAAACCATTCACGGTTGATTCGCCGCGGAGCGGTATCCATCGCTGCCCCCGCGGGAGTGCCGGCCGGCCTCCCGCGGCCGGGCGCCCTCATGACGCGCTGATATTTGGAAAACGCAGGATCTGCGTTAATTCTTTTAATTTCATTTTGCGGCTGCGCTCGCTTAGATTTCAGCCACAACATCGGCTCGCAGACTAGGGGCCGGCGGCGCAGGGGAGATGGCTCAACAAACCTCACAGCATTTGGATCCTTGAAGATCCGCGCGGCCTCGCCGCGTGGTCATGAATCGACACCATCAGATTTAGGAGTTCCACGATGTCGGATGTGAACGAGTTGACTAGACGGCGATTCTTGGGCTTGGCCGGCCAGGCGGGCCTCACAACCTTCGCGGCACGTGCCATCGGAGTCAACGTGGGCTTGATCGAGGTCCTCTCGGCCGAAACCAAGAGCACCGTGCAGCCGTTCAGTTTTGGACTCATCACGGACTCGCACCTGTTCAGCATCGACAACCACAAGTTCGACAGAGCGTTGGCCGATGCGGTCGCGCAGGTAAACGCGCTCACCCCGGCGGTGGATTTCGTCATGTACACCGGCGACATCGCGCAGAACGGCCGCGAAGACCAACTGGTGAAGGGCAAGAAGATCCTCTCGCAGCTCAAAGCGCCGCTCAAGGTGATTCCCGGCGAACATGACTGGTATCTCGACATGGGCAAGGCCTGGAATGGCCTGTTCGGCAAGGAGACGTGGTCGTTCGACCACAAGGGCGTGCACTTCATCGGCCTCAACTCGATTCTGGTGCGGGATTTCTGGACCGGCGCGGGCATGACGCCGCTGCAGCGCATGAGCACCATGGAGATGCTGGAAAGCCCCATCGCGGGACCTTGGGGAGTGCGCGAGGCGCAGCTCGAGTTCTTGCGCAAGGACGTGAAGAAACTATCTCCCGCCACGGCGGTGGTCATCTTTACGCATTCTCCACTGTGGGACTATTACCCGCGTTGGAACTTCCAGACCGAGGACGCGCCGCAAGTGCGCGAAATCCTCTCGAAATTCGATCATGTCACCTCGCTGCACGGCCACGTCCACCAGACCATCTTCAACAAGTTCGGCAACATGAGTTCGGCGGGTGCGCTCTCGACGTCGTGGCCTTGGCCCTACCCACCGGTCAAGCTCGACTATCCGGGGTCGCAGATGAATCAATCCGATCCCGCCAATGTGAAGGACGGAATGGGTGCGCAAAGCATGGCATTCGATACCGGCGGAGGCCGTACGGTCACCTATGAACCCTTCGCGAATTCGCTGACGCCATTTCTCAAAGACGGTGTGAAGGTTTAAGCCCATGAAGATCACGAAGAACACGGTTTATTTGGCTCTCGGCGCGGTATCGATCAGCCTGCTGGGAGCGGTTTCTCTGTGGGCCCGGCCGCCGTTCACCGAGGCGCAGTTGGCCGAACAGCAGCAGGAGTTGCTGGAGGTCGTCAACAAGGGCCGCGATCTTTGGCATGGCAGCAACCCCGAGATGTCGAGCAATGGCCTCGCCTGCGGGAATTGCCACCCGGACGCCGCCGCTTCGAACCCGAATACCTTTCCAAAGTTCGTGCCGCAATTGGCCAGAGTCGCGCCGATGCGGGAGATGATCAATTGGTGCATCGTGCATCCGCAGAACGGCAAGGAGCTCGACGTCAATAGCTCCGATATGGTTGCGCTCGAGGCCTATGCTTTCTATCTGTATCGAGGGCAGAAGCTCGATCCGGGCTATACGCTGCCCTTGCCCCCCGATCCGGTGAAGTCCGGCGTCGGCTATCCGCATGCGCCATCCGGAATCGGTGTCGACAAGTAAGCCGCGAGCCACTCCGTGACGACGCGTGCCAAGTTCGCCGCGCCGGGCGCGGCCTGCGCAGCCGCACTGTTGCTGTGCCCGACGAGCGGCAGGGCGGCCGACCCCCCTGTCCAGAGCTGTGACGTCAGCCTGTATCCGCTGTCGACACCGACGGCGCGGTTCGAGGATAACGGCGACGGAACCGTGACCGACAAGCTGTCGAAGCTCATGTGGATGCGCTGTGCGGTCGGCCAGACTTGGACCAAGGGTACCTGCGCCGGATCGCCGGCCGAATTGACGTGGGCGGCGGCCATTGAAGCCGCGCAAGCGGTGAACAAGCGTGGAAGCTACTTTTTCAACGACTGGCGGCTCCCGCAAGTCCCTGAACTCGCCGGCATTGCCGAACGCCAATGCAAGAACCCGAGAATCAACCTGACGGTGTTCCCGGCGACCCCGTCCGCCGCCTTTTGGACCGCCACTTCGCGCCCCTCGAATGCCGTCGAAGCCTCTGCCTACGTGCTCGGGTTCGGTGCGGACGGCGTCAAGTACGCGAGTAAGCTGGAGACGCACGATGTCCGCCTGGTTCGAACCGCGCCGTGACGAGCGTGTGGCTGCCGGCGGGCCGGCATGCACGCGGCGCGAGGCGCTGCGCTTCATGTGCGCCACGCTGCTGGCATCCGGCATGTTTCCGTGGCCCGGAACGCGCGCGGCGGAAAACGATGCGGTTGCCTTCGGGTCGGGATCTCTCGAGGGAGCGCTGCGGGCTTTGGGGGCGGCGCTCGATCCGAGCCCGAGGGTCCGATTGACGGTTCCGGACTTCGTGGAGAATGGTGCCGTGGTGCCGGTCGAGGTGAGCAGCGAACTCCCCGGCTCCCAGACTCTCTTCGTGTTCTCGGAGGCCAATCCGTTCCCTCTCGTCGCGCGCTTTTTCGTTCCGGAGGGCACCGATCCTTACGTCTCGACCCGTATCAAGGTTGCCGAGAGCTGCAATATCTATGCTCTGGTGCAGGCCGAGGGACGTTTCTTTTCCGCGGTCAAGTCCACCACCGTGACCGTCGGCGGGTGTGGCAATGGCTGAGCCCATGCGCATTCGCGCCCAACTCAAGGACGGAGTCACCGAGGTCCATGTCTTGATGCCGCATCCGATGGAGACAGGGTTTCGCAAGGACGAGGCCGGCCGGCCGATCGGCGCCCACTACATCACGGATGTGCAAATTTCACTCGATGGCCGAACCGTCCTCGGCGCCACGCTCAGCCGCGCGGTGTCCCAAGATCCTCTGCTCTACTTTCGCATCCAGGGCGGACGCGCCGATCAAACCCTACGGGTCGATTGGATCGATACCTTGGGCGAGCGGCGCACGGATGAGGCGAAGATTTTTTGAGCATCGCAAGGGGAAGGAGACGGGGCCGTCAAGCACGCGGGTTCACCGACAACGCGCCGAGGATCTCGTCGATGAGCGCGGGTCCCCGGTAGGCGAAGCCCGTATACATTTGGATGAGATTGGCGCCCGCCTCGAGCGTCGCGCGCGCATCGTCGGCGCTCGAGATGCCGCCGACGCCGATGATCGGAAAGTTCGCACCCAGCTCAGCACGCAATTGGCCGATCACCTTCAAGGACAAGCGGTGCAGCGGCGCACCGCTCAGTCCGCCGCGCTCGCGCGCCGCCGGCGAAGCTTCGAGCAGGCTCGTGTCGGTCGTCGTGTTCGTGGCGATGACGCCGTCGACCTCGAGCGCGCGCAACCCTTCGCACAAGGCGGAAATCTGCGCCGGCTCGAGATCCGGAGCGACTTTCACCAGTAAGGGCACTCGTTTGCCGAATCGCCCCTGCAGCGCATTGCGTTCTTCGAGCAGAGCACCCACGATTCGGTCCAAGCCGTCGCGCGCCTGCAGTTCGCGCAGCCGCGCCGTATTCGGCGAGGAGACGTTGACGGCGACGTAGCCGGCAATGCCGTAAACCTTGCGCAGGCACGCGACGTAGTCATCGGCGGCGTTCTCCAGGGGGGTGTCGGCGTTCTTGCCGATGCTGATGCCGCGTATGCCCGGGTAGCGGCAATGCGGCAAGCGCTCCGCCAGATGGTCGACGCCCTTGTTGTTGAAGCCCATGCGATTGATGAGCGCGCGCGCCTCCGGGATTCGAAACATGCGCGGCTTGGGGTTCCCCGCCTGCGGGCGCGGCGTGACGGTACCCAATTCGATGTGGCTGAAACCGACCGCGCCGAGCGCATCCAAGTAATCGCCATTCTTGTCGAAGCCCGCCGCCAGACCCAAGGGATTCATGAATTCCAGTCCGAGGCAGCGTACCTTGAGAGCGTTCGCCGCCGGGTACGCCGGCAACACGGGCGCCAAGCAGCGCAGTCCGGCGAGTCCCAGGTCATGTGCGAATTCCGGGTCCAGGCGGGTCAGTAGCGGCAGCGAGGCGCGCGCGATGATCGACGCCGGGCGCAGCCTCATGTCGCCACGGGACTCAGCACGCCCGGCAACGAGGTCAGCAAATCGGCGAGCGCCTTGCCCAAGATCCGGTGCTGATCCGCATCGAGGTGAATTCCATCGAGCGCACTCGCGCTCGTCACCGTACCGGCGTCGAAAAAATGGCAGCCGAGTTCGGCGGCGGTCGCGCGATAGGCCTCTGCCAGGCCGGCGGACTTGAGGAGAGCGCCGTTGAATTTGCCCGCCAGCGGGCCCTTGGGCTCGAGCATCGGCGGCGGTGCGACGACCAAGACGGGTGGTATCGGCATGCCCGGCTCGATGGGCGCACGCCGAATCGCATCGATCAGCGTCGCTATCCCCTGAGCCGCATGCCACGCCGTATGCGGGTGCATCGACTGCAAGTCGTTCGTGCCGAGCATCAACAGCACCAAGCTCAAGGGCGAGTTGACCTCGATTCGCTGCGCCAGCCCGGCCAGGCCGTTGCGCCCCGGTTTGAACGGGTCCTCCCAAACGGTCCGTCGGCCATTCAGGCAATCCTCGATCACTCGCACCGGCCGTCCGCGTTCACGCAACTCCACTTCCATCGCTCCCGGCCAACGCGTCTCGAAGGGCAGACGCCGGCGCGTCGTCGGGATGATTCCCCAGGAAAGCGAGTCCGAATAGACCAGTACTTGCTGCATGGTGTTGCCTCTCGATCAGATGTAAGACCAGGATGCTAGCGCCCCCAGATAAAAGCACACCTCGGTCAATTGCAAGGTGATGTCGAGTTCCGCATCGGCCGAAGCATGGGTGTAGCGCCTGGTGTAGGCGGTCAACGCAATGCGCGCGAGGATTGCGGCGGCCAGTCCGATGAGACCCGGCACGCCGATCAGCGCCGCCGGTGCAAAGCCCACGCCTAAACCCAAGGCGAGAGCGCCGTTGGAGACCGGTTTCGATGCGGCTTGGGCCGGCAGTGCGATCACGGAGACGACCAGTGCGCGGCTGGCCGCGTGTCCGGCGATCATGATCAGCCCCAAGGCTACGTTGGCGGGCAACGCCAGGGGGAGGTTGGCGGACGACAGGGCCGTGAGCGCGTCGTACTTGACGAGAATGGCCAACACGACGGCCGGTGCGCCCCAGGCCGCGGCACGGGTGCGGGCGCACAGCAGGCTGGTGGCGAACATCCCCAAGACGACGGCAATGGTGCTAGGCCAGATAAGCGCAGCCGCCCAGTACACGATTCCGCCCACGGCGCCTATGAGCGCACCCACCAGCGGGATGAACGGCGCCGCCGCCCCGGGCTCGATATCTTCCGGGTGAGTCGATGCTTGCACGGGCAGGCGCGTGGAGTAGCGCAGCGCCGAGCGAAACAGGCGCCACGTAGTGCTCATGCGCGTTTGCGTACCCGCGGTGACTCCAGCGTGGAGCGCAAATAGTGTCCGGTGTAGGAGGCCTTCTCGGCGGCGATGTGTTCCGGCGTGCCGACCGCGATGATCCGGCCGCCGCCGTCTCCGCCCTCCGGTCCCAGATCGACGATCCAGTCGGCCGTCTTGATGACATCCAGATTGTGTTCGATCACGATCACCGTATTGCCCTCGTCGCGCAGCCTCTGCAGCACGACGAGTAGCTGTGCGATGTCGGCGAAATGCAGTCCCGTGGTCGGCTCATCGAGGATATAGAGCGTGCGCCCGGTAGCCCGCTTCGAGAGTTCTTTGGCGAGTTTGATCCGCTGCGCCTCGCCGCCCGACAGCGTGGTCGCGCTCTGACCCAAGCGAACATAAGAAAGACCCACGTCGAGCAGCGTCTGAAGTTTCGGCTGCACGGTCGGCACCGCCGAGAAAAACGGCAGTGCGTCCTCGACCGTCATATCGAGAATTTCCTGAATGTTCTTGCCTTTGAAGCGGATCTCCAAGGTCTCGCGATTGTAGCGCCTGCCCTTGCACACATCGCAGGGCACATAGACGTCGGCCAGGAAATGCATTTCCACTTTGATGACGCCGTCGCCCTGACAGGCCTCGCAGCGGCCGCCCTTGACATTGAAGCTGAAGCGTCCCGCCTCATAGCCGCGCGCACGCGACTCCGGCACGCTGGCAAAGATCTCCCGGATCGGCGCAAACAGTCCGGTGTAGGTGGCCGGGTTCGAGCGCGGCGTGCGCCCGATTGGGCTCTGGTCGATCTCGATCACCCGGTCGATGTGCTCGAGTCCCTCGATACGGTCGAAGTGGGCGGTACCGGCCGACGCGTGGTTCAACTGGGTGGCCACCGCGCGGAACAGGGTGTCATTGATCAGAGTCGACTTGCCGGAACCCGACACCCCGGTGACGCAGGTCATGAGCCCCAGGGGAAATTCCGCCGTGAGATTCTTGAGATTGTTCGCCGTCGCACCGAGCACCCGCAGCATGCGTTTCGGGTCCGGCGAATGCCGCAGCGCGGGAATCTCGATGCGCCGGCGGCCGCTCAAATATTGTCCGGTGATCGATTCCGGATGCGCGGCCACTTCGGCGGGGGTGCCCTGCGCCACGATCCAACCGCCGTGCACTCCGGCGCCTGGACCCAAGTCGACCACGTGATCCGCTTGGCGGATGGCGTCCTCATCGTGCTCCACCACGATCACGGTATTGCCGAGATCGCGCAGATTGACCAGAGTGTCGAGCAAGCGCTGGTTGTCCCGTTGATGCAGTCCGATCGAAGGCTCATCGAGGATGTACATGACGCCAACCAAACCGGAACCGATCTGGCTCGCGAGGCGAATGCGCTGCGCCTCGCCGCCCGACAAAGTATCGGCACTGCGGTTCAACGTCAGGTAACCGAGTCCGACATTGCTCAAGAATCCGAGGCGAGCGGCGATTTCCTTGACGATCTTCACCGCGATATCGCCGCGCCAGCCCGCGAGCTCGAGCTTGCCGAAGAAATCGAGCGCGTTTTGCACCGACAGCGACGACACTGCGGGCACGCTCTTGCCGTCGACGAACACGTTTCTCGCGGCTCGATTGAGGCGCGTACCGAGGCATTCCGGGCAGGCGCGCGAGGAGCGATATTTCGCGAGTTCCTCGCGCACGGTCACCGATTCGGTTTCCTTGTAGCGGCGCTCGAGATTCTTGACGATGCCTTCGAAGGTATGTTTGCGCTTGACCGTGCCGCCCTTGCCGTCGAGGTACTTGAATTCGATTTCATCGTCGGCGCTGCCGAACAGCACCAAGCTCTTGATCTTTTGCGGCAGGCTCTCGAACGGTGCCTCGATGTCGAACTTCATGTACCGCGCCAGGGATTGAATCAGCTGAAAATAATAGGCGTTGCGCCGATCCCAGCCGCGCACCGCGCCTCCGGCGAGCGACAGATGCGGATTCGCGACGACCTTCTGCGGATCGAAGAACTCCTGAGTGCCCAGCCCGTCGCAGGTGGGGCACGCGCCGGTCGGACTGTTGAATGAGAACAGGCGAGGTTCGAGTTCGCTCAAGGAATAATTGCAGATTGGGCACGCGAATTTGTCGGAGAAGACGAGTTCGCTGCGCAGCGGATCGTCCATGAAGGCGACGCGCGCCACGCCTTGGCCCACACGCAACGCGGTTTCAAACGATTCGGCCAGCCGCTGACTCGAGTCGGGCCGCACCTTGAATCGATCCACGATGGCCTCGACGGTGTGTTTGCGCCGCACATCGAGCTTCGGTGACTGATCGAGGTCCACCACCTTGCCATCGATACGCGCCCGCACGAAGCCGGCCGACTGCAACTCGTCGAGGAGTTCCGCGTGTTCGCCCTTGCGCTCAGCGATGGCCGGCGCGAGCAGCATGAGGGCGGTGCCTTCCGGTTGCTGCAGCACGGCATCGACCATCTGGCTCACGGTTTGTGCTGCGAGGTCGATGTGATGATCGGGGCAGCGCGGGGTGCCGGCGCGCGCATAGAGCAGTCGAAGGTAATCGTGGATTTCGGTGACCGTGCCCACGGTGGAGCGTGGATTGTGGGAGGTCGACTTCTGTTCGATCGAGATCGCCGGCGAGAGGCCTTCGATGGTGTCGATGTCCGGCTTCTCCATCATGGACAGGAACTGCCGGGCGTAAGTGGACAGCGATTCCACGTAGCGACGTTGGCCCTCAGCATAGATGGTATCGAAGGCGAGCGAGGACTTTCCCGACCCCGACAGGCCGGTCAAGACGATCAATCGATCGCGGGGCAGGTCGAGATCGATGTTCTTCAGGTTATGGGTCCGGGCACCCCGGATTCGGATATTTTGCATGTAACCAACTACTATACCCGTCGAGTCAAGGGGCGGTACGATGCGCCTGATGCGGGCGCCGCCGCGCGGCCTCACGCGCCGCCTGACGCGCCGCGGTGGGCCCAAGTCGCCGTGGATATCTGCATGAATGCGGCGCTTACGCCCGACCCTGGGGGCGTCGTCCGGCGTGTACAATAGAGGCATCCAATATCGATAGTAGGGGAAGGCCATGCCGCGCGGTGTCAATAAAGTCATTCTGGTGGGCAATCTCGGTGCGGACCCCGAGACCCGTTCCATGCCGAGCGGGATGACGGTCACCAACATTCGGATCGCGACCAGCGAATCGTGGAAGGACAAGGCATCCGGCGCGCAGCAGGAGCGCACCGAGTGGCACAGCATTGCGCTGTTTGGACGCCTGGGCGAAATTGCCGCCGAGTACCTGCGCAAGGGCTCCCAGGTGTTCGTCGAGGGCAAGCTGCGCACCCGTAAGTGGCAGGACAAGCAGGGCAACGATCGCTATACCACCGAGATCATCGCCGACAATATGCAAATGCTCGGCGGCCGCGCGGGCGGCGGAGCCGGGGGCGGCGGCATGGATCGCGGCGCCGGCGGCGGCGCGCCGCCGCGCGACGATTACGATCAGTCGCCGACCCCGGCGCCCGCGGGTGGCAAAGAGGACTTCGACGACGACATCCCGTTCTAAGGCCCGAGAACCTACAAATCCAGTCTATTTCCGCTATTGGCAGCAATGGTCAAGACACAATCCGGGCCGGAGCTTCCGCTTTATCGCCTTTACGTGCTCAGAGCTTCGTATCTCCTGCTTGGTTTGGGGCAGGGCTCGAAAACGTGGCCGGCAATTCTGCATCACACGCAGCCGTGGGATTTCTGGCACGGCGTCGGGACGAGTTTCTTTGGCGCACTTACGCTGCTCTGTCTCCTCGGCATGCGGTATCCGGTCAGAATGATGCCGCTGCTGATCTTCGAGTTCACTTGGAAACTCATTTGGGTGCTCGCAGCATGGCTCCCCCCGTACTTGAGCCACACGCTGGATCCTGGCATTGCCGATTCGTTTTTAGGCATCTTCCCGGGCGTCGTGATCGTGCCGCTCGTGCTTCCATTGGGATACCTCTGGAAGACGTACGTGACCACGCCGGGCGACCGGTGGCGGTAGCTGTCACTGCACGCGCATATCCACTAGGAGTCTGTCCGAGGATTTTGTCCGCGGATTCGGCGCTCCTTGGCCGAGTACGTGAGATGCCTTGATCGGGGTTATAAGTAAGTCGCCGCCGCCTCCGCGGCGAAGCGCGACGGCTCGCCCTCCCAGACGATGCGCGCGTGTTCCATGACGTAGATCCGGTCGGCGTGCGGTAGGGCGAAGGTGACGTTCTGCTCGCCGAGCAGCACGGTGATCGGCGTCGAGTTGCGCAGCCGCTCCAGGGCGTTCGAGATTTGCTCGAGGATGACCGGGGCGAGTCCGAGCGTCGGCTCATCCAAGATCAAGAGCTTCGGGCGCATCATCAGCGAACGCGCAATGGCGAGCATTTGCTGCTCGCCGCCGCTCATGGTGCGGGCGGCTTGGGCGTGGCGGTCGCGCAGCCGCGGGAACAGCTCATAGAGCCACTCGAGCTGCTCGGCCGCCTGCGCCACGCTCAAGTGCTGACCCGCGAGATCGAGATTTTCGCGCACACTCATGTCGCCGAACAGTTCGCGCGTCTCCGGACATTGCACCACGCCGCCGCGGGCGATGGCGGCGGGGCTTCGCCCGCGCAGATCCGCGGCGTTCCAACGGATGCTGCCTTGATAGGGCACGAGGCCGGAAATGGCGTTGAACAAGGTGGTCTTGCCCGCGCCGTTCAATCCGACGACCGACACGAATTCGCCTTCGTCCACGTGGATCGAGACGCGGTCGAGGGCCTGCGCCTTGCCGTACAGGACGCTCACGTCCTCGACTTGCAGCAAGGGTGTGCTCACCGCGGCCCGCGCGGGGCGGCTCGCCACCTCGATGCCGCCGCCGAGATACACGCGGCGCACCGTGGGGTCGCGGGTGACTTCCGCCGCCGTGCCTTCCGCGATGCGTTCGCCCAAATACATGGCGAAGACGCGGTCCGCCAAGGCGGCGATGCTCTTGACGTTGTGATCCACCAATAGGACCGCGCGGCCGTCGCTGCGAAAATCCGCGATCAGCTGCGCGAAGGCATCCACTTCCCCCGCGGTGAGTCCGGCGAAGGGCTCATCCACCAGCACCACCCGCGGATCACGCGCGATGGCTTTGGCCAGTTCCATGCGGCGCAGATCCGCGAAGGCCAGCGTGCCGGGTTTGCGGTTCAGCACGTTCTCGAGGCCGACGCGGGCGGCGATTTCCCGCGCCCTCTCGCGCACGTGCCGGTTGGCGGCGAGCTTCAGTAATTTGTCGGGGAGCAGGCCGAGCATGATGTTCTCGAGCACCGTCTGGCGGTGCAGCGGCCGCGAATGCTGAAACACGATGCCGACGCCCTGGCGCGCAATGCGGTGCGGCGCCCAGCCTGCGACATTGGTACCGAGCACGCGCACCGCGCCGGCGTTCGGGCGATGCAGTCCCATGATGAGCTGCATCACCGTCGACTTGCCGGACCCGTTGGGGCCGATCAAACCCAAAATTTCGCCGGCCCGGATCTGAAAGGTGATGTCCTTCGCGGCGATTAACCCGCCGAAGCGTTTGGTCAACCCCTCGACGTCCAGGAGCGGCGCCGCCGTTGAACCCCGTGGCATCGCCGTCATCGTGGCGGCAGCCGTCGTGTTGGATGCCGCCGCAGCCGTGGTAGTTGCCGAAGCGGCAGCTGCCCGTGTATCTGGCTCCCGTTCTATGATTCCTCCCGCCGGCGGCCGAGCAGGCCCATCAAGCCGTCCACGAAGAACAGAATCACCACGAGCGCGACCGCTGAGACCACGAAGGTGCTCAACTGCCCTAGCGGCCGCAACAGTTCGCCGGCGAGGATCAAGAAGATCGCGCCGATCGCGGCGCCAACGATGGTGCGCCGGCCACCGAGCACCGCCGCGATGATCACCTGCACCCCCACGGCCACATCGACTACGGTGCCGACCGATGCGGTGCCGAGATAGAACACCAGCATCGCTCCGGCGAGTCCTGAGAACACCGCGCTCACGCAGAAGGCGGCGAGCTTGTGCTTGACGACGTTGAAGCCGAGCGCGGCCGCGCCGATCCGGTCCTGGCCGCTGGCCTGCAGAATGAGGCCCACCGGCGAGCGCGACAAGGTCAATAAAATCGCCCCCGACACCGCCATGAACGTCAACGCGTACCAATAGTTGGTGGTCGCGTCCATCGACAAGATGTCGTTCATGGTGAGGCCGATTTCACCGCCCGTGGTGCCCGCGAAGATGATGATGAACTGCTGCAGCAACAGCACCGCCACCAGTGTGGTCAAGCCGAAGTATGGTCCCGTGAGACGCAACGCCGGTACCGCGAGCACCACGCCGCCCACCAAGGCGCCCGCGGCGCCCGCGATCAAGCACACCCACATCGGCACGCCGTGCGCATTCAGCAGGCCGGCCGTGTAGGCGCCGGTGCCGATCAGAAAGGTGGGTCCGAAATTGACCTCGTTGGCGAAGCCGAACAAGAGGTCCCACGACATGGCGAAGACACCGAAGTAGCAGGCAACCGTCAGCACACCGAGAATGTAGGCCGACGCCCACAGGGGCAGCGTGAGCAACACGGCGAGCAGCACCAGCGCGATCCACACCGGGCGTGACTCGAGCAGTGCGCGAACAGCGGCTCTCACCGTCGGCCGAGCAACCCGTGCGGGCGAAAATAAACCACCAGCACCACCAGGACCAGCGCCGGCACGGTTCGATACGCGGGCGAAATCAAGTAGGCGGTGAGCGTTTCGAGATAGCCGACCACGTAGGCGGCGAACAGCGAACCCGTGACGCTGCCGAGGCCGCCCAGCACCACGATGGAAAAGGCGCTGGCGGTGAGCTGGCTTGCCTGCGCCGAACTTGCGCCCAGAAAGGTGGCCAAGAGCACGCCCGCGATGCCGGCGAGAACCCCGTAGATCGTCCACACCAATAAATACACGCGCGACAGCTCGAAGCCGAGAATGGTGAGCGCGCGCGGATTGATGGAGGCGGCGAGCAGCACCTTGCCGGCCTTGGTGCGATTGACGAGCAGCCAGAGTAGGCCGATCACCGTCCAGCAGATCACGGCAATCAGGAGTTCATTGATCGGCGTGCGCACGCCGCCGATCTGCATGACGCCGGCGATCAGCGGCTGTACGGTTTTGGGATTGTCGGTGTAGAAATAGGCGACCGCCTCTTGGATCATGATGCCCCACAGCAGCGTGCCCGTGAGCACGAATATTTCCTTCTCCGCCGCGGGCACCGAGCGCGAGCGCTGGATCGGGCGCACGACCAGGAAATAGGTCGCGAAGGCGGTCGCGACGCCTGCGCCCGTGCCGGCGAGCGCCGCGAGCCAGGGACTGCCCGCATGCTGGCCGGCCACCACCCACGCGGTGACCGCGGCGACCACCATGGTCGCGCCATGCGACAGGTTGAGCACGCCGGAGACGCCGAACATCAGCGTGAAGCCGACCGCACCGAGGCCGTAGAGGGCGCTGATCGCGAAGCCGTCAACCAGAATCTGCACTGCGAGCAATACACTCTCCCGTTATTTGCCGGCTTCGATGTGGCGGCGCCGTCAGCCTTTCGGCGGCTGCAAATGCGTGAAGGCGGGGAACTTGAGTTTGGCATTCGGCGCGGCTTTGGGCCAGAGCGGCACCTGCTTGCCGTCCTGCCACTGCAACGCGATCCCCGGGGCGAAGGTGGGGCCGTATTTCATCGCGTGAGTGAACAGGCTGTCGCGGCCATAGAACTGCACGCGGCCGACGGTGCCGATGTAGTCGGTCTGTTCGAGTGCGGTGACGAGTTTGTCGCCGTCGGTGGAACCGGCGCGCCGGACCGCTTCCACGAAGACATGCACGGCGTCCACGGTGGTGAAGCCGGGATAGGGGGGCGGCTCGCCGAAACGTTTGATGTAGGCGTCGACGAACGGCTGCGTCACGGGTGTGAGATTGGCGCCGTCGCTCGCCACCGAAAAAGTGACGATGCCCGCCGCTGCGCCATTCGTGTCCTTCCAGAAAGTGCCCGACGTGGCCTGAGAGGATATCCCGATAATCGGAATCGGCACCTGTTGCTGGGCCCATTGCACCGTCGGCTGAACGCCGATGTGGCTCCAGCCGGTGACGATGACGTCGGGCTTCTCACCCTCGATCTTATTGTAGAGCGGGGTGAAGTCGCTGGTATCGGGCGAGAACCGGACGTGGTCGAGCACCGTCACGCCGACCTTGGGCAGGCACTCCAGATATTCGGCGTCGAGCGGCGTGGTCCACGCGGCATCCTCGCTCAGCACCACCGCGGACTTGATCGAATATTTCGTCTGCAACCACAGCTTGACGGAATCGCAGACCGAGTCGGCGATGAAGGGCGAGGCCATGTACTCGTGGAAGGTGTATTTGTTCTTGTCATAATCGTCGTGCACGTGGCGGCTGATCTCATTGCTGGCCGCGCCGGTGGTGATGAAGGGCACGTGCGTGCGTGCCGACCAGGGCTGCAAGGCGAGGGCGATCTCGGTGATGTAGGTGCCGATCACCCCGACGACCTTGTCCTGGCTGACCGCGCGCTGAAAGGCGCGCACCGCATCCGCGGCCGAGTTGTGGTCGTCGTACTGGACGATTTCCACCTTGCGGCCATCGACGCCGCCGGCGGCATTGATCTCATCCATGGCGATCTGCGCGGCCCGGCTGATGCCGGCCCCGGCGATGGCGGATTCCTCGGAAATGATGCCGATCCTGATCGGCTCCTTGGTCTGGGCCCGGACCTGCGACGCGGCCAGGCAGCCGAGCGCCGCGGCGGCGAGCAGAACGGTACGAACGTGCAAAGTAAATGTTTTCCGGTCGAGCATTGGCAGACTCCCCCTCATGAGTTTTGCAGATGCCGCTATCATCGACGGCCAGCATAGCCGCATTCCGCGCCGAATGTTAGGCGGGCGCCGGCGTGAGCGTGCAGACCGGACACCCCTCAAGTTTGGGTTGCCAGAAGCGGGTGTATCCGCGACCATATTTGCGCGAGTGCTGACTGCGTGCGCAAAAAAACCGCCGTCGAAAACCGCGGTCGAATCCAAGACAGACTCGAACTCAAGACAGACTCGAATCCAAGACAGACTCGAATCCAAGGGAGACTTTAGGGATGACTTCAAGGTGGATGCGGTTGGCGCGCCTGCAGGGGTGGGCGCGGTTAGGTCACGAGTCGGCGCTCGTCCTGCTGTTGCTCGCGATGGGCGCCGGCGCGCTGGCGGATGAAGTGCCCAACCTCAAGTACCCTGATTATCCGAGCGAGACGCCGGAGAAGTTCGCGCCCGCCACCGACAGTTACGACTATGTATCGCGCGATGTGATGATCCCCATGCGCGACGGCGTCAAGTTGCGCACGATCATCCTCGTGCCGAAGGGTGCGACGCGCGCCGGCATGCTGCTCACGCGTACCCCCTACAATGCCGAGGAACTGACCAGCCACACGCGTAGCGGCCATCTCGGTCCAATGCTGGAAGGTTATGACAATGCGACCGACATCATCGTCGAGGACGGCTACATCCGCGTGATGCAGGACGTGCGCGGCAAGTATGGTTCGGAGGGCGACTATGTGATGAACCGCCCGGTCCACGGGCCGCAGAATCCCACGCCGGTCGATGACGCCACCGATACGTACGACACCATCGAATGGCTGGTGCACAACGTCCCGGAGAGCAACGGCAAGGTCGGCACCCTCGGGATTTCCTACGACGGCTTCGAGCCGCTCATGGCGCTCATCAACCCGCACCCGGCGCTCAAGGTGTCGGTGCCGATGAACCCGATGGTCGATGGTTGGATGGGGGACGACTGGTTTCACAACGGCGCGTTTCGCGAGCAGAACATGTCGTATATCTATGAACAGACGGCGAGCCGCGACAACGGCATCAAGTGGTGGACCAGCTTCCACGACGACTATGATTTGTTCATGCTGGCCGGCTCCGCCGGCGAACTCGGCCACCGCTACGGCATGGAGCAACTCGGCTTCTGGAACAAAGTGCTGGCGCATCCCGCGTACGATGCGTTCTGGAGCGACCAAGCGGTGGACAAGTTGCTCGCCACGCAGCCGCTCAACGTGCCCACGATGCTGGTCCACAGTCTGTGGGACCAGGAGGATAGCTATGGCGCGCTCGCGGTCTATGCCGCCATCAAACCCAAGGACACCCGGGGCGACATGGTCAAGCTCGTCTTGGGTCCGTGGTATCACGGCCAGGAAATCGGCGACGGCAGTGCCCTCGGGGTCATCCGCTTCGGCAGCGACACCGGCAAGTATTTCCGCGAGCAAGTGCTGCGGCCCTTCCTGGCCCAATATCTGAAAGACGGCGCACCCAAGGCCGATGTGGCGCCGGTCACCGCCTTCGAGACCGGTACCAATCAGTGGCAGAGGCTCGATCGCTGGCCGCTCGTCTGCGACAGCGGGTGTCCGGCCACGAGCCGTGCGCTGTATCTGCTGCCCGGTCAGAAGCTGGGATTCACCGCCCCGACGACCGGTGCGGCGTATTCTGAATACGTCTCCGATCCGGCGCATCCGGTGCCGTATCGCGCGCGGCCGATTCAACCGATGGGATATGACGTCGGTCAAACCTGGTCGCAATGGCTGGTCGATGACCAGCGCGAAGCGTCCGGGCGCACCGATGTGCTGACGTTCACCTCCGACGTACTCGCCGCCCCGCTCGCCATCAGTGGCCGGCCCACGGTGCATTTGATCGCCTCCACCAGCGGCACCGACAGTGACTGGGTGGTGAAACTGATCGATGTGTATCCGGATCAGGTTGCGGATCAACCCGACATGGGCGGCTACCAGTTGGCCGTGGGTATGGACATAATGCGCGGCCGCTATCGGGAAGGCTTCGCCAGCCCGAAGCCGATCGCGGCCAATCGCCCGTTGGCTTATGAATTCAGGCTGCCGGCGGCGAATCACGTGTTCCTCCCGGGTCACCGCATCATGGTGCAAGTGCAATCGAGCTGGTTTCCGCTGTATGACCGGAACCCGCAGTCCTTCGTACAGAGCATTTTCCTGGCAAAGCCCGGTGACTATGTCAAGGCGTCGCAGCGCGTTTACCATGCCCCGAAAGAGGCGTCTTTCATCGCCTTGCCGGTCCGCTGACGCCGCGCCGGCGGCGCCGGGAATCCTCCCCGGCAGGACGGCTCGATAGGCCCCTCATTTCGGTGATAGTTGTCCCATAATGGGTAGTGCGTTTGAGGTGCGCGCGCAGCCGGGTGGTATCGTGTTTACCGGTGGAGTGAGCGGAGCGGGCGACGTCGATGAATCGCGATCAGCAGGCATTGCAGGACTTCGTCCAGCGGACGAAACGCGGTGTATACCTGCATTTGCCGATGTGGCTGCTGATGTGCTCGTTCGTCGACATGGCGAGGGATGCACCGCACGTCTTCTGGATCAATTGCGTCGGCTTTTTCGCCGCTTCGGCGCTCCGCGTACTCTTCATTCGCCGGTCGGCGGCTCTGATCGTCGCGCGGACCAAACTCGCGCAAACGACCCTGCAAGCACTGGCATTCGTGCCCTGCGTGCATTGGAGCCTGCTTGCGGTGCTGTCCACGCAGGACGGTGCGCTGCATCCGCTGATGATGCCGCTGATCTTGGTGATGGTCGGTTTGGGGACGTCGGGTGCGGTGATCCTATCCATCGACAATACGGTGCGATTTTGGTACCCGGTTGTCGCGCTGGCGCCTATCGGCATAGCTCATTTGCTGTCCCAGCCTGGAGCCGTGAACGTGCTGCTCGCCATCATGAATATCGTCGTCATCTTCCACGTCGACGCTGCGACGCGGCTGGTGCACAAGGATTATTGGGATGCGCTCGAGGCCCGCAATCTTCTGGAGGAGCGAGCCAAGAGCCTCGAATCGTTGAGTACGACGGACGGCTTGACACAGATTCCCAACCGGTTGCATTTCGAGCGCTGCCTCGAAGGGGCCTGGGCGCAGGCGATTCTCGAGCAGCAACCGGTGTCCGTGCTGCTCGTCGATCTCGACCACTTCAAGAACATCAACGACACCTACGGTCACTCGATCGGCGATGAGTGCCTGAAGGCGGCGGCCCAGTCCATGGTCAAGGGGATGCTGCGCGAATCGGACCGAGTGGCTCGCTGGGGCGGAGAGGAGTTCATCATTTTGCTGCCCAACGCGGACCGCGGTGCCGCGCAAACTGTTGCGCATCGGGTGCTCAAGGCAGTCGGCAACACCCGCATTCCGTATCCCGGCGGCATGGTGCGGCTCGCTTGCAGCATCGGAGTCGCCACGCTGAATCCGAGAGATCGTTGCGAGGCGAAAGACTTGATCAATGACGCAGACCGGGCCCTATACGAGGCGAAGAGCCAGGGCCGCAATCGCGTCGTCGCTTTCGCCGCCTGAAGGCGAAGTCATGGACGCGAAGTGACGCGACGGGCCTAAGACAATGGGGCGGGCCGCAGGCCTCCCGGCGTGGCGACCACACGCACCATATGTTCACCGGCGAAGTGCGCCGGCACCAGAATCGCTTCTTCTTCGACGGCGCGATGCAGCACTCGCAGCCGGCTTTGGCGGGCGAGCGCGGCGTCTTCGCAAAATATGCTGTTCCAACCGGGATTCATGATCTGCAGCGGGTGGTGCAGCACGTCGCCGACAAACAGGGCGGATTCGCCTCGGCTCGTCACCGTGATCGTTTGACTGCCGGGCGTGTGTCCGGGCGCCGGGTCGAGCCGCACACCCGCCGCCACTTCCGCCGACCCTTCGACCAGCTGAGCGAGCCCCAGATCCAGAATCGGGCGGACGCTGTCGTCGAAGAAACCGGCATTCACGGCTTCGCCGATCTTGTTGGGATAGAGCGCCAAATTGCGGGGGTCCCAGTAGTCGGCATCCGGCTTCGGAAACACATAGCGTGCCTTCGGAAAGGTGGGTACCCAGCTGCCCGCGTCCAAGCGCGTGTTCCAGCCCACATGATCGACATGCAGATGCGTGCAAACGACCAGGTCGATGTCCTCGGGCGCGAAGCCGGCCGCCGCCAGCCGCTCCAAGAACGGCGTCTTGAGATTGCCGAATAGTGGGATGCCGGGACGTTCCTTGTCATTGCCGGCGCCGGTGTCGCCATCATCGACGGGTGCACGTAGCCTTGCTTGACGTTTGACGTCTTGTCGGTGGCGCCGGATAGCGCATTGAACTCCCCGCCGGACAATGTCGTGGGGATGAGCACCACCGGCAATTCGGGGCCTTCGATGTTCGGCACCGTGACGCTGCGATCCGCGTTGACGACGATGTGATAGGGCTCCATCGATGCCGTGGTTCGCAAGCCGTGCTTCAGGCAAAGATTGATGATCTTGGTGGCATCGGTTACCGAGCCGCCACCGATCGAGGCCAGCATGTCGGGGGCCGCGCGCTCCGCCGCCGCCACGCCCGCGATGACATCCTCACGTGGCACGTGCGGGGCGATGGAATCGAACACACCGACGCATTTTGCGCCCAACGACTGCTTCAGCCGCGAGACTTCATCCGTCTTGTTGGCCAGTGTGTGGCTGGCGACGATGAAGACGCGTTTGGCGCCCTGCCGTTCGGCTTCTTCCGCCAGAGCCTGGGCCGCGGGCCGGCCGCTATAGACCCGCTGCATGGGCGACAATTCGATGGTGCTTTGGTACATGATCGTGAACTCCCCCGCTTCGTTCTGCACGATTGTACTCACACTACCAATGGTGTACAAACGCTTACTGGTGGTATGAAAACGATGAGCGAATCAAACAGCATAACCGGCGCCGGGGAAGCGCCGCATGCCGGGGACCCACGGGTACCCTCGCGCGAGGTCTGCGTCGTGCGCTATGCGCTGGATCGCTGGGCGATAGAGCGCGGCGACCAGGCGTATGTGATTTTCGATGCCGAGCGGCGCTACACCTACCGAGAGATGCGGGTGCGCACCCGGCGCGTAGCGGCGGGATTGGCGAGCCTCGGCGTCAAACAAGGCGACCACGTGCTTGCCTGGCAGCCGACCTCGCCGGAGATGCTCGAAACTTATTTCGCCATCAACTATCTGGGTGCGGTGTTCGTACCCATCAATACGGCGTATCGCGGGCGCCTGCTGGAGCATGTGATCGAGCGCTCGGACGCGCGGCTGGCGGTGGTGCATTCGAGTCTTTTGGACCGCTTGGAAGGCCTCGACCTCAAGCCGTTGCAACATATCGTGGTGACGGGTCCCGCGCCCACCATTTCCCCGCCGCTGACCTGCGTCGCATTCGAGAGCATCCGGCGGAGCGAGGCCGATGTACCGCCGCTGCAGCGGCCGATCGAACCGTGGGACACGCAATCCATCATTTACACCTCGGGCACCACCGGCCCGTCAAAGGGTGTGCTGTCCTCGTACCTTCATATGTACACCAATCCAGGCCCGGAAGCGTGGCCCTGCATTACCGGTGAGGACCGATTTCTCGTCAACATGCCCATGTTCCACATCGGCGGCATGGGACTGCCGTTTGCGATGCTGGCGCGCGGCGGTTCAATCGTGCTGCCGGAGCGCTTTTCAACCGAGCATTTCTGGCCGATGGTGGCGGAGCACGAAGTGACCGCCATCTTCCTGCTCGGTGTGATGGCGACCTTCCTGATCAAGGCGCCGCCCAGCGAGCAAGACAGGGCGCACAAGGTGCGCACCTCCTTCATCGTGCCGCTGATCGACGGCGCCCAGGAGTTCACGCGCCGCTTCGGCGTGAATGTCTATACGATTTTCAACATGACGGAGATCTCCTCGCCCATCGTCTCGGCACCGAATCCGATGGTGCGCGGCACCTGCGGCAAGGTCAGGCCGGGAGTGGAAGTGCGACTGGTCGATGGCAACGACTGCGAAGTGCCGTTGGGCACCGTGGGCGAGATGATGCTGCGCACCGACCGTCCATGGGCCATGAGCCATGGCTATCAAAAGGAGCCCGAAGCCACCGCCCGTGCCTGGCGCAACGGGTGGTTTCACACCGGGGATGCCTTCAGAAAGGACGCGGAGGGCAATTTCTTTTTCGTCGACCGCATGAAGGATTCGATCCGCCGCCGCGGCGAGAATATTTCCTCGTTCGAGGTGGAGGCGGAGGTGCTCGCGCATGCGGACGTGCGCGAGTGCGCGGCGCTCGGAGTGCCCTCCGAGTTCGGAGAGGATGAGGTGCTGATCGTGGTTGCGCCGGCCCCGGGCAGAACCGTCGATCCGGTGGCGCTCACGCATTTTCTGACGTCGCGTTTGGCTTATTTCATGGTCCCGCGCTATGTCCGTATGCTGCCCGAGTTGCCGAAAACCCCATCCGCGAAGGTCATGAAAGTGAAACTTCGCGCCGATGGCGTCACCGCGGATACCTGGGACAGGGAGAAAGCCGGCATCAAGATCCGGCGCGACAAACTTTGACCGTTACGCGTGGCGGCTGGCCTTCTCGGCGTCGAACGCTAGAATGGCGGCTTCCAAGTCTCATCGGGCGATCGTGAAAGCACCGCGGTTGAAAACGGAAGTTCAGGAATTCAAGCGTTTACGGATACTCGAAGAGGCGCGGGAACTCTTTTATCTGCAAGGCTACGAAGCGACCACGCTCGACGCCATCGCCGATCGTTTGAAGGTCACCAAACCCTTCATCTATTCGTACTTCAAGAACAAGAGCGAGATCCTCAATGCGATTTGCCATGTCGGGATCTCACGATCATTGGCTTCCCTGGACGAGGCGCTCGCCAGCGGCCTCGCCCCGCGGGAGATGCTGAGACATATCGTGGAGCAGGTGACCTCCATCGTGCTCGCCAATCAAAAATATATCGTGGTGTATCTGCGGGAAGAGAAAAATCTCGAAAAGAAAGAGTCGCGAGAGCTCTTGGCGTTGCGCAAGGAATTCAGCGTGCGGCTGGCGAAGCTGCTGGAGGCCGGCACATTGTCGAAAGAATTCGATGTGGACGACGCGCTGCTGACGGCGGTGTTGATCGGCGGCATGATCACCTATGTCGCCACCTGGTACCGACCGCAGGGCCGCTGGTCGCAGTCCGAGGTCAATTTGCACATGATCAAAAAGGTCGAACGGATGGTGATGCGGCGCGCCGATCAGGTGAAAACGTAGTCGGCGGGTTCGCAACGCGACGTCATGCGCCAGTATTCCACCAGGCGCCAGGGAGACAGCGCGAAGACGCGTCCTTGCGGGTTCTTGTACCAGTTATCCACACCGGGGTGGCTCCAGATGAGGCCGGCGTGCAGATCATCGACTTTTCGATTGTACCGATCGCTGACCTCCCGGCGCACCTCCACCGTGTCGGCATGTTTGCGCGCCATTTCCGTCATGCAGGCCATGACATGGCGCATCTGGCATTCCACCATGAAGATGGCGTTGCCGCCGTGTGCGAGCCCGGTGTTCGGACCCAGGAGAATGAAAAAATTCGGGAAGTCGGGTACGGTCATGCCGAGGTAGGCCTGCGCGTCGTCGGGGCCCCAGGTCGCGTGCAGATCACGGCCTCCGCGGCCGAGGATTTTCATGGGCGACAACATTTTGCTGGCCTGAAAGCCGGTGGCCATGACGATGGCGTCCGCGGGGTAGGTCTTGCCGTCCGTGGTCTCGATTCCCGACGCATGGATGCGGGCGATCTTTGTGGTCACCAGCTCGACATTCGGCCGCTTCAGCATCTTGAACCAGTGATTGTCGATCAAGATCCGCTTGCCGTAAGGGGGATAGTCGGGGATCACTTTCTCGAGCAGGGGGGAGTCTTCGCCGAGTTCGGCGCGGATGTGACGCTCCATGAAGCGCCGATGCCGCTCATTGGCGCGATTGATGGAACGGCGGTCGTGCCATTGCGGATCGATTTGCAGGGATGAATACAGGCCGTCGGAAAATCCCCAGAACAGTTGAAAGCGGTACCACCGCAAGTAGTACGGCAGGTGTGCGAGCAGCCACTTCACCCCCTCGGGGACGGCGGCGAAATAATTCGGATTTGGCACCACCCAGTGCGGCGAGCGCTGGAAAATCGTCAATCGCTCGACATCCGGCGCGATGGTGGGACCCACCTGGTGACCCGAGGCGCCGGTGCCGATCATCGCCACGTTCTTGCCGCGCCAATCGAAGTCGGCCCGCCATTGCGCGGTGTGCAGACGGGGACCTTCGAACTCGTCCAGTCCGGGAATGTCGGGCAGCTTTGGCCGGTTGAGTACGCCGACGCACGAGATGACGACGTTGGCCTGCAGGTCGAGCTCGGTGCCGTCGGCTGCGTGCGCGGTGATGCGCCAGATATTCGCCTCGCTGTCGAATACCGCCGACCGGACTTCGGTATTGAACCGCACCTGCTGACGGATGCCGTAATCGGCCGCCACCCGCTCGAAGTAGTCCCAGAGTTCTTGGCGCTTGGCGAACAACAAGGACCAATCGTGATAGGGCGCGAACGAATAAGAGTAAAAATGATTCGGCGTATCGACGCCGCATCCCGGATAGGCGTTTTCGAACCAGGTTCCGCCGACGGTGGGATTCTTTTCGATGATGCTGAAGGCAATGCCGGCCTGCTTCAAGCGGATGGCCGCGCACAAGCCGGACATGCCGGCACCGATGATCAGCACCTTGAATGAGCCTTCCCCGGCAAACTTTCCAGGGGGATCGGAGGCGAGCGAGGGCAGGTCCGGCGGTGGCGCCAACTCCTCGGTCATCATGCGCACGTACTCATCGCCCAGCGGTTCCCCCGCCGCCAGCGACAGCATGTCATGCAGCAGTTCACCTTGAGGGACCGGCGGCAATGGGGCGTTGGCGGCCGCATGCGCCTTCAGCACCTCGAACAGGCGGTCGCGAACGGCCTGCCGCAGTTCAGGCGGCATCTTTTCGTGATAGCTCATGGGCCCGCTGATGTAGGGGCGCGCCTTGGCGAGCCACGCGGATTCGCCGGTCAATTGCACCAGAACCAGAAGCAGGGTGGCGGGATCCGCCTGCGCGAGCGCGGCACGCAGCCGGTCAGGATCCGCGGTGAGCACTTGCAGCCCGTCACCGTAGCGCATCGTAGACCCGGGTCTTGATTTCCCGCTGCAGCGGATAGGTTTCGGATGGCAGCAACTGCGTCATGAACACGCAGCATAAGTCCTCGCTGGGATCGCACCAGAAAAAGGTGTTGGCCATCCCGCTCCAGAAGGTGTCGCCCGGGTTGCCGGGCAGGAGTGATCGTTGCTTGTCCACGGTGGTCGCCCACCCCAAGCCAAAGCCGATGCCTGCGTAACCACGCTCGGAAAACAAGCCCTGCGAGACCTCGGGCAGGCAAAGTCCGCGCGGCAGATGATTCGTCGACATCAGATCCAAAGTCTCGCGGGACAGCAACTGAGTGCCACAGCTTCGCCCACCATGCATGACGCAATCGCAGAAGCGCAGGTAATCCTTGACGGTGGATATCAGGCCGCCGCCGCCGGACAGGAAAGTCGGCTTTCGCGTACGATCGCCTTCGAAGGAGCTTCCGGGCAGGCCCAGCAACTCATCGGCTCGGCGCACGTAGCACTCAGCCAGGCGGTGGCGATCGGATGGTGATACGAAGAAGGCTGTGTCCCTCATGCCCAGCGGGTGCAGGACGCGGACCGTCAGGAAATCATCGAAGGGTTGGCCGGAGATGAGCTCGATCAAGTAACCGAGCACGTCGGTGGACACCGAATAGTTCCAGGCCGTCCCCGGCTCGAACTCGAGCGGCAGCTCTGCGAGTACGCCGATGAATTCTTCGAGCGTCTGTCCATCCGCTCGCATGGATAGCGCGCTGCGGTAACGGGCGTCCAGCTCGGTGCGGTATTGGATGCCATAGGTCAGCCCCGAGGTATGACAGAGCAGGTCGGCCACGCGCATGGCGCGGCTCGGGACGGCGCCGCCGTGCACTCGAAGGTCCGACCAGGCCGGAATATAGCGCGAGACAGGATCATCGAGAGCGATGCGGCCTTCTTCCACCAGCAGCATGAAGGCCACCGCGGTGATCGGCTTGGTCATCGAGAAGATCCGGAACATCGCATCGTCGCCCAAGGGACGAGTGCGTTCCCGATCGAGGAATCCAAAGCAGGTCTCATGTAGCGAGCCGCCGTGGCGGATCGCCAATTGCGCGCCCGCCAAGCGGCCGCTCGCGATGTACTGGTTCTCGATGAATTCATCGACCGCACCGAAACCGGCCTCACGCGCCACGGCGAGCCTCATGATTGCCACGATAAATGATTGTACATTGATAGTAGAGAAGTATACCGGTCAGTATAACTCTCGTCCAGCCGATGACTGTCCACCGGTCGATCCGATCGCAGAGCGCGGGAGCACCGGACCTATTTACGCCACGTTATCGCGTTGCCGGTCGGCTCTGGCGGTTGAGCCAGCTGTACAGGGCGGCGATCGAGGCAAAAAACGCGCCGCCGCCGATCCACAACGCCGCATCGGCAAACCCTGGGCCGACGAGCGCCAGTGGCGCGTCCTTGCCGGAGAAAACCACAATGGCGGCGAGCAGCACGCCGATCAAACTCTCCCCGACGATCATGCCGGAGGCGAGCAGCACTCCCAATTGCTTGGTACGCTGCGGGGCAGCGGTGCGCTCCGCGCGCCGGTCGAACGCCCAACCGACGAGGGCGCCGATCACGATGGTCAGCGTCGTCGACATGGGCAGATAGATCCCCATGCCGACCCCGAGGGGCGGCAGGCTTGCCGCGGTCCGGCGCTTCAAGCTCTCATCGACCGCGACGCTGACGACACCGACGAGCGCCCCCACGCCGATCAAGTCCCAGTTGAGGTTGCCCTGCAGGACGCCTTCCGCGAGCGCGGAGATCAACGCGGCCTGCGGCGCCGGCAAGGCGTGGGCCGCATCGGCGCCGGGCGCGCCGACGAAGCCATAGGCTCTTTGCAGCAGGGTGAGAATAGGCGGAATGACGGCGGCGCCGGCGAGCACACCGACCAGCAGCGCCACCTGTTGCCGCCACGGCGTGGCATCGACGAGTTGACCGGTTTTCAGATCTTGTAAATTATCGTTGGAGATCGTCGCAGCGGCAAATACCACGGCGGTGATGAACAGCGCATACGCAACCAGCGCCGGACCCGCGGCGGGCGGCAGCAGGGGCTTCACGACGACGGCGAGCAGCAAGGCTGCGCCGACCACGACCAGGATGCCGACCCCCGACAGCGGACTGTTCGACGCGCCGATGAGTCCGGCCATGTAGCCGCACACCGCGGCCACGAAGAAGCTCATGATGGCGATGTAAGCGATGCCGCCCACGACCAAGAGTGCCAACTCGCTCCCCAGGCCACTGGACGCCGCCACGCTGCCGAGCAGCCACGCGATGGGCAGCATGCAGAAGGCCGTAATCAGCGCAACGATTCCGATCGGAATGTCCTGCTCGGTGCGCGCGAGCGTCGCGCCGCGGCCGGCGCGCCTGACGCGCGACGCCGCCATGGCGGAGGTCAAGCCGGACACCAAGGGTTGCACCAGCTTGATGAGACTCCAGAGGGCCGCCACCGCGATCGCCCCGGCGCCGATGAAACGCACTTGGTGGCGCCAGACGTCCATCGCCACATGTTCCAGGGTGCCGGGCGCCGCGGCCAAGCCGGTGAGATAGGGAACGGCCGCGGCCCAGGCGACCAAGACCCCGGCGAACATGGCCATGCCGGTCCATAGGCCGACGAGGTGGCCCACCGCGAGCAGCGCAAACGACAGGCTGAAATCGACTCCCGATATGGAGTTCTTGTTGCCGACCCGGAAGAAGTCCGCGACGTCGCCGGCGAACACCTGCGTTGCGATGACCACGGCGAACGCCGCCGAGGACACACCGCCCACGATGATTGCGAGCAGTCCCGCGCGGCTCGCGCTCGCATCCGCGGCGTTTTGCTCGCCGTCGCCCCGGGCGCCGACTTTGAGCACTTCCGCGCAGGCCACTCCTTCCGGGTAAGGGAGATCGGAATGGGTGACGAGCGCCCGTCGCAGCGGAATCGAATACATGACGCCGAGCACGCCTCCCAAGGCGCAGATCGTGAACGAGGTCCAATAGGGGAAACCGTTCCACCAGCCGATCATCACCAGTCCCGGCAGTACGAAGATGATCGAGGAGAGCGTGCCGGCCGAGGAAGCGACCGTTTGCACGATATTGTTTTCCTGGATGGTCGAGCCCTTGAAGCCGCGCAGTACCGCCATGGAAATGACGGCCGCCGGAATGGAGGTCGCGAAGGTCAACCCGGCTTTGAGACCGAAATAGACATTCGCCGCCGTGAATACCAAGGTGATCAATGCACCCAGTACCAGGCCGCGCAGGGACAGCTCTTGACGGACTTGCGCGATCGTCTGATCGAGAATCATGTCGACGTTCGTCCTTACGAAATTTTGCGGTTCACCAGCTTACGCTGAAGCGACAACGCGTGCGACGGCCGCAGGCCCGGCATGCACGATGCATCCTGCAAAGGGGGCGTTTATCAGGGACGCAGCGATTCCGGCGGATTGATCGTCAGCGTCGCGCTGCGCTCAGTGCCGTTGCGCAACAGGTGCATCTCCACGGATTGACCGACTCGTAACAGTCCGAGCGCGTTGCGCAGTTGTGCGGCACTCTCGAGCGACACGCCGTTCATGGAGACGGCGACGTCGCCCACTTTGATGCCCGCGCGATCCGCCGCCGAATTCGGCGCGACTTCGGCGATCTCCACGCCGCGCGCATTGACCAGTTGCAGGGACTCGGCGGCCTCCGGCGTCAGGTCGCGCAATTTGATGCCGACGACGCCGCGCTTCACTTCGCCGTAGGTGATGAGCTGGCTCATCACCGCCTTGACCATGTTGACCGGGATGGCAAAGCCGATACCGATATTCCCGCCATCCTTCGACAGGATCGCCGAATTGATCCCGATCAGTTCACCGCTCAAGTCGACCAATGCGCCGCCGGAGTTTCCGGGATTGATGGACGCGTCCGTTTGGATGAAGTCTTCGAAGCCATGTGGATGCAGTCCCGTGCGGCCGAGCGCGCTGACGATTCCCGCCGTCACGGTATGATTCAGACCGAACGGATTGCCGATCGCCACGACCCAGTCGCCGACTTTGAGGTGCGAGGAATCGCCGAGCGGCATCTGGGCCAGTCGCGGTTCGGCGGCCTTGAGTACGGCAATGTCGGTACCCTCATCGCTGCCGACCACTTGCGCATGAAAATGCCGGTTGTCGAGCAGAGTCACCGTGATATCGCTGGCGTTTTCGATGACGTGCCGGTTGGTGACGATGTAGCCGTTCTTGGCGTCCACGATCACGCCCGAGCCGGCGCTCTGGAACTGGCGTCGCCGCACGGTTCCGCCTTCAGGCTCATTGAAGAATCGCCCAAAGTAGGGGTCATTGCGCAGCGGATTTCCCGCCACCCGTTCGGTCAACGTCCCGCGGGTCGCGATGTTGACCACCGCGGGCGAAGCCGCCTCGATGACGGGTGCGAGCGACGGCAATGCAACCCCTAGGGAGGCCGCCGCTGCCGATGACGACACGAGCGACGACAACAGCAGTGCGATGCAAGGCAATCGCATCAGCGATTCGAGTTTCACTCTTCGAGTCTCACTCATTGGGATCTCCGAACGGACGGCGTATTCTAGCGGACCCAAAAGAAGCCGATGATGGCTCAGCAAGGTGACAGGAGATCCATTCGATGATAAGCACGTTAGTCGTCGCCGCGGCGCTCGCCACCGGCTTTCAACATCCGAGCCCCACGCCGCCGGCCGACCTACCGACGGCGGTCTATCGGGAGCGCCGCGAGCGGGTGATGAAAGCCTTGGATGGGTGTATCGGGCTCATCGCCGCGCAGGGGGAGGTGTCCGGGGTCACCGAGGATTTCCGTCAGGACGCGGATTTCTACTGGCTCACCGGCATCAATGAGCCCGGCGCCTATCTCGTCTTCACGCCCAAGGCGCCGTTCAACAAAGTAACTCTGTTCCTCAAGGCGCGCGATCCCGAGGCCGAACGATGGACCGGGCCGAGAGAACCGATCTCGCCGGATCTCATCGAAAAGTATGGCGTCGACAAGGTTCGCCGGGGATCGCCGGAACCACTCCTCGAAGCCGCCGGTGCGAACCATGAGTGCGTCGCGATCATCGCGCCGGCGACGATGGCCAAGGACGACCGCAGCGACGCGGATTTGTCGGCGCGCGTGGCGCAGCGCTTCGGCTTGCACACGGTGTACCGGCGGACGCTGCTGGCGGAAATGCGCGAGGCGCATGCGCCCGAAGAGATCGAGCGCATGGAACGGGCGATCGCCATCACTCGCGCGGGTCATGAAGCCGTCGCCAAGGGCAGCATCGCCGGGGTGTCCGAGCGCGACGTCCAGACACAGCTCGAGTACGCCTTCTTCGCGGCCGGGGCCACGGGCCTGAGTTATCCCTCGATCGTCGGCGCCGGGCCGGATGGCGCCGTCTTGCATTGGGACAAGAATTCACGGCTGCTCGAGGAGGGCGATCTGCTGGTGGTCGACGCGGCCGCCGAGTATGGCCGGTACGCCGCGGATGTCACTCGGACCTATCCCGTCTCCGGACACTTCAACGCCGAGCAAGCGAAAGTGTATCGAGCCGTCTACCAAGCCCAGGAAGACATCATGGCGGCAATCCACCCGGGCGTGTCGATGGCCGAGCTGCAGCATGTCGCCGAGGAATCCTTGCGCCGCGCCGGCTATCTCAAGGACTTCATCCACGGCTTCGGGCATTTCGTCGGACTCGATGTGCACGATGCGGGTCGCTACGAAAAGCCGCTGCCGGTGGGCGCGATCTTCACCGTCGAGCCGGGGATTTATCTGCCCGATCGCGGCTTCGGCGTGCGGATCGAGGATGAGGTCATCGTCACCGCGACCGGCTATCGACTACTGACGTCGGCATTCCCGCGCAAGCTCGAGGATGTGGAGGCGTGGGTCGCCAAGGCGCGGCGTTAGCATGCGCTGACGGCACGGTGAGCGACCCTACCTTCGACTACATCATCATCGGCGCGGGCACGGCCGGCGCGTTGCTGGCGAACCGTCTGAGTGCGGACGCGACCCGCCGCGTGCTGCTGATCGAGGCGGGCCCGCGAGACAATTACCGGTGGATCCACATTCCGGTGGGTTACCTCTACTGTATCGGCAATCCGCGCACCGATTGGCTATACAAAACCGAACCCGACGCCGGCCTCAACGGCCGCGCGTTGCGGTACCCCCGCGGCAAAATACTGGGCGGAAGCTCGAGCATCAACGGCATGATCTATATGCGCGGGCAGTCGCGCGACTACGATGAATGGGCGCGCCTGACCGGCGACGATACCTGGACCTGGGCCAATGTGTTGCCCGCCTTCAAGCAGCATGAGGACCATTATCTCGGCGCCTACGCCCGGGATCCGCAACACGCGAATTTCCATGGGACCGGCGGTGAGTGGCGCGTCGATAAGCAGCGGCTGCGCTGGGATATTCTCGACGCATTCGCCGACGCCGCCGAACAGGCCGGCATTCCGCGCACCACCGATTTCAATCGCGGCGACAACGAAGGTGTCGGCTACTTCGAGGTCAATCAGAAAAACGGCCGGCGCTGGAACAGCGCGAAGGCGTTTCTGCGGCCGGCGTGCGACGCCCGACCGAACTTTACGCTGTGGACCGATCGTCAGGTAGCCCGGCTCAGCATCGCGGCACAACCCGATGGCCGCCGACGATGCACCGGAGCGCAGGTGTGGGACGGGCGCCAAATGGTGAGCTTGCGCGCCGCCCGCGAAGTCATCCTGTGTGCCGGCAGCATCGGTTCGCCGCAGATCCTGCAGCTCTCGGGAGTCGGTCCCGCGGATCTATTGCGGGCGAACGGCATCGACGTTCTCGTCGATGCGCCGGGAGTCGGCGCCAACCTGCAAGATCATTTGCAGATCCGAGCGGTTTACAAGATCGCCGGTGCGTCGACGCTCAACGTGCTGGCCGCTTCCCTCCATGGGAAGGCCAAGATCGGGTTGGAATATCTCGTCCGGCGAAGCGGTCCGATGAGCATGGCGCCTTCGCAGTTGGGCGCCTTCACGCGAAGCTCACCGGAGAATGCGTGGCCCAACCTCGAGTTCCATGTGCAGCCTCTGTCGCTCGATGCATTCGGCGAGCCGCTGCATGCGTTTCCGGCGTTCACCGCGAGCGTCTGCAATCTGAACCCGACCAGCCGGGGCACGGTGCGCATCAAGACGCCCGGTTTCGGCGACGCGCCGGCGATCGTGACCAACTATCTGAGCACGCACGAGGATCGGCAGATCGCGGTCGCTTCGCTGCGCGTGACGCGCCGCATCGTCGCTCAGCCGGCGCTGGCGAAGTATGCGCCGCAGGAATGGAAGCCGGGCGCACGGTATGAGAGCGATGAAGATCTCAGCCGACTGCTCGGCGACATCGCAACGACGATATTTCACCCGGTGGGCACCACCAAGATGGGTGCCGATACGGATCCCATGGCGGTGCTCGATGCACGGCTGCGGGTCCGCGGTGTCGAGGGCTTGCGGGTGGTCGATGCGGGCGCCATGCCGACAATTACCAGCGGCAACACCAATAGCCCGACGCTGATGATGGCCGAGAAGGCAGCCGCCTGGATCCGCGCGGCGAATTCCTGACTCAGTTCGCGTTAGACTCGAGGGGCCGCCGTGGAGTGCTTCAATCCCGCCACTTGATCGAGCAGCCGATGCCCGCGCTTTGCTCGGTGGGACCGGCGCCGGTGGCAGCGATCAGGCGCATGGCCTCGTAGAGTTCGCGGCGGGTGCCTTCCGGCGCCGCTTCCTTGCGGGATGCGTCCAACCGGCCGCGGTACCGCAGCCGCAGTCTCGCATCGAAACCGAAAAAATCGGGGGTACAGACCGCACCGTAGGCCTTGGCCACGGCTTGGGACTCATCATGCAAGTAGGGAAAGGATAGCGTCGGCGCCAACGCGACCATTTGTGCAAATCCGTCGTCGGGATAGGCCTCGGCATCGTTGGAGTTGATGGCCACCACGTTCACGCCGAGACCGGCAAGATCCCGCGCATCGCGAACGAGGCGCGGCAGGATCGCCTTGACGTAGGGGCAATGATTGCAAATGAACGCAACGACCGTGCCGCGCGCACCGGCCAAGTCGCGTAACCGGTGCGCGCGGCCGTCCGTACCCGGCAGTTCAAATTCAACCGCCGCCCATCCGAGATCCGCCGCTGGTGCCTGCGCCGCCATGGCCGCGAGTATGCCCCATGACGGTCCAATTCTGAATACGGCCGACGGGCAGACCTGCCATTCCAACTATAGATATAGTTGACGCGGCGAGCGGTTGTGCTACCTTCTACTACAAATCTAGTAGCGAGGTCCCGATGTCCATAACATTGACCGATCGCGAGGCTGATGTCATGCAGCTACTGTGGGATCACGGTCCCTCGGTCGTGACGGAGGTTCGCGAACGCCTCCGCGATGAGCTCGCTTACACCACGGTGTTGACGATTCTGCGCACCCTCGAGCTCAAGGGATACGTTGGGCACACGGAGGAGGGCCGGGTGCACCGCTACTTCGCCGCCGTGCAACAGCAGGCCGCCCGCAAGAGCGCGTTACGGCACCTCAAGGACAAATTGTTCAAGGGCTCGTCCGAGTTGCTCTTCGCCCACCTCGTCGCGGAACGCAAGCTCACGGCGGAACAAATTCAGCGCATGCACAAATTGCTCGACGAAAAACCGGACAGTGAGAAAAGCTGATGTTGGCGTGGATGATCTACGTCGGGGCGGTCACCGTGTTTCTGAGCGCCGCCGCACTCGCCGCCGAACGGCGGGCAAGGTTGCGCCACCTGCCGAGCCGATGGTTGTGGGGGCTCGCCATCATTGCCTCGCTGCTGTTGCCGACGATCATTTCTTCGGTATCGATTCAGCTGCCGACGCTCGCCGCGTCGTCGGTGCCCCGGAAGATCATCGCCCTGCGTGAAGTGACGTCGACGAGCCTGTCGCCGCAGACGTGGATGACCACGGCCGCGGTAAAGGCCGCGACTTCGCGCAGCATGGATGCGATTCTGCAGCGTTGTTGGCTCACGGTGTCCGCGCTCATGCTGGTCGTGCTCTTGGTCAACGGCGCGCACTTATTCTGGCGCAAGCGCCAATGGGCGCAGGGTGTCATGGCCGGAACTTCCGTGTACCTCGCTCCGGATGTCGGACCCGCGGTGGTGGGGTTGCTGCGCCCACGCATCGTGCTCCCCACCTGGATCGGAGAGTCATCTTCCGCCATGCAGTCCACGGTCATCGCCCACGAGCAGTCGCACCTCGAGGCACGCGACCCGCAGTTGCTGACGATAGCGCTGTTCCTGCTGGTGCTGATGCCGTGGAATCTGCCGCTCTGGTGGCAGCTGCGGCGGCTGCGTTATGCGATCGAAGTCGACTGCGATGCCCGGGTACTCGCGCGCGGACATGATGCAAATCATTACGGCAAGACGTTGATTGCGGTCGGAGAGCGGCAATCCGCCTTCATCGGCGCGGTGGCCGCAATGTCTGAATCCAAATCATTTCTGGAAGAGAGGATCATGATCATGGTACAGAAACCCAGCAAGCGCTGGCGCGTGGTCGCGGCGGCCCTCGGCGGCCTATCGTTGGTCCTCGTTGCCGTGGCCGCGGAGGTCGGACCTCCGAACGCGTCGTCGTCGGTCGCCGTTCGGTCCGATGATGCGGCGATCAACATGGATGCGGCGATGCTCGATCGCTATACCGGGAACTACCAGCTCACTCCGAGAGTCGTGGTCGACGTCACGCGCGACGGAAACCGATTGTTCGCCCAGCTGACCGGCCAGCCGAAGGCGGAGATATTTGCCAAGAGCGAGAGCGAGTTCTTCTACAAGATCGTCGACGCGCAGATATCCTTCGAGAGCGATGCGCAGGGACGAACCACCGGACTCGTGCTCCATCAACGAGGGTTGGACATGGCCGCGCCGCGCATCGACACCGCGGCCGCTCGAGATATCAAGACGGCTTTGGCCGCCAAGGTCCAAAGCCAGACCGCAACGCCGGGCGGCGAGGCGGCGCTGCGGCATTTGATCGAAGGTATTGCGGCCGGAAAACCCGACTATGCCGCGATGAGCCCGGCGTTGGCGAATGCGGCGCGCCAGCAGTTTCCGCAAATGACGGCGACCCTGGCGCAACTCGGCGCCGTGCAAGCAATCGAGTTCCGCGGCGTGGGCAGTCAGGGCTGGGATATATACGAGGTCAGGCACGAACACGGGACATCGCAATGGAGAATTGCGCTCGATGACCACGGAATCATCATGGGGGCGCTGTTCTCGCCCGGTCCGTGAGTGGGAGATCGCTGCTGGGGTGGCGTGATCGTCACTACTGTTGTGGCGGCCTGGAGTGCCAGGCCGTGCCGCCGGTGATGCCAGCTTCACCCGCGTCGAACAGGCTCTGAAGGTGAGCGGCGCTGAAATTGAGCGGAGCGTCCAGTAGGGAGGTCGGCAGAGCCGCAACCTCCAAGTCACATCCATTGATGGCGCAAAATTCCGCGGTCGTGATCAGCGCCGACCGCGTCGCGGCCTTTCTGGAGGCCTCCAGTGTGCGGCGGATGATCGGAAGCGTCGCGCGCCGGGTGATGGACAGGTAATCGTCGAGCTGAGCATTGACGATGATGTAGAGACGGCGTTGATAGCCGTCCGGAGCCAATGGACCCCCCAGCAGCATGGATTGTGGAATCGCGAAGAACACGCTTTCAGCTCCGCCGTCCACGTGCATTTCGCTGAATTTGTGCCGGCCGTCCGAGACCTCGATCATGATGGGCGGGAAAACCACCGGCACGCTCGCCGAGGCGACCATGACGGTCGCGAACAACTCACGCGCCGCCGCGCCTCCTTTGGAGGCGATGGCCCCCATGTCCCAGATGACTAGCTGCTCGGTATCGAGGTTCGTCGTCGCCACGAGAAGTCTGCGGCCCTTGGCGTGTTCCGCGGCGATCGCCCGCAGCAGATCGTCGGTGACATACTTGCGCACCAGACTCTGTAACAGCGCGCCGTCGAAGAAGCCGGGAGTAAACAGCCCGAGCACCGTACGCCGGCGCAGCAGGTGTACGCTCGCTTCGCCGAGGAAGGCCTGCCGCATCTCCTCGTCCCAAGCCGGACCGAGAAAGGCGAACGGCGCGGTCAGGGCGCCGGCGCTGACGCCGGTAACGATCTGAAATTCGGGCCGCGTCCCGGTCTTCGTCCAGCCGAAGAGCAGCCCGGCGCCAAAGGCGCCATTGGCGCCGCCGCCTGAAATCGCCAGGTAGCTGACCTCGTGCTCCCTGGGTATGAGGCCTTGCATCATGGCGGCGAGTGCGGGGTCATCCTGGGTATAGCGGACGTGCTCGAAGCCAGGCGGCGTGGCCGCTTTCTGCTGGGCGATGGAGTATGGGCTGCGAGTCGGCGTCACACAGCCGCCCAGCGCGACACCGAGAGCGATCAACCCCAGTAGTGACCGTCTCCGCCATCCGTGTATATTCATACCGTCCTTTGAGACCATGGGAGCCAATCATGAGTTCGTCCGGGCTCCACCGCAGCATCGGTACACGCCAACTCAGCATGATAGCGATCGGCGGCGCGATCGGCACCGGACTGTTCTTCGCGAGCGGGGGAGCCATTGCCCAGGCGGGGCCCGGCGGCGCGATGCTGGCCTACGGCGTCATGGGTCTCGCGGTGTATTGCATGATGCAGTCGTTGGGCGAGATGGCGACGCAATTGCCCATCCCCGGATCCTTCGAAGCCTATGCGGAGCGCTTCATCGACCCCTCCGTGGCGTTTGCCGTGGGATGGAACTATTGGTTCAGCTGGGCGATCACGCTGGCGGCGGAGCTGGTTGCCGGTGCGCTCATCGTGCAATTTTGGTTCCCGCACTCGAATTCGACCTTGTGGGCCATGGGGTTTTTTTCGGTGCTGCTGGCGCTCAACCTGTTATCCGTCAGAGCCTACGCCGAGGCGGAGTATTGGTTTGCCGGCATCAAAGTGGTGACGGTGGTCATCTTCGTGGCGGTGGGGTTCTTGATGATCGCCGGGATGCTCGGCAATCATCATTCCGGATTTCACAATTGGACCTTGAGCGACCCGACCACCGGAACCCGCGCGCCCTTCGTCGGGGGCTTGAGTTCGGTGCTGGCCGTATTCCTGGTGGCCGGATTCTCCTTTCAGGGCACGGAAGGCGTCGGACTCGCGGTGGCCGAGACCACCGACCCGGGCAAGAACGTCCCCAAGGCGATTCGTACCGTGTTCTGGCGCATCTTGCTGTTCTACATCGGTTCCATTTTCGTGGTCGGCACCTTGATCAGCTACACGAACCCGAACTTGCTGAATGCGGATGAGAGCCACATTGCGTTCTCGCCCTTCACCATGGTCTTTCAAGAGCTGCCGAGATTCGGGTACTACGCCGCCAACCTCATGAACGCGGTCATTCTCTCGTCGGTATTATCGTGCGGCAATTCCTCGATGTACGTGGCATCGCGAATGCTGCATGCCATGTCCCACAGCGGCAAGGCGCCGAAGATATTCGGCACGCTGAACGCGCGCGGCGTGCCGGTGACGGCCCTTCTGGCCACCGGACTGCTCAGCACGCTGGCGTTCTTTTCCACGGCCGTCGGCGAGCACAAGATCTACCAGCTTTTCTATAACGCCTCGAGCCTGAGCGGATTCATCATCTGGCTCGGCATCGGGGTGTGCCACTTGCGCTTCCGCCAGGCGTGGACGGCGCAAGGCCGCAGCCCCGAGGAACTCAAGTTCAGGTCGAAGTTCTACCCCTATGGTCCCTGGCTCGCGATCGTTCTGTTCGTTGTGGTGCTGTTCGGCGCCAACATCGGGGTGTTTCAGGCGCCGGTGTTTTCGTGGTTCGATTTCATCACCGGCTACCTGATGATTCCCGTCGTCATGCTCCTGTATCTGGGACACAAATACTGGAACCAAACTCGCGTGATTCCGTTGAAAGAATGCAGTTTTCAATTCGAATGACCGATACCGCCGACCGGTACCTCGAGCCGCCGTATCCGCGGTGCGAGGTCGGCATGTTGATTGCCGCGTAGTCCTCGTCAGTCGTACCACGCCGGCGACTTACGCACGGTACGAAAAAATTCCATGCTGTGGCCGATCCACAGCTGCGCGCCGCTGCGACGTATGATTTCCTCGATCCTCCGGCGCGACTCGATCGTGCCCGTGGTTCTTTCCTCGTCCGGCAGGCGATTCAGATCGCGCTCTTCCGGGTAGTGATAGAGATCGCCGGAGAGCACGATGGGTCCGGTATTCTTCAGGCGCACCATCAGTGAGCAGTGCCCCTCCGTATGTCCCGGCGTCGCGATCACGACGACCGAGCCGTCGCCGAATACATCGTGGTCGGCCTTGAGAATCGTCGTCTTGCTGTGCTCGAGCGCTGAATACCGGCCGAACCAAGGATAAGCGCGCGCCGCCTTGCTGAACATCTGGTCGCGATCGCCCTGATAGACCAGCCAGGTCGAGCCGGCGAAGTCACCGGCATTGCCGACATGGTCCCAATGGTAGTGCGAAAGCACGAGGTAATCGATATTGGCGGGCGTGACGCCGATGTCTGCCAGTTGGCCCTCGAGCGTGTTGAACTTGATCTGGCCATAACCCTCAAGCACGTTCTCGTACAGCGGCCTGCCGACCAGCCGGTCATTCAAGCCCGTGTCATAGAGGAGCATGCCCTTGGGATGGACGATGAGGTAGCAGGTGACGCCCATGTTGGTGTCCTTGACCTCGTCGCGCGTCAGGTTGTAGTCCTCGGGCTTGTTGTAGATCAGGGTGCCGCAGTCGAACACGTACAGGCGCGGAACGGTCACCTTGGGCGGGGGTGCGAGCGCGGCGATGCACGGGGGCGGCGCGAGCAGCGCAGCACCGAGCACCGCCGCGGCAAAGAAGCGGACGATCACACGATCGGCCAAGCGCATTGAACGCAGCGCCTCGGTGGTTGCGTGGCGGCCGTCGTGGCGCCATCCGGGAGGACCGAAGAAGTAGCCGAACCGGTGCTTCCAGGTGAGACCCGGCCGCATCAAATCCCGCGCCAAGGCGACATACTCGTGCAGCGCGATGCGCACCGGATTGAACGTGCCGAGATTCTTCACGAGACCGTAGCGCACGGGCTCATCCGCCTGTTCCGGCACGAAGGTGCCGAACAGCCTGTCCCAGATCATGAATACGCCCGCATAGTTCGAGTCGAGATAGCGCGGATTGCTGCCGTGATGCACGCGATGATGCGATGGCGTGTTGAGCAGCCATTCGAACCAGCGCGGCATTTTGTCGATGGTCTCGGTGTGAAGCCAGAACTGGTAAAGCAGATTGACCGAGAACGCGAGCGCAATAGCCGAGGGGTGAAATCCGATCCAGGCGAGCGGCACGTTGAGCAAAACCAGTCCGCTGAATTCGGACGTCCAGCTCTGGCGCAAATTCGTCGACAGATTGAAATGCTGGCTGGAATGATGCACTCCGTGCGATGCCCAAAACCAGCGCGAACGGTGACCGATACGGTGCCACCAGTAATACCTGCAGTCGTCGAGCGCGAACACCAGCAGAAACGACCACCCGGTGAAGGGGATATCGAACAGTCTGTGCGAGTAGGCCAAGGTGACGCCGCCGAAAAACAGCCAGCTCAAGATGCCCCAGAAAAACACACTGCCCACGCTCACGCCGACATTCGCCAAAGTATCCTGAGTATCGTACTCAGCCTTGAAGCGCGCGCCGGAGGCGAACAGAATCTCGAGCGGAATGAGCAGCAACAGCAGCACCTGGGCGATCGCCGCCGCCTGAAAATAAACCGGATCAGGCATGAGGAGACCGGAGCGCTTGCAAGCGGTGCAGCCACCGGGCGCGTGCATCGGGATCATCGATGCGGATCTGCGCGTGGGGCCAAGCGAAATCGGCGAACTTCAATTTGATGGCCTCCTGCCGGAGTTCGGCGGAAGAGACCTCGCCCGGTACCAGCGTGCGCGCGTTCCAGCGGCGCCCGTGCCGCTGCAGTAGCCCAACGCAGCCGTCCGAACCGAGGTCGAGCAACGCGCTGCGGCCATCGTGTGAGACCGTGGCGCCACCCGCGGTCATCGGAAGGCGCCGGGAGAAGAGTTCAATGGCCTCCGCGGCACCGGCCAGCCGCTCGGTGTCGCCAATGCGCTTCCAGCGCAACAGGCCGAGCAGCACCAGCCCTAGTAACACATTGACCGCGATCGAGATCGCCAATTCGCTCATGATCCTGGATTTAGCACAGCGTTGGCGCCCGGGCAAATCCGGACTCACATACTGAGCGCCTGACGAAGAAAGGCGTCGCTCTTGCGCAGCATGTCGGCGCGGGCGCCGGAATCATCGAGTTGGTGATCGAGAGTGTCCCAGGTCACGAGTTCGTGTTTGACGCCGGCCGTGGCGAGGCTCCTCGCCATGTGCTGCGATTCCCCGATGGCGACGTTGCGATCGAGCGCTCCATGGAATAGCAAGACCGGGACCTTGATTTTATCGGCGTTCTGGGCGGGCGAACCTTCGCGGATGGTGGTTCCGTCGCCGATGAAACCAGCCTCGAGGGTGTGATTCGACCAATTGCGCCACTCCTCTTTGAGATCATTGAGATCGGTGACCGGCGCGATCGCGACGACGGCTTTGAACACAGTGGGATCCGTCACCGCCGACTGTAGCGCCGCATAGCCGCCGTAAGACCAGCCGACGACGGCGAGCTTGGCCGGGTCCGCGATGCCCTGTGCGATGAGCCAACGTCCCGCATCGAGCACGTCGCCTATGGCGATGGGCCAGGAACGAAAGCCGTTGTTCTGGTACCAGGAGTCTCCATAGCCCGCCGAGCCGCGAAAGTTCGGTTGCAACACCACGAAGCCGCGAGCGGCGTAATACTGGGCCAGCCAGTTGAAGCCCCATTCATCTCGCGCACTTGGGCCCCCGTGGGGCATGACAATCGCCGGCAATCCCTTGGCATCCGCCTTGCCCGGCGGGAAGGTGATGTAGCCGGGCACGATGGTGCCGTCCGCGGCCGGATAGGTGATCGGTGTCACCGCGGCAAGCTTTACGCCATCCAATTCCTCTCTGACGGCAAAGAGCGGTCTGAGCTGATGCGAGGGCCGATCGAACACATAATAGGTGCCGGGATTGTCATCGCGGCTGGCGTACACCAGGACGGAGGATTCATCCACACTCGAATCCACGATTCGCGTGGCTGGCCGGCCGGGCAAGGCGGCGGACAGCGCTTTGCTCAATTTGTCGAGATCGGCATCGAAGAATACCGGCGTCCGAACATCGGTTGCGTAGGAGACGCCCACCACCCGTCGGCGCCGGCCGATCCGGATCAGATCGTCAACATCGACATCCGGTCGGGCGTAGACGAGGTCCTCGTGCAGTGATTCGTCAAGACTGACCGTATAGATCGCCATTCTGCCGTCCAGCTTCTTCGCGCCGTATGCGACATTCTTCTCGCGATCGACCGCGTAGGGCAGAAAACCGCTGCGGTCGATGGTGTTGTACTCGCTGAGCTTGCGCCAGTCTTTAGAGTCGGGTGTGCGATAGAGGTAGTGGAGGATCCCCGTCTCTTGGCGAGTCGAATTGGGCAGCTCGCGGACGCCCATTAGGCGAATCGCGCCGCGCCCGTCGCTGATGTATTCGACCGCGTTTTCTCCAGGCTGCTCGATCACCGTGGTCTTCAGAGTCCGCGTGTCGACCAGATCGACACCGAGGCCCTGCTTCGACGACCCGATCCGGGAGCCTGTATGATCGTCCGGCAGGTAGACGCGGGTCGTGAGCACCCAGCCGTCCTGATCCGGCAGCCAGTCGACGACCCGGCCACCGCTCAGCTGCAATCCGCGGGTGTAGAAGTTGTTCTGCGTGCTCAAGACCTGCACGTTGCTGCCGTCGGCGTTGACCGCCACCAAGCGGTCGAACGGCAGCAAATCGAGCGGTCCTCCATGCATGGCACCGCGCACGACACCGTACACGAGGCACGTAAGCCGATCGTTGGACACCCAGTGGCAGGCGCCGAGGCGGTCTGGTTTACCATCGGCGGCCAGAGCGATGCGGGATTTGGCGTCCTTCTCCAGACGCAGGGTGTAGAGGAACGACCCCATCCCTTGATCCGGCGCCACGTAGGCCACGCTTTTTCCGTCAGGCGACAGACTCATGTGGAGAATGCTCGCGCGTGCTCCGAATGCGGTTGCGGGGTCGAGAGTGGGAGCCTCCATTGCTGCGAGCGGCGAGACCAGAAACATCGCCGCCACCATCACTCGAATTCGCACTGCCGTGTCCTCCCTGTCTGTTGCGATGCGCAAACTCGAGTTTCGACGGAATCGAGAGCAAATGCAAAATTTCGAAGGTGGCTCTGGATGGCTACGGCAGGTCAAGGTCCGGTTCGAGGTAACGGCGGCGCGCTTCGCGGGTGAATAGTCGTTCGCGCGAGTAGAAGCGGAGCGCGAAGTCCGACTGAACGATCGGGGATTGCAGCAGCGCCGCACAGGCCTCGAGCACCGACTCGCCGTCGTGCCCGCGCAGGAAGTCCTCAATTGCATCGATGTAGAATTGCGTGATCGTTTCGTGATAGCCGGCGTCGTCCGTATTTGCGCCGCCCATGGCCACGTTGTACCGACGGATAATATGGGGGAATTCGATGCGCCAATCGGTACCGGGAAGGCTCTTGAGGAAGTAAGCCGCCGCCAGGCAGTGTTCGCGGTGATGAAAACGGACCACTGGGAACGTGCAATCTCGCACGCCTTCGGCGATCTCGATGATTTCAGCGAGCGTTACGGCTGTCACGCGGCTGTAAATTTAACGAAAGGCAGTGAATTTCGCCGGTGTCACGCCGCCGTCCCCAATGACGTCTCGACCTCCCGCGCGAGTGCGATCAAGCGTGGCCGCACCCGCTCGAGCAGGAACTCCTTCGACACCATATACGCCGGTGCGCCGCAGTTGATCGCCATCGGGGGCAATCCGCCGCCCGGTCGCACCGGTACCGCGATGGCATTGACGTCCTTCTGCCAGTCCCCAAACGAGCAGCACACGCCGAGTTCACGCACATCGCGCAGCGCCTGCGCGACCCCGAGTTCAAGCTCGGGCCAGCGGTTCGGGTCCGCGAGCTCGCGGACCCGTTCCAGGATGGCGTGGCGTTCGCTCTCGGGGATGGCCGTCAGGTACGCCCGGCCCATCGCAGACGTGGCGATCTGAATCCGGGCGCCCGTGTCCAGGCTCAAGGTCACCGCCGCCGGACCCCTGACCGCATCGAGGTACAGCATCGACAGGCGATCCCGGCTGCCCAAGCTCACCATGCATTGAGCGAAGTCAGCCAACTCTTGCATCAAGGGATGGGCCAACTTGCGGATGTCGAGCCGCGCCAGCGTGGCGCTACCCAACGCGAGCGTGGCGGTGCCGAGGCTATATTTGGCGCTTTCCTCGATATAAATGAGATAGCCGAGCAGCGTGAGCGTGTGGGTCAGCCGCGACACGGTGGATTTGGGCAGGCCGCAACGTTTGCTCAGCTCCTGATTGCCGAGCATGCGATCGCCGTGGCGGAAGCAGGCCAGGATTTCGAGGCCGCGCGCCAACGCCGTCACGAAATGGCGATCCGGTTTGACAAGCTGAGACATAGGTACGCATAATTTTGCACTAATTCAGAATTAAATTCCGTAGTGCAGAACAAGCGAAACCCCTATGCAGCTTGAATTCACCGAGGAAGAACAATCGTTCCGGGAGGAGGTACGCGCCTTTCTGCGCGAACAACTCTCCCCCGCCATCAGCGAGAAAGTGCTTGCGGGCTACGAGTTGGGCCGCGACGATCTCGTGCAGTGGCAGCGACGCCTGCACGATCGCGGCTGGGGCGGCATGGGCTGGCCCAAGCAATTCGGCGGCCCCGGCTGGAACTCGGTGCAGCAATATATTTTCGACGAGGAATCCGCGCTCGCCGGCGCGCCGCGCCTGATTCCGTTCGGCACCAAAATGGTGGCCCCGGTGATCATGGCGTTCGGCAGCCCGGCCCAGCAGCAGCGCTTCTTGCCGCCGATCAGTTCCGGCGAAGAGTGGTGGTGTCAGGGGTATTCAGAACCCGGAGCCGGCTCGGACCTGGCTTCGTTGAAGACCCGCGCCGAGCGCGATGGCGAGTTCTACATCGTCAACGGACAGAAAACCTGGAATACGCTCGGTCAATATGCGGATTGGATTTTCTGCCTGGTGCGCACCGACGCCCAAGCCAAGCAGCAGTCCGGCATCACCTTCTTGCTGATCGACATGAAGACCCCGGGCATCACGGTGCGGCCCATCATCCTGCTGGATGGCGGCCATGAGGTCAACGAGATCTGGTTCGAGAATGTGCGCGTGCCGGTCACGAATCGGGTTGGAGAAGAGAACAAAGGCTGGACCTACGCCAAGTTCCTGCTCGGCCACGAACGCACCAGCATCGCCAGCATCGGCCTCGCGAAGCGCGAACTTGCACGGCTGAAGCGCATTGCGGCCGCCGAGCGCAAGAATGGCCGGCCGCTCATCGAGGATCCCCTGTTCGCCGCGCACGTCGCTCAGATCGAGATCGATCTGTGGGCGCTCGAGATCACCAATCTGCGCGTACTGTCCGCGGATCGGCGTTCGCCGGCGGCGGGACCGGAGGCGTCCATCCTCAAGATCAAAGGCACCGAAATCGCGCAAAGTATCTCCGAACTCATGATGCGCGCGGTCGGGCCTTATGCGCTGCCATTTCGCCGCGAGGCGATGGAAGCAGGCTGGCAATTCGATCCGAGCCGCGAGCCGCCGGGTCCGCGCTACGCCTCGAATCTGGCCGGGGCATATTTCAATCTGCGCAAGCTGTCGATCTTCGGCGGCACCAACGAAATACAGAAAAACATCATCTCCAAGATGATCGTCGGCCTGTAGGAGAGCGATCCGTGGATTTCGAATTCAGCGACGAGCAACGACAGCTGCGCGAGGTGGTGGAACGCTACCTCACGGACCAATATGGCTTCGAGCGATACCGGGCCATCAAGGGCTCGGACGCGGGCTGGGACGCGGCCGTATGGCGTGAGCTCGCCGACTTGGGCGTGCTCGGCATCAACGTGCCGGCGGCGCACGGCGGCTTGGGGTTCGGTCCTTTGGAAACGCTCGCGATGATGGGCGCCTGCGGCAGCAGCCTGCTGCTCGAGCCGCTGATCGACAGTGCGGTGATCGGGACGGCGGTGTTGCGCGCGTTTGCCGGCGACGCCGCGGCGAGCGAGATGCTGTCGCGCATGGCCATTGGCCAGGAGATCGCGGTACTCGCGCATTTCGAGAGCGATGCGCGCTTCGAATCCCAGTGGGTGACGACGCGCGCACGCCGTAGCGGCGAGAAGTACATTCTCGACGGCCATAAGGGCGTGGTGATGCAGGCCGGCGCGGCCAACACCTTGCTCGTCTCCGCGCGCACCGCGGGGGAAGCGGGCGAGGCGTCCGGCGTCAGCCTGTTTCGCGTCCCGCGTGAGACGCCGGGTCTCGTGCTCGACGCCTATCCCACCGTCGATGGCCGGCGCGCGGCGGACGTGTATCTGACAGGGGTGGAGCTGCCGGTGGCCCACCGACTGGGCAATGAGGGCGCGGCACTCGCCGCGATCGAGAGCGGTCTCGATCTGGGTGTCGCCGCGCTCTGTGCCGAAGCGGTGGGCGTGATGCAGGCGCTGGTGGATGCCACCGTCGAGTATGTGCGTCAGCGCCAGCAATTCGGCGTGCCCATCGGCCGCTTCCAAGCCCTGCAGCACCGCATCGCCGATATGTTGATTCATTTGGAGCAGGCGCGCTCGATGAGCTATCTCGCCGCCCTGCGATGCGCGGACTCGAACGTCACCGAACGACGCCGGGCCCTCTCGGCCGCCAAGGCGGTGGTCGGCCAGGCCGGCCGCTTCGTCGGGCAGCAGGCGGTGCAGCTGCACGGCGGCATGGGGATGACCGAAGAACTCAAGGTCAGCCATCTGTTCAAACGCCTCACTGCCGCGGACCTGATGTTCGGCGACAGCGATACTCACTTACAGCGTTTCGCCGCGCTCACCGCGTAACCCGCACTCCCGGCGCGACCCCTGTCACCTCAAGTGTAAGGGGGTCGCAGGCTGAAGTGAAACGGTTACCTCAACCCCGCACCGGCTAGGCGAGGCCGGATTTCGAGAACGGCAGCACGTGAATGCGTTTGCCGGTCGCGGCGAAGATGGCATTCGCGACGGCGGGTCCGACCGGCGCGACGCCCGGCTCGCCGACCCCGGTGGGCGGCGCCGTCGAGGGCACGATGTGCACTTCGACTTTTGGCATCTCGTTCATGCGCAATACCCGATAGCTGTTGAAGTTATCCTGTTCGACGCGTCCGTCTTTCAGCGTGATTTCGCTATAGAGCACGGCGCCTAAGCCGAAGCCGATGCCGCCCTCCATCTGGGCGGTGATGATGTCGGGGTTGATCGGTGTGCCGCAATCCACCGCGCACACGACCCGGTCGACCTTGATACGGCCGTCCTTCGCGACGCTCACCTCGGCGACTTGCGCGACGAGGGTCTTGAACGCTTCTGCCACCGCGATGCCGCGGCCCTTGCCGGGAGGCAGCGGCGTGTTCCAACCGGCTTTCTCGGCGGCGAGATCGAGCACGGCCAGCATGCGCGGTTCATGCGCCAGCATGTCGCGGCGGAACGTGTAGGGATCCGCCCCCGCGGCGTGCGCCGCCTCGTCGATGAAGGATTCCACGGCGAAGGCGGTGTGCGAACTTCCGACCACCCGCCACCACAGAATCGGCACACCGGTCGTGGTGGTCGCGAGTTCGACTTTGACATTCGGTATGGCGTAAGCCAGGTTCGCGGCGCCCTCGACGGACGTCGGATCGATCCCGTCCTTGATCATCCCGGCAAATGAGGTGCCGGCCATGATGGACTGGCCGACGATGACTTGCCGCCAGCCGGTGAGCTTGCCTTTCTCATCGAGGCCCGCTTCGAGCTTGTGAAAGAACATCGGGCGGTACAGGCCGCCGTGAATATCGTCCTCGCGCGTCCACTGGAGTTTGATCGGCGTGCCGTCGGCGCCGAACGCCTTCGCAATCGACACCGCTTCGACGATGTAATCGGAGCGCGTGTTGGCGCGGCGGCCGAAACTGCCGCCGGCATACAGAGTGTGAATGCTCACCTGCTGCGGTTCGAGGCCGGCCGTGTGCGCGGCGTTCGCCTGGTCCAGGGTCTGGAATTGGTCGCCTGCCCAAATTTCGCAGCTGCCGCCGGTCAGCTTGACGACCGCATCGAGCGGTTCCATCGGTGCGTGAGCGAGGTAGGGAAACGCGTAGCTGGCGGATACCTTCTTGGAGGCGTTCTTGATCGCCTGGGCCGCGTCGCCGTCGGCACGGGCGGAAACGGCGGGCTGGTCGGCGAGACGCCGGTATTCATCCAAGATGGCCGCGGAGCTGCGCTTCTCGGCCTTCGTTTCATCCCACTCGATTTTGAGCGCGTCGCGACCGAGCTTGGCCGCCCAGAAAGACTTCGCCACCACGGCGACGCCGGCCGGCACCTCGACCACTTTGACGACGCCCGGTATTGCGGCGGCGGCCGTGGGATCGAAGGACTTGACGCTTGCGCCGAACAGCGGCGGCCGTTGCAGCAGCGCTACCAGCATGCCGGGCAGGGCAAAATCGAGCGTGAACTCGGCCGTGCCGTCGGATTTCGCGGCCGCATCCACGCGCGGAGCGGTATGGCCGATCAATTTGAAATCCTTCGGATCCTTCAAGGTCACGGTGTCAGGTACGGGTAAAGCACGGGCCGTCTTCACCAATGCACCGAAGGTCGCTTGACGCTTCTTGCCGGCGTGATAGACGATGCCTTTTTCGACGGTGAGCTCGCTGACGGGGACCTGCCACTCCTTGGCCGCCGCGGCGAGCAGCATGGAGCGAGCCTTGGCGCCGGCGTCGCGCAACTGGTTCCAGGAGTTGGCCATGGCCGAACTTCCGCCGGTGCCTTGCATGCCGAAAACCAAATTGGCATACAGCTTCACATCGGCGGGCGCGCTCTCGACCCGCACCAGCGCCCAGTCGGCGTCCAGTTCCTCGGCGACGACCGTGGCGATGCCGGTGTATGACCCCTGGCCCATCTCGACATGCTTGGCGATCACGGTCACGCTGTCGTCGGCACCGATGCGCAAAAAGGCGTTCGGCGCGAAAGTGGTCCCCGGCACCGCGGGCATCGGACCCGCGGCAAGCGCGCGCCGAGTCGTGACCGTCCATTCGAATCCGATCGTCAGCGCGAGCGAGGCGGCTCCGCCGGCACTCTTGAGAAAACCGCGGCGGCTGGAGGGCGGCGGGGCAAGCGAGTGGGTGTTCATGGTTCAGGCCTTCATGGAATGGGCCGCCGCATGGATGGCGGCGCGAATGCGATTGTAGGTGCCGCAGCGGCAGATGTTGCCGCTCATGGCGCTGTCGATGTCGGCATCGCTCGGCGCAGAATTCGATTCGAGCAGCGCGGTCGCGGACATGATCTGACCCGACTGGCAATAGCCGCATTGGGGCACTTGCAGCGCCACCCAGGCGGTTTGCACCGCTTTCGCAGGCTTGCCATCGAGGCCCTCGATCGTGGTGACCTGGCGGCCGGCAACCACCGACAACGGCGTGACGCAGGAGCGGATCGCCTTGCCGTCCAGATGCACGGTGCAGGCGCCGCACTGCGCCATCCCGCAGCCAAACTTGGTCCCGGTCAGTCCCGCGACTTCGCGGACCGCCCAGAGCAAGGGCATGGCCGGGTCGGCGTCCAGCGTGGTGGACTTGCCGTTCAATACAAACGTAGTGGACATGAATGACTCCGCGTGACCGATTGCTTAACGTTGCGAACCGAGTAATTCTCCAGGCAAGCTCAAGTTTACAGGAGCGCGAGGCGGCTCAGTCGTCCTGTAGGTCCTCGCCCGGAAACAGCGCTTCACTGAAACCGAATTTCGTCAAGTCGCGGATGCGCCGCGGATACAGGATCCCGTCGAGGTGATCGACCTCGTGCTGCACGACTCGCGCATGAAAGTCCTTGACGGTGCGGTCGATGGGGTTGCCCTCGGCGTCATGGCCGGTGTAGCGCAACTCGCGATAGCGCGGCACCAGGCCGCGCATGCCGGGCACCGAGAGACAGCCCTCCCAGCCCTCGTCTTGCACCTCGCCGACCGGCGTCAGGGTCGGATTGATCAACACCGTGTAGGGTACGGGCTCGGCGTTCGGGTAACGCGGATTGAATTCCATGCCGAAAATCACCACCCGCAAGCCGACGCCGATTTGCGGTGCAGCGAGACCCGCCCCATTGAGATCGCGCATGGTGTCCCGCATATCGGTGAGCAGGTTTTCGAGGTCCGGTGTGCCGAATTCGCGTACCGGCAGGGATACCGCGAGTAGGCGGGGGTCGCCCATCTTGAGAACTTCGCGTATTGCCATGGTTCCTAGTATCGTAGGAATCTACACCCGATGCCATAGAGAGCGAATGCCCGGTCTTTTATACATAAAAACATTCGGTTGTCAGATGAACGAGTACGATTCCGGCAAGATGCGGGATGTGCTCGAGGCCGCCCACGGCATGACGCGCACCGACAATCCGGCGGAAGCGGATGTGTTGCTGGTCAATACCTGTTCGGTGCGCGAGAAGGCCCAGGAAAAAGTGTTCTCCCTGTTGGGGGAGTGGCGTCAGTTCAAGCAAGAGCGCCCGCATGTGGTGATCGGCGTCGGCGGCTGCGTCGCCAGTCAAGAGGGCGACGGCATCACGGCGCGCGCACCGTTCGTGGACTTGGTCTTCGGCCCCCAAACCCTGCATCGACTGCCGGTCATGCTGCGGGATTTGAAGGAATCCGGCCATTCGCAAATCGATGTCAGCTTTCCGGAGATCGAGAAGTTCGATCGCCTGCCCGAGCCGCGCGCCGCGGGAGCAACCGCATTCGTGTCCATCATGGAGGGCTGCAGCAAGTACTGCAGCTTCTGTGTGGTCCCCTATACTCGCGGCGAAGAAATCAGCCGCCCCTTCGAACAGGTGCTCGCGGAGGTCCGCGGGCTGGCCGCACAGGGCGTGCGGGAAATAACTCTGCTCGGCCAAAATGTGAACGCCTACGCCGGACCGATGGCGGACGGCACGCTCGCGGATTTGAGCTTGTTGATCCATTTCGTGGCCGCCGTCGACGGCGTGGAGCGCATTCGTTTCACCACATCGCATCCGCTCGATTTCAACGACAGCCTGATCGAGGCCTATGCCCATGTGCCCAAACTCAACAACTTCATGCATCTGCCGGTGCAGAGCGGTTCCGACCGCATTCTCGCCGCCATGAAGCGCGGTCACACCGTACTCGAATACAAACAGAAACTGCGCAAGCTCAGAGCGGTGCGCCCCGACATCTGCATTTCCACCGACATCATCGTCGGGTTCCCCGGCGAGACGGAGGAGGATTTTGCGGCCACCATGAATCTGGTGGCGGAAGCGGGTTTCGACCAGTCATTCACTTTCATCTATAGCCGCCGGCCCGGCACTCCGGCCGCGGCGCTGCCGGACGAGGTGCCGCACGAGGTCAAACAGCAGCGGCTCGAGCTATTGCAACAGCGCTTGAACGGCCAGGCGCGCGCTATTTCGGAGCGCATGGTGGGCAGCCGCCAACGGGTGCTCATCGAGCGGCCCGCGAAGCGCGACCCGCGCCAGCTCGCAGGACGCACCGACAACAATCGCTGGGTGAATTTCGACGGCCCGAGTGAGGAACCCATGTCGCTCATCAACCGCTTCGCGGATGTGATCATCACCGAAGCCATGCCCAATTCGCTGCGCGGGCGCTTGATCTCCGCAAGCGCGCCATGAGTTCGACCGCCATGACGCGCGATGTGCTGCTCGCTCCGGCGGACAACATCCGCCTGGTCGAGCTTTGCGGTCCTCTCGATGAGCACCTGCATCTGATCGAAGCGCGGCTCGGCGTGGAAGTGAGGCGCCGAGGCAATCGGTTCCAGATCATCGGTCTGCCGGCGGCGATCAAGCGCGCCGAACAGGTGCTGCAGGGGCTGTACACGCGCGCGCAGCGCGAGCCGGTGGACTCCGAACGCGTGCACATCGCGTTGCAGGAACTCGACATGAACGCCACACCTGCGGCCGATGCGCAGGTGGATGAATTGAAGGTGCGCACCTCGCGCGGCGCGGTGCGCGCGCGCGGCGCGAATCAAACCGAATACCTGAATAATGTTCGCGCCCACGATCTGACCTTCGGAATCGGCCCCGCGGGCACGGGCAAGACTTATCTCGCGGTCGCGTGCGCGGTGGAGGCGCTGCAATCCGAGAAGGTCAGGCGTATCGTGCTGGTGCGCCCGGCGGTGGAAGCGGGCGAGCGGCTGGGATTTTTGCCGGGAGACCTTTCGCAGAAGGTCGATCCGTACCTGCGGCCGATGTACGACGCGCTTTACGAGATGATGGGCTTCGAGCGGGTGGCCAAGTTGATCGAGCGCAATGTGATCGAGGTCGCGCCGCTGGCTTTCATGCGCGGACGCTCGCTCAACGACTCGTTCGTGATCTTGGACGAGGCGCAGAACACCACCAACGAGCAGATGAAGATGTTCTTGACGCGCATCGGCTTCGGTTCCAAAGCGGTCGTCACGGGCGACATCACCCAGGTCGATTTGCCGAACTCCAAGCAATCCGGCCTGCGCACGGTGATCGACATATTGCGCGGCGTGCGCGGGATCGCCTTCACCATGTTCACCTCGCGCGATGTGGTGCGCCATCCTCTGGTGCAGCGAATCGTGCAAGCCTACGAGGCGAGCGCTCCTGGCGACGGGCCGTAACTGCGCTGCGCCGGGGCTCGAGCTCGACGTCAGCTACGCGGCGCGGCGTCCCTGGGTTCCGAGTTCGCCGCAATTGGCCAAATGGGCGGCGGCTGCGCTCGCGCCGGCGAGGCGGCAAATGGTCCTGTCGGTGCGGGTGGTGGGCAGCGACGGCAGCCGCAGCTTGAACGCGCGCTACCGGCACAAGGACTCGCCCACCAACGTGCTGTCGTTTGCCGGCGCGGGCAGTGTTCCGGACGGCCGTTATTTCTTGGGTGAACTGGTGATTTGCGCGCCCGTGGTGGCCCGCGAGGCGCGCATGCAGTCGAAAACCATCAAAGCGCACTGGGCGCACATGACGGTCCATGGCGTGCTGCATCTGCTGGGTTTCGACCATGAGCGGGCCGCAGAGGCCGCACGAATGGCCCTGCGGGAGACTCAAATCCTTGATCGGCTTGGCTTTTCAAACCCGTATCGCTGATCGAGTATCCTCCCTACTTATGTCCGATCAGTCCCAAGGCGGAACTACCGGCCGGTGGTTGAAGCGCATTACTCAATCGATGTCCGGGGAGCCGCGCGATCTCGCCGAACTCATCGAGGATCTGCGCGAGGCGAGTGAGCGGGGACTGTTCGACGGCGACGCGCTGGTCATGCTCGAGGGAGTCTTGGCGGTGGCGGACATGCAGGTGCGCGACATCATGGTGCCACGCTCGCAAATGGTGTTCGTCGAACGCGACGAATCGCCGGACAAGCTCGTCGAACGCGTGGTCGAATCGGGCCACTCCCGCTTCCCGGTGATCGGCGAGGATCGCGATCAAATTCTCGGCATCCTGCTCGCCAAGGATTTGTTGCGCTTGCAGGCTGCGGGCGAGGAGAGTTTCGAGATTCGCGAGTACATGCGGCCGGTGGTGTTCGTGCCCGAGAGCAAACGTCTCAACGTGCTGCTCAAGGAGTTTCGCCGCAGCCACAATCACATTGCGATGGTCGTCGATGAATATGGCGGCGTGTGCGGCTTGGTCACCATCGAGGATGTGATCGAACAAATCGTCGGTGAAATCGACGATGAACACGACGTCGAGGATGATCAGACGATTCGCCGCGAGGGCGCGCGGGAATTCACGGTTCGAGCGCTCACGCCGATCGCCGATTTCAATCTTTACTTCGGCACCGCGTTCTCGGACGAGGAATACGACACCATCGGCGGCCTGCTGATGCAGGAGTTCGGACGGCTGCCGCGCCGCGGAGAGACCATTCAAATCGGCGAGATGGAGTTTCGGGTGCTGCGTGCGGACCGCCGCCGCATAGATCTATTGCGCGTGATCACGCCAACCGATATCGAGCCGCCTGCCGCGGACGAGTCGACTTCTTGAGCATCGAGGGGCGCGGCTTTCTCGCCGCGCCGCAGGGGCACGTCTTCTGGCGGTTGACGGTGGCGTTGGTCGCCGGCGCAAGCCTCAATCTCGCGTTCGCGCCGTTCGGCTGGTGGCCAATGGCCCTGCTCGTGCCGGCCGCGCTCTATGCCTTGATCCGCGGCCTGCCGCCGCGCCGCGCCGGCTGGACCGGCGCGGCGTTCGGCGTGGGGCTATTCGCCTGCGGTACGTATTGGCTATACACCTGCATTCATGTGTTCGGCCTGGTGCCGATCTGGCTCACCCTGGTGCTGCAGACGGCGCTGGTCGCGTGCATGGCGACCTATTCGGCGGCGCTGTGTTACCTCGCGAATCGTTTCTGGCTGAAGCCCGGCGCGACGCGCGACTGGCTGGTGCTGCCGGTGCTATGGGTGCTGCTCGAGTGGCTGCGCGGCTGGGCCTTCTCCGGCTTTCCGTGGCTGTCGCTCGGTTACTCGTTGATCGATTCGCCGCTCGCGGGCTGGGCACCGCTGCTCGGGGTCTATGGGGTCACCTGGGCCGCCGCCATGATCTCGGTCGCCATGAATGTCGTGCTGACCCCGACGCTCGAGATCTCGCGACGGCTTGGCGCCTTGGGTCTGGCGGCGGCGCTGCTCGTGACGCCGCTGCTCTTCGCGCATCACGACTGGAGCCGAGCCGCCGGGCCGCCCGTTCCGATCGCCGCCGTGCAGGGTGCCGTGCCGCAGGACCAGAAATGGCAGCAGAAAAACCGTGACGCAACGATGACTCGCTACGACACGCTCACCGCGCGGGCCTGGGGCGCGCGCCTCATCGTGTGGCCGGAAGCCGCGCTGCCGATTCTCGCGAATGAGATACCTGACTATTTACGGCAACTGCAGGGCGAAGGACGCGCACACGGCGCGGATTTCGCGATCGGGCTGGTGAATTACGATCCGGCGAACGATCACTATTACAATGGCTTGTTGGTCTTGAGCGAAACGGGCGGCGGCTGGTACTACAAGCGGCACTTGGTGCCGTTCGGCGAATATTTTCCGGTGCCCGCGTTCGTGCGCGCATGGTTGCGGTTGATGAGCTTGCCGTACAGCGACATTACGGCGGGCGCTCAAAACCAGCCGGTGTTGAGCGCGGCGGGCCATAAGCTCGGACTCACGATTTGCTACGAGGATGCCTTCGGTGGCGACCAGCTCGCGGTGCTGCGTCAGGCGACCTTGCTGATCAACGTCACCAATAACGCGTGGTATGGGGACTCCACCGCGCCGCACCAGCATTTGCAGATCGCCCGCATGCGCGCACTCGAGGCGGGACGTTACCTGGTGCGCGCCGCGAACGACGGCATCACGGCGGCCATCGGCCCGCACGGTGAGATCGTGGCGCGCCTGCCGCAGTTCCAAGAAGCCGTGCTGCGCGCCGACGTGCAGCCGATGACGGGACTCACGCCCTACGCGCGACTCGGTAATTATCCCGTGATCATCGGCGCCGGCGCGCTGCTCGCGCTCGCCGTTTGGCGCCGCCGGCGCGGTGGCTAGTGGGCCAGCTGGACGTTCGTCGACACCACCCAGCCGACGTTGCCGAGTTCGTCCGTGACCTTCCACCACACTCCCATCTTGTCGCCGGTCGGATAGAGCATCATGCCGGGATCGAGGTCACGCACCACTTCGGATTTCAAGTTGGAGTCAGTGTACAGCTTGGTGGGCTTCGCCACCGAGACCGCCTGTTGGACGTTGTCGGCTTGGGCGTCGGGAGCGGCATTCTTCAACTCGTTGACCATCTTGATGTAGGCATCGAGGTAGGCCATGGTGACGACCTGGCCGATCTCCGTGTTGGCATAGCTGCTGGCGCCGCCGGCCGCGAAACCGCCGAAGAATCCGCCGCCGCCGCCACCGCCCATCCAGCCCAAATCGGTTTTCTTGGCGTGGCCCTGTTCCAATGCCACCTGTTCCGTGGAGCGCACGTCGGTGAGTGTGAGTACCACATCGGCGGTCTTGCTGTTCAGGCTGATTCCGCCGACCAGCGCGCCGATGCCGTGCGGCAGTAGACCGCCGATCATGCCGCCGACGTTGGTGCCGCCGGCATTGCGATTCTTATTGGCGATGTCGGGGACCAGCACGTAGTCGGCCGCCTTCATCTGGCCCTTGCCGATATTCGAACCCACTCGCTCCTCGCCGCTCGCCGCGAGTTGCCGTTCAGCCTGAGCCGCCTCCAGTCCTTTGCCGCGGTCGACCAGCGTGAAGCACTTGGATTGGGCGACGAACACTTTGATCAGCGACGCGGGAGAATCCAAGTTGAGCGCAACCCACCATTGATTCTGCGGCTCGGTCACGGCCAACACCCCGATTTTCTTGGTGCACGTGGGGATTTCCGGAGGCGGATCGGCAGCCATTGCCGGTGCGCCCAACGTCGCGCCGCCCGCGGCCAGCGACAGCAGGGCGCAGTAGCGAAGCGATGAACGAGAAATTGCCGTTTTCATTATCGACTCCCTTTCTCAATCGTTCTCTCGAGACCGAACATGCGACCCGCTCGGCACGCATGGGCGCGCGAGCGATGGGCTGCCGGCGCGAAAAGTAGCATAGCGCTGAGCCTTCAAGGAAGCGATCCGGATAATTCCGCCACATACCACTCGACGAAACGCGCCGCGTAAGTCTCCTGCAGCGAATAGAGTCCGGCTGCGAAGAACCGCGAGTTCACTCCCGCCTGATTCATTTCGACGATCTTCTTGTCCTCTGCGCTGGTGGTCTTCCACAGCCAGGTCAGCCGCTCGAGATCATAGTCGACGCCTTCCACGGCATCCGAGTGCACCAGCCAAATCACTTCCATCTCGGTGAGGTTCACCGCCTTGGGGATGAACCGATAGATCAGGCCGTGATCGGGATAGGCGAGGAAGTCGCTCAACGGGCCGATGTCGAAGTAAGTTGAGTTGCCGTCGGAAGCGGAAAAAGAGCCCATCAACCGGGCGGCGGTCCCGCCATCGGCGGTGGCGCTCGCTACGCCCTCGTGCAGCGCGCTGCGCATGATGGCCACGGATTCCTGACCGGGGCCGGCCGCCCGCCCATATCGATCGAGATCGGATATCCGTATTCCGAGTGCTTCGGCCCGCCTTCGGCCGGCGTGCTCCGACTCCAGATTCATTTCCGCCGGGCGCGCGTACACATGGCGTCTTGCGAATTCGGGATGGGCCGGCGTGCAGTGATAGCACTCCATGTAGTTTTCGACCGCCAGTTTCCAATTGGCCTTGATCGAATAAAATTCGCGATGGGCCACTTTCGCCGATGCCCAGCCGTGTACCCCGGCCGAGTGGGCCAGAGCCTGCGCGGCGATTCCGAGGTCGAGCGGATCGCTCGCAAAGGTCGTGAAGATCAACCCTTCCATGATGCGCACTGGCAGCGTCTTGAGGGGGAAATCCGCGCGCCGAAAGGATTCCGGCATCTGGCGTGCGGCAACGAGTCGGCCGTCGAGGTCATAGCTCCAGGCGTGATAGGGACAGGTGAGGCGGCCGGAGGATGCCTTGCCGAATCGGCCTTCGGTCAAGCGGGAACCGCGGTGACGGCAGACGTTGAGCAGAGCGCGGACTTCCATCTCCACGGTTCGGATGATGATCACCGATTCGGCGCCGAGTTCGACCATTAGGTAATCGCCTGGGCGGGGAATGCTGCTTACGTGGCCGGCGCAGAACCAGTGCCGCAGCAGCATGCGGTCGAGGTCGCGTTCGAAAATCAGCGGATCGGTGTAGAACTCACGCGGCAATCCATGGCCAGGTTCGTAAGTCCGCAGCAGAGCGGCTAAGTCGGCCGTTTCCATGTTGGAGATCATAGGCTTCCTCGCAGCCCGGTTAAGAACTTCAGAGTGCCTCGTGACGACTAGAGTGTCTTGGCGGTGAGGGCGCCGAAGCGCCGCTGACGGCTGCCGTAGTCCTCGAGTGCGAATTGAAAGCGGCTTTCGTCGAAGTCCGGCCACAGACACTCGCTGAAGTGCAGTTCCGCAAATGCGCATTCCCAGAGCAGGAAGTCGCTCAAGCGCCGCTCATTCCCGGTGCGAATCAGGAGATCCACCGGGCTTGCGGGGGTGGTGGAATGATCGACCTCATTGAGCAGGCGATGAAAATCGTCGGCGCTGAGGTCGGTTCCGGCGCCGGCGCGCCGTGCGGCCTCGAGGATGCTATGTTGGGACGAGTAGTCGACGGCAATGCGCAGGTGCATGCCTGAACCCGCGGCGCTCGAGCGCTCGCTTTGTTCGATCGACCGGATGAGGTTCTCGCTCAGGCGGTCGCGCCGGCCGATCACGTTGATCCGAATGGATTGCTCCACGCAGCGGCGCGTCTCGGTGAACAGATACTGGCCGAATAAATGCATGAGCGCGCTGATCTCGGCCGACGGACGCGCCCAATTGGCGGCGGAAAAGGCATACAAGGTCAGCGTTTTGATGTCCGCGCGCGCCGCCGCTTCGACGATGTTGCGCACCGCCTTCGCGCCCTCGATGTGCCCCGCGGTTCGCGGCAACCCTCGCTGAGTTGCCCAGCGTCCATTTCCGTCCATGATGATGGCGACGTGCATGCTCGGGACCCGCTAGGCGCGCCGCGTGGCCTTGATCACGGCCTCGATGTGCTCGAGGTAGCGAAGCAGGGCTTTCTTGCCGACATGCGTGATGCGGTACTCGGTTTTCGGCCGACGGCCTTCGAAGGACTTGGTGCACACGACGTAGCCGGCTTCCTCGAGTTTGCGCGCGTGCGCGCCAAGATTGCCGTCGCTCACGTCGAAGAGCGACTTGAGTTCGTTGAAGGTCAAGCGCTCGTGCATGGCGAGTGCGCTCATGATGCCGAGGCGCACCCGCTCGTAGATCAATCGATCGAACCCGGCGTCGTCGTTGCCATGCGCCGTACGCGAGACGGCCGCCGGTTTCGCCACCGCCTTGGCCGGCGGCGCTGCGGCCGATTCGCCGCGCCTCAAAGCCGCGTACTTACTCGCCATGCGTCACACGTCCGATCAGTGTGCCGAACACGATATGCAGCGCTCCGAACCCCAAGCCGAGCAGCGCCGTATGCATGGTGGCAGGCAGAGCGAATGCCGCGGATCCCAAGGCGACGAACAATGCTCCCATCACGCCGATGAGGCGCGCCACCCCCGCAATGGTGACCGTGCTCGCCGAGAGGACCGCACAGCCATAGAGCAGCAGCCACATTCCGGGAATGACCGCGAGCACGCCCGCGGACCACAACACGAAGGTCAGTACCGCGCCGGCCAGCAGCGCGGGGAAAAGACACAGCAGGAATTTTCGGGTCGGACCCAGATATAGTGTGTCGCCGCGGTGTGCGATCTGACGCGCAACGATTGCGCCGCCGAGCAGCAGCGCCACGACGGCCGCGACCAACCAGATGCCGAGCCAATGGGGCGCCCAGCGAGGGAACGACACCACGAGGGTGGCGAACAGTCCGATGACGCCCATCACGATTCCGGCCATGCCGGGCACGTCCATCGAACTCGACGTTTCGATCGAGGCGCGGATGAAAGCGAGGGTTCCGAGCGCGCGGCTTTCGATCGGCACGGCGCCCCGGGATTCGACGGTGAATACGGCGCTGGGTCTTTGCATGAAGTGACTCTAGTGCAGCAAACTGTGCCGCGTCAAGTACTCTGAAACGCAGAGTAAACGATGATTCAAGGTGCTTTGTTCGACATATTCCTCGGCAATATTCATAGGCTACCGGATCGCCCGGCGGAAATTTGTGATGCTGTTATCAAGTCGGTGAAGGGCCGCGCGATTTGACGAGCGGGAAGCGGCGCGTCAGTCTTGCGCGCGCAGCGCCGCGACCTTCTGTGCCGTGAGCGCCGAAGGCTCTGCCCCGAAACGCGCCGTGACGTAGTTGGCGAGGCTGGCAATCTCTGCGTCGGAGTACGCCACACCGAAGGACGGCATGACCGTTTGTCCGCCCGTCGTCAGACGATGCGCGCCGGAGAGAATGATTTGCGCGACATTGGTGCCGCCAGGATCGTTCACGGAGCGCACGCCGGTGAGCGTCGCGTCGGGAAGTACCGGACTGACGCCGCTCCAATCATGACAGCCGGCGCACGCGCCGGCGTAGACGGCTGCGCCGCGTGGATCGGCATTGACGGCGATGCCCTCTGTATAAGATGACGGCGCGGGACTCGCTCTCGGCGTGGGCAGATCGGCCGTCGCGAGGGCGGGTATCGAGCGCAGGTAGGCGGCAATCGCCGCGATATCGCTTTGCGTCAAGTACCTGAGGCTGTGGTCGACCGCCTCGCCCATCGGTCCCGCCGCGGTGCCCCGACCGTCCGCATGCCCCAGCGCAAGGTAATGGGCAAGATCAGCTTCACTCCACGCGCCGACACCGCTCCGCGTGTCCGACGTGATGTTGTAGGCTCGCCATCCCGCCTGCACGGCGCCGGCAAATTTCTGCCGCTGGTTGAGGGCTTGCATGAGATTGCGCGGCGTATGGCATTCGCCGCAATGCGCCATCGCCTCGACGAGATACGCGCCGCGATTCCAGCGTGGGTCGTGTTCGGGGCGGGGCTCAAAGCGCCTGTCCGGATTGAACAAGAGTGCCCATACGCCCATCAACGCCCGCTGATTGAAGGGAAAGGCGAGCGCATTCGGCGGCGCCGCCGCGTGCGTCGGGGCGAGACTGAATAGATAGGCTTTGATCGCCAACGCATCGGCATCGGTCATGTAGGTGTAGCTCGCATACGGCATCGCCGGATAGAGTTTGGCAGCGCCGCGCCCGACGCCCTTGTGGATCGCATTGAGGAAATCCGCATCGCTGTCATTGCCGATGCCCGTCTCTTTGTCGGGAGTGATATTGGTCGAGTACAGCGTCCCGAACGGCAGTACGAAGGCGCGCCCGCCCGCGTAAGGCACTCCGCCCTCGGCGGTGTGGCAGACGGCGCAATCCGCGGCGCGCGCGAGATATTCGCCTCGCTCGATGAGACTCGCGCCTTTGAGTTCGGCCGGCACTCCGCTCGGATCCTCTGCGTGATACTGGGTCAGCGCGACGCGTGAGCCGCCCGCGAAATCCATCGTGCGCGGCGCAAGCGCCACGAACCACAAAAACCCGACTGCGACCACGACAATGATCAGAGCGATCCCGATGAGCACGTAGCGGCGAACGGGGCTGGTTTTTGCAGGCTCATTCATCATGACTTCTTCCCCGGGATTTAGACGTTCCATGCGCGATTTTCCATGCGCGACTATAGAACCCATCGGCGAATCCCGCCATCAGCGCGTCGGCCTTCAGTTGATGTAAGAATTACACTCTGTGTGTATAGTTGCCCCCGAATTTTGCCGGTCGGCCAAGCGACACGAGGTTTTCGCATGCATCGCCAAGGACTCATCAGCGCGCACGGATTTGTCAGCACGTTCATCTGCATCATGGCCGCCCTGGTTCTCAGCGCCTCGGCGCGAAGTGCGACGCCACTGCTGCTGCGCAATCCGGCGCTCAGTCAGGACCGAATTGCTTTCTTGTATGCGGACGACATCTGGACCGTGTCACGCGAGGGCGGCGATGCGAGGCGCCTGACATCGATCGGCACCGTGGCGGCAGGTCCTTATTATTCCCCCGATCACTCGCAGATCGCCTACTCGACCCGGTCGCGCGGACTGATGGACGTCTATGTGATGAGCGCCGAGGGCGGCGTGCCTCGGCGTCTGACGTGGGAGCCGACCGGCTGCCGTGTCGCGGGCTGGACGCCGGACGGCAAACAGGTCTTGTTTGCCTCGCAGCATGCGAGCTACTCGGACTTTCCGCGGCTCTTTACCGTGCGGGCCGATGGCGTCGGACCCGATCGGCCGCTGCCGCTGCCGAGTGCCGCCGCCGGTAGTTTCTCGGCGGATGGCAAGACGCTGGCATACGTACCGGTGCAACAGTGGCAGGAAGCCTGGAAGCACTATCGCGGCGGCCAAACGACACCGGTGTGGCTGGTCAATCTCGAGACTCTCGACGTCGAGAAGATCCCTCGCGACAACTCCAACGACTCGAATCCGGTGTGGAGCGGAACCACGGTGTACTTCCTCTCCGATCGAAACGGACCGGTCTCGCTATTCAGCTACGACACGAGCACGAAGCAGGTGCAGCCGCTCCTCGAGAATCATGGGTTCGACCTCAAGACGCTCGGCGCGGGTCCGGGTGCGCTGGTGTACGAGCAATTCGGCTCCCTGCATCTCTATGATCTGGCAACCCACCAGGAGCATGCGGTGCCGGTGACGATTCGAGGGGACTTGCCGGATCTCGCACCGCATCTCGCGAAGGTTGACGCGAAGGCGGTCGAAAACGTCGCCATCTCGCCGACGGGCGCGCGGATACTGGCGGAAGCGAACGGCGATATTTTCAGCATTCCGGCCGAGAAGGGCGACACTCGCAATTTGACCAAGACCGCGGGCGCGGCCGAGCGCGATCCGTCGTGGTCGCCGGATGGCAAGACGGTCGCCTATTTCAGCGATGCGTCGGGCGAGTATCAATTGTACCTGCGTGATCAAGCCGGATTGCTCGCGCCCAAGGTCATCGATCTCGGCCCCGGGGCGTCGTTCTTTTACGGACCGCGCTGGTCGCCGGACTCCAAGCATATTGCCTTTGCCGACAAGCACCTTCGGATCTGGTACGTCGACGTCGCCGGCGGCAAGCCGGTGAAAATCGACACGGGACTGCGCGGCGGCTTTGGAGCCACGGCGGAGATTTCCTGGTCGCCCGATTCGCGCTGGATTGCCTATACCCGCGATCTCGAGAGTCAAGTGCAGGCGATATTCCTCTATTCGCTGGCCACGCATGAGTCCAAGCAGGTCACCGATGGCATGAGCAATGCCGTGCATCCCGAGTTCGATCCCGACGGCAAATACTTGTACTTCGCCGCCTCGACCAACAACGGTCCCTCCGATGCCGGCATCGATCTCTCCTCGCTCGATCGCGCGACCGACAGCAGCATCTACGTCGTGGTGCTGTCGCAGAAGGGGCTCTCACCGATACCCCCGGAAAGTGACGACGAGAACAAGAAGAAAGATGAAGACGCCCAAAAGAGCGACAGGCCAGGCGACAAGGACAAGCCAGGCGACAAGGACAAGCCAGGGGACAAGGACAAGGGGGGCGACGCTTCAGGCGACGAGGCCGGTGCCGACAAGGACGCGTCTTCGTTCAAGGCGGGCGATAAAAAGGTCGCGGCTGCGGCCAAGCCGAAAAAGGGCGCCGATAAACTCAAGCCGACCGACATCGATCTCGCGGGAATCGGCAACCGGATACTGTCCCTGCCTATACCCGCACGCAACTACGTCGACTTGGCGGTGGGCAAGACCGGCGTGTTGTTCCTGGCGGAAGGCGCGGCGGTGGGCCGCAGCTCGGATGACGGCGCGCCGCCGATTCGTTCGCTGTGGCGATTCACTCTCGAGAAGCGCCAAACCGAGGAATTGATCGGCGGCGGTTTGACCGGCTTCAAGGTGTCGTTCGACGGCGAAAAGCTTTTCTATATGCGCCCGGATGGTTGGTTTCTCGCGGCCACCTCCGAACTCAAGGCCGGGCCTCCGGAGTCACCCCAGGGCAAGCCGGTCAACGACAACGGCATGATGGCGCTCACCGATCTGCGCGCCGCCTGGAAACAAATGTTTCGCGAGACCTGGCGCCTGCAGCGGGACTTTCTCTACGACCCGCATGTTCATGGCCTCGATTTGGCCAAGGTTGAAGCGCGATATGAACCATTCCTCGATGGCTTGGCCTCGCGCGAAGAGTTCACCTATCTGTGCAAGGAAATGCTCGGCGAAATTCAGATCGGCCACATGTTCGTGAGTGGCCCGCGGGCGAACGACAATGCGCCGAAACCCGGATTGCTCGGCGCCGACTATACGCTCGACCATGATCGGTATCGGTTCGCGAAGATCTACAACGGGCAGAACTGGACACCGTCGCTCGCCGCGCCGTTGACGTTGCCCGGCATCAACATCGTCGAGGGCGACTATCTGCTGGCGATCAACGGCCGCGAATTACATGCCGAGGACAATATCGACGCCCTGCTCGACGGCAGCGCCGGAAAACAAACCGTGCTGCGGGTCTCCAAGAACGCCGACGGCACGGATGGTCGAGATGCGACCGTGATTCCGGCGGATTCCGAGCACGGTCTGCGCAATCTCGACTGGATCGAGTCGAATCGCCGCAAGGTCGATGCGCTGTCGGGCGGCAAGGTCGCGTATGTTTATATGCCGAACACGGCGGGTGCCGGTTACACCAACTTCAACCGCTATTTCTACGCGCAATTGGACAAACAAGCCCTGGTGCTCGACGAGCGGTACAACGAGGGAGGATTGATCGCCGACTACATCGTCAACGTGCTGGGCCAGAAGCGGCTGAGCGGCGCCATCGAGCGCGACGGCAAAGCCGTTCACGATCCGGCCGGCGCCATCTTTGGACCGAAAGCGATGATCATAAACCAATCCGCCGGCTCCGGCGGTGACGCCATGCCCTGGTATTTCCGCAAGGCAAACCTCGGCACGCTCGTCGGCGTACGAACATGGGGCGGGCTCGTCGGCATCGGCGGCTATCCGACGCTGATCGATGGCGGCCATGTCACCGCGCCGCGTTATGCGATCTATGGCTTGAACGGTGAGTGGGAAGTCGAAGGCCACGGGATCGCGCCAGATGTCGAGGTGCAAGAGTTGCCTAAGGACGTGGCCGCGGGACACGATGCGCAACTCGAGCGCGCCGTGTCGATCGTGCTCGAACAGCTGAAGGAGCATCCCGTCGTCGAACCCGCAGTGCCGCCGTATCCCAACTACCACGAACATGACGCCCTCGGAGGGCATTAGGAGAGGCTCAGTTCGAGGTCTTAAAGACGGTGCCCTCCTTCATGACGAAGGCCACGTTTTCCAGGGTGCGGATGTCGGTGAGGGGATCACCATGCACGGCGATGATGTCGGCCGACTTGCCGGGGGTGATCGAGCCGAACAACTCTGAATGGCCGATCAGATCCGCGGCGTTGACAGTGGCTGATTGGATTGCCTGCATCGGCGTCATTCCGTATTTGACCATGAAGGCGAATTGGCGGGCATTGACGCCATGCGGGCACACGCCCGCGTCGGTCCCGAACGTCATTTTGACGCCGGCGCGCACGGCCTTGGTGAAATTGCGGCGCTGAATCTCGCCGAGCGCGGCATCGTGTTCGAGAAATTCCTTGGGCTCCGCCGGGTCCGATTGGATGCATTCGTCATCGTAGATGTCCATGTCGAGATACGTGCCGTGCTTCTTGGCGAGCGCGATGCCCTCGTCGTCAATCAGTGTCGCGTGTTCGACCGACGCGACTCCGGCCAGGATCGCGTTCTTGATGCCTTCCGCATCGTGCGCATGAGCGGCGACCCGCAGGCCGAAGTGACTCGCCTCATCGACGGCGGCTTGCAGTTCTTCGGGCGTGAATTCGATCGATTTCGGATTGCTGCCGTGCGTGAGCACCGCGCCCGTTGAGAGCACCTTGATGTGATCCGCGCCGTGGTGGGCGAGGCGGCGGATTTTCTCGCGCACCTCCCACGGGCTGTTGGCGATGCCATAGCGCAGATCCAACGGCAGCTCGATATCCTGGGCCAGGCCCGGCATCGCGCCGGCGCCGTCGCTGATCGTGACGTAGGCGCCCGCCACGTACATCCGCGGACCGATGATGATGCCGTTGGCGATGGCGTCGCGCATGGCGACGTCATTGAAGGCGCGGTACACCCCGACGTCGCGCACCGTGGTGAATCCGGCGAGGAGAGTCGCGCGCGCATTCGGGATGGTCATGAAGGCGGTTTCAACCGCCGAATACTGGATCACGTGCAAGGGTTCAGGGTCGTGCGTATCGGCGAGATGAGTGTGGCAATCGACCAAGCCCGGCAGGACGGTCATGCCCGACAAATCGATCACATTGGACCCCTCGGGGATCGCGACATCGGCGCCGACCGCGAAGATTTTGTCGCCGCGAATCAAAATGATTTGATTCGATAACGTGCGGCCGGCGAGGACGTCGATGAATTTTCCGGCGCGGATCGCGGTGACGGCCGGTGGTGAGGATGCCGGCGCTACGGCGGGCGGCGCTGCGGCCGCGATCGGCGAGGCGGTTGGTGTGGAGGTGGCCGACGCGGGGGTGACAGGCGGCTCCGCATGAGCGGCAATCGACACCGAGCAGCACAGGGCCAGCAGGCAATTCGCAATTCGCATGGTGAACCTCTCGGACGGGATGTCGCGATGATAGGGAAAAATCATGCCGGCCGCGCTACCAGACGAAATGACGGAATGAGGCGGGGGAGGTGAGTTGCAGCGGTGGGCGCGCCGGACCTGCGGGCGAGCGCGGTCAGCGAGGCTTGGTACGCTCGGCTCGCAGCGCGGCGCCGACGAGGATCAGCGTCGCCGCGATGCAGAGGTACGCGAACAGATTGCCGACCGCCACATACAGGGTGTGCGCGCCCGGCATCATCGGCGCGGAGACCACGATGCCATCGGCCGGTCGCGGGTTGCGATACGGATCGTCGGGGTAGGTTTGCTGCACCAGGCGGCCGTTCGCATCAATCAGCGCGGATACGCCGGAATTCACGGCGCGCACCAGGCTCTCGCGCAGCTCGACGCCGGCGAACACCGCGAGCGCCAGGTGTTCCCACGGTTCGGTCTGCGCGCCGAACCAGGAGTCGCTGGTCAGATTGACGAGCAGGTTCGGGTGCAACTCACCGACCCGGCGCAGGTAGCCGGGCAATATGTCTTCGTAGCAGATCACCGGGCCGAGTATCCAGGACTCACCGCCGGAACTGCGAAAGGTCAGCGTTCCGGGCCCGGCGCCTGCGACGAAGCGGCCCGCGCCCTCGGGCAATAACTTGCGCAGCCACGGAAAGGCATCGATGCCCGGCACGTATTCGCCGAAGGCGAGCAGCCGCACCTTGTCGTAGCGGCCGGCGGCCACGCCGTCGCCGTCGAGCAAGATCGCCGAATTGAAGGCATCGTCATGCGACTGATCGTAAGTGTCGGCGCCGACGATCACGGGAACCTTGAAGCCGCGGCGAATCATGGCAAGCGATGCGGGGTCGAAATCGGCGACGAAATCGCGCGGCAGGTTCACGGGATACGCGCCCTCGCTCCAGACGATGAGTTGCGCACCGGCTTTTTCGAGGCGGATCGATTGCTGCTGCAGGGCGGATAACTGGCGCAGCGCCTCCTCGCGCGAGAACTCGCCATCCACGGTGTAGGCAAAATTCGGCTGCACGAGCCCGACGTTCAAGCGCGGGGCGCGCGCGATGATGTCGTCCACCTGGCGCATGCGCACGGCACCGAAGACGAGCGCGGCCGCCAGGATCGCCGCCGCGGTCAAGGCTGGATAGCGCGCGGCGCGCGGGCCCTGGCTCAAGTCATACAGCGCGCCGTTGACCAGCATCAGCAGAGCGGTGACGCCGAACGGGCCGGTGAGTTCGGCGATTTGAATGACGAGCGGATGCCAGGCTTGCGAGATCCACTGGCCGCAGGGAAAAATCTGCGGCACGAGATACTCGGAGCTCACCATGGCGATGGGCGCGATGAGGGTCATGGGGACGCGGCGCGTCGAATCGGGGCGCCGCCGGACGGCGCACAGCGCAGCGGTGAACAGCAGGAAAATGAGCGCGCGCGCGGCGCAGAACGCGAGGAATACCGCGGCGGCCGCGATCCAGGGGAACCCGGCGAAACGCTGCGTCACGTCGATCAGCCAATAAAAGCCGCCCGCCGTCTCGACGACGCCGGCCCACCAACCGAGAAACAGCGCCTGGCGCCAGGTCGGCGCGCGGTCCACCGCGTACAGCATGGGCACGGCGGCGATCCAGGCCAACGCGGACAGATCGAAGGGCGTCACGGCGAGGAACCACAGGCAACCGCTCAGGGTGACGAGGCCGAACGAACCCAAGAAATCGAACTGGAAATTGACCTTTCGCATCTTTACCTTATCTGTGCGGGGCGCATCGAGGGAGCATCTCGGGTATTCTGGGGCCCAACCATGCAAGAAAGATACGACCCCGCCGCGGTTGAAGCGGAGGCACAGCAGTATTGGGACCGGCAGCGCAGCTTCGAGGCCAAGGAGGACTCGAGCCGCGAGAAATATTATTGCCTGTCGATGTTTCCGTATCCAAGCGGCCGCTTGCACATGGGTCATGTACGCAACTACACCATCGGCGACGTGCTGTCGCGATTCATGCGCATGAACGGCAAGAACGTCCTGCAACCCATGGGCTGGGATGCCTTCGGGCTGCCGGCCGAGAATGCGGCGATGGCGAATCGTGTGCCGCCGGCGAAATGGACCCTCGACAACATCGCCTACATGAAAGCGCAACTCAAGTCCTTGGGCTTCGCGTTGGATTGGAGCCGGGAGTTGGCGACGTGCAGCCCTGCGTATTACCGCTGGAATCAATGGCTGTTCCTGCGCATGCTGGAGAAGGGCATCGCCTATCAGAAGACCGGCGTGGTGAACTGGGATCCGGTCGACAAGACGGTGCTCGCCAACGAACAGGTGATCGACGGCCGCGGCTGGCGGACCGGCGCCCTGGTCGAGAAGCGCGAAATTCCGATGTATTACTTGAAGATCACGGCCTACGCCGAAGATCTGCTCGATGCGCTCGAGGACATGCCGGGCTGGCCGGAACGCGTGCGCGCCATGCAGGCGAATTGGATCGGACGCAGCGAGGGCGTGCGCCTGGGGTTTCCCTATGATACGGGCGCGGGCGATGCGGGTAAGGGCGTGCTCTACGTGTTCACGACGCGCGCCGACACCCTGATGGGCGTGACGTTTTGCGCAGTGGCGGCGGAGCATCCGCTCGCGACTTTCGCCGCCCAGGGCAATGCGAAGCTCGCGGCATTCATCGAGGAGTGCCGGCGCGGGCCGGCGATCGAATCGGAACTCGCGACTCAGGAGAAAAAGGGCATGGCGACCGGCCTCTCGGTGCGCCATCCGCTCAGCGGCGAGGCGGTGCCGGTGTGGGTGGGCAACTACGTGCTCATGACCTATGGCGACGGTGCCGTCATGGGCGTGCCCGCGCACGATGAACGGGATTTCGAATTCGCGAAAAAATATGATTTGCCGATCAAGCCGGTGATCGATGTCGAGGGCCGGGAATATTCGCCGCAGGCGTGGGCGCCGTGGTATGCGGAGCACGGCCGCTGCATCAACTCCGGCAAATACGACGGTCTGGAATTTCAAGCCGCCGTCGATGCCGTCGCCGCGGAGTTGGGCGCGCTCGGGTTGGGGGAGAAGCGCACCACCTGGCGGTTGCGCGATTGGGGCATCTCGCGCCAGCGCTATTGGGGCTGTCCGATTCCGATCATTCATTGCGGGGCGTGCGGCACCGTGCCGGTGCCGGACGAGCAATTGCCGGTGGTGTTGCCGGTGGACCTCGTGCCGGACGGCACCGGCAATCCGCTGCTCAAGGATGAGGCGTTTCTCCAAGTGTCCTGTCCGCGCTGCGGCGCCGCCGCGCGGCGCGAGACCGATACCATGGATACCTTCGTCGACTCCTCGTGGTATTTCTTGCGCTTCGCCTGTCCGGATAACGATCGCGCGATGCTGGACTCGAGAGTTGAGTACTGGATGCCGGTGGATCAATACATCGGCGGGATCGAACATGCCATCTTGCACCTGTTGTACTCGCGCTTCTGGACCCGCGTGATGCAAGAGTTGGGCGCGGTGGCGTTCAAAGAGCCGTTCGCGAACCTGTTCACCCAGGGCATGGTGCTGAACGAGGTGTTCTTCCGCAAGCCGGAGGCGGGCCGGGTGGAGTATTTCAATCCCGCCGACGTCGACGTCACTTTGGATGCAACGTCGGGGCGCCGCATCGCGGTGCTGCGCGCCGACGGCGAGGCGGTCGAATCGGGCGGCGTCGTCACCATGTCCAAGTCGAAGAACAACGGCGTGGATCCGACCGTGCTGGTCGAGGAGTTCGGCGCGGATACCGCGCGCCTAGTCACCATGTTCGCGGCTCCCCCCGATCAGACCTTGGAGTGGTCGGAGGAGGGCGTGAGCGGCGCCTATCGGTTCATCAAGAGATTATGGAAGGCTGTGTTTGAGCATGTGACGCAAGGCGGTGCGGCGTCGGTCGGCGGACGATTCGATGCCGCCCCGGCTGCGCGCGTCGCTCTCGATAAATCGGCGTTGAGCGAGGCGCAGAAGGCGATGCGGCGCCAGGCGCATCAGACGCTGGCGAAGATCACCGACGATCTTGGACGCCGCCGCACCTGCAATACGGCGATTGCCGCGGCAATGGAGTTGTTGAACGCGCTGACGAAGTATCCGAGTGGTTCGCCGCAGGACCGCGCCGTGATGCAGGAGGCGCTCGAAATCGTCGTGCTCGGTCTCTCGCCCATCATTCCGCATGTGACGCACGCGTTGTGGCGCGCGTTGGGGCATTCCACGGCGTTGATCGATGAGCCGTGGATGGCGGTGGACGCGGCGGCGCTCGAGACCACGACTGTCGACATGGTGGTGCAGGTCAACGGCAAACTGCGCGGGCGCATCACGGTGCCGGTGGATGCGGATGAGACGACGGTGCGTGCGGCGGCGTTCGCGGATCCCCATGTGCAGAAGTTCGTGGGCGAGCGCGAGGTGCGAAAAGTCATCGTCGTGCCGGGAAAGCTCGTCAACATCGTGGTGTAATCGCGCCATGGTCCGATGCGGAATTCAGACAGGCTTACGACGGATGAGCCGTCGCTTGAAGATTCGGCGGGCGCTGGCGGGCTTGACCTTGTCGGCGCTGGCGGCGTGCGGCTTTCGCCTGGCCGGCAGCGATCCTTTGCCGGGGGTGCTGGCGCGCCCGTATTTGTCGCTCAAGGATCCGTACACCGACTTTTCGCGCGAGTTCGAGCATCAGCTCACCAGTGCGGGGGCCACGCTGCAGTCGCTACGGGCGAACTCCACCGCGACCATCGACGTCTCCAAGGATCTGGTGGAGCAGCGCACCCTCGCCGTCTCGGCGAGCAACATCCCGACCGAGTATGAACTCACCTACACGGTCACCTTCGCGGTACGTGGCGCCGACAAGGAGTTGCTCGCGCCGCAGACCATCAGCCTGTCGAAGGATTACAGCTTCGAGGAGAACGTCCTCCTCGCAAAGGAGAACGAACGCGATATCTTGCGTCAGCAGATGGCGCGCGACCTGGTGGCCATCGCGCTGCACCGGCTCACGAGCTTGAAGTAGCCGGACGGGTCCGGCGACGGTTGCGGCGTGCTGTTGGTCAACTCCATCGATCGATTGAGTCTCGAGGTGCTCTTGGATCGATATCATTTGAAATTACAGTTGGTGGCGCCCCAGGAAGTCATTCCGGGATCCTATTGGGGCGAGCGTGAGGCGGGTCTGATCGGCGCGAAGATTTATTCGCGGCTCGACACGCCCGTCCACTCGGTGCTGCACGAGGCGGCGCACTTCGTCTGCATGACGCCGGAACGGCGCGCGGGGCTCGATACCGATGCGGGCGGCGATGACGCGGAAGAGGCCGCCGTGTGCTATTTGCAATTGGTGCTGGCCGAAGCGCTGCCGAAGGTCGGGCGGCTGCGCCTGTGCAGCGATATGGACGAGTGGGGTTATACCTTCAGGTTGGGGAGCGCGGCGGCCTGGTTCGACCGGGATGCCGAGGACTCGCGCCGCTGGTTGATTGGCCATGGCCTGCTCGATGAGCGCGGCCGCGCGACGTATGCCTGCCGATAAGGCGTGGACCGTGTCGCGCCGCAACGTGCTCGCGGGACTGGCCGCGATGTTCTCGGCCGGTTGCTCGCGGGTCGCATTCATGGCCGCCAATGCGCCCGCGGTATTCGGCGACTACACGCGGCATACCGATATCGCCTACGGCGATGATCCGCAGCATCGGCTGGATGTGTATGTGCCGCATGGTGCGTATGTGCCTGAGGGTGCGCATGTGCCGGACGATGGGGGCCCGGCGGATACCGCGTCGGCGCCGATGCCGATCGCAGATGCAACGCGGCCGATCGCACCGGCAGCGCGGCCGATCGTCGTCTTCTGGCATGGCGGGCGCTGGAGCTACGGCGACAAGAGCGACTATCGATTTGTCGGGGCGGCGTTGGCGGGGCTCGGCTATGTCGCCGTGCTGCCGAACTATCGGCATTATCCGCAGGTGAAAATGCCGGGCTTCATGGACGATGCCGCGCGCGCGGCGGTGTGGAGCTTTGCGCATGCGGGTGATTTCGGCGCGGATGTGAACCGCCTCTACCTGATGGGGCACTCGGCGGGCGCGCATATGGCGGCGTTGGTGACGCTCGACCCACGGTATTTTGCCGCCACCGGTGCGCCCGTGCCCAAGGTCGCGGGAGTGATCGGCTTATCGGGGCCGTATGATTTCTTGCCGCTGCTCGAGGCCGATGTGCAGGACATGTTCGGTCCGCCGGAGAAGTACCGGGATTCGCAGCCGATCAATTTCGTGCGCGCCGACGCCCCGCCCGTGCTGCTGGTGCATGGACTCAATGACGATACGGTATGGCCGAAGAACTCTCGCAACCTCGCGAGCGCTTTGAATGAGAGGGGCGTGCCGGTGACGTTCAAGCTGTATCCGCGTCTCGATCATGCGGATACGGTGGCGGCTTTGAGCCTGCCGGCGCGCGGGCGGGCGCCGACGCTCGCGGACATCGCGGCGTTCGTTGGCCGGTAGCCGTCGGGCGAGCGCAGGGAGGCTGCGTATCGGCGACGGAATGAGCTCGGGAACGACGGTCCGGCCTATTGGGGCAGCGGGAGTCCAAGCGGCGCCCCAAAAGTGTTCAGTGCTCCACAGATTGCGGTCACCATCTGGCCTACGCTATTGCAATGAAACTTATTCTGCTTTCACTGGCCTGCGTCACCTGCCTCGCCGGCTGCGGCCTGGGGAGCACTGCTGCCGCTACCGGGGCCGGTTCCGGTGTCGAGCTCGAACAGGCGCGCCAGGCGAAGCAGATCGAGGAACGAGTCAGGCAGCAGGCCGAGGACGCCGTACACCAAGATAGCGGCCGCCGCGACCAGGCGGAGAAAGACGCCGAGTAGCTGCCGGTACGTCGGCAGATGCTGAAGCAACCTACGACGGGGCTGCGCACTTACTAGGAAGCGCGACTCGCAGATGAACACGTTCGAGGCCACGAACCCGTACTAAATAATCGCCGCGACGGCGGCGCCATCATCGGGTCGGCTCTTACACCACTAAACGGGACACGATCGCTAGATTCTTCAGCGGCGAAGAAAGCTGCGGGGACAGAAACTCATTTGCCGGATTTGCGGCCGCGCACCGTGAGGATGCAACCCGCCAGCAGCGTAAAGGCCGATACTGCTGAAGCGGGGTCAATTTCCGGTGCCGCGAGACAAACTTTACCCGGGCCCGCCCCTCCGCTCTCGCTTCCGATATTTACGCCACAGGAGTCGGTCTGCGCGACTGCCGCAATCGGTGCCACAAGTATAAGAAAGGTCATCAGTTGCTTGAGCGTCATATTCATCTACCGAGTCCCAGTGTTGCAGACCTATGCGGATAACGCATTCTTGAAAGAATTTGTAGCATGAATTTCTGAATGACGTCAAAGTGGAGTTGACAAAATCCCGACCTGAACTCTATCCGGATCTGAAAGATGAAGGCTGTATTGCTTAGTTCACGAGTGCGAAGCCTCAAGCGGCGTTCGCAGCCGCCGGCGCCGCCATCGAGTAGCACCGGCCGAACCGATTGGCGAGGAACGCCGGCAGCTTGATGTCTTCCTGGCGAATAAGTCCCGACTGCGGCAGAACGCCGGCACTCAACATGTCGAGCACGGCGCAAATGCCGCCGGCGGTGGTGATCTGGATGGCGCTGCGGACGCGGCCGCCCAACGGAGCAGAGTAGATCTTGTGCGCGTAGGTCTCCTGCAAGAGTTGCCCGCCGCGCAAGCCGCTCACGGTGACGAACAGGATGACCACATCTTGCAAGGTGACCGGCACGGCATTTTCCAGTATGTCCTTAAGCAGCTCGCGCCGATCCCGCAGGCGCAAATCGTTGAGCAGCGCCTTCATGATCGCAGCGTGGCCGGGATAGCGGATGGTGCGGTAATTCAAGTTGCGTACCTTGCCCGCCAGGGTTTCGCAGAGCGTGCCGAGACCGCCCGAAGTATTGAAGGCCTCGTACAGCACGCCGTCGAGCGAGAATTCTTCGAGTTCTTCCAGCGGCTGGGTCTCGCGCAGCTGTCCATTGACGATGGCCTCACACGGCTCGCAGTACTCGTTGATGACGCCGTCCGTGCTCCAGGTCAAATTGTAGTTGAGCGCATTGGAGGGAAACTTCGGCAGCGCGCCGACGCGCATGCGCACATCGCGCAGCTCATCGAAGCGCGCTGCCAAATCGCTCGCCACGATGGTGATGAATCCCGGCGCCAAGCCGCATTGCGGAATGAAGGCGGTGCGTGCTCCCGTGGCGAGTTGCTTGACCGCGCGAGTGCTGGCGACATCCTCGGTCAGGTCGAGGTAATGGGCGCCTGCCGCTTTGGCCGCTTCGGCGATCAGTCGAGTGGCGTGGTAAGGAGCGGCACTCAAGACGGCGAACTTGCCGTCCAAAAGTTTGCGCAAGACATCGCCTTGGGTGATGTCGGCGGCGAGCTTGGCGACGGCGGACTTGGTTTCCAGCCGTTCCAATTGCTGCGGCGAACGGTCGACGACGGTGACCGAGTAATCCCCTGATCCGACCAGGAGTTCCGCGATCATCGAGCCGATCTTGCCCGCGCCTACGACGACGATGTCTTTCATCCCGATTCCCCGAAGCATTGAGTAGGCGCGTATTGTCGTCGCTGGACCCTGCGAAAGGTAGGGTCGATTTAGACATTATTAAGGTATAGTTACTACGTTACGCAGGGTAAAAACGGCGAATTGCAATGGATGCCATCGACGAACAGCTGCTAACGGCTTTGCGAGCGAACGGGCGAGCCTCGACCGCGCAACTGGCGCGGTTGGTGGGGCGCTCGCGCACGAGCGTACAAAGCCGCATCGAACGCCTGGAAAAGCAGGGCGTCATCGTGGGGTTCGGCGTACGACTGGCCCCCGAGCATGGCTTGGGGTCGGTGCGCGCGCACGTGATGATCAAGGTGGGACCGAAGGAGGCGCGCGCGGTCACGGCGGCGCTACGCGACATCGGCCAGGTTCGCGTCCTGCATTCGGTGAGCGGCGAGGTGGATTTGATCGCGGTGGCCGCGACGACGTCGGTCGCCGAGATGGACCAAGTCATCGATCGCATCGGCGCATTGGACGGCGTGGAGCGCACGACCTCGTCGATCATTCTGTCGACGAAGTTCGAGCGCTAGCGGAGTACGCATGAGCGGAGACACGCACGAGTACGGGCCTTGGAATCCGGGCATCCAATCCCGCGTGCCGCTGGAAGTGCGCCATCTGTCGACGATATTTCGCCCCGAGAACGTGTTTACGAGCCTCGCGGCGGCCACGGAACTGCGGGGGCTCACCGGATTCGCGCCGAGCGAACTGGTCGCGTTTCGTCCGCAGCGACTCGCCCTGCATGAACTGCTCATCCGTGTAACCGCCGACTTCGCCGTGCCCGACGGTTCGCGAATCGGCGACCTGGGTGTCAATTTTCGCCAGATCGTGAGCTACCTGCATGACCATTATGTGGTCCCGGACATGGACGCGATCACGGCGCTGTACGCGAGCGTACGCCGCGATCTCTGTAGAGCACTCGAGGCGGCGCTCGAGGAAGTGACTGCGGAGAGTAGCTCGGTGGCAATCCAACGCGGCCGCTGGGGTGGTGCGGCCGCGCTGTTCACCCGCAAGGGCCGCCGCCGTGGTGCATCGATCCCCGAGCAGCCGCGGATACAGGCCTTCGGAGGTTGGGGTCCGCCGTGCATCGCCGAGTGCGAGCGCCTCGCACACGCGAGCGAGGATGCGCAGCAGAGGATCGTGTACCAATCGCTCGCGCGGGTGATGTCGGCCTTGTTCGCCGCGCAGGGCCAAGCCTGGGGCACGCGCGAACTGATCGTCGCGATAGCGGCCGATCTGGCTTGTAACGAGTACGGTGGTGATTGCATCGGCCGCGCCATCGAGCCGCTGCTGCTGCGCGCGGCGCGCGAGGCGGGCTACCGTCTGCTGCCGCGACAGGAGCATCCGGTGGTGATCAATACCAAGGGGCCGTCGGCCGCGGGGAAGAGCACGCTGCGGCCGCTGCAGAAAAAGCTGGCAGGCGACCTCGGCCTGCGCTGGAGCGATTTCGCGTTGATCAGTCCGGACATCTGGCGCAAACAATTGCTCGACTATGGTTCGCTCGGTGACGCATACAAATATGCGGGGGCGTTCACCGCCGAGGAGCTACAGATCGTCGACTTCAAGCTCGACCGATACATGGCGCGCAAGCACCGGCGCGGCGACATGACCCACCTCTTGATCGACCGCTTTCGCTTCGACAGCTTTGCGTCGGATTCGGACGAGGCGGGCAGCAATTTGTTGACCCGGTTCGGCCAAACCGCGTACTTGTTTTTCATGATCGCGCCGCCCGAGTCGCTGGTCGAGCGCGCCTGGAAGCGCGGGCTCGAGTTCGGCCGCTACAAAGCCGTCGACGACACTCTGGCGCATGCCGTGGAGGCATACGCCGGGATACCCGATGTGTTCTTCACATGGGTGCGGCGTAGCGACAAGCGCATTCAATTCGAGTTCCTGGACAACACGGTGCGTTTGGGCGAGCGTCCGCGGACGGTGGCCTATGGCGATAACGACTCCTTCAACGCGCTCAGCGTCAAGGGGTTGATCGACATCGAACGTTACGGGCGGATCAATGTCGGCGCCACGGCGCCGGAATTTCTCTACGCCGATCGGCGGCTGCTTTGCCCGGAGCACAACACAGGGTTTTTCAAGCGTTGCATCGCAGCCTTTCGCCAGGTCAATTTCGCCGATCAGGCGAGCGGTCAGATCTACCTGCGGATCGAGTCCGGAAAGCCGGTGGCGGTCGATGCGCGCTTGCTGGAAACGGCGATCGCGGATCCCGACACCCTCGCGGGCGTTGCGGCCGTGGCGCCGGCGGCGTTGCGCGGTGAAGTCCCCGAATCGGACGGCCGGCTTTTCTTGCCTGCCCGCGGACTAATCTAAAAAGTCGCAGTAGCGGTCGACGTGCGCCGCAAGATCGAGGGTGTGCTGGCGCGTCAGCCGCTCGGCGAGCTCCGTGTCGCGACGCTCCAGGGCTTCGATGATGTTCAGGTGGTCGATGATGGAGCGGGCCGCCCGGTCGCTTTGCGCGATGGTCGCGCGGCGAATGGCGCGCACGTGAAGCAGCAGGTTACGGGTCGCATCGACGATGGTTTGCGAGCCGCCGAGGGCGATCACCGCCGTATGAAACGCGATATTCGCATCGGAGTACTCGTCGATGTGCTCGGCAGGCGGGGAATTGCGGAACTCGTCGAACAAATGGCGCAATTTGGCGATTTCGGCATCGGTGGCGTGCAAGGTCGCGAGACGCGCGGCCATGGACTCGAGAGCCGCCCACATTTGAATCATTTCGATGATTTCGCGCTTCGATTTGCGCACGATATAAATGCCACGCCGCGGGATGGTGCGGATGAAACCTTGCTGCTCGAGCAGGGACAGCGCCTCACGGATGGGAGTACGGCTTACGCCGAGCGCGGCCGTGAGTTGCCGTTCGTCGAGCCGCAATTCCTGGTTCGGAGCGTAAATATCGGTGTCGGCGATCGCGTTCTTCAGGAGCGCGAAGGCTTGGTCACGCAAGCTGGTCGCGTTCAGCGGCGTCAGTGCGAGCGGGCTCGCGGCGGAAGTGCGCTGAACCAAATTTGCGATGGTGTTCATCCATTTCTCCGCGACCAATGCTGTCCTCGAGCCGGGGGTCGCTTGACACCTCAAAACGGCTCCATATATGGTATACCAAACAAAATGCAGGCTGGCATGCGTGTCGAACTGAGGGGCGCGACACGAAACATCGGAGTCTCCCGCAAAGCATGAGTGCGAATTCGAATTCCCCTCGAGCACCGTCGGGGCTGGCAAATCCGTGGGTGCAA
>Ga0116229_10000088_pt1 | contig 83401 bp, 71 predicted proteins | sample S1TSphgellanicum_3_FD_87313 | JGI IMG/M metagenome (GOLD analysis project Ga0116229, IMG submission 87313) | Host-associated microbial communities from peat moss isolated from Minnesota, USA - S1T2_Fc - Sphagnum magellanicum MG | ecosystem: Host-associated > Plants > Peat moss > Unclassified...
CAGGTACATTTTCAAGCACTGTTGTTTTACTTCATCTGAATACCCTCTTGGTGGAGAGTGAAACTCCACAAATTGACGATTACAGCTAGTACATTTGTGATTTTGTTTACCTCGTCTAAAGCCGTTCTTCCGTGTTTTGTTTGACTCACAGTATGGACACTGCATGGTAGATTCCTTTAACAACTCCCTCTATTATGCAACACCGCAACAAAAACGACAATCAGATTTGATTTCTCTACAACCAAGTGCTATATTATAGGAAAAGATAGGCTGGATTAGAAGCTGACCACAATCTGTTTTCTACAGTTGTATCGATTTAGTGGAATTCAACCCTCTTTAGGAGCATCAAATCAAAACCCCCCTGGCTAGCGAGCAATTGGCAGAATTAGGTAAAGCAGTTTTTAATGTCTCCACTGCTTTCGCCATTTTATAATACATATTTTTGACTTCCCTCCAGTAAGGCTTTCAAACAGAGGTTTTTTAGGTAGTGAAAACTTCGTGACATTAACTCTAAATCAGGAGTAATTATGGTTTCAACATCAAAAAAAGTTGGTATTGTTGGGGCTGGGACAACTGGATTATATTTAGCTATTCTTTTAGAAAATGAGGGTTTTGAGGTTTCTATATTTGAACGTGCTCCTCAAGTAAGGGTTGAAGGTTGCGGTATTTTGTTAATCCCCAATGGTTTGGCAGCTCTGTCATTTCACAGTCAAGAATTATGTCAGGAAGTCATCCAAGCTGGGGTAAAAGTCCGCACTTATGAGTTTCGGAATTTGTTGGGTCAATCAGTCAATTCTGAGTCTGGAGAAGATACAGAAATTAAATATGGTTTCCCTAGTTTGACAATTCATCGAGAACATATTACCCAGGCTTTACTACGTCGAGTTCCCCTTCAACAGTTACATTTCAATCATTATTTAGATGCAATTGAATCAAAGGGCGATCGCGTAATAGCCAAATTCCGGAATGGGAGAGAATGGGAGGGAGATTTATTAGTAGGTACAGATGGAATAAATTCTCAAGTGCGGAATTTTGTTGTACCTGGAGTCAAACTAGCCTATTTAGGCGATATTGTCTGGCGAGGTATTTTACCCAGTACAGAAGTTTGTCCTGATGCTTCTTTTATTGTCTATATTCGCGCTAATGGTATCTATGCAAATGCCTTTGATATTGGGAAGGGACGGTTGCATTGGGGCTTTTTTATAGAGTATAATCAACCAGAAGATGAAAAGGGGATTTTAGTACCAAAAAACCGTGAAATTCCCGCAAATGAATTGCAGAAACTTCCTGAAGAAATGCGTCGAACAATTGAAGTTACTCCATCAGAAAATGTGGTTTGTCGATATTCTTATGATATCGATCCATTACCGCAAATAGTATTGGAAAATATAGTACTTTTAGGAGATGCAGCACATGCAAAAAGCGCATCTCGTGCTCAAGGAATGAGTAGTGGGCTTGAGGATGTGGTGGTGTTATCGAAATACTTAAAGTCTACAGCAACAATTAAAGAAGCATTAATAAATTACCAAAAAGAGCGTTTGCCAATCGTGCATGAATTACAGGCAAGTAGTCGCATTAAAAGTCAAACAATTGGTCGAATTAAAAAGTAGTTACTGATTACTTCTTTAATATAGGAATCATATTTGAGTTTTGAAAATCAGCCCTCACCAACGCCAGTTGCTTTAGAGGTTGTTTGAAAAGTATTTTGCTGTGATTTTAGACACTTCCAGATCCCCTCTAACCCCCCTTATTAAGGAGGGAACCGGAGTCAAAGCCCCCCTTTTTAAGCTACGGTGTACACACAAGTTCTAAAAGCCTTATCAGATAAAGGTTTCATCAAAAATCGTTCATTCTCAACAATTAAAGTCTATTGAGAATAAAGAATGAGAAATCAAGGTTTCAGAATCTGATAGTTTCGTAAAACAGAGTTTTGATCAACTTGTGTGTACACGGTAGCCCATAGGGAGAGGGGAAAAATCAAAAGTCCCTCTCAAGAAAGGGAGAGAGATTTAGGGTGATGGCGTAAGTTTACAAACAGTCTCTAAGTATTTAACTGCTTCAAAATGCCAATCGTCTAATTCTGGTAATCTCCATTCTCCCTTTGTAGATCTCGGCTGATTACTATCATAAGACAAGAATTTTTCAAACGATGATAAAGCACCTTCCTGATCATCTGTAATTTCTTGAACTTTTGCAAGTAAATAATAAGCTGGGGCATAATCACTTTTCAATTTCAGGGATTTTAACAAGTTTTCTTTTGCTTGTTCATAATCTTTTAACTGATAATGCGCCCAACCAAAGTTTTTGTACAATGATGCTTTTACTTCTGTATCTTGCACACGCAACAAAATAGGTTCAAGCAATTGCACAGCCTGCTCAAAATTTCTTTGCCGAATTTCCAAACGGGCAAGGTTATTTGTAGCAGCATCAGCAGCAATCAGGTTGCTTTGCTCCCTAGCTATTTCATAGTGATTGCGTGCTCTAGACAAATCACACAGTCTTTCAAAGGTTAGTGCTAAATTATAGTGAGCTGCTCCCATCTCAGGATTAATCTTGATTGCCCACTCCAAATAAAATGAGGCTTGTTCAAAATTCCCTTTTAAGTATTCATCATATCCAATTTTATTCAAGGTTTTGGCTATTTGAATCTTTCCCTGTTCATCAGAAAAGATTTGGAATTTATCCAGTAATTCTGTCACGGTTTCTCTTCCATACAATTGCATTTGAAATAATGATATGCTGTTAAGCTCATTTGCGACTTGTTGTGGTTGTGAAACTACTCCAGAAATGCCTACATGTTTTGTTTTTGCTGTTTCTACTCCTACTAGTTCCTTAGTACTACTAAAGATGCGATCGCTCAGTAGCTCAGGTTTATATTTAGCAAATATAGCAACTAAATCAGAGCGTTTGTAACGTCGCCCCTCATGATGGTCATTGTCCAGCCCAAATTCCTGACAAATTCTTTCAATATGTTTTCTCACCGTTGTTTCTCTAATACCCATAAAACTAGCGATCGCTGTATCTGTCTGACCCAGCATTAGCTGGTGTAACACTTCGCGGCGGCGATCTGTCAGTTTCTCAAATATATGCTCAAATTCTTGCTGATTCATTCTTTCTTCAATCAAAACTCGTTAATTCGCAATTGTGACTATTCTACAGTATATGGCTACTAATCCGCCTCTGTAATGTTGGTGAGTAAAATCACTCTAAAAGCCCTTGGGAGAGATTGTGTCATGATTTTTACTCATCCTTTGCTATTAATGGTTTTAAAGGTAACTATTCTTAATACCAATCCTGCTGAATTAGTTCAGTCTGGCGTTGCTTACCATCAAGCAAACAACTCACAGTCATATCCCCCATGAGATTGATCATAGTACGACAGCGATCTAGGAACCAGTCTATTGTGACTAACAAAGCTATATATTGAGTAGGTAAACCAACAGAATTAAACACGAGTGTCATTGTGACTAAACCAGCTTCGGGGATACCTGCTGCACCAACAGAAGCAAACATAGATGTCAGCACAACAATTAGTTGCTGTAGTAGGGAAAGATGCCAACCCAAAATTTGGGTAATAAATAATGCTGACATAGCTTCGTACAGTGCAGTACCATCGTGATTAAAGTTACTGCCAACTAACGCGCCTAAAGAGGCAGAAGATTGTCGCAAACCGATTTTTTGCAGCAAAATTTCAAAGGCGATCGGTATTGTAGCTGTTGAGGAAGCAGTGGAAAAAGCTGTTAGTAGAGCTTCCGAACTTCTAATCAAGAATTTCTTTGGCTTTACCCAAGAACCAAACTGCAATCGTAATAAGTAATAACATGCTTGTAGAAATAAAGCCAGTAGAACTGAGATGATGAATGCGCCTAGAGGCTTAAATGGTGCAAAACCTTGTAGAGCAATAGTTTTGGCAACAATTCCCAAAACGGCTAATGGGACTAAAGCCACAATCCAATGCAAGATTTTAATTAGTGCTTGAAATAAAATGGTGATTATTTGCTCAATTGCCAAGTAATGATTTAAACCTTGAGATACCTGTTGTGCTTTTAAAGTACGTAGTACTAGACCAAATGCTAAAGCTACGACAATTAGCTGGATCACATTGTTATCAACTAGGGGTTTGAGAATAGAATCAGGTACAATATCTTGGATCAATCCCCAGGGGTCAAAAGGCTTATTAGTTAATGTGGTGCTGGAAGTAGTAGCAGGATGACCCCAAGAGCCTGGTTTAAGTACGTTAGCTACAAATAGACCAATGCAGATGGCTACGGTTGTATTAGTAAGTAGTAATACTGCTAACTTGCGTCCAGATTTTTGGGGAATGTCAGCTGTGATAAATGCGTGGAGTACTGCAAAAAGAATTAACGGTGTTGCCAGAGTACGTAGGGCTTTAAGTATTAAAGTACAGGGAATAGCTAAGTTATTCACAAAATCAGGATTAATTGATTTTTGCGCGTTGAGTAAGCTTCCTATAACTATTGCTAGTATGATAGCAATTACAATCTGTAATGCTAAAGGAATCTGCTTCCGTAATTTAAGTTTTCTCAGTCCTAGTTTATTCATGTATAAGTTCCCAGGAGATAAGTTGTATGTCGTATATAGTTGGTAGGTTAGGCGCAGCTAAGAAAGCTGGACTAGCTATATTTTTTACTCAGTCTAAATCTTAAAATCTATTTGAGTTCTCATAAATCTTTACATTACTGTCGGAATAGAACTCAGGCTTATACATGCTTAATTTGAGATTGTCATTTCGCATTGTACCATATCAGGGGTGATTGCTCACTCCTGTCACATAGCATAGAGAAATTATTTTGAATATTGTCTATTTTTTAAAAATTAGAAACACCGAACCAATGGGTCCTGGGTTTTCAACGTATATTTTCTTGTTATAATATAACCCTGGAGACATACCACCATCAAATAAAATACCGTCTTGAATTTTTCCTAAGCAGTTATTTCTCGCAATCCCTGTCAAGACTTGATTGAATTCATCAGGTAGTATCTCTTGATTATTAGGTGCTATCTCTATACTAGCATGAGCTTTGGCATCATTTACTAGCAAAATTACATAACCTTTATCAGTAATTGCTGCCATAGAACGATTAGTCTCTACTTTACAAGCCAATTCTCCTAAAGCATGACAAATATTTTTAAAATGACCGTGATCGTAAAATCTCCCATTACCTCCGACTAAATTATAGTTGAGCTGGTTTTCTCGTCTTCTCCCAGTATCAATAGTCGCTATACGTTGGCTAGGTTTTCCTCCTGATATACCAAAAGAAGAACGTCTATTTTTAAATGTCCCGGAATATTCGACACCACGGGAAATATTTAAACCTTGTGGTTTATTATCTGTACCTATATAATCGGCATTAATCGCTGCTATTGGTTGTTTACCTAAAAATTGTGCATTTTGTTCGGTGACTATTTCACGAAATTGTTTTGGGATATAGTCTCGTAGTATTTTACCACGGTGATCTTTTGCGTAAAGTGAATGGCTTAAGCCTACATTAACTTGGAAATCTAATTCTGGCGATCGCGGGTTAAAAATAATTACTTGATTAATCCCTTGAGCATATCTTTCACCTCGATTATTAGCTGGAAAAAATTCAATACTGAATTTTGGGTTTTCCCCAGGACAATTAACTGATGACTTGGCTGCTGAATTAGCTAATAAGTTCTGACAGCCTGATATTAGCCCCAGGAAAAGAACAATACCAATTAACCTCAGTCTCATATGAGCTACTAAAAAATAGTTGAATTGGATAAATTTACGCCCTCACCCTAAATCCCTCTCCCATAGGGAGAGGGACTTTTGATTTTTCCCCTCTCCCATAGGGAGAGGGGCTAGGGGTGAGGGCGATTTTAGGCTTTTCAAGTGCTTTCTTAATCTTTTACAAACAGTCTGTTAGGCTAACCATTCCAGCACAGCTTCTTCCTTAGTATTAGTATTGCGTGATGGTGTTTCGCGTTCAAACTGCATGTGGATAGAACGGGTTTGCTCACCATCAGCAGCAACAGCTAAAATTGGGTAGTCGATTAAACCGTCTTGAAAGGACATTTGGAATCGGAATGTACCATCTGCATTCAATTTGATGGGACGACCACCGATAGTAACAGTCGCATCTGGTTCTGTTGCACCGTAAACGATTAATTCTGCATCAGCAATTAACCAGAACTGGCGTGGGCGTACTGGTACTGCAGAAGCTGAGAAACCAGCACCAGAAATTCCTACACCAGACATATTCAAGCCGGATACATTAGGAACACCAGCACCAACAGCACCAATACTGGGAACAGCCCATAAACCTACTCCAGATGGGAACACATAGGAGCTGATGACTTGTTCGGGACGAACAGAACCAGCTACGTGTTGCATAGAGCCGAAAACGGAACCTGCAACTCGTTGTGCTTCAGCAGATTCGGCTAAATTAAAGATTTGGTCATAAATGGGATTGCTACCATTAATACCTACACCTGCAGCTCCACCTCCACTTACTACTTTCTTCGCAGGAGGAACTAGTTCGTATTTGGTCGTACCACGTAAATCTTCTGCAAAGTCTACAGTGATAAAGACATCTTCAATCCAATCGGAAGGATAAACGGGAGGAATATGTACTCTAGCAGAACGAGTTAAAACCAACCAACGGCCATCAACTGTCCGATAACCTACGTCGATCACATAGTCGCGATCGCTCACAGGAATTGGTAAATACCATTCTCTAGCCAATTCATCCGCTGGATACTCTTGAATACTATGGGGACTTTGATATTCCAAGTCAATATCTGTCACGTCATAGATTCGTAAAGCTAATTGCTGTCCGCCAATGCGACGCAATTCTTCTTTATGCTCGTTAGAAACATCCCAATAAGCATATGCCCATTGTGGATCACGAGGTAAGAGCACAATACGACTTTCGCCATAACCTGCTGGTAGATCTGCTAGACCTTCATCAATGTCAGCTAGAGTTCCACCAGTAATATCTTCTTGACCTAATTCAAATTTTGCTGCTTCCACGGTTTCTTGCGCCTCCAGTGAACGAGATTGACTGAGCGAAACTTTATGCTGTTGCACTTCTTGAATAGACGCTAACAGCTGCGATTTACGCATCCGACTATAACGAGATATGCTTAATTCACTAGCAACTTTTCGGAGCTGTCTTAGTGTCATCTCCTCTAGTGGTGGGCGTTCTTTTGCCATATTATTTGGCCTCCAGTAGTTTTCAAGGTGAACAAATTCCCCTGGTTATAGAGTGCTTTTTAACCTGACTTCTGGTGTTGCCCAGTTTATAAGTGTTTAACTTTTTTTAAATTGAGCCTAATTCCAGCGAATCTCTGATTATGTCAAATAAATTAACATTTCTTTGGGATCGCGGTAGTCCTTTGTTAAATAATATTAACTGGTAATTATGCCTAGCGATCAAGGGGTAAAAGGCAGGTTTTCGGTAACTCAACGTATTTACTAGCTTTTTGGGGATCAAAATGTCAAGAAATCTTGACATTTGACTGGGGGGACAGGATCATTTATCAAGCGAAAATGTCAGAGAAACATGACATTACGCCTCGTGTTTTTAAAAAGTTTGTTAAATCATTTAATGCTGGTTATACAGATGTAGCCGACATGCTTTGAATTAACCATGTACCATTTTTGCGAATCAAATCATATTTAACCAGTAAGTTTTCTGTAGAAGATTTTTGTTTCTGCCCATGTTGATAAAACTGGGTAAATTCATTAACTATGGCTTTAATCACAGCCCTACTGGGATCTGACCCTATTTTATCTACTGACTCTATCTTCAAATGATGATCGTACTTCCGATAGCTATTTTCTTCCCGCTCTTTATCCGCAATTAATTGCCATTGGGTGAGAGCTGAACCAGTCAAAATCTTGTCTAAACCACTAATTGCATGAGTTGGACCTAAAGCCGTGGCTTTAGTAGATAGCCAAGTACGGATAATTGTCTCGGCTGTTTCTGTTGTGAGGAAACCAGCATCATCCGATTTTGGCGCGTCAGTCTTAGGGTCGGGAATCTCAATTACTGGTCGGTCAAGTTGTATAGCCAACTGTTCTCCCTCTAAAGACGGTCCAGGGAACAAGATATCCCTTAACCAACCAAAAACAGTAGAAAGTAACACCAAAAAAACTAACAACCCGACTAAGGAGATGAATACTCTGCCAACTAGGTGGGTTTTTCCTGTCAGAGTATCATGAGAATTCCGTCGCAGGCGCAGATGGGATTTTTGGCTATCTTTGATACGTTCATGAGATTGATTTGGTGCTGGTTTACGTCGCTTGCGCCTTTGCTGTTGGCTGGATGGATGATTTCTAGCATCACTGTTTGGAAGTTGAGGACTGCTTATAATTGTATGTGGTTCAATTTGTAACTGTGCTATAGGTATATCTGGTGCATAGTTATGCTCAGTTTCTGGTGAAATATTGGCTGGGTTTGATGAGAATTGATCAGATAACGGTATTTCTCTAGTTGAGGTTTTTGGGAAATCAGCACTGTGGCTATGGTTAATTGACTGGGATTTAGACTGTAAATGACGATTTTGGGGATAATTAATTTGTGGTTGGGGGAAAGATTGATGATTGATTACTGCCCAATCATGAGTTATTTCAGCATCTGTTGGTAAATCTTCCAAATAAGTTTGTACCTGTTTGTCAGCAAAATATTCTTTGAGAGAAGCCTGCACTCTTGCCAAATCACGAAAGTGCGGAAATACTTCTTGTTGTAGCCACTGCTCGCCGTAGAGACATAATCCTGGCAATAAATCTGGTGAATCTTGAGATTTTTCTCGAATGAGAGCCAAGGCTTCATATTCCTGACTTAGCTCTAAAACCCGTGTGGCTTCTTCAGTTTGGCCTAATAACAAAGCACATAAAGATTGTTCTAGATGGACATCCTGACGTTTTCCTAGTCGCATTAACAGTTGTTTCGCTTGCCGAATCAGTGCTGGTTGACGTTGGGCAAAACCCCGAGCAATCATGGCATAAACTGCTAAATATGTGGCGACAGCAGAAGGTCGCTGACTTTCTGCTTCAAACAATTTATGCTGTTCCGTGACTGTGAGGTGGTTGCGTATCTGTTGAATAAATCGCAGGAAATCATCTATATTTAAACCAGATTGGTCATCGTTAGTGCCATCAATCCCACCGCGATCGCCTAATATGCTTTCCAATAATGCCAAACCTTGCTGGCGCTCACTCACTTTTTCTTGGGGAAGTGCCAAAAGCTCTAAAATCCTATATGGTCTAAGCCGATAAATGTCTACTACTATTTCTGATTGGATATTGGGGAATAGCCCTTCCCGTACCAGCAACTCTACTCCAGTTTCTAAAGATAGAGCCGCATTTTCATAATGACCTTGTTGCCATTGTTCGCGACCCAGTTCCAAACAAGCTAAAGATACGGTGAGGATAATATCGGGTAATTCTGGAGTTGATTCTAGCTGTTCTTCTGTGAGTAGTTTACCCCGTTTTGTGCCTGCCGTAGTGCTTCTATTGACTAAATACGGACGACCTAATTTGAGCACTAGCTCATATTCCCCCAACTCTTGGAGAATGAGTAAGGCACCAACTAATTCCGCTGGAGCAATCTCAATCGAGAGGCTCTGGATATCATCCTCCCTCTGGCTGCTCTGAGTACGGGTTTCTCCGTCAGATGTAGCAGCTATTGTATCTGGATGATAAGCATGGGCGAGATAAAGTTGATCGTACGTGCTACGTTCGTTAGGATCGGATAAAACTACGTAGGCTTCTTCTATGAGCTTTTTTCGAGAAGATATGGCGGAGGGCGAATACTCACGGCGTGGTAATTGCATAATGCGATCGCCATATGCTTGCCGCAGCTGTTCGTCACTTGCCGCTAAAGGTAGTCCTAAAATTCGGTAGTAATCTAGCGGAACTCGCACAGTCTACTTCCCCTGCACCGCAATTGACATAATTCACCTAGAGCAATCCAGGCATGTAAAACCGTGCCATAATATAGCCTTAAAAATACTGCCTGCAATTTACACCAATGGGTGTAAATTACAACAACCTTTTTTTAGTAACCCCCAAATTCAGCTATATACTAAATTTATATACTAAATTTCCGGTTGTTTCCATCAGTTCTGAGTACAAAGTAAACATTAACATAGAAGACACAATAATTCTTCCTTGGGAATTTATTCTAGATTTTTACTATGATTGCTCGAATACATAAAATACTATCACTTCTTGATAACGTCAAATTAGATAACGACTGCTTTTGTGCAGTAGTAGAGCGATCTGATGATCATATACTATGATTTGTCTGTAAGATTGCTATTTTTTCCACTTTTTCCCTATTAGAAGTTTATGATTCAAGAACGCGCATTGCCTGCATTTAATCATGACACGATCCAAATCAACAAAGCAGAGGGTCTGGGTTTATACGAAGACATGATACTAGGGCGGTATTTTGAAGACAAATGCGCCGAGATGTATTATAGAGGCAAAATGTTTGGTTTTGTGCATCTTTATAACGGTCAAGAGGCTGTGTCATCTGGAGTGATTCGAGGAGCCATGAGACCAGGTGAGGACTACGTTTGTAGTACTTATCGCGATCACGTCCACGCTTTAAGTGCTGGTGTACCAGCATCAGAAGTTATGGCAGAACTATTTGGCAAAGCTACTGGTTGTAGCAAAGGGCGTGGTGGTTCCATGCATATGTTTTCTTCTGAGCATAGACTTCTGGGTGGATACGCTTTCGTCGCTGAAGGTATTCCAGTGGCGGCTGGCGCTGCTTTCCAAAGTAAATACCGCCGGGAAGTATTAGGAGACAAGAATGCTGACCAAGTGACAGCTTGCTTTTTTGGTGATGGTGCAGCTAATAACGGGCAGTTTTTTGAAACCCTGAATATGGCAGCTTTATGGAAATTGCCAATTCTTTTTGTGGTAGAAAACAATAAGTGGGCGATCGGTATGGCTCACGAAAGAGCCACTTCTCAACCAGAAATCTATCAAAAAGCTGCTATGTTTAACATGGTGGGTGTAGAAGTAGATGGAATGGATGTTTTAGCAGTAAGAGCAGTAGCACAAGCAGCAGTAGAACGAGCTCGCTCTGGAAACGGACCTACATTAATCGAAGCCCTAACCTATCGCTTCCGTGGTCATTCTTTAGCAGATCCAGATGAACTTCGGAGTAAGGTAGAGAAAGAATATTGGTTTGCACGCGACCCGATCAAGAAATTAGCAACTTACTTACTAGAAAATCATATTGCTGATGAATCTGAACTTAAAGATATCGAGCATAAGATTCAAGATATAATCAACGAGGCTGTAAAATTCGCTGAAGCTAGTCCTGAACCAGATCCTAGCGAGTTATATCGCTTTGTGTTTGCTGAAGACGAATAAAAGGGAACAGGGAACAGGGAACAGGTTCCCTGCTGTAAATTTAAAGGAATAAACCAGTGTACAAGATAGAAGAACAAGACTTACAATACAAAACTTACGTACTTTCTGACGTTACTGCTGGTTCTCAAGTAGAAGTTGTACCAGAACGTGGAGGAATAATTACCCGTTGGCGGATTCAGGGACAAGAAGTTTTTTACCTTGATACTGAGCGTTTTACCCATCCCGATTTAAGTGTCAGAGGTGGGAATCCAATTTTATTTCCTATTTGTGGTAACTTACCTGACAATTCCTATACTGTGAATGGCAAACAATATACTCTGAAGCAGCACGGTTTTGCGAGGGAATTGCCTTGGGAAGTAATTAATCAAAGCGCTGATGGCAAAGCTAGCATCACTGTCTCACTAAAAAGCAATGAGCAAACAAAAGCTGTTTATCCTTTTGATTTTGAAATAGCTTTCACTTATGAATTGCAGGGCAATACATTAGTAGTACATCAGCAATATTCTAACCTTTCCTCCATACTCATGCCATTTTCATCTGGGTTCCATCCCTACTTTCTCTGTGGCGATAAAACTCAGCTAGAAGTTGCTATTCCTTCTGGGCAATATCTAGATAATAAAACTAAAGAAATTTATCCTTTTACTGGGAATTTTGATTTCAGCCAAGATGAAATCGATTTTGCCTTTGGACAGCTAACTAGCAAATCCACCTCTGTGACGGATCAGAGCAGAGGACTAAAATTAGAAATAGATTATGATGATTTTTCTACGACCCTCGTATTTTGGACTGTTAAGGGGAAAGATTTCTATTGCTTAGAACCTTGGAGTGCTAATCGGAATTCTCTGAACACAGGGGAAAACCTGACTGTACTAGATCCTGGGAAAACCTTTACCGCAGTTCTGCAACTAAGAGCAAATTTTGTGGCGATCGCTTGACAAAGATTGGGGAAGTTAGGTATACTGGGAAAGTTGCTATAAACGCAACTAAAGGGTCGCTAACTCAACGGTAGAGTACTCGGCTTTTAACCGATTAGTTCCGGGTTCGAATCCCGGGCGACCCATTTTTTTAGAGACTATGCCAAATCCTAATTTACAATCTTAATTGTCAAGGCTAGCTACAGGAGAGAAAAAGCAGAACAGCAGTCAATTCAAGTAGTTTAGCTTACAGTCTTACCCGGAAGATATGGGGCATATTAATGAGGAATGCGGCAAAGTTTTTCAAAATAAACACCCTAGACTAGTTATAATTTCCTATATGTTGAAGAAAGTCTGAAGATTAGCATCAAGAATGCGCGAATCTTGAGATAAATTAGCTGACAACCAGATTAGGAGAAATATATGGCAATTGTACCATTAAGGTTGCTACTCGACCACGCTGCTGAGAACGGTTATGGCATTCCTGCTTTCAACGTCAACAATTTGGAACAAATCCAAGCAATCCTGAAGGCTGCTGTAGAGACTGATAGCCCTGTAATTTTGCAAGCTTCTCGTGGCGCTCGTGCTTATGCAGGAGAGAACTTCTTGCGCCACTTGATTTTGGCTGCTGCAGAAACCTATCCTCAAATTCCCATTACCATGCACCAAGATCATGGTAACTCGCCCTCTACATGCTACTCAGCCATTAAAAATGGTTTCACTAGCGTCATGATGGATGGCTCACTAGAAGCTGATGCTAAAACCCCCGCTAGCTATGAATACAACGTTAGTGTTACCCAAAAAGTAGTTGAGGTAGCGCATTCTCTTGGTGTGAGCGTTGAAGGTGAACTTGGTTGTTTGGGTTCTTTAGAAACTGGTGCTGGTGAAGCTGAAGACGGACATGGTTTTGATGGTGTACTCGACCACTCTCAACTACTGACAGATCCAGACCAAGCAGTTGACTTTGTGGAACAAACTCAAGTTGATGCTTTAGCAGTAGCAATTGGTACTAGCCACGGCGCGTACAAATTTACCCGCAAACCAACTGGTGAAATTTTAGCAATTAGCCGGATTGAAGAAATTCACCGCCGTCTACCTAATACTCACTTAGTCATGCATGGTTCTTCTTCTGTTCCAGAAGATTTATTGCAATTGATTAATCAATATGGTGGTGCAATTCCTGAAACTTATGGTGTACCTGTAGAAGAAATTCAAAAAGGTATTAAGAGTGGTGTACGTAAAGTAAATATCGACACTGATAACCGTCTCGCTATTACTGCTGCTGTTCGGGAAGCTTTGGCAAAAGATCCTAAGGAATTTGACCCACGTCACTTCCTCAAGCCTTCTATTAAATATATGCAAAGAGTCTGTGCTGAAAGATACGACCAGTTTGGTACTGCTGGCAACGCTAGCAAAATTAAGCAAATTTCCATAGATGAATTTGCTACTAAATATGCTAGTGGTGAACTCAACGCTGTTAGCAAAGCAGTTGCTAAAGTGTAGAAAAGGGAATAGGGAATAGGGAATAGGGAACAGGGGGAGAGTAGGTCGTCTTTGTTTAAAAATCAAATGGGATTCCTATATGTATTCCCTGTTCCCTGTTCCCTCTTACTTGTTCATGGCTAAAGAGCAAGAGTCGTTATTTTGTGCATTAGGTTCTACTAATGCAATAACCTGAGGTACTGGACGGGGGGAATAGTTGACAAAGGTTTCTTTGCGATAGACTAAAGATGTACTACCGCCTCCATCTAGCATTACTGAATTTCGCACTCCTAATCTGACTAGAAGTTTAGCTAAATTGGCTGAGTCGGTATAATTTGTTGTGATACCAATAATAGGTGTGCCAAATTGAGTAATACCCCAAAAAGCTCGACGACGCCAAATTTCAGCACCATAAAGTTTTTTGAAAGACTCCGGCGGTGCTGCTTCGCCATCTCTAACTAACCAAGCAGCACTGACAAAGGCATCAGTTACATCAGGTTTTTCTGCTTGTAGTCCCGCTAATGTGTTGTGTAGATCAGGATTAAAGGGCATAAAAACAACATCTTTTTGACCAAGTAATACGAGAGGACGACCAGCGATTAACTTATTTTCGCTGACATTACCAGGAGTAAATTGATGATCGCTTTGGCTCAAAATAGGACCAATCATCGTATTACTGTCAATGTATTTCATGGAGAAAAATGTTCCATCTACAGCAGCTACAGCTTTGATATTACTTCTAGCTACGATTTCTGGTACTTGATATCTGCTCGTTGCATGGATAGTTACTGGTTGACCACCAGTAACTAAAACAAAATCAATTTTATCAAAATCAATTTTAAACCGTTCAATTGGACTACTAAAATTAAAACCTGGATGACCCAAAGGGGATACAGGTGATCCCAAGATGGTATTCAGCACAAGATTCAACTTATATTTATCTAATTCGTTGATATTGCTAATATTCAGACGAGTAAAAATATAATGACCATAGCGTTGAATCAGTTCCTGAACACCCATGCTGGGATAGACCAACCATTTTGATACATCCAGAGAAGTATTAGCTAATTCAAAAATAGTCGGATTTTCTGCCTTATTCGCAGTTAAACCGCTAGGACAAATTTGATTACTTTGCTTTTCAGGTAAGTCTGGTAGTTGTTTCTGTAAAGAATCATCATGTCTAATATGATGATGTTTGGCCAGAACTGCTCTAGAACTTACTGTTAAAGAAATACTTGTATATAAAAGTGCGAAAACCAGATGAAAAAATATTACTAGGGATCTGTTACTTTGATTAAAAACCTGAATTCTGTAACCAAGGAAACGATTTTTAGCAATCAATCCCATAGTACTTTTTATAGGACTCTTCATTGAGATTTTTCATCTATAGAATTTAGCAATCGTATATTAAACTCTTAAGGTTAAGAAAAGGTAAACAAAAGATTAATTAATCCTCAAGTTCAGTATAGGAAAAGTTAAAGTATTCAAAAACCCAAGCAGGAGGCAGGAGGCAGGGGGCAGAAGGTAAGAGGTTTTTAGTTAACTTCACTCTTAGTTACATACTTCAGTTTTTTTGCGTCTTTCTACTGGTTTAAAAGTTAAAGTCTTTGGTTTCTCCTGCCTTCGTCCTCCTGCCTCCTGCCTCCATTTAAGCAAACACTCGATGTTGTAAAGAAGGCATTTGGCGACGCACTTGTTCTAATCGGTTAGGATTGATTTGGGCGATCGCCACTCCCGAATTTTCGCCAGCATCAGACAAAATTACACCCCAAGGGTCAATAATCATGGCATGTCCATGAGTTTGTCGTCGGGCGTAATTAGTACCAGCTTGAGCCGGAGCAATCACATAACAGGTATTTTCGATCGCTCTAGCTTGTAGCAATACTTGCCAATGGTCTTTACCAGTAAATGCGGTGAAAGCAGCCGGAATAAAAATAACATCGGCTCCTGCCTGGGATAAATAGCGATACACTTCGGGAAACCGGACATCATAGCAAATCGAAATACCGATATTACCCAATTCAGGAGAGGCGTAAACAGGAGGTAATTCTTTACCAGCCATCACAGTACGGGACTCCTGATAAGTATTTCCATCGGGAACATTGACATCAAATAAATGTACCTTATGGTAGCAGAGTAATTCCTCACCACTGGAATTAATCAGCAAAGCGGTATTATAAACTTTTTCTGAATCACTGTGTGAATCATCTACAGGGACAGGAAATCCTCCTCCCAAAATAGTGATTTGATAGCGTTGCGCCATCGTTTTGAGAAATAAGGGCGTTTTTTGGGCGATCGCTTCCTTCTGAGCCAGTTTTTCTGATTCCTCTCCCATAAAAGCGAAATTTTCTGGCAAACCCACCAATTCAGCACCCTGGCGCACAGCCAAATCAATTAATTCTTCCGCCTGTGCCAAGTTTTCTTGTAGATTTGGCACACTGGTCATTTGAACAGCAGCAGCTAAATAAGACTTCATAAATTCAACACAAAAATCGCGTTATGCAAGATAGATTCTCAAAATATACCGTTACTTGAGCAATTGTTCCCATCAATCAGCTTAATTAACTCAGTATGTGCAGTAAAGATAGCACCACTAAGAACTTAATTAAGTAATTGTTCCTGTTAGAGGTGAACTAGCACTAGCATAGTTTTTCAGAGCCATTCTCCCAGCTAGGTAAGCTATACGACCAGCAGTAGTAGCTAAATTCATGGCTTTTGCCATAGCTGGAGGATTTTGCGCCAAAGCGATCGCACTATTAATTAATAAAGCATCAGCACCTAATTCCATTGCTGCTGCTGCTTCCGATGGTGCGCCAATCCCAGCATCGACAACTACGGGTACAGTAGCATTTTCAATAATAATTTGGATATTAGCCGTGGTCTTTAACCCTTGTCCTGAGCCAATTGGCGCTGCTAAAGGCATAACTGTCACACAGCCTACTTCCTCCAGACGTTTAGCTAACATGGGATCAGCATTAATATAAGGTAATACAGCAAAACCTTCCTTGACCAATTGCTCTGCTGCTTGCAAAGTACCAATAGGGTCAGGAAGCAAATACTTCAGGTCGGGAATTACTTCTAGCTTGACAAAATTATTATCTTCCTGTCCTAATAGTTTTGCCATTTCTCGTCCTAAGCGAGCCACTCGTACTGCTTCTTCCGCAGTCTGACAACCAGCAGTATTAGGTAACATCCAAATTTTCTGCCAATTTAAAGCCTCCGCTAACCCTTCGTGTCCAGGTGCTTTAGTTTGTACTCTTCTAACTGCTACTGTCACAATTTGACAACCACTTGCAACTATGCTTTGTTGCATTTGCTCAAGATTACGATATTTACCAGTTCCCGTCATCAAACGTGATTGAAAGGTTTTGCCAGCAATTGTTAATCCTGAATCCTGTATCGTATCCTCTGATATGTCGTTTGTGGCTGTATTACCGTAGCGTCCGTTAGTGAAATTAGCAGAATTGGAAGTTAGCATAAACTGATTGGTAGATGACAAGTTATAGAAACGGGAATAGTGAAACTCAGATAGTAGAGGGTCTACTTTTTTTTCCCAAATTAAATCAGCAATTAATTTTGCGGTGATTGGCGCGAGTAAAATGCCATTGCGGTAATGACCGGTAGCCAAAGTCAAATTATGACAGTGGCTATGACCTAAAATGGGTAATTCATCCGCAGTTGCTGGGCGAAATCCCCACCAAAGTCTTTGTAGCGGATAATTTTGCAACGAGGGATATAAATGAATTGCTGCTTGCAGTAACCTGTGAATACTACCTGGTGTATTATCTGGTGTAAACCCTACATCTTCACTAGTTGCGCCAATCAGAATAGCACGATTTTTACGAGGTACTATATAGACATCTTGACCATATAAAACCCGGTTTAAAGGTAATTCTGTGAGGGAATCGGGCACGCGTAAACTCAGCATTTGTCCCTTGCGGGGAAACACGGGCAAAGGTAATAATTCATTTGACCAAGCACCCGCAGCTAGAACATAGTGTTCGGCACGCATTAATCCAATATTAGTTTGCAAACCAACAACTTGTCTATTGTGTTGCGCGATCGCTTCGACTGTTACGCCATATTTAATTTCTATTCCCAGAAATTGGGCAGCAGCAAGTAGTACTTGGAGTAAAGAATTATTATCAACTTGAGCATCTTCTGGATACCACCAACCACCGATTATCTCCTCTCCTAGTCCTGGTTGATACTGCCTAATTGCTGTGCGATCTAACCAATAAGCTGGTGATGTGGCAGAAGATGTGGCAGCTACTGCATTAATAGCTGTAGTTTGCGTCACAGGTGCTAAAATCCCGCAGGGCCAATAACCTGTATTTAGACCGGTTAAGTCTTCTAACTTACTTATCCAATCTAAATATAAAGAACGGGAGCGCCAACACAAAGAACCCATGGCGACCTGAGAGATATTTTCTGCATCAGGAGCTAACATTCCAGCTGCTGCGTGACTAGCAGCAGATGCAAAGTCACGACAAAGCACAGAGACATTTGCCTTGCGCCATTTAAGCTCGATAGCGATCGCCAAACCAATAACGCCACCGCCAATAATTAAAACATCATTAGTCATAAGTCATGAGTCATAAGCTATAAATAACTAATAACTCATAAATAGGTGGGGAAGTACGGGTTTGACCCGCACCTTTTACACAATCTAATTTCCTAGTGCTACAGCTACCACAAAGCACGAATAGGTTCTTTATCTTGGGAACTGGGACTACTACTTTGGCTATCGGTTTGGCTATCGGTTTGACTACTACTTTGGCTATCGGTTTGACTATCGGTTTGACTATCGCTGGAGTTATCTGTTGCTGATGGCGATTCAACTGTGCTAGCTTGAGCAGTTGTGTTGCTCGTGTCTTGAGTAGTATCGGAATTAGTAACATTATTGCGATTGAAGTGACTCCGCCGAGCAATCCTACCTCTATTTGCAGCTTTAGGTCTAATATTAGTGATATTAGAATTATCATTAGAAGTAGTGTTGGAGTCGTTCTCTGTAGAAGTTTCCGACTCACTGTTATTGTTAGTATCTTCAGAATCACTCTTCGTAGCTGTGCTATTAACATTTATATTGGCTGGGAGGACACTAGATGCTTTGCGTCCGGTAGTAGAAAAACTGGTTTTTTGCGGTCCGCCCATAGGGAAATTAATCCCTAGTAAAGTACCTAGCAAGATTGCTATACCTCCAGCCATGAGAATTAAGGGTGTCCATCTGCCCATTTTGTTTTGCTCCTTTTGAATTTTCTCGTGTATACACTACTTGAGAACCTTGACCCCAAAATCCGGTAAATTTTGTCTGACTGACGTGTTGATTGAACCGTCAGTGTCATTGCCGAACTTCGCTTGCTACACCAACTACACAAATACTACAAACAACACATGGACAATCGGTCGCCCCCAAAACTAAAGCTATAGAAAACATTACCGTTGGTTAGCTACACTTTCCGTACATTTAGTTTAGAAGTTGTGCGAAATTGTTCTATCTTAAGCTATCACCTAAGACGTATCTTAAGATTAGCAAATTGGCTCTTTGTTGTATATTGGCACATTGCTTCAACAGTTGTATCCCAAGTTTCCATCTTATGACCACAAATTACTCACCCCAATTTTGGCTTTATGACACTACCCTCAGAGATGGTACTCAACGAGAAGGTTTATCAGTATCCATAGAAGATAAGTTACGTATTGCCCACAGATTGGATCGGTTAGGTATTCCCTTTATTGAAGGTGGTTGGCCAGGTGCTAATCCTAAAGATGTCCAATTTTTCCAAGAGTTACAAAAAAATCCGCTCAAACAAGCAGAAATCGTTGCTTTTTGTTCAACACGCCGTCCGCAAACTAAAGTAGCAAATGAGCCAATGTTTGACGCTATTATAAATGCTGGTACACGTTGGGTGACTATATTTGGTAAATCGTGGGATTTGCATGTCACAGCAGGTCTGAAGACCGGACTAGCAGAAAATTTAGCGATGATCTATGATACAATTGAGTATCTACGGGGCCAAGGAAAGCGAGTTCTTTACGACGCAGAGCATTGGTTTGATGGCTATAAGCAGAACCCAGATTATGCCATGGATACGTTAGATGCAGCCTTGACAGCAGGGGCTGAATGGTTAGTTTTGTGTGATACGAATGGGGGAACTTTACCACATGAAATTACAGAAATTGTGCAAGCTGTGGTAAGTAAGTATCAAGATACCTCTCCAGCTTTGTTTCACCAAATTGGCATTCATACACATAACGATTCAGGTACAGCAGTCGCAAACGCTTTAGCGGCAACTATAGCTGGCGCTAGAATGGTGCAAGGTACAATAAATGGTTATGGTGAGCGCTGCGGTAACGCTAATTTATGTGACTTAATTCCTAATTTACAATTAAAACTGGGTTATAGCTGTATTGGTGAACACCAGCTAAGTCAACTTACAGAAACCAGTCGATTTATTAGCGAGGTAGTCAACTTGGCTCCTGATGAACATGCTCCTTTTGTAGGACGTTCTGCTTTCGCACACAAAGGTGGTATTCATGTATCAGCAGTGGAACGCAATCCCCTCACTTATGAGCATATTCAGCCAGAAAAAGTAGGGAATCAGCGCCGCATTGTCATTTCTGAGCAGTCTGGACTGAGTAATGTCTTAGCGAAGGCTAGAGATTTTGGCATTGAACTGGATAAAGATAATTTGCAAGCTAGACAAATCCTCCAACGGATGAAAGATTTGGAAAGTGATGGATATCAGTTTGAAGCCGCAGAAGCAAGTTTTATCTTGCTTATTTACGAGGCTTTAGGACAGCGACAAAAGTTTTTTGAAGTTGATGGTTTTCAAGTTCACTGTAATTTAGTTGCAGGGAAAGAAACTGGTAGTTCCCTCGCTACAATTAAATTAGCTGTTAATGGCGAGAATATTTTGGCAGTAGCAGAAGGTAATGGTCCTGTATCTGCTTTAGATGCTGCTTTGCGTCAAGCCTTAATCAATTTTTATCCGCAAATTGCGGTCTTTGAATTGACGGACTACAAGGTGAGAATCCTGGATGGACATACGGGAACTTCTGCTAAGACCCGCGTACTAGTAGAATCTCGCGATCGCGAACAAAGATGGACAACTGTTGCAGTTTCCCCCAATATTTTGGCAGCTTCTTATCAAGCAGTCGTGGAAGGTTTAGAATATGGTTTATTGCTTCACTCACAAGAAAAGACCAAAATGCTCAGTTCTTCACAGATGAAGTAATTCTGGGATTGGTAAATATCTTCCCTAAGATAGAGTAAAAGGCTTATTCCAGCGTCTATGATTAAGGAAATATTCAATCAATGTCTTTTCCTCTAGGTAAAACTTACCCAAGAGACTTGGTTGAATGCGATATCCTCTCCCTTCGGGGCCGTGCGGCTCTGGAGGGGGAGGATTTGACTATATGATTTTGATTTTTTAGCTAATAATTGTTGGATTAAGGTATTATTTATATCTTTGTTGGGTGGAAGATTATCAGTAATGCCCAAATCTTGAGTGAATAGGGGGGAAGCCACCACAATCCCAAGTAGCATTATTGACGTTAAAGTTTTGATGATTGATTCCTTGGCTAGGGATTAATTAATGCGATCGCTTATATAGGCGATCGCTTTCTTAGTTCCAGATTGATCAAGTGTATGTATGCCTAGGGAATCGGATAAATGATGAAAGCTACTGATAGCTAGCAAAGTGTTTTTTTACCAGTGCTGGAATTTGTTCTGGCTTTACTTGACTATAGCGGGTTTTATCTGGCATAATCAAATTAGGACCAGCTTTGCAGTTTTTCATACAGCCAGTACTTTTAATTGTCACATTGTCTGTTAAATGGCGATGGCTTCGCCCGCCTTCAGCAACGCGCAACTCTTGCTCTATTATCCTACACAATAAGTTACTTCCTCTCCTAACACAATCTGACTTTTGACAAATCAAAATTACTTGAGACGATTTATTTAGCATCCTTTGGGCACAAGGTGCTGTAGTCAAATCAGGAGTATGCGTAACTCCGCACACATTTGCCAATGCAATCGTAACTTGTTGAGCTTTTAATGTAATCTGATTCTTCTTGGAACAATATTGTTTTGTCCCCATGACCTGTAAACGCGTACCTAAGGGTAATTGCAAATTAAAAGCCATGCGCAAATGTTGAGCTAACTTAACGTAGCATTCACCTCCATCGGTAGACAGCATTAAACCTTTGAGTTTGTAGCCATCTTTCAGGACAAAATCCAGTAAATTGGCTTCAAAGCAAAAATCTCCCACTTCGACATTCTGATGCTTACTCATGAAATTTATTCTTAATAAATTAGGATTTGTAGTCACGACTATGCCAGCATTTCTCTAAAATTGCGATTAAATCTTGACGGGAAGCTGTGTATTGTTGTACCACACTCCATAATTGAACCGCTATTGTAGGATTATCAATCATAACTTTTAATGGCTGGTTTGCTTCACAGCTACAAGGAATATCTAATTCTTGTACACGTTGATAAACCTGCCATCGGTCTGTCCAATTCACTGTCACAATGTGTGTTGCTTCCATATCTTGAGTTGAAAATTTCCAGATATTTACCCTAAATTGCCCAAATTTCCAGCTAATTAGCTAAGATTGACTATCTCCAAAGTCCGTCTACTAGAATTAGACTTGTAAATCCATATGAATTAAATGATAATTATTTTCAACAAGCTAACAAAAAATTAGGAATTTGGCAAGTATCTAGTGTTGGGTATCTTGCGCTCTCGCAGAGTTGATCAGGCTTGTGTTCATATTTCTGTTTATATCTTATAGACTATTTCGTTTTCAAAATGTTAAGATAAACGGATTAAGCGGTTGGACATTCTAACTGCTATGAAGCGAGGGGAACAATGACTGATACGCAAGCTGTATTACATAATTTCGGGCAAGTTTATGACAATCCTGTTCTACTGGATCGCAGTGTAACAATTCCAGTTGTGGAAGGATTTAATGTAGTATTAGCAAGTTTTCAGGCTCTATATCTACAGTATCAAAAACACCATTTTGTAGTCGAAGGTGCAGAATTTTACTCACTCCATGAATTCTTTCACGACAGTTACAAACAAGTGCAAGAACATATCCATGAAATTGGCGAACGACTGAATGGATTAGGTGGTGTACCAGTTGCTACTTTTAGCAAATTGGCAGAATTGTGTTGTTTTACACCAGAAGCGGAGGGAGTATTTTCTTGCCGTCAGATGTTGGAAAACGATCTAGCAGCAGAACAGGCTACGATCAACTTAATTCGTCGTCAAGCTTCTCAGTCTGAAAGTCTGGGCGATCGCGGTACGCGCTACTTGTACGAAAAAATCCTGTTAAAAACTGAGGAAAGAGCCTATCACCTAGCTCACTTCTTGGCTAAAGATGGCTTAACTACCAGTTTTGCGCAACATAGTTAAATCCATATTTTCTCTGACTTCAAATCAAGTTGCCAAAAACTCATCAGCACGTTGACCTTGAATAAGTCATAGACTATAGCAGAGAAGATAATTTACTTCTCTGCTATTTTACTTTGGTTGAGTCTGAGACCTTATATTATGGGATATAGATAGATGGAGTTTTATTATGGCTTCTCCGTTTCCTGGAATGAATCCTTATTTGGAGCATCCCTCGCTCTGGGCGGGAATTCATCATCGATTGATTACAGCGATCGCCAATAACTTAGCACCGCAAATTCGCCCCAAATACATTGTTGCTATTGAAGAACGCGTGTATGAAGTGAATGGAGACACAGCATTGGTAGGTGTACCGGATATCGCAATACAAAACTCCCGTTCTTTATCCCTACCGACCCTATCTAATCTTGCGGTTGTTTCTACAACAACACAACCCATTGAGGTAATTCTTCCCCTACCAGAGATTTTGACAGAGGGATATTTAGAAATTCGTGCTGTTGAAACAGAGGAAGTTATTACCATTATTGAGGTGCTTTCTCCCAAAAATAAACAAGTTGGAATTGGGCGGTTGCAATACGAAACAAAACGTTGGAAAGTTTTAGGTAGTGCGACACACTTTGTGGAAATTGATTTATTGCGCCAGGGGAATCCAATGTTAATGGTAGAACAGATGCAAACTCACTATCGCATTATGATTAGCCAGAGCGAAACTCGTCCCAAAGCTCAACTTTACGGTTTTAATTTGCCAGATCGGATTCCTGAATTTCCCATACCGCTAAGATTTAGTGAACCTCAACCAGTAATCGATTTAAACCTGTTACTCAATGAAATTTATGACCAGGGAAGTTATGATTTAAGAATTAATTATAGTCGCCCTCCGATCCCTGCTTTATCAGAAATAGATATGGCTTGGGTAAAGGAGAAATTACAACAGCAGGAATTAAATACTTAAAATCCCCTATTATATGAATAATACCGAATTTATCCATACCGCATCGGTAAATGAATTTTTACCACCTCTGAGTAATTGGACAACTATCGGAGGAGTGGCTCTCCTGGCTATATTTGGTACTGCTATTCTTTCTAGTAGTTCTGGACTAGCTTTAACTTGACGGGCGTTAAAACCCAGATTTTCTACACCACGTTTTAACCCTAGTAGTGAAGTACCAAATTGTCCTGTTCCTACAAGTTCTCGGACTCGGCTGATGCTGAGGATAAGTCCGTAGTGTTTGGCTATGGTTGCGATACAAGCAGCACTACAGTCTTCTTCACTGTGTTGTAGGACAATAGGGTATTTCATTCAATGGTTGATGTATAAAATATAAAAGGAAATTAGAGTAAAGTATACATCTTCATGGGAAAGGAGGCAGAATGCAGGAGGTATCCCCATAAATAAATTTAGGGGATTTAATTGTGTTTATTAGTACATTGACTTTTGTGTTTTTCATGGATTTGTGCCTGTTTTATTTTTTTTGCCAAGGTCTATCTTCAGGATCGAAGCTCAGTATCCAATTATCCAAATCACCAACATTGATTTGTGGTACACTGATTTTCGGTTTTAATGGATCCAAACCCAAATCATCATCATTGAGTTGTGGTACACTAGTTTCCGGTCTTTTGCCGCCATTGTACATTTATGCTTTGTCACTGCTTATATCAGTTACCAAGGAATATAGAGGAAATTTCAACGGTGGATTTGATTTTCTTTTTGTTTTGCATTTTATGCTCCATATTGCTAAAAGTTAATAAAGTGTTATACTAGCAATTCTTATTATGAGATTAATTCTTAATAAACCGCCTCATCCCAGTCACTTCAAACTGCTGTAAACCGCATTCTATTGTTCGTATGATGAGGTTGGAAGCCTAGTTTTAGTACAAATATTACAAAATGAGAATTGCTAGGTGTTATTTCAATTGAGTAAAATGTTAAGAGGGCTGACAAAATCTCAATCTATTGCTTAACAATCCTTTACAAAGACTATTTTATGTCTTACAGCCAATTTACTATCGATAAAGCGAAGCGGGATTTGGCAATTACCATTGTTGAGGGGGTAAGGTTTTTCCCGGAGACAATTGTATCAATAAACCCTAGTCCCAGATTAGAAACAATATTAGAAGATTTGCCTTGGGCAGTAGCAGTAGGCACAGAAAAAGCTCGTTCCGAGGTAATAATCAATCCCGTACTTTTGGAAATGCGACGCATTCTCAATCGGGAAATTAGCGTTTTTTCTGGCGAACAATTTGATGTAGATATAAATGCAGGACTGAATGGAATCTGCGATTTTTTAATTAGCCGATCGCCAGAACAGTTAATTATCGAAGCTCCTACTATAGTAGTTGTAGAAGCAAAAAAAGCAGATTTAAAATTGGGACTGGGACAGTGTATTGCTGAGATGGTGGCGATGCAACGCTTTAATGAAGCAGCTAGACAGTCAGTCAAGACTGTTTACGGCTGTGTTACAAGTGGTACACAATGGCGATTTCTCAAGTTAGAGTCACAAATTGTCACAATAGATTTAAATGATTATTCTTTACCACCTATTGAGCAAATTTTAGGTTTTTTGATTTGGATGGTCAAAGAAGGTTAACTAGTCAGTACAATAAGATCTGTAACTTTTGGAGTTCGCTTTTATGCTCCTATTTGCTAAACTCGTAATGCTGAGAGAGTTCAAGCAAGACATCTAACAAGAACTCATGAGTAATTATTCCATAATATTTAGCTAAACGCGGGCCTTCCCAGAGCGTATAGAAGAGAAGCTATTGCTATCACTTCCTGTAGTAAAGTAAATACCATGAACTGATGCTATGGGGTGACGTATGCCTGAATTACATCTGGTGAAGAGAAAAGACTTGGCGGATTATCCATTACATATATCAACTGGAGTTTAGACTAAAAACAGAGACGAAAGGGAAAAGCACGTAGAAAATAAATGTAAAAAAAGGTTTATGTATAAAAGGTAAAAAGTTGGCAAAAAAACGGTCAGTGATGTAAAACTGACCGCAACGAGCGTACTGACCGCATATTTCTTAGCGGTATTTTTCGCACATTTGCTGATGCTGTTGGTGAATATAATACATATTTGTATTTTCAAGTATTACACAAGCTTAAACCTTGAATCTGCGGTTATTGCTTTTATTTGTAATACCTTTATTTACGCATTTGTAACACTTTCGCCAACAGTATCCAAGTCACCCAATTTTTTGCAGTTCAGCGACCGGTCATTTGCTCCAGCTTTTCAGGGTACCTTGCACCATGCACCACGATCTTAGAAACAGCGTTATCAATGGCACGTAGATCGTCGGGTGTGAGTTCAATAGAGACTGCCCCAAGGTTTTCTTCTAAGCGATGTAGCTTTGTAGTGCCTGGGATCGGAACAATCCACGGCTTTTGAGCTAGCAACCACGCGAGTGCGATCTGAGCAGGTGTCGCCTTATTCTGTTCTGCTATGCTGCCGAGCAGATTAATCAGGGTCTGATTTGCTTTGAGAGCCTCTGATGTAAATCGGGGCAAGGTGCTGCGGAAGTCAGAGTTATCGAAGGTCGTATTTTCGTCGATCTTGCCAGTGAGAAAGCCCTTGCCCAAGGGGCTGTAAGGCACAAAGCCGATGCCAAGCTCCTCCAGGGTTGGTATCACCTCATTTTCAGGAGTCCGAGTCCACAGTGAGTATTCGCTCTGGAGCGCAGTCACGGGCTGGACTGCGTGGGCGCGACGGATTGTTTGAACGCCTGCTTCCGAGAGTCCAAAGTGTTTGACCTTCCCGGACTGAATCAAATCCTTTACCGCTCCTGCCACGTCTTCGATCGGCACATTAGGATCAACCCGGTGTTGATAGAGAAGGTCGATAACATCGACCTTGAGGCGTTTGAGTGAATTCTCCACAGCCTGCTTGATATGTTGTGGCTGGCTATTTAGTCTGGGAGAACCCTTCATGCCTCGGGGATCGAAATTAGGACTTACATCAAACCCAAATTTGGTAGCGATTACCACTTGCCCCCGGAAGGGCGCGAGGGCTTCCCCTAACAACTCTTCGTTTAAGAACGGGCCGTAGACCTCAGCGGTGTCAAAGAATGTGATGCCACGTTCGACAGCGGACCGGAGCAGAGCAATCATCTCCTGGGTGTCTTTGGGTGGTCCATAGGAAAAGCTCATGCCCATGCAGCCCAACCCGATCGACGAAACTTCTAGATTACTGTTTCCCAGTTTGCGCTTTTGCATTGTTACTCCTGCGAGGTTCTACCTCAGTTACTCAGATTCAGTTATTCAGATTTAAGGGAAGCCATATCGATGCAGAAGCGGTACTTCACATCGGATTTAAGTAGGCGTTCGTAGGCTTCATTGACCTTTTGGATGGGGATGACTTCAACATCTGCGGTGATGTTATGTTGTCCGCAAAAGTCAAGCATCTCCTGAGTTTCCGCGATGCCACCGATGATAGAGCCGGAGAGACTACGCCGACCCATGATTAGGCTGAAGGCCGAAACATCCAGAGGTTTTTCGGGAGCACCAACCAGGGTAATGTTGCCGTCGCGACGCAGCAGGTGAATATAGTCCCCAATATTGTGAGTAGTAGAAACAGTGTCGAGGATGAAATCAAAACTGCCGGTATGCTGTTGCATCTCATCAGCGTTGCGGGAGAGAACGACTTCGTTAGCACCGAGACGGAGTGCGTCTTCCTTCTTGTCAGGCGAAGTGGTGAAGACGACGACATGGGCACCGAAAGCCCGGGCGAACTTCACGCCCATATGACCGAGTCCGCCGAGACCGACCACACCAACTTTCTTACCCTGGGTAACGCCCCAGTGCCGCAGAGGAGAGTAGGTGGTGATCCCGGCGCAGAGGAGCGGTGCAGTTCCAGCCAGATCGAGATTGGGGGGAACGCGCAGAACAAAGCCTTCATCAACAACGATGCTATCGGAGTAGCCCCCATAGGTAACGCCTCCCAAGTACTTGTCTGGAGAGTTGAAGGTAAAGGTCAGGTTGGGACAGAATTGCTCCAGTCCAGCTTTACAATCGGGGCAAGTACCATCTGATTTGACCATGCAACCGACCGCAGCCAGATCACCGGGCTGAAACTGGGTAACGGATGAACCGACCTGAGTGACCCGTCCGACGATCTCATGACCAGGGACGATGGGGTAGACTGTGGGCATGATGTTACTCCATTCGTCACGTACCGAATGGAGATCGGAGTGGCAGATACCGCAGAAGAGGATTTCGATCTGCACGTCGTGGTCAGATGGATCGCGCCGCTTGATTGGAGTGAAAGATAGAGGTGATGTAGCACTGGCTGCGGCATAAGCTTTTGTGATGTACATAAATTGATGCTCTTATGGGTTTATTTTAGTGTGTGGTATTGTTCGTCGCTGACCTGTTCCAGCCAGTCCACAGCCTTGCCGTCGATCTGTTCTTGAGTAGCAATATGGGTCATGGCTGTCGTGGTTGTAGCTCCATGCCAGTGCTTCTGTCCCGGTGGAATCCAGACCACATCCCCAGGTCTGATTTCCTGAACTGGATCGCCCCATTGCTGTACCCAGCCCACTCCCTCTGTCACAATCAGGGTTTGTCCCAAGGGATGGGTGTGCCATACTGTCCTAGCACCGGGTTCAAAAGTGACCTTAGCACCAGAGGCACGGGCTGGCTCCGGTGCCTGGAAGAGGGGGTCAATCCGGACATCGCCGGTAAAATACGCAGTCAGTCCTTTAGCAGAAGGCTGGGAACCACTTCTTTTGATGTCCATTGTAATAATTCCTTTTTCTCTTAAATAAAAATCCAGACTGCCTGCAAGAAACCGAAACTAGTTTTCGCTGCTTTAGCTTCATTGTAAGAATCTTTAAGGGCAAGCAATAAAATGATCGTCTAACATTGTTGTACAATCCTGCAAACTTAGAAATAATATCTGTCAAACTGACAGAAACATCTGATATGGAATTTAATGAACAACCCCCAGGCAAAGCATGAGGCAGCCAGAGACCAAGCCCACAGATATGAACTGACAGAACGGATTGTCCAGTTTATTCATCATGATGGCACAATCGAGCCGCTGCCAGGATTACACCTCAACCGCGCCGCCTCACCTTCGGAATGCATTCATGGGATCTCTATCCCAGCATTTTGCGTGATTGCTCAGGGTAGCAAAGAAATTCTGCTGGGCATTGATCGCTATCAGTATGATCCAGGACATTATCTGCTGGCTACAGTGGAATTGCCCATTGTCAGCCAAATTCTAGAAGCCTCCAAGCTGCAACCCTACCTGAGTCTACGCCTCGATCTAAATCCTACCCTTGTTAGTTCAGTCATGGTCGAGGCAGGTTATCCCTCACACCAAAGCCTGAGCAATGTCAAGGCGATCGCTGTGAGTCCCTTGGATACTCCCCTGCTGGATGCGGTAGTCCGCCTCGTTAGGCTTTTGGACACACCCTCTGAAGTTCAGGTTTTGATGCCCCTAATCACAAGAGAAATCATTTACCGACTCCTAAAGGGAGAACAAGGGAGTCGGCTCCGTCATATTGCCGTTCTGGGTGGCTACACCCACCACATTACTAGAGCCGTCGAGCGACTCCGGAAAGATTTTAACCAGCCACTGCGAATTGAAAGCATTGCCCGAGAGATGGGTATGAGTGTTTCGGGATTCCACCACCACTTCAAGGCGGTCACTGCCATGAGTCCCTTGCAGTTCCAGAAGCAACTGCGGCTCCAGGAGGCTCGCCGTTTGATGCTAGGGGAAAACCTTGATGCCACCAGTGCTGCTTATCAAGTGGGGTATGATGATGCCTCCCATTTCAGCCGGGAGTATAAGCGACTATTTGGGGCACCTCCAATGCGGGATGTGGAACGGTTGCGAAAAGCTGCGATGGAGACGGTTGTGTCGTAAAAACTATTTCGGGAAAAGGGGTTGGATTACCGTAGTATTGATTAAGCAGCCAATCCGCAATTTTAGCCTTATTGTAAACAAAAGGATTGCCATAAATCCCTAGTGAGAGATGTTGCTGATACCAGTTGGCTTTACCGCTATCAGGCTTTGGTGGAAAAGTTGCCCAGAGGCTGAGGCGATCGCCCCTCAAACAAACAGTAACTCCCACCTTTCCATCCTTAAGCCGTTGGTTAACCGCTTCAATAGTCCACTTTGCGCTAGCCATAAAATCTGTCCTAAAGCCGAACTAAATTCTAACCGTGTTGGGGCGGCTTGCGGCATATTCGGGCGACATCAACCAGGGATGCGATCGCGGAAAATGCCCAATATTTTCAGTGAACAGAAACGTCAAAACCCCTGCTCCAGTAGGGGTTTAAACATTAAGCCAGCAGATGGATTTGAACCTTCGACCTTCCGATTACAAGTCGGATGCACTACCACTGTGCTATGCTGGCATTTTACTTAATTCACTGATTACCCATTATATCACAAAGATATTCTTTGTCTAGTGTTAATCCTAAAATTTTTTCTGTTATGTAAATAACACCAATACTTCATCCCTAAGACACAAAATTGATAAATTGATAATCATAGTCAAAAATTGCTCCGACCCTATAACCAGATGCAAAATTCAGTACAGCCTTAAAGCTGTACTTTTTTGACTCGCTTAGGTGAAGGAACAAAAAGCATTATTCTTCTTTACAGATCATTTAGCATGACAGCATTGTTCGGACGAGATTTATTAAGTCTGGCGGATCTTAATTCTACAGAACTGCATGAACTTCTAGATTTAGCAACTCAACTAAAGTCACAACGGCTCAAGTTACGTTCCAATCAAGTTTTAGGATTGCTATTCTCTAAGGCTTCCACTCGCACCAGAGTTAGTTTTACAGTAGCTATGTACCAATTGGGAGGACAGGTAATTGACCTGAACCCTAATGTGATTCAGGTTAGCCGTGGAGAACCTGTTCAGGATACGGCTAGGGTATTGGATCGCTATTTGAATATTTTGGCGGTGCGGACTTTCGCCCAGCAGGAATTGGTGACTTTTGCTGATTATGCCAAGATTCCTGTAATTAATGCTCTGACTGATTTGGAGCATCCCTGTCAAGTTCTGGCTGATTTATTGACGGTTCAGGAGTGTTTTGGCAATTTGTCAGGGTTAACTTTGACTTATGTGGGGGATGGGAATAATGTGGCTAATTCTCTGATTTTGGGGTGTGCATTGTCGGGTATGAATGTTAGGGTGGCTTTTCCTGTGGGTTATGAGCCAGATGCTGCAATTGTCGCTCAAGCTAGAGCGATCGCAGATGATCGCACAGAAATTCTGCTAACTAACGATCCAGAAGCAGCAGCGAAAGGAGCATTTGTTCTTTACACTGATGTTTGGGCAAGTATGGGACAAGAATCGGAAGCAAGTAACCGTCTGGAAATATTTCAACCTTATCAACTTTCTGAACAAATGCTCAGTATCGCCCATCCTGAAGCTATCGTTTTACACTGTTTACCAGCCCATCGTGGTGAAGAAATTACAGAGGAAGTAATTGAAGGTGGAAAATCTCGCGTTTGGGATCAAGCAGAAAATAGATTGCATGTGCAAAAAGCTTTACTTGCTAGTATATTAGGAGCAGAATAACCCATAAACTCCAAAAATCTCAGATAAATTGGCAAAAGTAAATCTGGTTATTTTGACTTTTGCTAATTTAATTTTTGCATTTAGCTTGAATTGGGAAGATTTTTGTAGTACTAATGTCCTAAGGGACATTTGTGAATTACTTCCCGATAAATTTATGGAAAGACTAACAGAAGCTCAACAAGAATTATATGAATGGCTGGTAGAATATATCCGCTTGCATCAATTTTCGCCTTCTATTAGGCAAATGATGCAGGCTATGGATTTGCGATCGCCTGCGCCAATTCAAAGTCGTTTAGAACATTTGCGGAATAAAGGATATATAGAATGGCATGAAGGTAAAGCCCGAACAATTCGGATTTTGCGTAAGCCCAATCATGGAATACCAATTTTAGGTACTATTGCTGCTGGTGGTTTAATTGAACCATTTGCTGATACTGTTGAGCATTTAGAATTCTCCAATCTTACTTTACCCCCCCAAAGCTATGCCTTACGCGTAGCTGGTGATAGCATGATTGACGATTTAATTGCTGATGGAGATGTGGTTTTTTTACGTCCTGTCAAGGAGCCAGACCTGTTGAAAAATGGTACCATTGTCGCTGCTAGAGTTGATGGTCATGGAACCACATTAAAACGCTTTTTTCGCCAAGGCGATCAAGTCACCCTCCAACCTGCTAACTCCAAATATAGCCCCATAGAAGTTTCGGCTATGCAAGTACAGGTTCAAGGTTCCCTTGTGGGTGTCTGGCGTAACTGTAATTAAGGTAAGGAGCAGGGGTAGGGCGCAGGAGAGCGAAAGACAATAACAACTCTATAATATTAATGAATTTATTCATTATTTTGCATCCCATCTGATACCCTGCTCAAAAGCTCCTCTGCTTATGTACTTAACAACCAAACCATCTGCTTTCTCGTTCAAATTACCCTTTGTTAGGGAGAGCAGAAGTATTTATCAAACTCAACAACCACTGGAACCAGGGTGTCCACAAATGCCTTTATCTCTACAATTGCGGGGATATCAACGCCAAGCAATTACTAATTGGTTTGCCCATAATGGTAGAGGAACGCTGAAAATGGCGACTGGTAGTGGGAAAACTGTCACAGCATTGGCGATCGCTTGTGAACTTTATCAGCAAATTGGTTTACAAGTTTTGTTAGTTGTCTGTCCCTTTCGCCATTTGGTAACTCAATGGGCTAGAGAATGCGAAAAGTTTAATTTAAAACCTATTTTAGCTTTTGCTCATTTACGCAATTGGCAAGGTGAATTATCTAACCAAATTTATAATCTACTTTCTGGACATCAAAATTTTGTCACGGTAATTACGACAAATTCCACTCTTATGGGAGAGGGCTTTCAGTCCCAACTTAAATATTTTCCGCCTAAAAGTTTTATAATTGGTGATGAAGCGCATAATTTAGGCTCCCCTAAATTAGAAGAAAGTCTACCTCGCAAGATAGGATTGCGACTGGCTTTATCCGCAACTCCAGAAAGATATTTTGATGATGGGGGAACAGCATCTTTATTTGATTATTTTGGGCTAGTTATCCAGCCAGAGTTTACTTTACGGGATGCGATCGCTCAAGGAGCTTTGGTCCATTACCTATACTATCCAATTACAGTTGATTTAACTGGCTCCGAAAGTATTGCCTATTTAAAGTTAACTAAGAGAATTGGGCGAGCTCTATCATATCGTCAACGAGAGAATAGTACTGTGGGAAATTTAGAAGATGATGAAGAATTAAAACCTTTATTAATCCAGAGGGCCCGTTTAATTGGTACAGCAGCGAATAAATTAGTCGCCTTACGAGAATTAATGATACCTCGCCGCGAAACAACCCATACACTATTTTATTGTGGTGATGGCTCCCAGGAGACTGAAACAGGCTCATCCCTAAATCAGATGAAAGCGGTTGCTGAAATTTTGGGGATGGAATTGGGATACAAGATAAATACATATACAGCCAACACTCCTATAGGAGAAAGGGAGAATTTACGCGCTCAGTTTGAGAGCGGAGAACTGCAAGGTTTAGTAGCTATACGTTGCTTGGATGAGGGTGTGGATATCCCGGCGGTGCAAACAGCAGTTATCTTAGCCAGTTCAGCCAACCCCCGCCAATTCATTCAGCGTCGGGGACGAGTCCTGCGTCCACATCCAGGAAAGGATCGGGCAACCATCTTTGACATGATTGTTTTACCACCAGAGTTGGATAGAGAAACAATTGAGATAGAACGAAATCTGTTAAGAAGAGAATTGCGGCGGTTTTCTGAGTTTGCCGATCTAGCTGATAATGCTGGAGTTGCTAGAATGAAGCTCTTGACTTTGCAGAAACATTATGGACTGCTAGATATTTGATCGTGAAGTTTTGAAATATTCATTAATTTCCTCCTTAAGATATATGAGAGCCGGTGGGAATTATGTCAGTATGAGAATTGTGCTTCTTAATATTAACAATAGCTGTATATAAAACTGCTTATGTCAAACCAGGCAAATATAGAATATGTACAAGAACCAATTACCAATGCTCCATTCCATGTAAAACAAATTATTGAGCTAGTCTGGAAACTAGAGAAAAGTAGGATAGATCGCAGGAGCAAAAGTCATATTAACGACGATATATTGGAAATAGTAAAGCAAGTTGTTCAATGAAGCTGACTTCAATCAAACTTTGTAACTTTCGCTCCTTTTATAATCAAACTCCAGAGTTGATTCTAGCTAGTGGAGATGTATGTAATACAACGATTATTCATGGGAGTAATGGAGCTGGAAAAACTAGCTTGTTGAATGCTTTTACTTGGGTGTTATATGAAAAGTTCAGTGCAGCATTCGCCGCCACAGGACAGCTAGTAAATAAAAGGGCGATCGCAGAAGCTCAAACTGGTTCTCCTGTTGAATGTTGGGTGGAGGTTGGTTGGGAACATGAAAGTAATCTTTACCGAGCTAAACGCTCCTGCAAAGTTTATAAGAATACAAATGATTTTGTCGATACAAGCAAAACTCAGTTAAAGATTCAAGTAGCTGGTGATGATGGAAAATGGTATTTCCCTCTACAGCAACCAGAAGATATTATTAACAATATTTTACCTGTGAACTTACACCAATATTTTTTCTTTGACGGTGAACGCATTGAAGCAATTGGACGTTCCGATCAAAAAACTGAAATTGCTGAAGCAATCAAAATTTTCCTGGGAATAGAAGTGATTAATCGTTCAATTAACCACTTAGGAGATGCTAAAAAAAGTTTAGAATCCGAATTAAAGGCAATAGGTAATTCTGAAATTAAACAACTTTTACAACAGCAGGAAATATTAGAAAGAGAAATAAAAAATATTAGTCAAAGACAAGAAGAAATTGACCAGGAATTAGTTTATCAGCAAACTTTTAAAAAAGACATAAGTGATCGTTTGCGCGAACTTAGTATTACGCAAGAAAAAGAAGAGAAAAGGCAAAATTTATTAGCCCAGAAAACAGCTAGCCGGGAAGAGTTAAGCAAAACTAAGGAGGAACTAAAGAAAATTGTTTCTAAAAGTGGCTATACGGTATTATTAACCAAAATTATAGCTGGATTTAGAGAAATAGTTACGGAATTGAAACATCAAGGCATGTTAACTTCTGGAATTTCCCAAGAGTTTGTCAGCGAGTTATTCAAGTTGCAACGTTGTATCTGTGGAGTACAGTTACAAGAAGGCAATAATTATTACAACAATGTCAAAAAACTCCTAAATAAAGCTAGTTCATCAAATATTGAAGAAGCTACGATTCGCCTAAATGCTCAAGTTGACGAAATAGATCAAAGAGCAAAGGCATTTTGGGAAAATGTGGATAGAGAGCAAGCTAGGATAAATCAACTAAGGCAAATTATATCTCAAAATGAGTTAGAGCTAGATAGTATTCAAGAGGTTTTGCGCAAAGATCCTAATGAGGAAGTAAGTAGCTTACAAAAGAGATTAGATGAAATTGAAGGAAAAATTGATGAATTGCATCGAGAGCAAGGAGCGAATAAGCAAAATACTGCTCATAGGCAAATAAATATCGAACAATTGGTCAAACAAATTGCCAAACAAAAATTAAATGAAGGTAAGCAAATATTAACACAAAAGCGGATTAACGCTACCCAAGAAGCAATCGAGCGTTTAACTGAAGTAAAGAACCGCCAGGAAAATCAATTCCGGTGTCAATTAGAAAAGAGAGTGCAAGAAATATTTACAGAAATTTCTTTTACGCCTTATATTCCCAAAATTAGTGAAAAATATGAACTGACTTTAGTGGAAAACACAACTGGTATAGAATCACCTGTAGCCGCTTCCACCGGAGAAAATCAAATTCTCAGCTTATCTTTTATTGCCAGTATTATTGATAAAGTTAGAGAATGGAGTGAAAAGCGCAAGATCATTATGATTCCTGACAGTAGTACTTTTCCGATTGTTATGGACTCTCCTTTTGGTAGCTTGGATACTAATTCCCGTAGACATATTGCCAGGATAATTCCTCGATTAGCTAATCAGTTAATTGTCTTGGTGACAAAAACTCAGTGGCGAGTGGAAGTAGAAGAAGAGATAGCTCAGAGAATAGGTAAAGAATATGTGATGATTTATTATTCTTCTAAACCTGATTGCGAGCAAGATTTTATGGAATTATATGGTGAAAGATATCCCTTAGTCCGTCAAAGTTTAAATGGATTTGAATATACGGAAATAATTGAGATAAGCCGTAATATATAGTACACTTAAATACTTGGTAAAAATTTTACCGATTAATACTGAGTTAGTAATTACCTAAGATGTAGAATAATTAAGTAGATGATTTGTAAAAAAATATGATGATTTGGGCAGAAAGCTTAATTATTATGCAGTTTTTAGTTTGGGGGAGCATTTCTATAGTAATGGCGGAAATTTTCCGTGATAGCTATCATGCCTTATGTCACCAAGTAACATGGTTGGCTAAATGGCACAATAAGCATCATGCAGCTTATCGTCGAGATTTAAGCGTAGTATCTACTAAAACTTATCGGGAATCCCAATTGTATAACGATATTGTTGAATCGGTTTTACTGGTAGTATTACTCACATCAATTGCCTTAATTGCCCAAAAATGGGGATTATGGCTGGGTGTTGTTTATGCTTTTAGCTTTCTGTATGGTGCATCAGTCCGTTACCTATTAGGTAAAGTTGAGACGGATTATAATCACCAATCAGGTCCGTTGACAACAATTCCTTCAGTTTGGCGAGTGAATAGGACTTATCATTGGCGACATCACTTTGATAATGTGAACGCTTATTATAGTGGTGTTATACCTATTGTAGATAAAATTTTGGGAACTGGACTATCTCTTAAAGGCAAGACAGTTGCTATAACTGGTGCTTCAGGCGCTTTAGGACGAGCGTTGACCCTAGAACTACTGCAACAGGAGGCAAAAGTTTTGGCTTTAACTACTAGTCCTGACACAATAGAGGTGCAACCTGGACTAAAGATTATGACTTGGGAATTGGGACAGGAAACTGCTCTGCAAAAGATTTTTGAGCAGGTTGATATTTTAATTATTAATCACGGAATTAATGTTTATGGCGATCGCACTTCTGTAGCGATGCAAAAATCCTATGAAGTAAACACTTTTTCTGCATTAAGACTAATAGATACGTTTAATGCTACTGTCACCGGCGATCAAGCAAAAGCGATTAAGGAAATTTGGGTTAATACCTCAGAAGCAGAAGTATCTCCAGCTCTCAGCCCATTATATGAAATTAGTAAAAGAGCTTTAGGAGATATAGTCACTATGAAACGTTTGGATAAAGTTTGTGTAATCCGCAAATTGATTTTAGGTCCGTTTAAAAGTAAACTTAATCCTTATGGTGTTCTGGAAGCATCACAAGTGGCTCAAGCTATTGTATTCTTAGCTAAACGAGATTTTCGTAATATAATCGTAGCAATTAATCCTCTAACCTATGTGCTTTTTCCAGGAAAGGAAGTTAGCCATTTTTTATACTATCGGTTTTTTAGTCAACCTGTAACGAAAAATAATTAAGTAGAACCATAATGATTAACATTTAGGCTTAAATAAGTTAAGTTACTTAAAGTATTCTATAGTTTCCTATACTTTAATTGCTAACTAAGAATACTTTATTCCTAGTTATAAAGTTGTAGAATCATAAAGTATCTTTCCGGATATAAAGCTGTGGTTTTCTTGACAATCTATGAACTTAATGGTTCAATACTGACTTAATACTATACAGTTCAATGGATTATAGGGGGGACTTAAATTCTCGTATCCATAGGTATTAGCTAGCACTGCTAATCCATTTCCTCTGTTAGCCTACATCATCGTTAGATGCAAGATATGTTGAATATACTAATATCACTGGCAATCTTCTTAATCCTGTATTACTTGGTCTTCTATGTGTCTCGCCCCTGGGCGAGAAAATTTCGCTCAGACGTAGCGATAGTGACTATCAAGACTTCCCAAATCCCTGTGACGATCATCGGGATTGCTGGATTCCTCAAGTTATTTCTGGCAAAACTTTCCACTGAACCATCAATCCAATTTCTGGAACGGGGTTTATCTGCCATTATAGTTTTGGCAAGTACTGTCTGGATACTTCGCTTGGTTAAACAAGTTGTAATTTACACACTCAAGCAATTTGCCCAGAGGAGTGAGGAGCAATGGGATGATGTGTTGATACCTTTTATAGAAGCAACGCTACCAGTTATTGCTTATGCTGCTGGTGCAGTGTTTTTTCTGCAAGCTATCGGTATTGATACATCTGGATTAATCGCTGCTCTAGGAGGGTTAAGTCTGATCATAGGTTTTTCCTTGCAACCAACTTTGACCAATTTTTTCTCAGGATTGTTTTTATTGATCGATTCTCCCTTTCAATTTGGAGACATTATTGCTTTACCAAGCGGACAAGCTGTAATCAAAAAGATTGGTTTACGGCTGACTACACTATACGTAATTGAACAGCACTGTGACTTGTATATGCCTAATTCTGCTATGCAAGCTCAATCAATTACTAATGTTGTACGTCCTACCCCTTACTATTACTACAATCTTCAATTATCAGTTAGTAGTGATGCAGATCCATCTCGGATAGTACAATTGATTGAGTCTGTTATTCTCGCTCATCCTGACACATTAGGTAATACAGATCAAAAACTGGAAAAATTGGAAAGTTTTTACGGAGTATCTAATGCTTTACCTATGGCAACCCAAAAGCGTGAAACTGCAAAACTGCGGTTACTAGCAGAACAAGAAGTGAATAAAAAGTTAATAGTAATTGAAGAAGCGCTGACAAATTTATCAGATAGAGTTTCTCAAATGGAAGAAGGTGGTTTAAACGCCAATGAAATTAGGCAGATTAAAGGAGATTTCTTAAGCATATGTCGTCAAGTAGGTTTGGATATAGCTGCTGATCCCAAACTAAGAAGACAGAAACTAGAATTAGTGGAAATTGCCAGTGATACTTCAGAAAAAACATTAATCCACTTGATACGGGATTGGTATAAGGCTTGGGTAAAAGACCCTAGCTTACTTTATAAAGATAGAATTAGCTTGCCCCAAGAATGGGAGCGAAGAATTAATCTCTTGAAGCTAAAATTTAATAAAGCTTTTAAGAGAGTCAATAATATTAGTACTGACGAAACAAGATTGGATACCTTAGTTTCAGACATACGTACTTGGATGAAAGAAAGTTTTAAAACCACTCGTAATGAATGGCAAAATTCCAAAGTCTGGGTAGATAACTTCAGTTCTGCAGATCGTAGTTATAACGTAAGATTCTATGTTGACAATGTCGCATTGGAACACTATCAGAGAGGTCAGAGAGTTAAGAGTGAGATCAATCAAGAATTGACTTGGCAATTAAGACAAGCTTACCTTGCTGTGTAGTCTAGTTTTGCTTAAGGTTAACTTTAATCTATTCAACGATCATCAATGTCTATGTTATCTTCTTGCTTAATTGCCGAATCTGGTCTACAGCCTGTGAATCTTATCGCATACTTTAAAAGTATGTTATTACCAACAGGGATTTTTTTAGGTTTGTACTTTTTCATCTTTTTTCTATTACGTAGTTGGGTACGGAAATTTCGCTCAGACGCTGCAATTGTAGCGATAAAAATTTCACAAATTCCTGTTCTAATTATTGGGATTGTCGGATTCCTAAAATTATTCCTCCTGAATTTGGAAACCACTTATCCATTAATTAAGATAGTGGAACAGGGACTAACAGCTGCAATTATCTTAATTGTAGCTTTCTGGGTCGATCGCCTGATCAAGCAAGTGTTGATATATGTATTAAAAGACATTGCTCAAACCAGTGAGGAACAATGGGATGATGTACTTGTACCGTTTGCCGAAACTACCTTACCAATTATCGTTTACGTTACGGGTATATTATTGTCTATCCAAGCTCTAGGCATCGACTTAACTGCAATTTTACTAGGTCTAGGAGGACTAGGTCTTTTTCTAGGGTATGTGGGAAATGAGATTGTAGGAGATTTTTTTGGAGGATTGTTTCTATTAATTGACTCACCATTTAAGTTCGGTGATGTACTGACTGTAAATGGCGAGCAAGTAATTATCAAAAAGATTGGTCTGAAGTTGACAATTCTATATCTGATCGATCAACATTGTGATTTGTACATGTCGAATACAAGCTTTGGTAGCTCAACGTTCTCTAATATTAGCCGTCCGACATCTCATTACTACTATTCTTTAAAAATTTCCATCACAGCTACACCCGATCCGTCCCGTGTGGTAAATTTGATTGAGTCTATTATTTTAGCCCATCCTGATATATTGGGAAGTGTAGATCGTAAGCTAGAGAAAATTGAGAATTTCTATGGTTTATCTAATGCTATACCTAATGTATCAGAGAAGCGAGAGGCTGGTAAATTACGCTTGTTAGCTGAAAAAAAATTGAATGATCGCCTGTTATTAGTGGAAACAGCGTTTGACGATTTGGCAGAAAAAATTTCTCAGATGGAAGCAGGTGGTCTAGAAGTTACAGAAATTCGCCAAATCCAAAATGTTTTCTTGGAAATATGTCATCAAGTTGGTTTGGAGGTTAGTTCTGGCCAATCAGGCAAAAAACAGAAGTCAGAATTGCATGAATCAGCAGAAATTACATCGACTGAAAGTTTAATTGGGTTAATTCGTCACTGGTATAAAATTTGGCTGCAAGACCCCAATCTAATTCAAAATGATTTAGTTGAATTGCCTAGCCAATGGGAACAAAAAATCAATCTGTTGAAGACAAGATTTAACAAAACTTATAAACGAGTTAGTAGTATTGATATCGATGAAACACGATTGGATACTTTAATATCTGATTTACGTATTTGGATGGAGGAGAATTTTAAAACTACTCGTAATGAATGGCAAGATCCTAAGATTTGGATAAGCGATTTCAGCGCTTCAGATCGTACCTATAACGTAAAGTTCTACATTGATGATGTTACCTTGGAATATTATCAAAGAGGTAAACGAATCCAGAGCGAAATAAATCAAGAATTAACTTGGCAATTAAGACGGGCTTACTTAGCTGGTTAATTTGCCTTCCTCAGTCATTCCACTAAATATCACTAAATATTTCAGCTAGATAGTTTGGTGGAATTCTGTAATCAAGTCCCGAATATTGCCAGCAGTTCTGGTAAACTTGCAAACATTATACAATAGTACATCTTAACTTATGAAATATTTGCGCTTTCTCAAATATCTGCACTCTCCCTCACCTGCCAAAGTTAACTTTTATCTCCTAATGGTGATCCTCGTGATGATGTTCCCTGCCTTAATAGCACAAGCTGCAACAAGCTCACCTGATCCTATATCAACTGGGTTGCCTGCTTTAAATCTCGCCGCACACTGGAAAAGTCTGTTATGGCCAACAGTAATTTTCTTCGCTCTGTACACCTTTGTTTTTGTCATATTACGCACCCAAGTGCGTAAACTTCGCTCAGATGCTGCAATTGTAGCGCTGAGAGTTTCGCAAATTCCTGTATTAGTGATTGGAATTACCTGGCTACTGGAATTATTTCTACTGAATCTGAAAGGTTATCCTTTTTTCGTCATACTTAATCGCGGTCTGACAGGGGTAATTGTTTTGACTCTAACTATCTGGGCTAACCGCATCATCAAGGAAGTATTAATATATACGCTAAAAGAGGTTGCCCAAGTTAGTGAACAACAGTGGGACGATGTCCTGGTTCCTTTTTTAGAAACAACTCTGCCGATTATTGTTTATGTAGGTGGTATAATAACGTTCTTACAAGCTATAGGTGTTGATTTAAGTCCTGTGCTAGTAACTCTGGGAGGAGTTGGCTTTATTGTAGGTTTAGCTGTCAAACCAACTTTGCAAGATCTTTTCTCGGGTTTGTTTTTACTAGTTGACTCGCCTTTCCGATTTGGTGATGTAATTGCATGGACAGATGATAGTCAAGCAATTATCAAAAAAATTGGTCTGAGGATGACAGTTTTATATATGATTGATCAACACTGTGATATGTATGTGCCAAATGGTACTATGCAGAGTCAAGCAATTCGTAACCTGACCCGCCCAACGTCCAACTACTATTACACTTTAAAGGTTCCCGTTAAGAGTGATTCCGACCCATCCCGTGTAGTAAGCTTGATCGAGTCCATCATTTTAGCTCATCCCGATACATTGGGAGATGTAAATCTGAAGTTAGAGAAAATTTCAGAGTTCTACGGTTTATCCGGTGCTATACCTAATGCAGCAGAAAAAAGGGAAGTTGGAACACTTCGCTTATTAGCTGAAAAAGAATTAAATGTTCATTTATCTTGGATAGAAAAAGCATTTGATGATTTATCAGATAAAATTTCTCAGATGGAAGAAGGGGGTTTGGATATCAAAGAAATCCGACAAATCCAAGATAGTTTCTTAGAGATCTGTCGTAGAATTGGTTTAGAAGTTAGTTCTGAGCAACTAATCAGAAAACAAAAACTAGAGCTAAGGGAATCTGCAAAAGCTGCGTCTACAGAGAGTTTAATTGGCTCAGTTCGCAACTGGTATCAGACGTGGTTGAAAGATCCTAATTTAATTAGCAATGATTTGATTGAATTGCCTACTCAGTGGGAACAAAAAATTAACCTGCTGAAGTTAAAAATTAACAAGGCCTTCAAACGAGTTAATAAAATTGATGTTGATGAAACAAGATTAGATACTTTATTATCTGGGTTACCTGTTTGGATGAAAGAGAATTTTAAAACTACTCGCAATGAATGGCAAAACCCTAAGGTTTGGGTCAGTGAATTCAGCTTCTCACAGCGCAACTATAGTGTGAGATTCTACATTGATGATATTACATTGGAGTATTATCAACGAGGTAAAAGAGTTGAGAACGAAGTAAATCAAGAATTGACCTGGCAATTGAGACTAGCTTACCTAGCTGCATAATCCTTATATCCCCCCTCGCCCAGATGAGGGGGGGGTTCATCATTAATCCTCTTGTTAAACTTCAATCTTGGGAGCTACTTCAAGATAGGTTTGCTTGAAGTGGTGCACTATTTCCTCGTAAATTTGGCTTTTTACACGCTCTCCTCGTTTACCATCTTCTAACTGAATCTCGTCCACAAAGAAAGTAACGTCAAATTTAATTGAAAAATACACAACTTCTGAACAACTCATTTCAACCATTCTAACTTGCGGTTCCTGCCATTTTTTTCTGGGAACTTTCATTTTTTCTTTAATCCACTTAATTAGATCCTGTACATAGTCATCTAATCGAGTTTCTTCAGATTCAGGATTAGCAATTTTTTGATATAGTCGTTGTGCCTTCTTCTGCAAGAAATTAATCTTACGTTCCCATTCATCAGTGATAAAATATTGATCCTCCTCCAGCAAGTGGGGATCTCTAATCCAAATTCTATACCAAACTCTAATTAATTCCACTAAGGATTCATCATTAGCACTTTCTTCAAAATTATATACTGTACGGTTATTAACAGTTTCTGCTACATTTTGGAAACCCATAAGTTCTAAGGCTTCTTGGTATTCTAATTGCATATTATCTATTTCATCTGCAGTTAGTCCTCCTTTCTCAGCAAATTGCATTGCAACAACTAAAGCTTCTAGAGATTGTTCAATCTCTTCTAATTTGGCATAAATACCTTGTTCTGCAAGTATTCTCTCTTTACCTAATTCTTGTTGCTCATCTAGAATGGATGTAGAGTCATCATTAGGAATAAAGTATTCACTGATTAATGCCAATTTACGCTCAATATCTCCTAATGTGTCGGGATGAGCTAAAACAATTTCTTCTATAAGTTGCTTGGATTGATCTACGTCACATTCGGCTGGTAGCTCAATAGTGAGGGATTGACTGTAAAAAGTTGTAGGACGACTTAAATTTGTGATTTTTTGTCCTTGTAAAACGCTATTGGGAATGTAAACATCACAATGATTACTAAATATATATATCTTAGTCACCCTAATTCCTATTTGGCGGAGTATGCCTAATTCTCCATCCTCCATTACCAAAATGTCACCAAAGCGAAAAGGTGTATCAATTAGTAATACTATACCACTGAAAAAGTTAGCTAAAATATCTTGTAGAGCAAAACCAAGAACGAAAGTAACACCACCCAAAGCTACCCAAATACCTGTCAAGTCAATCCCTACTGAACCTAGAAAAAAGAAACCTCCAACAATGTAAATAATAACAGGTACAATAGCCGAAAGTATTGGCAGTAATACGTCGTCCCACATTGCTTCACTTTGCCTGGTATAAACCTTGACGTAATAGATAAAGACTTCGTTAAATAACTTAACAGACCAATAACTCAGTGTGATCACCAAACTGGCTGTCAATACATGGTCAATAAAAGGAAAGATATTTACTTTGATTAAATCCTGGAAAGATATTTGGATATAAAGTATATTGAAAACAATCAGAATGGGATAAGCAGAAACTCCTAATGTAACTAAAAGAAAATCCCCTTCAAGTTTCCGGAAAATAGGGCGAAACACATAAAACAAAACCAAGTAGAGCAATCCAGTCAAGATTGGCGCAGCCATCAAAACTACTAGGACTAGGCTCGTTTTATCCAGAAGCGCGAGTTGATGCAAGATTTTTTCCAACATAAAAATAACCTAATCCTATAAATATTTGATTTACGTAGCTATATTTATTCAACATTTATTCAACTACTAATTTTAAACCAGGTAGCAGCCGTTCTAAGTTTTTCAAGGATTTATTTTGCCAGGGAATTTTTTTAGAACCTAAAACTACTAATTGGACATTCTTCTTTTTTTTCATCCCCACAACAAACTTAGATAACATGCTAATGCCTGAGCTATTAAGAAATCTCAATTCCTTAACGTTTATAGTGATGATTTTAGCTTCAGCACTGGTGGACTGATTGAGTAAATCAACAATAGGTTTGTAATCAGCAGCTCCTCCTAAACTGATTTCCCCTTGAAAATAAACAGTTGCAGATTCAGGCTCATATTGAACATGAAAGTCATTACTCTTTACTTCTAAATTAGATATTGTACTCATCTGCTTTTTTACCTAACAGCAATTTAAATAATTAATCGTTAGCCAACATTATACATCAAACTGCGCCATAGTAGTTACAGTATATATTTGGGAGTCGTTAGAGTCAAACTCAAACTTCCAACCCAAGCGGGCAGAATAGTCATTCATTATGGTCAACAATCCTAACCCAGATGTTTCACTACTCTCATCAGCACTTGTTGCTTCAATTTGCCTGATGTATAATTCATTCAAGTCCGTGGTAAGTAATTCTTGGATTAAGTCTTGCAATTTTTTGACCATTGATTGACTAATTTTGTTCTTGGTAAAGATAACTGCTGTTATGTTTTTATTTTCTTCCAGGTAATGAATACCTATTTGAATGCGATAATCTTTAGTTTCTTGACTAATTTCACTAAATTTTACAGCATTTTCTAGTAGTTCATTACTAATATAAAGTACATTGCCTTTTGTGGATTGAATATGTGCTTCTAATTCATTATCATCTTGATTAACTAGTTGATTGACTAGTAAATTATTTGCCAGAAATTCAGAGAGGAAATGTGCTGATAAGCGAATATTTGACCAAGCATCTTTTATTAATTGTGAGTTGGAAATAAAATTCATTTCCAGTGTAGAAAAATTTGCGGGTAGAACATCAAGAAAACTTCCGAAAACCTGGTGCATAAAATCTCCTTAAATCAAGGTAATGTTTGTTTTGAATTTAATAAATCATTTCCTGGAAAAATTAGGGAAAAAGCTGAGTCTTCTTTTTTTAGGCTGATTAACTTCTACAACTTCTTCTTCTTTCTCTTCCTCTTCTTCTTCTTCTACAGATAAATTTTTCTCCTCTAATGAGGATGCTAAATTTTCTGAAGCTTCATCTATTTCATCGCTATCTGACGAATCTGTAAAGTTTTCTACATATTCATCCAATGATTCTGCGTCTATGGACAATTCTATAGTTTCTCTTGGTGCTGGTGGTTTAATTTGCTTGATTACTACTAAGGTAATGTCATCAAAAACTTTTTGTTCGCCTATGTGCTGTTTCACATCGTTGATAATCGTTTGTTTAATCTCTTCAGCAGGTTTATGGCAATTTTCACCAATAACTTCACATAAACGTTCTAAACCATATTGTTTTTTCTCCATACTATAGGCTTCTGGAATACCATCAGTATAAAGAACTATGCCATCTCCTTCATCTAGATCTATGGTAAATTGGTCAATAAAATCAGTAATTTCTTCTTCTATACCAATGGGGAAGCCCAAATCCATTGTACTGATGCGTTCAACTTCTCCTGATTTTCTAAATACAATAGTTTCTTCATGTTGACCGCTGATACTAACTCTACCTTTTGAATATGTGAGAATGGCTAAAGTCAAATTCTTATCGCAATTCATCCGCAGCACATTTTTATAAATGGTGCGATTGAGGACATCTAGGAATTTAACTGGATCGAGTTCGTCAATTTCTTTCAGTGTGCGAACTGCTGTCTGGGTCATTACCATTAAAATTCCACTAGCAAGTCCATGTCCAGTGACATCGCCAATACCAATTGTCACTATATCATTTGAGGACAAAACATCGTAGTAGTCACCACCTACTTCATCAGCAGGTTCCATGAAACCAGCAATGTCTAAGTCTCCTATAGTACGCATTTCATCTACTTTCGGTAGAATCATTTGCTGCATTTGGCGTAACATTTCTAGCTCTTTACTCATACGGATATTCTCCGATTGTAGTATAGCCTCTGCCTCTTGTCGTTTTAGAAGATTAGCATATGCTTTAGAATGGTAACGGATACGGGCAATTACTTCTGCTTTGTCTGGAAGTTTTACTATATAGTCGTTCGCTCCCAGTGCAAAAGCTTTTGCCTTAATCACTGGTTCTTCCTTACTAGACAGAACAATCAGTGGTACATCCTTCGTCGCAGCATTATTAGCCCGTAAAAAGCGAACTAGTGTTAGTCCTTCCATTTCTGGCATGACTAAATCTTGTAAAATGATCGTTGGTTTACATGATTGAGCAAATTTTAATGCTTGAATTGGATTTTTACAGTAATGAAAAGTAATATCTTCTTCCGTCATTAACATCCGGCGCACCGCTTCGGCGATCATTGGTTGGTCATCAATTAACAATACTGTAATTGGATCTTTATACATGATTTGTCCTCAACTTACTTGCCAATTAAATCCATTACTGCACCGATAAATGTATCATCATGAAAACTAGCTTTTGTTAAGTAGTAATCGGCTCCCGCTTCTAAACCACTCATCCGGTCTTCTTCGCGGTCTTTGTAAGAAACGATAATTATTGGTGTTGTTTTCAATTTGGCATGATTCTTAATTTTGTTTACTAGTTCAATTCCGTTCATACGTGGCATATCAACATCACTCACTACTAAGTCATAGTGATTACTACAAACTGTGTACCAACCCTCCATTCCGTCTACAGCTACATCAACTTTATAACCTTTATTTTCTAATAACTTGCGTTCCATTTCTCGCACAGTTATGGAATCATCAACGACTAACACGCTCTTACGGTTGTCTACTGATGCCGCTACTCCATTGTCTTTATGATCAACACGATTTAGTTGATTACTATTCAGTAGATTATCTACTGAACGGACTAAATCGGAGATATCCACAATTAGAATTGGAGAACCGTCACCCATAATTGCTGATGCACTAATATCCTGTACCTTACCTAGTCGTGGATCTAATGGTCTAACTACTAAATCATATTCACCTATAAAACGATCTACCACTAGGCCATAGTAGTCTGATTGTTCGCCGATGACAACAACTGGTACATCTTGATATTTTTGCTGAGATTCTGGCAAATCCAATACCTGATGGGCAGAGATAAGACCTATGTTCTTATTATCCATCGTAAAATATTGCCGGTTCTCGATTGAGTAGATATTGTCTGGGTTTAACATTAAAACCTGCTCAACTCGTGCCAATGGGAAGGCATAAGGGTCGCTGGCTATTTCTACTAGTAAGGTGCGGACAACGGATAGTGTCAACGGGAGTTGGAAATTAAAATTTATACCTTTACCTGTTTGGGATGTGGCTCTGACACTACCGCCTACTTCTTGTGCCATACTCCTGGCAATATCTAAACCAACACCTCGCCCAGAGATTTCACTAACTTGTTTGGCAGTGGAAAATCCTGGTAAAAACAGGAATTCGATCATCTCACTTTCAGTTAGCTGTTCGGCTATTTCTGCTGTTACCAAACTCTTAGAGACAATTTTTTCGCGTAGTCGATCATAATTAATACCTCTACCGTCATCAGTAATACTAATAGATAGCATCCCTCCACGATGAGCAGCCATGAGTCGTATAGTCCCTTCAACTGGCTTGTCTGCAGCTAGGCGTTCTTCTGGAGTTTCCAGACCATGATCAACTGAATTGCGTAAAATATGGGTGAGAGGAGCTTCTAATTTTTGTAAAATATCCCGATCAACTGGTGTGGACTTACCAAGAATCTCAAATTTTACCTGTTTACCTAATTTTCTGGACAAATCCCGAATCATCCGGGGAAATCCTTGCACTCCATCAGCAAAAGGGCGCATATTAGACGCAATAACTTCTCGATAAAGGCGGTCAGAAAGGTTAGCAGTTCTCCGAGCAAATAATTCCAATTCGCCCAATCGCTCGCTCAAAATGTCGCGACATTCAGATTCTTTAGTTTTAGCTGTATCCAAATAACCTTTGGCTTCTAGATGGTGTCCAAGTGCTATGGACTCCTGACATTCTTGCAAAACTTTCGATAATTCCATTTGGCGTTTTTTCAGAATAATCAGAGAATCCGCAAATGGTTGTAACCAATTGGATTCGATCAAAGATTCTCCAGCTAAACCCATAATGCGATTTAAGTTTTCCGCATTAACTCGCACAACGCGATCGCCCTGATTAGCGGCTGATTGTGCAGGAACTTTTCCAGATGTCTCTACATTTGTTATTTTGGCAGAGTCTGGTTTAACAATTTGTTGAGATTGACCAGATGGGATTGTCGCGACTGTAGATGACTGAGGAGACTGTACAGTGAGAGATGACTGTCCAGTTGTCGCCTCTGGAGTAACTGCAGAACTTGGAGATTTAGGTTGAGGAGTAAATCCCGGTGTGAGTAATTGAGATATTTCTTGTCTAGTTGCTTCAACCTTTGGGCGATTATCTGTCAACCAAGTATTTAATTCACTGGGCTGTAACTCACTCAGACTAACAAGAATATCGACACCTTGTAATAATACATCAACATGTTCCGCTCCCAGAGTAATAATATTTTTTTGAGCAGCAACAAAACAATCTTCCATAACATGGGCTAGATTAACCGCAGCATCAAGAGAGACTATACGAGCCGAACCCTTAACCGAATGGGCAGCTCGCATCAAAGATTCTAGCACTTTACCTGAGGAAGGCTGACTTTCCAAATCTAGTAATCCTTGATTTAAAACTCTCGCTTGTTCCTCTACTTCCAAGCGAAATAAATCTAGCATAGATGCATCCATAGTAACAGCTTTGTCTTGAACAACAGGGGTTGGAGCTATGGGAGTTGTGACTGTATTCTCTGGCGTAGGTGTTATTGGACTAACTACCTGATTAACAATCAGAGGCGAATCTGGAATCCTGGGAGTCTCTACAGTAGTAGATGTAGCTTTTGGCTCTGTTTGTGGTTCTTTTTTTGTCTGTACTGGTGGCTGAGTCACTGTGGGTAATTCTGCGGAAAAAATAGCTGTGATTGCTTGTGTAGATAAAGAAATCGCTAATTGATGTTCTAATAACCACTGCTCTAAATCTATTCCAGCTACCTGAGTTAGCTGGGAAAGCCAATCAAATCCCTGACGCAATATAGCAATCTGGTTAGTAGCTAAGGCTAGTTTTTGCTCTTCAGTAGTATTCAAACACTCTACCATCACATGAGTCAGTTCTAAAAAAGAATTGACTTCGACTAGTTGGGCTGTATTATATATTAGTGTAACACTCCGAATGAGAGATTCCAAGACTTGGGGGGATTGGGGTTGGGATTCTAAGGACTCAAGCCCTGCATTTAAAATAGTTAATTGGGATGCTACTTCTGATTTGAATAGCTCTAACAGAGAAAGTTCTTCTGTTTCTTGCTTATTTGTCATTTAGAGAATCCTCCGACTAAGTGTATAAAATAATAAATCTGAGTCTAGATAATTTACTCTCTTCTGCTGCCAGTTAATAATCCCCTTAGTATAAGCAGCCGAAGCTTTAGAGATTACCACTGGCGTGTTTTGTAATTCATTTAGTTGGAAGCGATGAACTCCCAGAACCCGATCAACAGGAAAAACCCAACGATTTTCTTCGCTAGCGATGACTATCATCCGTTTAGAAGCATCAGACAGCAAGGCATCCTTCTGGATAAAAGCACTGGCGTTATCCTCTAAATTCAACAGATTTTCCAGGGAGACACATAACAGGATTTCTCCACGAATATTTACCAAACCCAAGAACAAAAGATTGCTGCGATGCGGCAGCTTCTGGATTATACAAGGTTGAGTTACTTCTTGCAGTAGTTGAACAGGGATTGCTAGCCATTCTTCTCCCAAACAAAAGACCATTACTGATATAGTTTCAGATGTCCGGACAATTGCTTCCTTAGTGGCGACTAAAGTATTCGCTGCTTTTGATTTCGCCAGAACATCTGTCCACTCCTCCAAATAACCTCCAGGTGCTTCCCGTTCTAATAGACCACGCCCAGCCATAGAATATACAGGACAGTTGCGGCAGTGAATCACAGTTTTCAACTTAGGACATGAGAGATCGCCCTCTACTCCTATCCAGTTCCAGCAATCGTTATTCATAGCTCTGACATCCTTAATTTAAAATTATACTTAAATAGTAGGGAACAGGGAATGGGGAACAGTGAACAGTGAATACATATAGAACTCATTTAATTTTTGTACAAGACGACCTACTCTTCTACTCTTCTACCCTGTTCCCTTTTCCCTTTTCCCTCTTATAGCTAATTATTACTTGCTCCTAACCCAGCTATTTCCTGGTGCAGAATTTGTGCAGTATCGCTCATATCACCAAGGGACTTATTGACCTCTGCCAAAGCACTGATAGTATCCTCGGAAGATTCACTTAATTGCGCCATTGCTTCACTAATTTGTATTGCTCCTTGAGATTGTCCTCCCACACTATTACTGACTTGTTGAAAGCGGGGTGTTAAAGTTTGTACTTGTTCGATAATTGAAGCTAATTTCTCTCCAATATTCCCCACATTATCAACACTGTACTTCACTTCTTTGGAGAATTTATCCATCTCCATCACACCAGTGGAAACTGCTCCTTGCATCTCTCTTACCATATTTTCAATGTCTAGAGTAGCAACAGCTGTTTGGTCAGCTAGACGGCGAATTTCCCTAGCAACTACTGCAAATCCCGTCCCATACTCTCCAGCTTTTTCTGCTTCAATTGCCGCATTCAGCGATAGCATATTAGTCTGGTCTGCCACTTTGGTGATCGTATTTACAATGTTGTTAATATTGCTGGCTTTATCATTAATTGCACCTAGTTTGTGAGAAATAACAGAAGTAGCATCAGCAAGTTCTTTCATTGATTGTTCCATATGTCGCAACTCTTCTTGCGAATTACCTGCGGATTGAGCTGTCAAGTCGGCTGTACGTTCTACTTCATCCATTGTTTTAACTAATTGTTCAGAAGTAGTAGCAATTTCTTTAGCTGTTGCAGTTACCTCACTTGTAGAAGCTGCTTGCTCTGTCATTGTTGCTTCTAATTGCTTGCCTAAAGCAGAAATTTCGGTAATAGAGGTAGCAATTTGAATGCCTGATTTTTGCACTTGGGAAACCAGCTCTAATATTTGACGTATAATCACAGAAGCTATAATCAAGACAACCACTACAGCTACTATGGTGCTACCCATAGCAGTAAAACCAGAGGAATTCAATGCTTGGACTGTTTGTTTCAAGTTATTTGTATGAGCTTCCGTTCCTTTGTCATTAATATCTTGATTAACTTTACTGATATCGTCATGGATCTTGGCAGATTTGGGAATTAAGGACGAAATTTCAGTAATACTACTTTGTTGATTTTTCCGTCTTAAATCATTTATTTTAGATAAAATTTTAATATGTTCGTCTTCCAGTGTGATTAACTGCTTAAACTCTGCTTGTTCCTCTGGGCGCAACCGATTTAACTTCTGCTGCCATACGTCAATCAATTCATTAAGTTGGTTCTTGTAATTTTGAAAATTGTCTAAATTGCTACTATTACCGGTCAAGAGATAGCTATGAGACTCTCCAGACATTAAGGCATCGAAGGTAAATATTTCATCACTATCAAACATGAAATTCTGAATTAGATAATTCCTGCTTAATTTTTCTAAAATTGTATTAGCAGAGGTAAAGCTGACAATACTAACTCCAATTAGGAGCAATACGGGAACTCCATAACCAGCGAGTAAACGGTCTCTTAACTTCCAATTGGCGAACATCTTAAACTTCTCCTAAAACTTTTTCTCAGATATGCGTTGCGAGTTATGTGACTAAATTGTGCTGAACTGAAATCCCAGGATTTGTCAAGAAAGATTGGCATTAATCGCCAGATAATTTCGATCTGGGGGATTTCTATTGCCTAATTACCATCTATGTTAAATTGGGTTATACCTTGACGGAGATTTTGTGCGGATTCATTTAGGTGGTCGATCGCCTGATTGATCCTGAATAAGGAGTTAATTGTATCAGAAGACGCTTCACTTAACTGTGCCATTGCTTGACTAATTTGTACTGCTCCTTGGGATTGTCCTCCCACACTACTACTGACTTGCTGAAAGCGGGGAGTTAAATTTTGTACTTGTTGGATGATAGACGCTAATTTTTCTCCAATCTTTGCTACATTATCCACACTGTGTTTCACCTCTTTGGAGAATTTATCCATTTCCATCACACCAGTGGAAACTGCTCCTTGCATTTCTTTCACCATATTTTCAATGTCTAAAGTAGCAACTGCTGTTTGGTCAGCCAGACGACGAATTTCCCGAGCAACCACTGCAAATCCCGTCCCATACTCTCCAGCTTTTTCGGCTTCAATTGCCGCATTGAGAGATAAAAGATTAGTCTGATCCGCTACTTTAGTAATGGTATTCACAATATTGTTAATATTACCAGCTTTATCGCTAATTACTCCTAGTTTAGTAGAAATCACTAAAGTGGCATCTGCTAACTGTCGCATTGACTGCTCCATTTGTCGCAACTCTTTCTGGGAAGTACCTGCAGATTGCGCTGTTAATTCGGCTCTGCGTTCTACTTCATCCATTGTTTTAACTAATTGTTCAGAAGTAGCAGCAATTTCTTTAGCTGTTGCAGTTACTTCACTTGTGGAAGCTGCTCGCTCTGTCATTGTTGCTTCTAATTGCTTTCCTGAAGTAGCGATCGATGTAGTAGAATCAGTTACTTGCAGACTTGACTTTTTCACCTGAAGAATCAGTTTTTCTATTTGAATTGTAATTGTATAAGCAACTGCAAATGCCGCGATTAATGAGACAATAGGAACAATGATTGAAGTGATTCTAATGAAAATCAAAGAACTTGTGGTCGATTTAGTCTGATCACCAAGATCTTCTAATATTTTCTTTCTCAATTGTAAATGCAAATTTCTAAATTCTTGAATATCTTGGTAACTATCTTTTTCAAATGATTGTGATGCTTGTAAAAAACTATCTTTCTGTTGTTGAATAAGTTTAGCTTGCTGCTGCTTAATTTGCTGCTGCTTACTTGGCTCTCCAGATCCTGTTGTTTCATTAGTTTCCACTTTATTTTGCACAGGTTTTGCGGATTGATTGAGTTGTAGAGTTGATTTGGCTGAGTTTTGAAATTGCATTTGTATTTTCAGCATTTGTGCGTAAATATCTTGCTGATCTTTAGGAAGCTCTTTGATGAGTTTTCCTGCATTACTAGCAGCGCTATCAAAAGCATTTGAATCTATACTAAGAGTATCTGTACTACTGGTAACGCTATAGCCATAACCTGCTAATAGAGATGTTTTAATATCCTGGGACATGGCAGAAAAAGCAGCAGCCATATTATCAAGGTTGAGAATCAAATCTAGGGAAGATTCACCTTTACTAACTGTATCAGATGTCAGATTAGAGTTTTGCAAGACCTGACCATTAAATAATACAAAAATTATCATTGGTAGTGCGTAACCTGCAGATAATCTATCTCTTAATTTCCAATTATTGAACATCTTTATATTCTCCTAAATCAATTATGTATTGCGGATAAATTCTACCAAAACTATGTCTCTTGTGGTAGTAATTTACGTTGGGAATCCAAAAGCAAATGTTCCAACCTGATGCGTTGGATCATTCCCTTATCATCCATAATCATTTCCCCCAAGTAAGGAGCTTCTTCTAACAAAGCTCCTTTATCTTCTAAGCTAATATCTGGTCTATTTAAAGTTTCTGTGACTCGTTCCGCCATCAATCCTAACCAACAGCTAGTGTTATTGACTCCTTGGTAATTAACCATCATAATCCGGGTACTTAAGTAAGGACGGCTGGGATTCTTTTTAATCAGTTGACATAAATCTATGACTGGTACAATAGCGCCTCGGTAGTTGAATAACCCAGCAACATACTCAGGTACTTGATGTACTTGCCGTAGTGAAACTTTGGGAATAATTTCTACTACATTGGAACTCTCTAGCGCATAGCGTTCGTCCCCAACGTAGAAAATTAACATTAACATAGAGTGAATTTGCCCCTAAATATCTTCAAGATGATAATGCGGATTAACTAGTTGGTTGCTGCTGTATCTAGGGTTGGGGAACCGGAGAACAGGGGTTGGGGAACCAGGAAATTATGTCTCATCTAATTTACCTACACTTTGTAGGAGTATGTATAGCATTTTATAATACATGATAAAGGAAGTTAATTACCTCCGCTACTCCAGATTGAGTTTTCAAATTAGCGAATATCAAGGGATAATCGCTACACCCGGCAACAGTATCGCCCTATATTTTCCTATAGTTCCTGACGAATTTGGAAAAATTTTCTGCACAAATAGACAGATTAATGTTAATTTTTGTAAAATTGAAGGATGCAGGACTACAAACTAGATGTTCAGATAGCTAAACTAGCAAAAAGTGCATCTGTACTGCTAATTATTAAAATTTTATAGATGTGGCGCTATAGCCTCAATGATCCCAGTACAACTAATTCTGAAAAACTTTCTGAGCTACCGTGATGCAACTTTGGATTTTAGCGGTCTGCATACGGCTTGTATTTGCGGTTCCAATGGTGCAGGTAAATCTTCTCTCTTGGAAGCCATCACTTGGTCAATTTGGGGCGAAAGCCGAGCTGCTAGTGAAGATGATGTTATTCATTCTGGCGCTCAAGAAGTTCGGGTTGATTTTACTTTCGTCACAAATGGACAAACTTATCGTGTTATTCGTAGTCGCGTCAGGGGTGCTACGAGTTCTTTGGACTTTCAGTTACAAACAGATGGTGGATTTATACCTTTAAGCATTAAAGGAACACGAGTTGCTCAAGAAGTAATCCTGCAACATATCAAGTTGGATTACGAGACTTTTATTAATTCTGCTTATCTCCGTCAAGGTAGAGCAGATGAATTTATGCTCAAACGTCCCGCAGAACGTAAGGAAATTTTGGCGGAACTGTTAAAGCTCCATCAATATGATGAATTAGCCGAAAGGGCTAGGGAGTCTACTAAGGAATATAAAGCCAGAGTAGACGAATTAGAACGATCGCTTGACAATATCAAAATTCAGTTAAAACAGAAAGAAATTACCCAGGAACAACAAACACGATTAGAAAATGAACTAAAACAACTTTATCAGGAACAAGCTGGGGAAACTGATCGCCTGCAAAGCTTGCAATTGATTCTCCAACAGCATCAGGCAAGATTATCACAACTCACTTTTGCTCGGCAACAATTTCAGAACCTGACTCAAGAATGCGATCGCCTACACCAAGAACATACAGCGATCCAGACCCAAATAACCGATCTAGGCAAAATCTTGCAACAAGATGGCGAAATTAAAGCCGGATATACTGAATATCAAAATTGGCAATTGGCGGAAGAAGCCTTTGCAGCTAAATTTGCCGAACATACTCGGATGACTGAACTCCAGCAGCGACATCAACAACAGCTAACTAACCAAATTCAAGCAATTGAGCGACAACAACAACAAGCTCAAGCTCAATTGGAGGCTGTGGAGCAGCAAGACCAAGAAATCTGCCAAACTCTCACTAAATCCGGGGAAGTAGAAGCAGCCTTAGCCAAATTAGCCGCAGCGCGTCATCAGGTAAGTAACTTGGATCAATTGCAATTAAAGGTCAATCCTTTACTCCAACACCGCGCTAACCTAGAAAATCAATTGCATCGGGTTCATGCTACTTTAGTAGCGCGGCTAGATCAGTTACAAGCTACAGAAAAAGAACTGCAAAATCAACATCGTCACCAACCTCAAATCCAGCAAGCAGTTTTAGATGTAGGAGCGCAAATTGAGGAATTAGAAAAAAAGCGAGTTTATCTGCAAAGAGTACAGGAAAAGGGACAGGAGCGGCGACACTTTATAGAGCGTCTACAAGCTCATCAACGGGATTATGAAAAATCGCTGCAAGAGCTAGAGCAGAAATTGCAAATGCTCCAAAATCCAGATGCGACCTGTCCGTTATGCGAACGTCCTTTAGATGAACACCATTGGACTCGTGTATTAGAAAAAACTCAAGTGGAATACCAAGATACGCAACAACAATTTTGGGTAGTCCGGGAACAAATGGCGGTTTCCGATAAGGAAATTCAAATCCTCAGACAGGAATATCGAGAAATATCGCAGCAACTAGCAGCCTATGATGCTTTAAGAGAGCAGAGGGGAGAGTTATTGGCGAAACTCGCAGCAACGAGTCAGATTCAACAGCAGTTAACCCAAATAGCCACAGAAAAAGCCGAGCTAGAGCGATCGCTTGCGGTGAATGATTACGCCAAAGAGCAGCAATTAGAATTACAACAATTAGACCAGCAATTAGAGCAGTGGAATTATAATCAACAAGATCATGCTCTAGCTCGCAGCGAAGTTGAACGATGGCGGTGGGCTGAAATTAAACAGGGACAGATAAAAGAAGCCATTAAAAGACAAGCACAGCTAGCAGCTAGAAAACCTGAGTTAAATGCTAAAATAGCGGAATTAAAGACTAGAATTATCCACGAGCGTCAAAATTCCCCTTGCGCTCAACAAATTGCCCTCCTGAGTCAACAAATTGCTGAAATTGATTATAGTTCCGCACAACATAATCAAATCCGTCAAGCTGTGCGTCAGAGTCAACCTTGTCAGTTACGCTATCAGCAGTTATTATCAGCTCAATTACAATATCCTCAACTACAAACTAGGTTACAGGATTTAGCAGCATCTCTCAATATGAGATTAGCAGAGCGAAAGGATTTGGCTGGTCAAATTGAGCTGATTGTCCAAGAACTGGAAGCAACAGCTAATCCATCCGATCAAATTCAGGCAATAGAACAGCAATTGTTAATTCGTAGACGACAACTAGATGAGAAAATATCTCAACTAGGTCGCTTAGAACAAATGATCCACCAATTGGATATGTTGCAAACTCAATATGAGCAACAACAAGAGCAATTGCAAAATTGTAAATACCAACAGCGCGTTTATCAGGAATTATTCCAAGCATTTGGTAAAAATGGTATTCAGGCGCTGATGATTGAAAATGTGCTACCTCAATTAGAAGCCGAGACCAACCAACTACTCTCACGTTTGACTGCTAATCAGTTACATGTGCAGTTTGTTACTCAAAAATTAGGGCGACACGGTAAGTCAACCAAGAAAAATGCCAAGTTGGTTGATACCCTGGATATTCTAATTGCGGATGCTAGAGGTACGCGGGCTTATGAAACTTATTCAGGTGGTGAAACATTTAGAATTAACTTTGCGATTCGTTTAGCCTTGGCCAAATTGCTATCACAAAGGGCGGGAGCTTCCTTACAATTGCTGATCGTAGATGAAGGATTTGGGACTCAGGATCGAGAAGGATGCGATCGCCTGATTGCGGCGATTAATGCGATCGCCTCAGATTTTGCTTGTATTTTGACAGTTACCCATATGGCGCATTTGAAAGAAGCCTTTCAAGCCCGTATTGAAGTCAATAAAACTCCCCAAGGCTCACAAATACACTTGCTAGTTTAGTTCAACACTAGCAAAAATCCAGTAGGGGCGCAAGGCCTTGCGCCCCTACCCTTATGATTTCAATAATTACCACTCTAGCGTTGCTCTGTGTTATCCGGTTGATCTTGGGTCTGCTTAATATTACCAGATTTTACCCAACCGGACTCTTCACTACCTTCAGCGCGAATCTTTTTCCAAGCTTTATCATCACTTTCTTGCAAAATAATCACTTTTTGATTGCTACCAACTCCACCAATTTTTTCAGCATCTTGATTGGGTTCGGCTCGGAGACTTAAGCCTTCCGGCCAGATTACAACCCCCCGACTCGCACCTGGTGGTAGTGCGTCGGGTGATTGAGTCGGACTAGGTTTGGGACTGGGACTGGGACTGGGTTTCCGTTTGGTGGATGCTATTTCTCGTTTAGGCTTGGGATGTAATTTAGGTTTAGGTACAGGGTGGTCATGAGCAAATATTGGTTTTGTCGGTGGGATAGAAGTACGATTCATAAAGTAAAGCGCGATCGTACCACCACCACAAATCAGAATCGCGATCGCCAAGGTGAAGCCTAGTATAAATCTTAGTAAATTCGCAAACATAGTTGTCTCCTCAACACCAGGAATAATTCAGCAAAATTTCTGCTTAATTATGAACTATTAATACAGTAATGTTGGCGAACTTGATCATGGAAGATGACGTTGGAGGCGATCGCTCAAAGGACTATGCTTAGAAGCTAACCTAGCTCTTCCAGACGCAGCCCATGCTTGGAGTTGTTGAATTTGTTCTACAGCCGTCCGCGCCAAGGGAATAATCTGACTAGCAGCTTCTAGAATATCCTCAGTAGTAAAGTCTCGATTTTGGCTAAAACCAATGTGCATAGCTTCAATTAAAGTTTGTTCAATCTCTGCTCCAGAGAAATCAGGTGTTTCATAGGCTAGACGATGGATATCATAGCTTTTCAGATTATGTGGACGTAACCGGGATAAATGAACTTGAAAAATTGCTTCCCTTTCGGATTGAGCTGGTAGCCCCACAAAGAAGATTTCATCGAATCTACCTTTACGCAGCATTTCCGGCGGTAAAACTTGGATATCATTAGCAGTAGCAACAACAAATACAGGAGAGGTTTTTTCCGCTAACCAGTTAATGAAAGTCCCGAAAACCCGACTAGTTGTTCCCCCATCTCCTTTACCACCCAATCCCGCAAAAGCTTTATCTATTTCATCAATCCATAAAACACAAGGCGCGAGAGCTTCAGCCACTTGAATCATTTGACGGGTACGGGATTCTGATTCTCCCACTAAACCCCCAAATAACCGCCCTACATCTAGTCTCAACAGAGGTAAATGCCAATGATGAGCGATCGCTTTTGCTGTTAAGGATTTACCGGTTCCTTGAATACCCACCAACATTAATCCCCGTGGATGGGGTAAACCATACTGTCTAGCTTTTTGGGTAAGCGCACCTCCCCGACGAATTAACCATTCTTTTAACTGATCCAGTCCACCAATATCGGAAATTTGCTCAGTTACCGGATAAAAATCCAGGATTTCTGTCTGTCGAATTGTTTGACGTTTTTCTGCTAGGACTAGATCTACATCTTCTGGAAGTAACTCACCATGACTGGCGATCGCTCTGGCTAAAACTCGGCGGATGCGTTCTAGGGAAAGTCCCTGACAAGATAAAACCAAATCATCCAGAAACTTTCCCCCAGGAGATTTTTGCCCTAATAAGCGTTCTACAACTGCTCTAATTTCCGCAGCATTAGGTAAGGGAAAATCTAGAACTGTTAATACTTCAGTTAAATCACTAGGAATATTGACACATGGTGATAGCAGGATGATATTCTTTTTCTGACCGTTCTTTTGTTCTTTCAAAGTGCGAGCTAAGTTGCGCAGTTTGCGAGAAACTGCGACATCATCCAAAAATCGATGATAATCCCGTAGAATCAAGATAGCGGAGTCGGAATCAGCTAATCTCTCGGCAAATTCTAAAGCTTGTAAGGGATTACGTCGCCCAAATCCCACATCATTGGGATTTCCTTGATAACCATCGACAAAATCCCAAATATAAACAGGACGACCTTGCTCCCTAGCTTCTGCTTGAATTGCTTTTTCTACACGTTCTTCTTCATGGGTAGGAATATAAATCAATGGATAAACTGCTCTGAGCAAAAGTTTGAATTCATCTCGAAAGTTCATAAACGCTTCAGTAGGAATTACTTAATACTATCCTACTACTTAGCCAGAGATTAATATCTGATTAAGATTAAGTTAACATATTATATAGCTATAATTATAATCATATCTTCCTCATTTCTTTTATGCAAAAAATATGAGCCAAGAACAACATGCTAACAATTCAGACCCACAAGCGATCAATTTGCGTGCGCAAACTGCTGCTTTTTTGGCAGAATCCGCTTTAAGTCAGGCTAGAATCGAGAGAATTTTCCAGGATATCCGGAGTATAAAACTTGATTCTCACGTTAGGTCGCACTTCATACAAAGCGAAATTGACAAATGCAGGAAGGAAATAGCAGATATACACCGAGAGATAGAGAGAATTCACGCAGAAAATTGTCAGATTATAGAAGATATTTTAAAAAATCGCCGTAAAAAAGAGGAATCTTGATAAAGAACTATGTTACCTAAACCGAAGAAATGGTGGACACCTAAAAATTGGGCTAGTTGGAAGCCTTTTGGTCTGGGAGAACAATACCCCAATAATTACTGGGAAGTATTTAGAGCTATTTGGCTATCTCGCAAACAACTACCTTACACATGGAATATTTTAAATCAAGGCGTTTGCGATGGTTGTGCGCTGGGAACAACGGGAATGCAAGATTGGACTCTTGATGGGATTCATCTTTGTAATGTCCGTCTGCGATTATTACAGATGAACACTATGCCCGCTTTTGACCCAGATTTATTACAAGATGTGGCTGAATTACAACAGCGTAAAAGTAGCGAATTAAGAGAATTGGGTAGACTTCCTTATCCGATGGTGCGCCAAGTGGGAGAAAATGGATTTCGGCGCATTAGTTGGGATGAGGCTTTACAAATAATTTCTCGACAAATTCTAGCGACAACGCCCGATCGCCTGGGATTTTATGTCACTAGTCGAGGGACGGTGAATGAAACTTACTATGTGACTCAAAAAGCAGTGCGATCGCTCGGATGCAATAATATAGATAACGCAGCCCGGATTTGTCACTCTCCTAGTACAGCAGGTTTAAAAGCATCCATTGGTGCAGGAGCTACTACTTGCTCCTATAAAGATTGGATTGGTACGGACTTATTAGTTTTTATCGGTTCTAATGTAGCCAATAATCAGCCAGTGACGGTAAAGTACCTCCACTATGCTAAAAAAGCAGGTACAAAAATTGTTGTGATTAATACTTATCGCGAGCCAGGAATGGCGCGTTATTGGGTTCCTTCCATTATAGAAAGTGCTTTATTCGGAACTAAATTTGCAGAAGACTTCTTTTTAATCAATACAGGTGGTGACATTGCTTTTTTAAATGGCACGATTAAGCACATGATTGCTGAAAACTGGATTGACCAATCTTTTATAAATTCCTATACAATTGGATTTGATCAACTAAAGAATTATTTAGCAGAGCAATCTTGGTCAGATTTAGAAAAACTTTCTGGTGCTTCTCGTCAAGATATGTACAACTTTGCTAAAATGGTAGGAAAAGCAAATAAAGCTGTATTTGTCTGGAGTATGGGAATTACTCAACATGAATGTGGCGAAGATAATGTGCGCAGTATTATTAACTTAGCTCTCACCAAGGGTTTTGTCGGTAGGGAAGGTTGTGGTTTAATGCCAATTCGCGGACATTCGGGAGTCCAAGGTGGCGCGGAAATGGGATGTTATGCGACGGTTTTTCCTGGGGGAAAGCCAATTACTCCCGAAAATGCGGCTCAGTTAAGTCAAGCTTGGGGTTTTCCGGTATCAGCAAATCGAGGTGCGATCGCTCCAGAAATGATCGATGCTGCGTATCAAGGAAATTTAGATATGCTATTTTCCATCGGTGGGAATTTTTTAGAAGTTCTCCCAGAACCAGATTATGTAGAAGGCGCATTAGCTAAAATCCCTTTACGGGTACATATGGATATTGTGCTTTCTAGCCAAATGCTAGTAGAACCACAAGATACTGTAGTCCTATTACCTGCGACAACTCGCTACGAAATACCAGGAGGAGTAACGGAAACTAGTACAGAAAGACGAGTTATCTTTAGTCCAGAAATTCCTGGACCCCGAATTGGTGAAGCTCGTCCAGAATGGGAGGTGTTTGTGGAATTAGCCAAGTTAGTCAAACCGGACTTAGCTGATAAGTTGAGTTTTGCTGATACAGCAGCAATCCGTCAAGAAATTGCGCAAGTTATTCCCCTTTATGCCGGGATTCAACATTTACAAGCGCCTGGTGATCAATTTCAATATGGAGGTTCCCATCTGTGTTTTGGTTGGAATTTTCCTACACCAGATGGAAAAGCTCATTTTGGTGTTTTGTCTCCCAAGGTTAAGGAACTACCAGATGGTTATTTTTTTGTAGCAACGCGTCGGGGCAAACAGTTCAATAGTATGGTACAAGCTCGTCGAGATGCAATTACTGGTGCTCGGCGTGAAGCTATCTTCATGAATGAGTCCGATGCGAAAAAATTGGGTTTGGAAAATGGCGACTCGGTTCTTTTAAAGAATGATTTAGGAGAGTTAGCAGGACGAGTTTATTTGGCTCCGATTCAGCCAGGTAATTTACAAGTACATTGGCCTGAGGGAAATGTGCTATTAGCCACGGGTAAGCGATCTTTGGAAGGTGTACCAGATTATAATGCGATCGCCCGTTTGGAAAAAGCCCCGATACTAGCATAAATTTCCCTCCCACTCTCAACTGAATCATTCTCAAAAAATCGCTATAAATGTCTTTACTGACTTTAAGCCCAGATAGGTAAATACTTCAAGTGTTTGCGAGATCGTCCGCTTGGATCACTTTTTTTGATCAAGTCTTTTTTTACAGTTTGATTAATAATGCGGCTGATTTGATGAGAATAACTGTCATCAAGATTAAATCGTACTCGCAAACTTGCGTTAGTCATTTGCTCATTGGAAAGATATTTCAAGCAAGCGTGCTGATAGCAAGCTCTGATGTGATCGCTTGTAGTCATATTATTAAGTTCTTGACGAGAATATAACGTAACTACCATCGAATTTGTTTTTACAGTGAAGTTCGGAGCAGGAAGATGGTATTGCTCCACCTCAAATATAACTTTATCGATACCACTACCACGCTCCTCACAGATATTCATCCGGCGCATAAGTTTTGCTAGAGATTCGTTGCGAGATCTCGGTGGTTCATCCATCATTCTTAGGGTATCCACTAGTGGAATTCCAGGATTAGTGATTTCAACACGATCATCAAAAATTTCTGCAGTTGGGCCGGTACCAGCAATAGTAAAATCTTGATGGATTAACGCATTGGCGACAAGTTCTCGAATTGCTATCTTTGGATACATTTGTATTTCTCTTCTCAAGGCTTGTCCAATTTCTTCAGTTTCAGGGAGTATATTGTTTATATACTCAACTGCTGTTTCAAATCCGACTGCATACCCCTTTGAAGCAGAAATTTCCCGTCTAGTTTTAATCCGATTTTTACCAAAATACTGAATCACCCGCAAACCCTTACGAGATAAACGATCAAAATCATTCAAGTTCTTGGCAAATAGGATTGCACCTAGATTTGTAATTGACCAGTCTTTAAGTGATTCAACGATCAAAGAATCTGTTTTTAGTTTTGCAATAATACCATCTTTATTATCTGGGAAAGGCTGTTTTGTTAAATCAAAATATTTTGGATAATCCAGCAGTTGTAAAATTCCGTCACTATCCAAACCAGATTTGGCAATTCCCTCCTCAAAACGGGTAGTATTGAAAATCCGCCAAAGTTCTCGTTCTTTTTCTGGGTAATCCTGTCGTGCTGAATTAGACAGTGCGGAGACATACTCACCTATATCATCAGGTTCTGCGCGGTTTTCTTTGAACTCTAGCCACTCAGTTTCTGCGGGTAAGTTCTGTAAACTAGTAAGTAATTGCTTTAGCTGAATAGAACTCATTAAACTATATTTATAAAATATATAATTACAGTATACTTCAATAATCTGAATCTAATGAGATCCCCTGCTGGGAAAAACTCCTAACATTAGTTAGATAACATCCACAAAAAAATTCCCAAGATAAAATCGACAGGAGGGAGAGGATATTCTGTTAAATCGATATTGACAGTTTGCTCAGTGAGTTGGAGAAATCTCCAAGTAGTACCGCTAGTTACACTTCCATAAATGGTGTTAATAGGTTGGTGATTAATTTCATTGAATTTATGCGCAGCTACCATTTCCGCAACACATTGTCCAATACCCGCATTCAAATCAGCTTTTTTGGCTTCAATAATCACAACTGCTGGTGCTTCAATTTCTAATTGTTCGGGAGAGCGACTAATCAAAAAATCGCAGATTCCGCTTAATCCCACTTCAGGATCTACAGTAAAATCCATTCCTGAAAACAAGCTAATTTGTCTATTTAAGATTTTGCGGACTTCTAGTAAAACAGGACTAATGATCAATTCGGAACGGGCTTTTTCACTTCCAGTGGCGATCGCCAGAGGTAAACCTTCTTCCAAATAAGCAGTTAGCACAGTACTAGGGGTAAAAGGTTGAATTTTGGGTAGAAACGTTTCTCCCTCAATAGTAGTCAAGCCAAAAGCTTGTTTAGCTTTTCTCAGGGTAAATTCGCTATAAGACATATATACTTAATTTTGAGCGCGACAACTAACGCGCCCATTGTTGCAAAACATAACTGTAAAAAGCTGCTTTATCCACTTGATCCATTACATAAACCTGACGACCATGAGTGACTACTTTTGTCCTTCCCTGACTCATTCCAGAAGTAACGATCTCCGTTTCCCATGTTCGTAACCCATAAATTTCTGGACATCCAAGATAAGCCGTAGCTAGTACATCCCAGAAATAATGATCTTGAGGAACAACCATAGCATAACATTGACCAGCAAAATCCGAAATAGGATAATGACGTTGTTTGACTAATTTTTTATAGAAATCTAAATCTAGAGGAACAGTATTAGTCAAATCCAAAGGACACATAATTATTTCTATCTGCTTTTCCCAAACTTCATTTGCGGAAACAGCATCCCAATAAACATTCCATTCAGCAGAACCATCCTGTTCAGGTTCAATACTTTTGTCAATATTTCCTCCAACATTCAGCGCACCTCCCATCCAGACAATCTTGGCAATTTTTGGGGTAATTTCTGGAGCTATGTTCAAAGCTGTTGCTACCGTAGTCAAAGGACCAGTTACCATCAGAGTGACTGGTTCAGGAGATTCTCGCAACACTCTGACCATAAAATCTTGTCCGGTTTCTGTAACTAGGCGTGTATTAATTATTTCGTTTTGGTTGATAATAGGTAAGTGGTCAATGATCAAGGAATCTCGACGATACAGGTATGGGAAAGGATTAATCCCTCGGACTGTACTTTGAGCAACTGGAATATGTGAATATCCCATTAAATCAATGATTTTTTGCGTAGCGCTAACTGCTGGCTGGATATAGCAATCTGCTGGGGTAACAACCACACCCAGAAGTTCGATATGCTCCATTGTCAAGAGTAATGTAGTAGCTAGATAATCATCTACCCCACCATCATGATCCATTAATACAAGTTGTTTTTTCATAATTAATTTAGGAAGTGTTTTATGGATGAATTTATGGAAGCAGCAATTCAAGAAGCCGAACAGGGTAGACAAGAAGGGGGAATACCCATTGGTTCTGTCTTGATTAAGGATAATACAGTTATAGGTAGAGGACACAACAAGCGCGTACAAGATGGCGATCCTGTCACTCATGCGGAAATCGACTGTCTGCGTAATGCTGGAAGAGTTGGTAATTATCGAGGTACAGTATTATACTCCACATTAATGCCATGTTATTTATGTGCTGGTGCGGTAGTACAATTCGGGATTAAAAAAGTTATAGCAGGAGAATCAAGAACTTTTCCTGGAGCAAAAGAATTCATGGTCGCTCATGGAGTAGAGGTAATTGATTTAGATTTAGACCAATGTACTCAGATGATGAATAAATTTATTGAAACTAATCCTGAATTATGGAATGAAGATATTGGTAAATAGCCAAATTCTCTCCCGCCTAAGCCGCACGGCCTAAACGGGAGAGAGTATACACCAGCCTATTATTCTCTCCTTGACTAATCAAGTTAAGAGAATATATTGCTGACATTTCCCTTAATCATAATTGGGTTTTTGACCATTTCCCTCTATCTCCAGATAGAGATTGCCTAAACAAATTATGCGAACATTTACATTGCTAATATTCTCGACAAAAACGCCCATTTGTCAGATACTTCCTCAATAACTTTACTTGTCGGGTCGCCCGCACCATGTCCCGCCTTAGTCTCAGTTCTAATTAATATAGGTGTATCGCCTACATGAGCAGCTTGTAATGCAGCAGCGAATTTAAAACTATGAGCTGGAACCACACGATCATCATGATCCGCAGTAGTAATTAAAGTAGCTGGGTAAACTGTACCTGGTTTAATATTATGCAGTGGAGAATAAGCATACAATATGGGAAAGTCTGCTGGATTTTCTGCACAACCATATTCAGAAACCCAAGCCCAGCCAATAGTAAATTTGTGAAAGCGTAACATGTCCATCACACCAAATGCTGGTAGAGCTACACCAAACAAATCAGGACGCTGTGTCATACAAGCTCCCACCAATAATCCACCATTACTACCACCGCCAATAGCTAGTTTCTTAGGTTTTGTATAGTTATGAGTAATTAACCATTCAGCCGCAGCAATAAAGTCATTAAAAACATTTTGCTTTTTTTCCTTTATTCCCGCTTGATGCCATTCTTCTCCGTATTCACCACCACCACGAATATTTGGCATAGCGTAAATTCCACCCATTTCCATCCACACCAAAATGCTGATGGAAAAACTGGGTGTTAAGGAAATATTAAAACCACCATAGGAATAAAGATATGTAGGGTTGTTACCATCTAATTTAATTCCTTTCTTATAAGTGATAAACATTGGTATTTGCGTACCATCTTGACTTTGGTAGAAAATTTGCTGAGTTTCGTAATCATCAGGATTAAAATCTACTTTGGGTTGACGGAAAATTTCACTTTTCCCCGTCACCATGTCGTAACGATAAATACTTCCTGGAATGGTAAAGCTGGTAAAACTATAGAAAGTTTCTCTGTCATAGCGTCTACCTAAAAAACCTCCCGCTGAACCAATTCCAGCTAATTCTACCTCACGGATAAAGTTACCTTTGAGGTCAAAAATTTTGATTTGGCTATGAGCATCTTGTAGGTAATCAGCGACAAACTGATTATTTAAGATAACTACACTTTCTAATGTTTCTACTGCTTGGGGAATAATTTCTCGCCAATGTTCTATTGCGGGATTTTCTGTATCAATAGCAATAACTCTACCTCTCGGCGCATTTAGATCTGTCAGCAAATAGAATATACTCCCATCATTCTCAATAAAGCTATAACTTGCTTCAAATCGATTAATCAGTTCGATAATTTCTGCATTTGGCTTAATTAAGTCTTTGTAAAAAAACAAGTTCCTGGGGTCTGTTCCTAGCCAAACGGAGATAATCAGATATCTGCCATCTTCTGTAACTCCACCGCTAAAACCCCATTCTTTTTGATCTGGGCGCTGGTAGATCAATACATCTTCTACTTGTGCTGTACCAATCTTATGGTAGTAAAGCTTTTGATAATAGTTGACATCTTCTAGTTTGGTTTTTTCATTGGGTTGATCGTAGCGACTATAGAAAAAGCCTTGATTGTCTAATGTCCAAGATGCACTAGAGAATTTAATCCAGTATAAATTGTCTACTAAATCTTTACCTGTTTCTACATCCCTCACTTTCCAATTTTGCCAATCAGAGCCGGATGTGGATAAACCGTAAGCTAACAAATTTCCGTCTTTACTCAAGGAAAAGCCGGAAATAGCTATTGTTCCATCCTGTGAAAGTTCGTTGGGGTCAAGTAAAACTCTCGATTCGTCAGCTAAATTAGGTAGGGTGTAAAGTACGCTCTGATTTTGTAACCCGTCGTTTTTGAAATAAAAGTAGCGATCGCCCTCCCGAAAAGGAATCCCATATTTTTCATAGTTCCATAGTTGAGTAAGACGCTGGGCGATCTTTTCCCTAGCCGGAATTTTCCCTAAGTAAGCAAATGTTAATTGATTTTGCGCTTCCACCCAAAGCCTGGTTGCTTCTGCATTAGTATCCTCCAACCCTCGGTAAGGGTCTGCAACTAAAATACCGTGATAATTATCAATATGACTACTTTCACTGATTTGGGGATAGACTAAGGGTGTCGCGGAATTGGGCATAGGGAAAACATGTTCGCTGCTTTTGTTTATTCTCTCCATCTTTTGATCTTTTTTACTATCACTTGTAAACAGGATCTACAAGAATTTCTGCACATCTTCCGTAACGCGCAGTTAATTGCGACTCCGGATTGAGTTGATTCCGCAACCAAGCCCACATCTGATCTCCAGCAGAAAAGTGCCACCATTCTTTGGGATGGCGTTCAAATCCTGCTTTTACCATGACATCCCTGAGTAGTTGGCGGTTGCTATGATAGTACTGTCCATCTGGTTCATGGGCTTGGGCGTAGTAATCGGGAAGCGATCGCCCAGACATTTCATCAATAGGTGAACCCATATCCACAACTTGTCCCGTCTCATCTACGAAAGTGATATCTAGTGCAGCACCGGTACTGTGGGGAGGAGGAGTTTTCAGATCCAAACTAGGGATAGCCCAAATTTCATAAACTTCTTGCCATAAATCTTGGCGCTGCTGTGCTGAAATATCTGTTTCTACTAATCCACGTTGCTGCAAAGCTTGTTGAAAAGTATAATCCACCATAAACTGTTGTACTGCAACAGGACGATAAGCATCAAAAATCTGGATCTGCCAATCAGGACGCAATACTTGTAAGTAAGATTGCGCTTGTACCAGACACTCAATTAAGCTTTGGCGCAAGTAATAAGGCGAATAGCTTCCATAGGTCGCGCCTAATTTTTCATATGGATGGGGAGATTCTACAGCAAATAGCTCCAAGGGAATTCTGGCTAAAGGTTCCCCACATTCAATAATGGGGATGGAGTGGTAAGGTTTTGGCTTCATGGAGAATATATGAGCAGGAGATAATTAATTAACTTTTGTTTGTGGGGTGAGAATCTTCTTTGACTTGTGGAACTGGGTCGTAACCCCCAGGATGCAAGGGATGACAGCGCAAAATCCGCCAAATTGCCATCCAACTTCCACGCCATACACCAAAGCGTTCAATGGCTTGGATAGCATATGCAGAACAAGTTGGTTGAAACCGACAAGTGGGCAGAAATAAGGGTGATATGAATAGACGATAGCCTTTAATTGACCAAATCAAAAGTCTTTTCATTATATTTGATTATACTGGGCTGAAATACCATAAATTAAATAAAGTAGTTACATCAAGCTCTTTTGTGTTATTACTCAGTATGTTGTCCGCTTTAGAACCAATTTTTCCCTTATGGCTACAAATTGCGATTGCCTCACTTTGGGTAGGCTTGGTGATGATTACAGCTTGGGGAGTTAGCCATTTTACAGATAGTCAACCAGAGATTATCCGCAAAATCGTTCATATTGGTACAGGTAATGTGATTTTACTAGCTTGGTGGTTAAACATTCCAGCTTTTGTGGGCATTACAGCTGCCATTTTAGCCAGCATCATCACTCTATTATCCTATATATTTCCCCTGCTTCCAGGGATTAACAGTGTTGGTCGCCGGAGTTTAGGCACATTCTTTTATGCTATGAGCATTGGCATTTTAGTTGCTTGGTTTTGGAACTTACAGCAACCCCAATACGCAGCTTTAGGCATTCTAATTATGGAGTGGGGAGATGGACTAGCAGCTTTAATCGGTCAGCGTTTTGGTAAACACAAATATATGGTTTTAGGTAGCCAAAAAAGCTGGGAGGGCTCTTTAACAATGACTCTAGTGAGTTATATTGTTTCCAGCTTAGTTTTACTAGAAGTCGCCGGAAACATTTGGCAGGTTTGGATTATATCCTTAATAGTAGCATTAATATCTACTGCTTTGGAAACTATTTCCTTTTTAGGTATTGATAACTTAACAGTCCCTTTAGGTAGCGCTGCTTTGTCCTATATATTAATTGGGCTACTAGTAGCCAATTAATCCTAACTATAACTAGATAAATCAATAAATCATCAATAAATCATCAATAAATTTTTATCAGATAGATTATTGGATTAATACTTTCTACTCTGCATGTGAGTTTTATATCTGCTTTGAGAAGTAAATCTAAAAGTTGCATTTCTACCCTTAGGTTTATGAAATCTTGACAAACAATGTTTATAGTTGAGTTACTTAGGTGGTGATTCACCTAATTTCGTAAGTGAGGCCAATAATCATGTCAAATCAAATTACAGCATGTGACTTGCTGATGATTCTTTCCGATGAGAACCAGGAACTACTAACTGGCGGTTCCGATTTTGAGCTAAGTGGTAGTAATTTTGCCAACAGATTAGCAAGCTTACACGGGACAACCGCTTCTGGTCCTTCAGGAAGTGTAGGCAGTTCTAGTGCGCTCAAGAATGCAACCGCGACTGCATCTCAAGATTTCTTAGGTTTAGGTGCTCCTTTACCTCCATCCGTTGGGGCTTTAGGTTCAGCGCGAATTCCGAGAGATTCTTTGGGATATGGCGGACCTGGAATTGGACTTGGTGGACCCATACAGGGAATTGGTGGAGGAGGAGGAATCCTCTAAGACACTATTAGCGCAGCTCACATTACTGGAGTAGCAAAGCAATCCCGGCATATAGGGAAATGGATAAGCACTACTCGGGGGTGCTTATTCAACCCCGCAAGGGGGTCATAGAATAAATTCTAATGCGCTCAGGGACTTCCAAGGCGCGAATACTTTGGTAAGTGAGGCAAATCATCATGTCAGATGGAATAATTGACTCCTCAATGTTGCTCAATTTATCCAATGATCAACAAGAAGTACTTGTTGGTGGTTCTGATTTCGAGTTGAGTGGTAGTAATTTTGCTCATAGATTGGCAGCTTTAAGAGGTATAACTGCTTCTGGTCCAACAGGTAGTTATGCTAGTTCAGCAGCAGCCAAAAAAGCTACTGCAACTGCAGCACAAGATTTCCTAGGTTTGGCAGGAGCCATTCCCACAAGCGTCGGATCGCTAGGTCCTGCTGTTCCCCTCGGTTAAACTTCCTAAATCTAGTCAGAGAGAGCCAGCTACTTTGGCTCCCAAGAAGCAGGGGAGCTCCCCTGCTTCTTCCTCCCCCTGCTCTTATCTGCTGGAAGGACTGATTTCTGCAATTTCCCTAAGTGAGGTTAATGGTTTATGTCCCATCCAATCATCACGGTTGAGTTGTTGATTGAGCTATCTGATAACCAACAAGAATTTCTTGTTGGGGGTGCAGATTTCGAGCTGAATAATAGTAATTTTGGTCAAAATGTCGTAAATAAACAGTCTTTAACTAGTTCGGGAGCTAGAGGCAATATTTCCACTACTAGTGTTCTGGATAATTTAGTCAATGGTGCTGCAGAATCTTATATAGGTCTAGGTAGCCTGATTCCTGCCGGGATCACCAATCTGTCAGCCCCTATACTTGAGAGTAGTCCGGTTAATTCTTTTAGGGGAACAATAGCACCGGGTGCAGGTACAATTAATACCTTCATCACCCAAGCTCCCATCGCAAATGCTCTAACTTAGGAATGAGCAGCAAGTTCGCTATTCCTAATATTACCATCATGTCATATCTAATTATTACATCTGAGTTGTTGGGGGAATTAACTGATGAGCAAAAAGAGTGTATATCGGGTGGTACTGATTTTAAACTAGGGAACACCAATTTCGCTGAGAGAGATAGTGGTGTATTAGAATCAAATGCCTCCAATCCTATGAGTAACAGTAATTTCTCCTTTAAGTTGAATAGAGTTATCTATACTGCGGGTCAAGAGTTACTAGGATTGGGTGGAAAAATTCCGCACAATATTACAACTTTGCCTCCCCCACCCATCTTTTAACAACTTGTTCTGCCATTTCCGCCATTGGCATACTCCATTACCAAAAGAAGGGGGAATAGAGGAAATTCTAATGACTCGCCCAATGTAAGTGAGGACTTTGAGGAGTTTGAGCGATTTCCCCTATGGATTATCTCTCTCTTTGTCTTTAGATAGAGATAAGAGATCAGCCTCGATTGAAACTAGTAGTTGCTGTTCTCAATCCCCAATCTAGATTATAGCGGAATTTCCCATACACTAGGTGCTGTGCTGTGAATTTCTTACGCCCTGAGGAAAATCTGTTGCAAAATCGGTTGATTGAACCGATACCGGAGCAGCTACATGTAGTTGAAATCAACGAATTCCTGCCCCAAATTAATCAATGGGTTAATATTTGTGGGGTAACTTTGCTCATTATCTTTGGGGTGGGAATGGGTTTAACTACCGTTCTCCATTACAAAGTTACAGTTAAAGCCCCCGCTAGCATTAGACCTGTAGGGGAATTGCGCGTAGTTCAGTCTGCGATGACGGGAATTGTCCAAAGGATTTTAGTCAAGGATGATCAAATGGTCTCCCAAGGAGATGCGATCGTCTACATTGATAATTCCCACTTACAAACACAAAAAAACCAACTACAAAATAGTCTCCAGCAAAGTAAATTACAATTAGTGCAAATTGATGCACAATTGCATGAAATCAATACCCAGATCTTATCCCAAACAGATTTAAATTACCGTACAGTTGTCGCCGCACAAGCAGAACTCAAGGCAAATCAGCGCAATTATAGCGATCAAAAAATGAAAGCGGATGCGGAAATGAACGCAGCCGAGAGTAGTTTTTGGTTAGCGAAAGTGCAGATAGAGCGTTTGCGTCGGGAAAAGGTATTAGCCACAAACTTACAAGAAGCTGAGTCAGCCTTAAATTTAGCCAAATTACAAAGAGATAGGTTGCGTATAGGCTTCTTAACTGGAGCCATTTCTCGCAATATGTATGAGGAAAAAGAGCAAGAAGTCATGTCGGCGATCGCTAAATTTGAGCAGGCAAAATTTGACGGAAAAAATCTCTTAGATGAAAAACAACAAGCTCTAGAACTAGCACAAGCCAATCTGCAGAAAACGAGAACAGAGATTAATCCCAGTGATGCATCTGTAACTGTAGCCTATGAACATATTAAGCAAGAGTATGCCAAAGGAAAAGGTAATTTAGCCGCTTTAAATAAAGAACGCCAGACTTTGCTCCAACAACGGCTAGAAACCGAAAAACAAATGGTACGCACACGTCAAGAATTGAATCAAATAGAAACAGATTTACATAGAAGTATTATTCGAGCACCTATTACTGGAACAATATTACAGCTAGGACTGCGTAATCCTGGACAAGTAGTGCAATCGAGTGAAGCTATTGCCCAAATTGCTCCCCAGAATGCGGATCTACTGATTAAAGCCTATGTACCTGCTAAAGATATTAATAAAGTCAGAGCAGGAGAAAAAGTGCAAATACGAATTTCTGCTTGTCCATATCCTGAATATGGAACTCTCAAAGGAGATGTGCAAATAGTATCACCAGATGCTTTACCTATGAATAAAAAAGAATCTACAATGTCCGCTTATGAAGTACAAATTAAACCCAAGACACTATTTGTAGGTAGAGGCGATCATAAATGTTATTTACAATCTGGCATGGAAGGTCAAGCTGACATTATTTCCCAGGAAGAAACATTGCTGGAATTCATTTTGAGAAAAGCCAGATTAATGTCCGATATTTAATGGCTTTTCGCCATGAATTCTGCCCGTTTTTATCCACAATCATCATAATCATCATGTTTAATTTATCCTCCTCCCTGAAAAGCTATCAATGTGTCTTACAATCTAGCGAAGAAGACTGTGGAGCCGCTTGCTTAGTTTCCATTTGTAAGCATTACAAACGATTTTTAAGCATAAATAAAAGTAGAGAAGCTGTAGGTACTGGACAATTAGGTACAACTTTACTAGGTTTAAAGCGTGGGTCTGAGAATTTAGGTTTTAATGCTAGAGCAGTGAAAGCTTCACCGGAGATTATCGATAGACTCAAAGAAATACGTTTACCAGCAATTATTCACTGGCGAGGTTACCACTGGGTTATTTTATATGACAAAAGAGGTAAAAAATATGTAATTGCCGATCCATCCGTTGGTATTCGCTATATTAGTCGTGAAGAATTAATATCAGCTTGGAATGGAGTAATGCTTTTATTGGAGCCCGACCCAGAACGCTTTTTCCAACAACCACAGGAAAAATCTCCAAACGGGTTAGGCCGTTTTTTGCAGCGCATTTTACCTTATAAAGATTTGTTAGTTAGAGTATTGTTAATCAATATTGTTTTAGGTATTCTCGCACTTGGTAGTCCTGTACTAATTCAAATATTAACAGATGATGTCTTAGTTCGAGGAGACATGCAGTTACTGACTGTTGTAGAGTTATCTGTGATTGTGATGACTTTATTTAGTAGTAGCCTACAAGTGATTCAAGCAATCACGATTGCCCACTTTGGTCAAAGACTGCAATTAGGGCTAGTACTAGATTTTGGGCGCAGGATTCTGCAATTACCTTTAAGTTATTACGAATCTCGTCGCAGTGGTGAAATCACTAGCCGATTAGGCGATATTAATGAAATTAATCAATTGGTTTCACAGGTAGTGGTGCTACTACCCAGCCAATTTTTCATCGCGATAATTTCCTTTTGTTTAATGCTATTTTATAGCTGGCAATTGACAATAGCAGTAATTTCTATTGCTGGATTTATGGCTTTAGCCACCCTACCATTTTTACCGATTCTCCAACAAAAAACTCGTAGTCTCTTGGTTTTAGGAGCAGAAAATCAAGGTGTTTTGGTAGAAACCTTTAAAGGTGCTCAGGTGATCAAAACTACCAATGCTGCTCCACAATTTTGGGACGAATTCCAAAGTCGTTTTGGTCGTCTAGCTCATTTAACCTTCACTACTATTCAAGTGGGGATTGTTAACGGGACGATTTCTAAATTTCTCTCCACTATTGGCGGTGTAATTTTGTTGGGTATAGGTAGCATTTTAGTCATTCAGGGAAATTTGTCTATTGGTCAAATGTTGGCTTTTAACGCCTTACAGATAAATGTCCTCAGTTTAATTAGTACAGTAGTTAGTTTAATAGATGAATATTTTCGTTCTCAAACAGCTATATCCCGTCTTTTGGAGGTGATTGATGCTACGCCAGAAGTGGTTGGAGGTAGTAACAAACCTGTAGCAATTATTGATTGTGATGCTGATATTCGCTTTTCTCATGTGAATTTTCACCATCCTGGAAGAGTTGATTTATTAGCAGACTTTTCCCTCAAGCTTCCTGGAGGAAAGACGATCGCTTTGATTGGTGAATCAGGCTGTGGTAAAAGTACTTTGGCGAAGTTATTAGCAGGTTTATATCAACTAAGCTCTGGTAATATTCGCATCGGATTTTTCAACATTCATGACTTGGCGCTTGATTGTTTACGACAACAGGTAGTTTATGTCCCGCAAGAACCACATTTTTGGAGTAGGTCTATCTTGGAAAATTTCCGTTTAGGTACGCCGTTTATTCCTTTTGATGAAATTGTTCATGCTTGTGAAATTGCTGATGCTGATAATTTCATTAGTCAGCTTCCTAATAAATATCAAACTGTTCTGGGGGAATTTGGTGCTAATCTCTCAGGTGGACAACGACAAAGATTAGCGATCGCCAGGAGTTTATTAACCAATCCACCCATATTGATTTTAGACGAAGCGACCGCTGGGCTAGATCCAGTAAGTGAAGCTCATGTATTGGATCGACTTTTAGCATCGCGTCAAGGAAAAACTACTATATTGATTACCCATCGTCCTAGTGTAATTAACCGGGCGGATTGGATTGTTTTAATTGAGAAAGGTCAAGTAAAATTACAAGGTGATTTAGAAAGTTTTCTAGCACAACCAGGAGAGCATATAAAATTCCTCACCATATAACCAACCATATAAAATATAAACTTATTATCTAGTTTGTGGAGAAAATATCATGTTTGATCATAGTAATTTAGATCGCCCCAAATTACTCAGGGATTTAAGTCTTGCAGAACAAGAAAACATAACAGCCGGACAAAATAACTCGATAGAAAATATTAGTTTAGGAGATGATAATCTTAGCCTAAAATTAACTAATATTTCCAATGAAGCTAATAATTATACAAGCTTACCAGATGGTACATATAGTATACAAAATACTAAATATAACCTTTCACAGATAAGCTTTAGGTTCTCTATGAATTTTAACTTACTAGATTTTATTTTTGGGAGGAAAAGTAAGGAACGAAAACAATTTTAGTTTAATTTAATTTAATTGATCAAATATTTCATTTTTCTAAATCCTGATAATTTAGCCAACTAAGTCAATTCAGATTATATAGATATAAGCAAGTATTGGCTAATCATTATACTTGCCTATATCTTTTTTGGATAGATAAAACTAGGAAAGTTCTAATTAATTATCATCCAAAAGATAGAAATATATTTGATTAATTTCTTACCTAAGAACAATTTAAATTTTTCAAAACTGTTTAATAATAAATGATTACATAGGTTGTATCTTGCCTATGTTTAGTAAGTCAGAAACCCCACGCCTAAAGGCGGGGCTTAAAAAAGCCATAGTCTGACCAGATTAAATGTTGACTGACCACGTTTAAAGCAAACGTTTAAAATTCTACCAAGGAATGCACAAGCTAGTTCTTTGCTCTAGAATTAAACGATTAAACTGGGCTAAAGGGTTAATGAGCGTGTCCTTTGGAAGTACGGACCTTAAACATTAGCGCAGCTAACATTACTGGAGTAGCAAGGCAATCCCGGCATATAGGGAAATAGATAAATACTACTCCTCTACTTATCTAACCCGGGCCTTCATGTGAGATAGCCAGGGGCTTCCACGGTGCGAATACTTTGGTGAGGTAAATAATCTATGTCAGATCAAATCATCAACTCCGATTTATTAGTTGAAATAACCACAGAAGAACAACAAGTGCTATCTGGGGGACAAGCATATCCTGGCGGCTATCCTGGTGGCTATCCCGGTGGCTATCCTGGCGGTGGTGGCTATCCTGGCGGTGGCGGTTATCCCGGTGGTGGCTATCCTGGTGGTGGCGGTTATCCCGGCGGTGGCGGTTATCCCGGCGGTGGCGGTTATCCCGGTGGTGGCTATCCTGGTGGTGGCGGTTATGGCGGCGGTGGCGGCAACTATCTCAATTACGGCTTGTGCTAATCCTGACTTCCTTAATCTTGTCAAAATTGGTAGATAGTTAAACAGAATAAATTCAATAGAATTTATTTTTCCCACAACGTATAAGTTATACGTTGTGGATTTTTTACTGTTTAAAAGCCTAAATTTTTGTCAAATGTTGGCTTTTAAAGTCTTACAGGTAAATGTCCTCAGTCTTATATCTTTTTTGGATAGATAAAACTAGGAAAATTCTAGTTAATTATCATCCAAAAGATAGAAATATATTTGATTGATTTCTTACCTAAGAACAATTTAAATTTTTCAAAATTGCTGAATAATAAATAAGTACATAGGTTGTGTCTTTCCTATGTTTAGTAAGTCAGAAACCCCACGCCTAAAGGCGGGGCTTAAAAAAGCCATAATCTGCCCGATGCAGTAGCTAACATTACTGGAGTAGCAAAGCAATCCGGCATATACGGAAATGGATAAGGCGCAAGGCCTTGCGCCCCTACTACTCCTCTACTTATCTAACCCCGGAAGTGGTGGTCGGCAAATTTATTTGCCTGCACCTTACCCTTCATACAAGACAACCAGGGGCTTCCACAACGCGAATATTTTGATGAGGTAAAACCTATGTCAGATCAAATGATCAACTCCGATTTATTGGTTGAAGTAACCACAGAAGAACAACAAGTTCTATCTGGGGGACAATACTACGGCGGTTATGGCGGTTATGGTGGCGGCGGCTATCCCGGCTACGGTGGTTATGGTGGTGGCGGCGGCTATCCCGGTTACGGCGGTTATGGTGGTTATGGTGGTTATGGTAGTTATGGTGGTTATCCCGGCTACGGTGGTTATGGTGGTTATCCCGGCTACGGTGGTTACGGCGGTTATGGTGGTTATGGTGGCGGCTATCCTGGTTACGGCGGTTATGGTGGCGGCGGTTACGGCTTGTTCTAATCCTGATTTCCTTAATCTTGTCAAAATTAGTAGATAGTCAAACAAAATAAATTCAATATAATTTGTTTTCCCCACAACGTATAAGTTATACGTTGTGGATTTCTTCTTGTACAAAAGCCTAAATTTTTGTAACGAATTAAGATTTAGTAGTGTATGTTACTGTTTTTTTGTTATCTTTATACAAGACGAGCAGAAAAAATCACTAATTTACTCAAAAATATAAAAGGAGCATAGATTATGAACGTTCAAAAAACAGCCCGTGAATTAATGGTGCGTCAGTATCAACAAGTCAAAAATCGTCAGCAATCCATGCTAATGCGTGCTGCACAACAATTCGGACTTTCGGAGGAATTGTCTCACTACTGGAACCCCACACAAGGAGGAATTGATTACACGATGCGCACAATTTATCAACCTAGCACAGCATCAATGAGCTAAAAAAGCATGTGACTAACTCCATTAAAAAACCACCCTTTGAGGGTGGCTGAATATTTATTAGTCTTGCGGAGTAAGTCCTGCTACACTGACTTTTGTATTAGCAATCGTAATACAAGAAAAATTCGTAGGGATGAGGGCGCAACTGTAATTGTTGAACTTCATTAGCTTGTTTGTAAGCAATCCAGTTGAAAATAAAGTCCTCTGTAAATACACCTGTGGAAGTCAAAAAGGTGTGGTCATTTTCCAGAGCTTTTAAAGCTAGCTCTAGAGAACCTGGAGTTGAAGGAACTTTCGCCAGTTCTTCTGGAGTTAGTTCATAGATATTCTTATCCAAGGGTTCGCCGGGATGGATTTTGTTCTTAATACCATCAATACCAGCAGAAAGCATAGCAGCAAAGGCTAGGTAAGGATTAGAGCTAGCATCTGGACAACGGAATTCCAAGCGTTTAGCTTTGGGATTCTTCCCAGAAAGCGGAATGCGTACAGAAGCAGAACGATTACCTTGGGAATAAGCCAAGTTTACAGGTGCTTCATAACCTGGAACTAGCCGCTTGTATGAGTTTGTAGTTGGATTAGTGATTGCCAACAATGCTGGTGCGTGTTTGAGGATACCACCGATGTAATAAAGTGCTAATTCACTCAGATCAGCATATTTGTCACCAGCAAACAGAGGTTGACCATCTTGCCAAATAGATTGATGAGTGTGCATTCCAGAGCCATTGTCACCAAACAAAGGCTTTGGCATGAAGGTAACAGTTTTACCGTATTTTTTAGCAACGTTCTTGATCACATACTTGTAAGTCATCAACCAATCGGCTGCTTGGATCAACTTACCAAAGCGGAAACCTAGTTCACTTTGTCCACCAGTAGCCACTTCATGGTGTTGTTTCTCAATCGGAACACCACATTGTGCCATGGTCAACAGCATTTCTGTCCGAATATCTTGAAAAGAATCTGTTGGGGGAACTGGGAAGTAACCTTCTTTGTGGCGAGGTTTATAGCCTAGGTTAGGCCCTTCTGCTTTACCAGAATTCCAGCGACCCTCTACAGAATCTACATAGTAGTATCCAGAATTAGAATTTTGGTCAAAACGCACATCATCAAAGATGAAAAATTCTGCTTCTGGACCAAAAAAAGCTGTGTCGCCAATTCCTGTAGCTTTCAAATAATCTACTGCTTTTTGAGCAATTACTCGTGGACAACGGCTATACCATTCCCCTGTACGAGGCTCTTTAATGCTACAAATGATACTTAGAGTTGGTTCTTTCATGAAAGGGTCGATCCAAGCAGTATCGGGATCTAAAACCATTGTCATGTCAGATTCTTCAATTCCCTTCCAACCCCGAATGCTCGAACCATCGAAAGGTACGCCATCAGAGAATGAACTTTCATCTATTTGATTATGATAAACCGTTAGATGCTGCCAAGTTCCTGGTATATCAATGAATTTCAGATCGATCATCTGAATATTTTGGTCCCGAATTGACTTCAAAACGTCTTGTGGGGTTGCCATTCTTACTCCTTAATGTAGCCATTTCATCACGCTGGGGCAAAACCTGCCAAAGCACTTTTGCCCTCTGTGATTTAAAACTCAGATTTTTACACATCAACCGGATTATTGTAAATACCTGACATTGGACAATTTTGTAGCTATTGTTACGTTTTTCTAACTATCTAGGTTATATTAACTTTTTGTTTCTGCAGCACATAAAACCAGAAAGTTCATCGTTTAGGGGGCAACTTTGGCTTAAAATCCTTTATTAGGGGATGGATAGTTTTTGTGTCCCATCTGTATTTTACATGAGTGGCGCAAAACTTTATTGGTGCATTAATGCAACCAAATTTATATCAAACCATAGATAGCAATGACTGGGAGAAAAAAGAATGCGTGACGCAGTTACAACTTTGATTAAGAATTATGACGTTACTGGGCAATATTTTGACCGGAATGCCATCGATAGTCTTAAATCTTACTTTGAAAGTGCTACAACAAGAGTGCAAATAGCAGGAGTAATTAACTCCAATGCAGCGGCGATCGTTAAGCAAGCTGGCTCTCAGTTATTTGTCGAACTACCAGAACTAATCCGTCCTAGTGGTAATGCTTATACAACTCGGCGTTACGCGGCTTGTTTCAGGGATTTGGATTACTACTTGCGTTATGCCACCTATGCTTTAATCGCTGGTAATACCAATGTATTAGACGAGCGTGTATTACAAGGATTACGGGAAACTTACAATTCCTTGGGTGTTCCTATTAGTCCTACTGTCCGAGGCGTACAAATTATCAAGGATATCGTCAGAGAGCAACTGGCGGCTGCGGGTATTGAGCCTCCTGCTTTTGTAGATGAGCCTTTTGACCACATTACTCGCGAGTTGAGTGAGCAAGATGTTTAGTTAAGTCAAAAGCCAAAAATAATCAATTTCAGAGTACTTAAGCTCGATTTCTGATTTCGCACTTTGACTTATTTAGACAAAGTGCGTTTCTTCTTAAAGTAGCATTTTTTTAGGAGATAGCATAAAAATTGGCTAAACAGAGATTAGACACTTTATTGGTTGAATTAGGATTGTGCTTATCTCGTCATCAAGCACAAAGGTTGATTCAAGCAGGAGAAGTGACTGTTAATCAGCAAGTGGTGGATAAGTCAGGAACTGAAGTGGATCTAGCAGCAGAAGTTCACGTCAAGGAGCGATCGCGCTTTGTTTCTCGTGGTGGTGAAAAGCTAGCTAAGGCTCTAGATGTATTTTCCATTCACACAGAGGGACGTATTTGTCTAGATGGAGGAATTTCTACGGGGGGATTTACCGATTGTTTATTGCAATCAGGTGTTAAACAAGTATACGGTATTGATGTTGGTTATGGACAAACTGATTGGAAATTAAGAAATGATCCACGGGTAATTTTACGCGAGCGGACTAACTTAAGAGAATTGCAGCCAGAAGATTTATACAGTCATGGAGCAATATTCCCCGATTTGGTAGTAGTTGATGTATCTTTTATTTCCTTAGCTAAGGTTTTACCTGCTATATGGAGATTGACTGAAGCGCCCAGAGAAGCTATATTACTAGTCAAACCGCAGTTTGAAGTGGGTAAATCACGAGTGGGGAGAAAAGGTGTGGTGCGCAATCCGTTAGACCATGCTGACGCAGTTTTTCAAGTATTACAAGCAGCGTTAGTATTAAACTGGCAATATCAGGGATTAACTTGGTCACCTATAACTGGACCAGCCGGAAATATTGAATATTTTTTGTGGTTAGGTATGGAGAATGGTATATCACATCCGGATTTAGAGAAAATTCAACAATTTACCAAATTAGCTGCTGCTAGTTTTTCAGTGACTAAAGCAAAATAGTTTATACATATGAGACTTCCTAAGAAATCAGAAATATTCCTGAGAGGATTGCCGATATATTATGACAACAAAAACATCACAAATTTTGGGTTATACTAATATTAGACAGTTGAGTGTTAATTCTAGCACATTAGTCTATCGAGCTATCCGAGAAAGTGATGCGCAAGCAGTAGTGATTAAAATCTTGCGAGAGGAATATCCGACTTTTGAAGAATTAGCCCGGTTTTGTAACCAATACACTATTACTCGCCACCTAGACATTGATGGTATCATTAAACCTTACCAGCTAGAACCATACAAGAATTGTTATGCTTTGGTCATGGAGGACTTTGACGGTCTGACCTTAGCTGAATTTATCCAGATAGAAACTTTGTCAATTCAGCAATTTCTGACTATTGCAGTTCAAATAGCTCAAACTTTACAGCAAATACATACAGCCAGAGTAATTCATAAAGATATTAAGCCAAGTAACATTCTCATCAACCCGCTTAATTTACAACTGAAGCTATTTGACTTTTCTATTGCCTCATTATTACCCAGAGAAACTCCAGAGATTCAAAATCCCAATATATTGGAAGGAACACTAGCATACATTTCCCCAGAGCAAACTGGACGAATGAACCGTGGGATTGACTTTCGCAGCGATTTTTATTCTCTAGGGGTGACGTTCTATGAATTGTTGACGGGACAGTTACCATTTCAGACCACAGATCCCATGGAGTTAGTTCATTGTCATATTGCTAAACAACCAATACCACCATCAGAGATCAATCCGCAAGTTCCCGCAGTCCTATCAGATATTGTGCTGAAGTTGATGGCAAAAAACGCAGAATACCGCTATC
>Ga0116229_10000089_pt1 | contig 82704 bp, 50 predicted proteins | sample S1TSphgellanicum_3_FD_87313 | JGI IMG/M metagenome (GOLD analysis project Ga0116229, IMG submission 87313) | Host-associated microbial communities from peat moss isolated from Minnesota, USA - S1T2_Fc - Sphagnum magellanicum MG | ecosystem: Host-associated > Plants > Peat moss > Unclassified...
ACGCGCCGTCATCTTCCTGTCCTTCCACTACCATGCATCCCATGCACTTCTGATTTCCCTTTCACTCTCCTCAAGAGAAAATCCGCCGCCACTAATCAAGATTCTCGGCCACATTATCCAGATTAGGATTTTCATGTTCACACCAACAGTACATGTATGAAGTCCTTGTCCGACGACATGTTGTTCGGTCACAATGCAATGTAGAATAACTACTGTGTTTCACAATTATCATCCTAGGTTCAATTTTCCCAAACATTGGTTTTAGATGCTATTAATGATGTAGGTACCAATAATTCATATAGTTTAAAAACAAGGTTTATAACTTACTTGCATCAAACGCATGGGACTGCTTCATGGTATAGGCTTATAGACTTATCATATTTGAATAAATTGTTGGTTGGTCCCTACTTTAAGATATTTTATTTTTATTTATGTTACATTTATGTTTATAAGCAAGAACATGTATTTGGAAACATCATGTCTATCAAAGTTAGGATGTTCTCCTCAAAGAATACATTTTCATAGAGTGCACCCCAAATGAATAGGTTACAATATGGTAGTACCATGGATTGACTTGTCCCTACAATGGATGATATTCATCAAACCCAAAATATATAATATTCATCAAATGTTTGACCATATGGATGTATTAAATATAAAAAGATGTGCATTTGGATTTATGACAAGTTGAAATCCATATTATCTATGAACAGAGATGTAATGAACAAATTAATTTAATCTATTGGTTCATAATGGATGAATGATTGCCTTTGTCCGTGGATATGATTAACTTGTATCCATCATGGATGAATGTCCATATGTTGGATGGATGCCAAACTTTCACTCAAAAAAAAGAATGTGGACATGCAAAGTTCATTTAGGATGCCATAGAAAATCTATGCATTATAGAAAATCAATGCACTACTATTTTCTTTCAATAACTTTGAATCACTAGATTATATTTTCAAGTTAAAGTGATTCACTTTTGACAATTTGGGAATCCTTCGTACTATTTTATTGTAGTGTATTAATGTAACTTGTTTGGATGCTTAAGCTGAGGGCCAAAAAATCGTATTTCTTTTTAAAAAATGAATTGCAACCTTTAATTAAATTCCATGATACAATTTTGTGACAAATTTTATAAGAATTTCACAAATATCATGTTGTAATTTATTTTTCAAATTTAGTGCTTTTATATAAGGTGTTTAAAAGAATTCAAATCATGTTGAAATGGTTTGGAAACCATTTTACTCAAATTTCCAACAACAAATTTGTCAAGTTTTGGGAAAAGATGTTATTAATATTTTATTATAAACTATTATGATGAATTAATCTACAAAGTTTTCTTAACATTGACATTTGAAAATTCATGAAAATTAAAAAGGTCCCGTATTTCATGTAAAACATTAGTTTTAAAATAATTTCATAATTGTACATAATTATATATTACATAATAATCATGTACATGAGTCTTTTTCATAAAATTCAAAAACCATTTGATTTAGGATACATACTAATCCACAAGGGTGCAAAAAAATTACATATTGGTAACATCCATCTATGGACACTTTAGCTTGCAAATGTCAATGTGCATTCTTTTCAATTGTTGTATTCAATGAAATAATGTACATAACACATGATTTGAAATTTAATATAAGAAGTGGGAAATTTTTTACAACAGCACAACTTTTATTCATGGATAAAAAACACAAATTCAACAAACCAAAACCAACTTTTGTGTTTTGAAGACACTGTTAGTAATATATTTCTAGAGATCAACCTAAATTATTAATTATATTGTTGTTGGGTTTTTGTTCTACATTATCAATTTGAATACCATGTAGCCATATTAATTATAACAACATCTTCAATAAATATGTAGTTGTAAAATAGAATTAGACTTGCTGCCAATAATAAAGATCTTAAACATCATTACCCATTCCCTTTTTCCTTTCTTTCATACATCTTATTTTAATATATCTTCCTATTTTTTCCAAATTTTTTGGCCAATTCTTGCTTCATATTTCTTTGTATATATGTTCTTCAAGGATGTAGATTTTACATCCCTTGCACACACTTTTACCAAAAACATCAAGTGCACACACAATGGACGAGTAGAACATATACAAGCATAAAAAAACCTTTTACTTTTTAGAATTGGCCTTAAATAGTACATTGTTGGTTGTAATCGCCTAATAGATTGTTTGGTATAATTGATTCTTTTTAATCACTTTGACATTTAATACTTATCACTTTGCATAATTGATTATTGTTTTGCATAACTGATTGGTGTTATGCTTGTTTGAGTATTGTCATGTTTTTTTACCTTGTGTTTACAAATCAACTTTATATTATGATGTACTTAATAAAATTGATTTCTCTATAATGATTATAGGAATTTATTAATTATTGTGCTGCTTTAATTCTTTTCATAATATTATCCTTCCTTTAGTTGTTGCAGTGTCCCCACATAACAATTAAGTCTTTTACTATTGAATCAATGTATTTGACTTCCAGCTTATAGTAATAATGCAATGCGTAAACACCAAAATATCTCATTGTCCATTCTACTATGCCATAGTCATATGACTCATAGTATTGAATAAAAGAACAAATGATATTATAAGCTAAGTATTTTCCCACCCCAAGTCATCAATTTTCCACATAACCAAAAATTATTTCTCAGAGATGTGTGCTCCAATCATGGGTGGAGCTACATCGACTTGAAAACAAACCTAAAGTCTATATACTAAGTAATATGCTTATGGGTTAGGTAGTAGAAAATAAAGGTATTCCATTTCCATTATTACATGGATGTGGTCTGTTCTTGAACAAGGCTTGGCACTAACCTATTTTGTCAAAGTTGGAAAATTTGCTCTTGGAGTTTTCATCCCATAAATGTTTTTTTGATTTTTGGTATTGATCTAGTTTATTTCCATACCTATTGTTATGTCCTTGAACTTAGTTCTAGCACCTTCTCCTATTACTTCCATGTTATTAAAAAACTTGTTGATTGGAATGATCTCTTCTAAACATCTATGACTATTAGTACTTCCTTGCCTTTGGTTTACATTGCTAGTAATCTTTGTATTTTTCACTTTTTTTTCCTCCCCACCTTTTTTTTTCATTTTCCTCCTCTAATTCTTAGATGTGAAAATGAGCTACATCCAAAGCATTATATGCTCCTTGGTATGGTTGAAATGCCACCTTTTCACTTTCGTTTACATTTCTTTTAAAACTGAACATCTTAAGGAACCTTACCAACTAACTAATTATATAGAATTGTTTTGGCTTTGGTAGATTGTGATTAATTATAAAAAATGATGGATTAAAATTTTCTTATTTTTACAATGGTAAAAATGTTTTTTCCTTAGTCATGGTATATTATATTATAATGTAAAAAAAAGTGAGGATCAAATCACAATCAAATAATGAAAAAGGACCCAAGGATTGCGGGTATTTTTGTGGTCATTTTGATTTTTTCATAAAAACGAATTTTTGATAAATCTTTTGCAGCATGTTACTAAAAATATTTATAATTGCTCCAATACATCACATTGTTAAAAATAATTTGTTGAATATTTATGAATTTTTTTAAATGTGGAAATTTTGTTAGAGTTTGCATTTCACCTTGAAAAATGATTATCATTTCAAATCATACCAAAATATGTTAATTATTTTAGGCTTTGGTTTTTTTGTATCATAAACTACATACAATTTTATTTTATATGTCATGCATATCACATGTGATAAAAGACTTTTGAAATTTGAAAATTTTGAAACATATTTTGAAAATTTGAAATTCCACAACTTTTTAATCATGAATGTTTTTTGAATGTCAGTAGTAAGTTAATATCATTCAACTTATTTTCCATCAATTTTATTATTAAAAAAATTCTGAGGTTAGTCCTTTGTCCATTTTTGAAACTACTTTTGATCAAGTTTAGAAGTCCTTTACTAAAACCCTAAATTGAATTAAATGAATTTTAAATTTGAATTCCACAACATCAAATTAATCATTTAGCACAACTTCCCATGATTAACATGCCATTAAAATGACATCACATAAATATATGCAAAAAAGTCAACAATTTTGATAGTTATTTGACAAAGTTTTTAATTTGTTTGATTATGATCACACTCATGAATAAATATTGTACATAATTATGTCATTTTGAAAACATTTCAAGTCCTATATAAATGAAAAAAATAATGAAATATTGATTATAATGTTTTATAAGTGATTTTGAATACTCTATATTCATTCAATTCATTATAGATTATTTCATATGTTTTCATGATATATTAAGATATTGTCATGTAAACACATTAGAGATTTGCAACATAAATAAATTTTTTGACACTAAACTTAGAAACAAAAAAAGTATTGGTTACACTCGTTATGACTCCTTTAATGTGATTACAGTCAAATTGGGCTACCTTAATATGCAAACTTGTGTAATTGTACTATATTTTGTTTAATTTGCACATGGTTAGGTAAAAACAAATGTATGTCTAACTATTTTGAAATTATAGTTGAATTGGAAATGCTTTGTGAGAATTATAATATTAAATTAATAATTGGACCATTAGTGAGTTAGTTGGAGGCAATGAAATAAGATTTTATTATTACCATGTCAATGAGGACCAAATTCTTAAGGAATTAGTTGATTATATCATTTCTTTACAAGTTAAAAAGTGTATATGTAGTTGCATTATTATTTACAAGTGGGCATGGTTATTGTTTTATTCAATCCATATGTTTTGCAATACCATACATATGACCAGTGTTTGGCATAATTAATTTATGACGTGTTTTGCTAAAAAATAAAAATAAAAATAGAACATTTTTTATTGAAATCCATGGGAATCAAACCTTCACCTTTTCAAGGAATGTTGTTATCCCAACCAATGCAATAGCATTACAAATATAAAACATAAGGAACATTTAAATAAATATTTTGGCATCACACTACCAAACATCAATCATATGTATGATATCAATGGCACAAGAACACATAAATATTTTATGTTAGCTTGCTTTTGACCACATTACATATATTTTCATTCAAAAGGTTTGATATTTCATTAGTAAAATATTTTAATGTTAGGCCATTTTTGAACCTCATTTATATTTAAAGATATGATAAACTATTGAACTCATATTTTTTAAGTTCCCTAAACATTTCTACACCATGAAAGGTGGGTGCAATTGCACTAACACGTACCATTAATAGTTGTAGCAATTACTTAATTTTGTGTATTTCAAATTGTAAGAAAAGAAAAGAACTAAAAATATATATTTTTATAAAATTTTATTTTAAATATATTGGTATACATGTCCAAAAAACTTAAAATAAATTTAATCAATAATAAAAAAAAAGAAGGTTACATAACTAATGTATTAAAACAATAATTAAGCAAATGTATTTAAAAACACACAAGACAAAAATTCAATTTTAAAAAAATGGTATAGTTTTGGAATTCTTAAAATATAAACCTTATCATAATAGTTTTAACAAAAATTAAAAATTAAAAAGACTTAAATTTTGTTCTAAAAAACATTTTATAATATTTTTGAAAAAACACAATGAAAAAAAAGGCTTTAAGGGGGTGGGTGTGGGTCTTATTAACATGGGTAGACCTGAGTGATATTTATAATGTTTTCATCATTTTGGTTTAAATTGTGATTATTCTTTATGAAAGTTCATATGACTTGGCATGAAAGGAACACAAACAATTAATTGCTGGTTCATTAATATATAATAATGCAGTTTGTGCCATTGGCCCAAGTGTAAACATGACTATGTAAATGCTCCAAGTGTGCATTCTAAATAGGACCTTAGTGATAAAATTCAATTGTGAAAAAACTAATTAAAATTTTTAATTAGTGATAAAATTATTCAAATCAATATCTCCACCACTTTAGTTTAAAATTTATAAAATCACATCCCAAAAATCCTACTTGTTGAAGGGTTTCCAATAAACTTGTTAAATTTTTGCCCCATTTTTTTAAAAAACATTTTTCAAGTTGGATTTTTTGAAAAAAGTTCTCAATATTCAATTATTCTTGCATTGTATGCTTAGACATTCCAAAACCACTTTAGTGCACCCCTTCTCATTGAGAGCTTTCCTATGGTTCAAATTTAGCACAATGGGGGTCACTATGGTTTGGGAAATTTCAACATAACAAACAATAAACAAACAACTTTCTTGAATAGATATACATTATTGATGAGCTTGGGTGATCCATCTATCAATTATGTACAACTCCATAAATTGAATCTTTTTGTGTAGTGTGATATCACATAAAATATTTATTTTAGATTTATTTTACATTTAAAATTGTGGAATAAACAATAGTTTGAATGCATTCTTGTTGACATTTGACAAGGTCATGAAGATGATCAATCTTGACACATGCAATTAAAAGCGTGAAAAGTATAATGGGGGAAACATCAAAACATAAAATGTTGTGATCTTGTGATCTTGTGATCTTGTTAGCAACATGTTTTATTAATTTTATGATGACCATTTTGCATGTGGTACATATTTTGCCATTGGAAAACTTTCAATGGGTAGGGGTGCATTGATTGGTTTCATAATGTTTTAAGCTTCAATGGAAAGTTATTGGATATTGAAAAAAATTCATTGAAAATTTATTTAAACCAAAACAAAAAAATAAGGAATTTGTTGCATTCTTGGTATTATTGGAAAGCTTAGTGAGTAGGATTTAATGAAAGAAATTTGGCAAATTTTAGACCTAAGGCCGATGTAGTACTAATATTGAATTTTGAGTAGTTTTGGTAATTGGAAATTCAATTAAATTACCAAAAATAGATTTTGAAGGAAAAATTGGTTGGGTAACTAGTTCACACTTGGGTCAATGACACATGTTACATTGATATGTATTAAGTTAAAATATGAAGATCATCATAGATTCCAAAAACTCATCAATATATATATATATATATATATATATATATATATTCATTTCACATTAAATTCAATTGAAGTTGACATCAAAAGCTAATTGAATTTTAAAAAACCTACTTAAAACCTATTTTTACAACTAAAAAGTTTTAAAATGAATACACATTAGTGAAAAATTGTTTAATCTTGGATCATTTAAGCAAAAACATTAAATGCTCCACAATTTTATGATAGTTTTCTTGTTGCAACTTACTTACAAGGTACATCAAATGTTCATATTATTTTCCTTACATCTTATTAATATTTAATAACAAAAATAAATAAATTATGAAATTATTATTTAGACACATAGATTTGTGAAAAAATGTGAAATTTGTGTAACATTCGTTCATTTATAAATTCATTAATCATCATCAACACATGTATCTATGTCAAATGTGTTTTCAATGCATGATATTTCTATGTAAAATGTACAAATTTATAAATAAACAAACTTGACATGATTTTCATTATTATGAATTCGTCACATGTTAAATTTGTGATAAATATAGTTAACATGCAAATATTTGCCATTCGGATATATGTGCTTTAGATGCAATGTCATTAAATAATAAAATATGTAAATTAACCTAGGCTTCGCGTTGCTATGCACTACTAGTGTCTTTCTATAAGTTTTGGAACAATATGATGTATTGAAAAGCGAGATGATGAAATCCATGTCAATTTGAATTCAATTAGCACTTAAAAAATCATAAACCTAAATCCTGACCTTACCCGAAATCGCATTCACATCAACAACTTTAAACCCTGTACCTTGTAACCTCCATGAGTTAAGGAAAGTAAATTGAAACCTAACTGGAGGCTTTTGAACACTTTTAAAAATTTCAAAACCGTACCTGGAAAGTTAATCAAAATTATAAAATATACAATAACCTAGAGACTGCATATTCTCTTTGAAGCCAATACCTGCACAACACTGGTGATTACCGATCAAAGCAGCGAATACCTGCCCAACACTGGTCTGGATGTCCAGGCCTCGACCAAAGCATAGTTCGGAGAAAACCTTGCAAAAGTAGTAGAGGAATTGACTCTGGAATCCATCCAGACAAACATTGGAATTTAGGAGCTTGGTTGATGGCAGCCTACCATCACATTGATGACTACAGGGATGATGTCTGTTAGGCCCCCCTGGGTGGTGGCGGATGCATGCACTGCTGGGTTCATATTTTGCCCGATTCATCCCCCCCTTACCCTTCCCCTCCTCCCCCCTCCCCCGCCCTGCCCCCAAAAACGCATTCCTACCTCCATTTGCTCAATTCTAACCGATTCGGCATGCTCCGGGCACGTGCCAATCTCTCTGAAGAAATATCCACAGAAATTCTGAGGAGTGGACGACAGATGATAGCTAGGCAGCTTCTTCAGAAATTCTTCACAGTTTTGATATTGAACAGTGAGCACATTCCACCACTTCTTTGTTGTTGCGCTTCCTGTTATGATGAAACCCTGCCGATCATATATAAACCAAAGCACCCAAAAAAGGGGGAAAACAAGGAAAAGAATGGAAGAACCCAAGTCCATGAAGACAAAAGAACCACCTAAGAGGGCGAACCACAACGGGAACATCGAGTTCCTGAACCCCCTCTTGTCACGAGAAGCATATCAAATAAGGAAAGGGGAGGACCTCCTGAAAGGAGGCCTTTAACTTAATAAAGTTTGTCAGGTTTACATCAATTGTTTGCAACTATTAGGTTCACCCACAGTTTTATTGTTAATTTTTCAGAAGGAGTCTTTTGATTGGCCCCATCACCAATATTTTTTGGAATATGGGGCACTCCCTGACATAGAAGCCTAAATATGCCTTCCCTTAGTCATTCCTTTACAAATTATGTACATGGAAGTTGAACTATGGCCTAACAATATGGCATTTTTTTCCCCCAAAACCTAGCAGATAATGGTAAAAATGATGTGCTATTGGGAACATCTTACAGAACACATTGCAAACAGAAAAAAAAAATCTGCCATGACCGAAAAGAAAAAAACTAAGGCCCCTTGGGGCTTCTCATTCATGAAATTTCTATTTCCAAAACGGTTTGTCATCATTTTCAATATCAACTAATATCCCCAGGGGTACTTATAAGCAATCATCACAAAAGGGATTTAGCATTAATTGACTGTTATGCTTGCAAGAAAAAACTGTCCAAGCTTTAGAAAACTGGTGAAATATTGCCCCAAAACTAAAACCTATGTCCAAATGTGAGGAAATTTCTTCAAAAATAAAATTTTGTCACGAGTTTCACAAATCTTAGAAAATATGCAATTTGTGACAGGATATTCCTTTTTGAGTTTTTAGATTGAAATTTTGAGGAAATTAGCTTCAAAGATTGTGTAGGTGTGACTGAACAGCGGGTCACCGCACAATGGAGCTATATTGTTTCTGATCCTGATTTTTGCAACCATCACTGGTTTGGCTGCGCATTACTCTCATTTACTGCAGGAATGCATGGCGGCTACTTCTGGAAGACCAAGGAGGCTCATCGCGCGTGAGGAAGACAGCGCACAATTATGGTTAGGGGAGGTGCTGCAATTATGATTTGAAGCGGTGGAGAGCGCATGGCGGCGGAGGAGCTAGCAATTCAGAGGCTAGGAGAAAAGTTTTGGAGTGGCAGATTGTGGGGGAGGGAAGGAAAGAGCTGCAGAAGAAGTGGGAAGGTTTTTTGGGAGAGCATGTTGTTGAAGAGGACGAAGGCAAATTGTGCTAAACGCTCACAAAGATGTGTAGATTGAGGGGTAGATCGATTGGTTTGGAAGAAGATTGGATTGGTTACAGAGTTTTTCCGCTGCACCAGTAACCAACCAAGCAGTTGCAATTGGCATTAGGAAGCATAGTTTGAGGGAGTAACAGAGTAAGACTAGAAACCAGAGATAGATTAAAGTTGTTTGCACGAGCTGCTAGGATCTGTGAGGAATGCTGGGAGGATGGCCCTCGACTGTTTGTGCATTTGACGTTTTTATATATATTCGCACCTTCAATGTTTGCAGTACATAAGCTTCGGGTCAAGAAGAGTGTTGGCAGGGTCTTGTTGTTGCATCCTGTTGAAGAAACAAGTCTGTGGTCTTGCTGAACATGTGTATGCCAAGAGTCACTGGTTGAAAGGACCAAGTCCTGTGAGCTGTCCGATTGGTGGCAGATCGGCAGAGATCGAAAGCAATCCGAGTCTGTACATTCTGTGAATAAAATTCAAGTTTTGAGTTCCATGATGGGAGTGGTGAATGTTTCAAGAATGCAAACTGTGTATGTTTGAAGATCTAGGTGTGCATACAGATTGAGTCTTGAACAGAGTCTGAGAGAGAGAGAAGATCAGGGGCCGCGATTCAGTTTCGGGACCTCAGAAATTTGAGCTCCGTGAGGATCTGTGTCTTGCCAGGGTGTTTGATTAGATTGTGCACCCTCCTTTTTGGTATCAGAGCAGGTTCGGTAGTTTCGGTAGAACCTATAGAAGTTTAGGTAGAATGTATCATGTCTTCATCTGAAGCAGATGAGGTAGGAGCAGAAAAACTAACTCAAGACATTCGTGAACAACGAATTGTTAATAGGTTTGATTATTTCACTACTCAGGGTGGACCATAGAGAGGAGCTGTGATCCTGCGCTTCCTAGGTTTTGGGGTGATAACACTTGTAGGGATAGATCCAGAAATCGTTCGAGTTAGAGACGTAACAGTAGAGGTAGCCCATAATGGCTTTCATACACGAGCTGAGGTTTGGTTAAGGGTAAGAAATGGAGCAGACGGATGGGTGTCCATCTCACAGTTATAGACCCAATACTACTACACCTCATATCTTGCGTAGAGTAACTCCTATATTCGCCGAGAGGTAACGTAGTGTGCCGAGGTTGGGAGACATCTGGATTCCCAAGTCTCGTGTATCGCCTAACCATTTTCCCCGATTCTACATTCCTGGGGTAGAAGATCTATTCTAGACCGGAAATCGAGTTGTCAGAGTGGAACATGTTGGATCAAGGTCCCGCCTCATAAGCTAGAAAGTGTGGCGCGATCCAGAAGCAAAGTGGCAGTTCTAGCAGGAATCCACAAATGAGCAGTGTTTTTCTACTTTTCCATCCAATTTTGAACCTTTGAGACCAGTGACTGAGGGAGCTCAGTCTGAGTTTGATGTGTAGCTCGGATGACACTTGTTTTTCTCAGAAGTCAGAACTGAGCTGCAGAGCCTGAAAAGCTTGTTGATTCTGTTGACACCTGCTTAATGTTGAAGGACCATGTGATTATAGGCGGTGTTACAATTTTTGTTTGTTGATTATTGCGTGTTTGCAAAATGACTAGTCCCCAGGGAATGGATGAACTATTCTGGGGACGAGACCATGAAAATGTTAACGATTGGGCAAAGAGGCTCATCATGGCCGCTGAAGTGCACGATCTGAATGCAGACAAACTCTTCAAGATTGCGAAACTGAACCTGCGGGGTAGAGCTAAAGAGTGGTTCAAGAGACTACATCCAGCACCAGCCGATTGGCCGGAATTGAGGATGCTGATAGTGCAGAAGTACGAGAATGTGGACGCTGATGACATCCGAATGAGGCTCAATGCCATCAAGCAGGAACCCAAGGAGAGGGTTCAAAAATATTTTGAATGGCTAGATAAATTGTTCCAGAAGGGAAGGATACCAGACGCCGAACAGAAGAGGTGGTTTTTGGGTAGGTTGAGGCCTGAGATTCAAAAACTATGTGTAGTTAGGACGTTCACTGACATTGAAGAGCTGGTGGGTGCTGCCACAGAGCTCGAAACGGTACTGGGTGAGCTCGGCGAGACTCCATACGAACCTCTGAAGCAGGAACAGGAGGAAGGAGTTGCGGAAACAATGATGGAGAATCAGGTTAATGCTTTGAATAACACACTCATTAATTTCTTGAAGGGGAATGTGCCGAGACTTGTCACATCATCCTCTTCTAGTATGTCTGCAGGATGCCAGATCTGTAAGGGAGGAGATCACATAACCACAACATGTCCAAGGCTTAATGAACTCCGGCCAAAATGTGCCAAATGTGGGATGCCTCATAGGACAGAAAATTGTGGGGTGAAGTGCTCCTTATGTGCAGGGTTAGAACACTCAGAGGACAGATGCTGGAAGAAATCGAAGGATGGGAAGGTGCATCCTGGATCAGCAAACTTTTTGGAAGTGTTGCTGAATGATGAAGAAGCAACCCTACATCAGTTCAACAAGCTATGTGGGAGCGAGAACCTATTCTCTTACACTCGGGTACCAAGAAGAAGATGCATGTCGAAGTGGCACCAGCAGGCACTGTGCCACCTCCTGAGGCTGCAGTGGAAGGTGCATGAGTTAATCGGGAAGAATCTGCCAGATCGAAGATTTTGTCCCATTTCATTAAAAGAAAAATCTCACTAACACCAATGGAGACGGTAATGATGATACTGGGGGAATTAAAGCACCTTGAGAGTCTCGTAAAGGTAGCTAGAAAGAAGAAGGATGCAGAAGCTGCGAGTAATCAGATATCAATGGTCTCAGCAACTCTAACATTCAGGCGATTATGCATCAACAAAACGCACAGAAGCAAGACATTCCACCTGTCGGTGGAAGTAAATAATTATTTGGTTGAGGGTCTTGTAGATACTAGAGCATCCATGTCTGTCATGGCAGCTGTAGTAGTTCGAGAATTGGGTCTAATGCATTTAGTTTCTAGATCCAAAACTTACAAGACGACATCAGGAGCCGTTACACAGGCTCTTGGTCGGATTGATGAAGTACTGATCAAAGTTGGAGGTGTACAATGCACCATGACTTTCATGGTGGTAGATACGGACAGTTACAATGTCCTGCTTGGGCTTGATCTTCTGATCAAAATTGGAGCGATCATTGACGTGGAGCAAGGGTTGATTCAAGTGAAGCGCGGTCCAAGGTCCGATGTGGAAGTACTACCACTGACCATGGTGAACATGATGTAGAAGTTGAACTCGGAAACTATGATCCCAGATGATGCTGATGCTCTGAAGCACGCACCTAGGAATTTGGATGCAGTGGTCAGACAGTCGTCCTTGTATAAGTACGGCGCTAATGAACGAATGGATACCCGGGAGTCAGATTCCGACTCTGACACGAATGAGAACTGTAACGAGGAGATTCAACTGGTGGGCCCAGTTGATGGCGAATTTGAGTTCGAAAACACCGAACTTGAGGAGTTGGTGTTGTTAGAGGGACCACAGCAAATTCTGCAGCTAACACTGCAGCAACAGGCTGATGATCTCATGAAAGAGGAGATCACGAATGCCAACGACTATGCCGATTGGATTCGATGGGTTGCTGATGCAAAGCAGGGAAAGCAGGCCCTCTCAGGAGCAACAAATGGTGCAGAAGTGTCTGTGCTACTGCAAGTTCAGCATATGGACATCACTGACTCTCACAACAGCCTTTAAGAGCGATTGGATGACAATCGTAAGGCGGATTCGAGGTGGGGCGAGATTTGCTAGAAGATGCGAGTTGACCAGGATTTGAATAAGGAGAAGGGACAACAACTCTGGGGAGTCTTAGAATGATATCAGGATGTGTTTACTTGGAACAAAGGGGAGCTAAGCTGTTGCACTATTGGAGAACACTCGATTGACACACAAGGGTTTCCTCCTTGCAAGGTAGCTCCAGGGCGATTGTCATATTGGGAGGAGGTAGAGGTGAAAAGGCAGATTAATGTGTTGGTGGAGTTGGGCAGGATGAAGCCAAGTGACTCTGCGTACGCCTGTCGTGTGATTCTGCTAGTGAAAAAGGACGGGAGCAGGCGATTCTGTGGAGACTACCGGCCACTCGATTTGTAAACCCGGCGAGATTCATTCCCCATGCCCCTTGTTGATGACGTAATTTCTCAGCTGGGAAGAGCAGCCTGGTTCACTACACTCGATTTGCAATCGGGTTTCTGGCAGATTAGGATGGCTCCAGAAGACATGAGGAAGATGACGCTAATTACCAAAAGTGGGTTGTATGATTGGACAATCATGTTGTTCGGCCTCAAGAACGCAACAAGTACATTTACACGGACTATGTCTGAGGTCTTCAAAGATTTGGGAGACAAGTTCCTAAAGGTGTTTGTGGGTGATCTCAATATCCACAGCGAAAGTTGGGAGGACCATCTCCAACACTTGGAAGCGGTGCTCTCTAGACTTAGGGAAGTAAATTTGAAATTGAACCCAAGTAAATGTTGCTTTGCTGCTGAGAGCATTGTGTTCCTGGGACATGTAGTCAACAAAGAGGGTACTAAGCCCGATCCTGGTAAGATAGATGCAGTGCTGCGTTTTCCAGAACCAAAGACAATAACCAATGTCAGATCCTTCCTGGGACTAACAGGGTACTACCGAAAGTACATCAGAGGATATTCGAGGATGGCCAGTCCTTTGTTTGAACTAACAAAGAAGGACGTGGCGTTTGTATGGAATCAGAACTGTCAGAGGGCGTTTGACGATATGAAGAGAGCACTTGTGGAAGCCCCGATCCTGGTAAGACTAGACTTTAAGGAGCCATTATATCTTGATGTTGATTGGTCAACAAAAGGCGTTGGCGCCGTTTTATCACAGAGGGAGGGCAGATTCGAGAAGGTAGTAGCTTACGCCATCAAGGCCTTGACTGTGGCGAAAAGGAAATTTCACCCCATGGAAGGGGAATGCTATGCATTGATATGGGGAATCTTGCACTTTAAACAGTATCTGCACCGAACACATTTCACTCTGAGAACGGACCACAAGCCGCTTGAATGGCTGGCGACAGTATCAGACGCGCATGGCAGGAGGGGCAGATGGATTGATATGCTGCAGGACTTCAGATTCAAGATAGTGCACCGGCCAAGTATGAGACATGCGAATGCTGATGCCTTGAGCCAAAATCCGGTGGGACAGGCTGCGGATGACGATGACTTTCGTCAAGAAATCCGGGATGATCCGAACATACAGAATGAACCAGCCAAAGCAACTAAGAGGGTGTTTGTTGTCCAATATGGTCAAGATTCGGATTGGTTTGGACTCAGGAGGTAGTTACGGGGACTCATCGAGCATCGCAGATGCTGTTTTGGAATCAATCATTGGCGTTGTTCGGATCCTCACCAATTGTTTATGCTTGATTTTGTGACTGCAACGAACGCGGATGAGGAGGCTGTCCCAAATGTAGAAGTTGTGGGAGCAGCAGAGGATGAAGATCTGGAAGCCGCTGATGGCAAGCAGACTCTGCAGAAGGGCCCGCTCAGGTACTATGGTAAATGACAGCAGCTAGAATTAGTTTTGGCTGCTCAAGAATTATCTGAGCTCGGTGATCGTGAGGTTGATCCAACAGGATCGGGAAAAGAGGAAGACCATGGAGTGGAAACGAAAGGCATTGACATCTGGAGAGATGCGACCTGTCTGGCGCTGCTGAAAGAAGGAATGCTGCCAGACATAATTGACCTTGAGGAGGGCAAGATGGCTAGAAAGCGAGCAAACAACTATGCTGGACGGAGCAGAGGCTCTACTTCAAGGAGCTGTATGTGCCCAAGCCTGAGGAAAGAATACCACTGGTGGTTCAGATGCATGAGGATTTGGGGCACTCTGGAGAACAAAGGATGTTGGCTGAAATCTGTCGAAGGTATTTCTGGCACAGTCGAACTGAGGATGTCAAGTCGGTAGTCAAAAGGTGCCAGCAATGTCAGCTGGTAGGGAGCGAGGGCAGTATCCGCTCTGGGGATGAGCAGCTCAAGAGCATTCCCATCTGTGACTTATTCCATAGGGTTGCACTGGACACTGCGGGACCATTGCCTGAAACTAAGTCAGGAAACAAGTACATCTTGGTGGCCGTCGACCATTATTCCAAGTGGTGTGAGGCAAAGGCAGTTGCTGATCATGGTGCCAAGACTGCAGCTAGGTTCCTGGAAGATGACATTATCTGCAGGTATGGAGTCCCCAAGTTTATACTTACTGACAATGGTGGAGAATGGGCTGCAGAATTCGAGTTGATGTGCAAGGACTACGGAATCCAGCATTAGCGCACTGCACCTCAGTGGCCTCAATGCAATGGGATGGCGGAGCGCATGATCAAGACCATCAACCATGGCATCACAGTCCTTGCTACAACACCAGGGAATGTGGATTGTTGGGATGAGCAACTGGCTAAGATTCTGTTTGGGTACCGATGTGGGATCCAGGCTAGCATAAAATTCTCGCCTTTCATGATCCTCACTGGTCGCACACCGTGCCTTAGGGCAGACAATTATCTACACGCTCTGACTGCTGTAACTGATGATAATGTTGATGTGGAAGTTGCTGCAGCACAGTTTTTACATAAGATGGAGCTTATTGCAAGCATCCATGAAGACGTCTTGCTCAATGTGGAGCAAGCACAAAAGAAACAAAGGAAAACCTACGCTGCCAGGAAAGGTAAGCATCTGTTTGAGGGTCTGATTGCAGGGGAGACGATGGTAAAAATGAAGAAGCCAGGGAAGAAGTGAGCATTGGCTGCGAGTTGGGAAGGTCCATACTAGTTCATTGGGCATGCTGATGGAAAATGTAACTTTGACTTTGATGAGGGTTGTCGAATGTGCACCATCCAGGACGCTAATGGAAACCAGTGGGAGAGGTCTCGAAGGGACCTTCAAATCTACCACATTCAACCATATTGAGTGTAGTTGAAGGACTCGGCTTTTTAAAAAAGGGAGGGGTTACATATGTGACCAAACAGCGGGTCACCGCACAATGGAGCTATATTGTTTCTGATCCTGATTTTTGCAACCATCACTGGTTTGGCTGCGCATTACTCTCATTTACTGCAAGAATGCATGGCGGTTACTTCTAGAAAACCAAGGAGGCTCATCGCGCGTGAGGAAGACAGCGCACAATTATGGTTAGGGGAGGTGCTGCAATTATGATTTGAAGCGGTGGAGAGCGCATGGCGGTGGAGGAGCTAGCAATTCAGAGGCTAGGAGAAAACTTTTGGAGTGGCAGATTGTGGGGGAGGGAAGGAAAGAGCTGCAGAGGAAGTGGGAAGGTTTTTTGGCAGAGCATGTTGTTGAAGAGGACGAAGGCAAATTGTGCTAGACGCTCACAAAGATGTGTAGATTGAGGGGTAGATCGGTTGGTTTGGAAGAAGATTGGATTGGTTACAGAGTTTTTCCGCTGCACCAGTAGCCAGCCAAGCAGTTGCAATTGGCATCAGGAAGCATAGTTTGAGGGAGTATCAGAATAAGACTAGAAACCAAAGATAGATTAAAGTTGTTTGCACGAGCTGCTAGGATCTGTGAGGAATGCTGGGAGGATGGCCCTCAACTGTCTGTGCATTTGACGTTTTTATATATATTCGCACCTTCAATGTTTGCAGTACATAAGCTTCGAGTCAAGAAGAGTGTTGGCAGGGTCTTGTTGTTGCATCTTGTTGAGGAAACAGGTTTGTGGTCTTGTTGAAGATGTGTATGCCAAGAGTCACTGGTTGAAAGGACCAAGTCCTGTGAGCTGTCCGATTGGTGGCAGATCGGCAGAGATCGAAAACAATCCGAGTCTGTACATTCTGTGAATAAAATTCAAGTTTTGAGTTCCATGATGGGAGCGGTGAATGTTTCAAGAATGCAAACTGTGTATGTTTGAAGATCTAGGTGTGCATACAGATTGAGTCTTGAATAGAGTCTGAAAGAGAGAAGATCAGGGGCCGCGATTCAATTTCGAGACCTCAGAAATTTGAGCTCCGTGAGAATCTGTATCTTGCCAGGGTGTTCGATTAGATTGTGCACCCTCCTTTTTCGGTTACATAGGTTTCTCTCAAGAGTGTGGAAAAGCACACAGCCATGTGAAGGGTACTGCACCAGAATCACTTCTAAATGCCACATGGGGAATAGGCTACTTTGGCCTGTGTTGTTTGGATCATAGATGAAACCACAATTCCCTCTGACCTATAACTTAACCAAAGTCCTTTTGAATTTGGGAATACCCCAAGAAACAGTTTCTGGTGGTTAAAAAATGAATATATGTGATATCAGCTAGAATTATTATTTTTCCAAATTCTTTTTCACTTGGCAACAAGAAAAATAATCCAGTGTGAGTCATGCAAAGGATTTTTGTCAAAAAAAAATGAGCCAAAGTTTCCAGACTTCGAGGATTTTATTTTATTTTTGTTCAAATTGTCATATTTAGAAAATATGTTCAATCAAGTCGCTGAAATATAGTCGGATTCTTTCATTTTTCCTGCTTTCCTCTTGTGGATGATCGACAGTGTGGTTACATGGAAAATTTGAAGGAAAAAACCCTGACACTAGAATAATATATTTCTTTTGGGTGGTTTCCATAAGTTAATAACCCCTATGAATAATGGTATGCCAATGCTTGTATTGGTCAAATTTGAACATGGATCTTGGTATAAGTGTTGTGAATTTTGATTGTAGTTGTGTACATTTCTTTCTTCAAACATAACAAAGTTATTAAGCAGAATTACAAGCAACAAACATTCATACACTCAACATCACAGACAAGCATTAATTATCAAGTTTGAAGAAATACAAAAACCCATTCTACCATATATTATACCACCTATTATCACTCCACACCTCCAATTGCTACTTGTTTGTTAATATTCCTTGGGGATGTTAGAGTTACTTGTAAAGTAACCTTGTCTTCACCCTGTCTTTGAACCTCCTTTCACCCCCTATCCCCTCTTTCAGTGGTATCTGCAAAGTAAAGACATTTTATTAAATCTCAGCATGAAATGCTGAAGCTCAGCATTTAACGCACGAAATTTGAGACTAATTATAATAGTTGTACGGTTAAGAGCAATGAAAATATATGTAGTAGCAGTGGAGGTGCTCAGGAAAAAGGAAAGACATGAAGAAACTCAGTTTACGACCAAAATTGATGGTTTTCTGAGTTTCATCCCCCATTAAATACTAATGTATTTTTTTTGCAGGTTTTAAAAAATCTCAACCTGTTTCTGACCAAACTTAGGGTTTTGGTGTTATGTTTTTCACACTTTACGGATAACTCTATTGTGTGCCCTAGTACTATCCAAGAGCTTTCAATACAGTCCCGACCTCTCTCAAATATACAAATGGGCTCTAAAACTCCAGTATGGTATGCTGAGTGTGAAGGAAATAAAAGCTTGTGTTTGAAACGATTGAACATTTGAATGTTTGTTTTGGTGTGTTCATTAAAGACATTATTTTCATAATGTTCGGGTTGAGAAGATTAATGATCATAACTTTCACATATGGAAGATCAAGATGGGGTTTGCCCTATGTAGAAAGCTTTTCATGAGAGTATTCCAACAAAGCTTATTGCAATTATGGTGGAAGTTCAAAAAGGAAACACTTGTTCAAAAAGGAGAAAAAATGTTTTGGCATGAAGCCTATACAAAAGCCGGATAAATTGGTTTGTGGGATGCTGTTATTGAATGTTGCAGACATTTTGCTTCATCATGTGGATCAAGCCAAGATTAGAAAGAATGTTTGCATTGGAACAATTTGGGTGCAAATGAGATGAAATAGGTTATAATTTTTTGCATTTGGTAGATGAGTTTTAGAATGTTAAGCTAACAAGAAAGGGGATTTGTTCAAATCCATGTTAATAGTGTTTGTTCGTCAACCATCCATTATTGATCACCATCCGTTTGGGAATGTAAACCAAATAGCCAATAATATTGTGACATTTCAAAAGAATGCATCTCTAGACATTAGGATATGATGAAAGGGCTTACACATCATGTTTGCACATGCATAAGATGATTAGTAACAAGGTATTATGTGTTAAAATAGATTTTCATGGAATAATCACATTTTATACAAGGTTCCATGTTGCGCTTAGGGCTTTATTGCGAATTCTAGATTCATGTTTCACACATTAACTTGTCTTGTAGGGTCTGAAAAAAAAGTATCAAATTATCTTAACTTTCCATGTGTTGCTTTCAGATTTTAAAATTTCATGATGTTATAAGTGACACACACATTATACACATACATTATAATGTATATTCCTTGGTTTTTATTGAAATTATGTATTAATGACAATTTTATAAGGGACTATCACAAGGGAACCAATTGTACTTTCAACATAATGTTGTTAGGTGGTAGTTGGTTTAATTGTGAACATGTTAGAAAAAATGAAATGGACCACCATTGATTTAGTAATTGCTTCACCTAGATACAATGATTCAAATTTCAAATTCATGCCTTCAAACACAAAACACATTTTACACTTGCATATATATGGAAGGAATCTAATACCTTCATATCTTCACTTCAACATAATGAATCAAGTTTTTGTATTCAAACACAAATCACATTTTACTCATGCATATGGATGGAAGGAATCAAATGGATCATATCTTGACATAAATACAATAGCTCAAATTCATGCATTCAAACCTAAAGCACATTGTATTTGTAACTATACATAAAGCATTAAATGACACACGATATCTTTGTTATTTCAATTCAAAATGTACAACGTTCATTTATTATTTAATAGGTAGACTAGAAAAGGTTATTATTACCATGTGGGTGAAAGAATGGTTGAGGGAGGCAAAGTATTCTCCCAAATGTTTTTTTTCATATGTCCCTTACAAAGTACTCAACACCAAGATGATGTAAGAACCCAACGGAATTTGAATGATGGAATCACAATATACATGAAACCAATGTCCAAATTCTAAAAGGGTTTTGAAATTCAATATGACCACATTGTAATTTGGTTGTAGCAATGAATGTCCTAATCACCAACTTAACACACCACATGATTTTAACTAATACTATCAAACTTTGTTGTTTTCAACAAATGAAAAATTGCCACCATCTAAGACAATCATCTATATTTGAGCATTTAAAAATTGTGTTTGCACAATTTCATATTCAATTGGGATAATGCATTGAAAATCAAGTTGTTGAAAAATTGGCCATTGAAAGGAATGTATAAAAACTTTATGGTGTCAATGAGATATTTGGAAATAAATTATTCTTACAACTCTCCTTGAAAGGATCATGTTGTTAGATTTTTGAAAACTTCAAATGGCCTAATATCTTCAAAAAATTTGTGTTTTGAAACTCACACCAAAGTAGCCCAATTTTTTGCATGCACTAAATCATGATATTAAAAATTCATATATAGAATTTTATTCTAAATTCATTCAAAAAATAATGCATAAGTATTATGGACAATTTAACAACTTGCAAAACTTCAAAATGAAGTTACTGTGAAAGTTTGAAATTGAATACACTTCTAAATAAATCAATGCACATTTCATTGTAATTCCACATCAATGTGGTAATAATAACCTTAAACACTACCACATACTTTTAACATCCTAACATTTAATTTGAAAACAAAGTCACATTTGTATTGGGCCTTTATTAGTATTGCAAATACATCCAAAATTGTAACACCCAACCATGTTTTCAACCTAATAGGTTGGTTAAGCTAGGTTAACCTTAGGTAAGCACTTGTTACCTACCTATTTTTTTCCTACCTAGGTGCATAAGTAGGCCATCCACTTAACTATTTACATATTACCTACCTTTTTAACTACCTACATAATTAATGTATGCATTGAAATGTGAAATAAATAAACTTTGACAAAATTTATCACCTTATAAACATGTGGTGCAATGCTTAAGGGCTTGGTTCATACATGTGCATGTGAAGGGTGCAAGTCTTCATACTTGCACCTTAAATGATAGCGTAAGTTAGGTTAGGTTAGGTTAGATAGGCCTAACTTAGGTTAGGTAAATAGCCAATACTATACTTAGGTAGCTAGGTAAATAGGTACTTAGTTTAGTATGTTAGGGTAAGCACTTATTACCTACCTACCTACCTTTTAACTTAGGTAGGTAGGTAGGTTACTAGGTTAGGCTATGTTATGCTTGATTAAGTAGTTAGAACACTTGGCATTATACAAATACACATGTTAACATAGTTGCAAATGTAGTCACAAAGTCAAATTCCACATAGGTTAAACAAGGCCCATGTCATATTCATATTCCTTCATGTTAATAGATTAAAAATTGGACTCTATTTGCAAGGTTTTGTAACAATTTTCTAACTTTCATGCCATGTGGTGTTTTATTGTGACTAGTTGTTTGATGGCACTTGTTTTTTATGACTAGATCATTCGCAATCACAAATGTCTATTATAACTAAAATCTAGTCCCTAGGGAGATTATTTCTATATATTCCAAACAACATGCAAAAATATATAGGGTGCAACTTATCAAAAAAAATCTAATTTACTTAAATTTGTATATTGGGTGCCTATGATTCATTATCATAATATAATTTAAATATATTTAAAAATACCCTTTTATCTTTAATGTTTCCTAAAACATATAAGTAATGATTTACTTGGGATGTAATCATAAATTGAATCATTATTTCCTAAATTTCTTTTAGTGCCTGCACATTGACGAAAGGAATTATCACTTCCATTGGATTGTTTCATTTTAAACATAATGATTCAAATTCTTGCATACAAATGGAAGAAATTGATTACACCATTAATTCACTTAAATGTAATGATTCAAATTTTTATTTCAAAGTCTTGCATATGGATGGTTCAAGGAATCAATTACACCATAGCCCATTTAAAACCTTCACCAGAAGAAATCTTATCCTTTTCCACCCCACACATTGTGACTACTGTTTGATTTGATTACATTTCAATTACATTTATCCATTTTTTATTTGTAAGTGATTTGTTGCACTAATTAATGATCAATATTATTTATAGTTGCTACATTCACTATGTTGTTCATTTACGAGTATAATTTGGACATTATTTTATACATTAATAATTTCAAATTGTTGATGTGAAAATTAAGGTAGCTTTTAACTTTATTTACAAAATGCATTATAATGGTTGAGTGATTTTTTCGACATCTCTTCAACAATCAACATGGTACATGAATCGAAGCATCAACTTTTAACATGTTGAAACCATTACTCATGAGTTGCATTTTACACTTACCATAATTTATTAAAACACGCATAACAATTAAAACCCCACATGTATATTGGAACAAATTAGTGATTTCTTTCACATATCTTCAATTATCAACATGTGTACACGAGTTAAACCATTCATTTTTAAAATTTAAAGCCATTACTCACAAGTTGCATTTTGCACTTATTATAATATATTGAAACACATGCAACTCAATGTTTTGCAATTATATTTGAATGGTTTAGTGAAATTTTTCACATTTTTTGAACTATCAACATCTTTACATGAGTTGAATCATCCATTTTGAACTTACTGAAACTATTATTCAAATGTTGCATATTACACTTATTAGTATATATTGAAACACACATAACAATTTAATGTTTCACATTTACACTTGAATAGGTTAGTAAATTTTTTCACATCTTTTGAATTATCAACATCTACACGTGAATTGAATCATTCACTTTGAATGTGTCAAATCCATTATTCATGAATTGCATTTTGCACTCAACACAATTTTTTGAAATGGATGTATAAAAGTTAGGCAAGTTTCACATTTATATTTGAATGGGTTCGTGATTAAGTCAAATGTTCATGCATGCTAAGTTTAGGATGCATGTAGACCTCTAAATTACAATTTTTCATATATTAAATTCTTGTACATTTATGTAAATTATAACGTATTTTTTCTCTATTATTTTTAGGCATCATGGAAAAAAAATTATTTATGAATTCTCATATGTCACATAAAAAACTCCCAAAAATAATCTTTAGATTTTCCCATTTTTTCTCTTAATGTATGAAAAAAACATTCATGTTTAAAGAAAGTGATTAAATTTTTAAAAATTTTAAGTTCTTAAAATATATTATTATAATTTACTAAGCTATGAAAAATAAAATAATAATAATTTATCAATAATTTATAATTTTTTTCTATTTTAAACATGATGTATTAGATTTTTAAATTTTGTTTTGTTATAAGTTTATGTTTAAATATTTAGAAGTGAATTTTAAATTTTCATTTTAAAAAATCAAATAAATTAATGATTCTAAATGATGATAGTAATAATTACATCAATGATTTTTTGGTCTTTTTATTTTTTCAAATTTTTGGTGTTCTTAAAAATCATCCACAAGAAAATTTAACCATGCTTTGGTTATACACCATGTATATGGAGGTATAAATTAGTTAAAATACTTGTATATTTGGCTACAAGTTTTAGAACCCATTGTAGAATTATATAATAAAAAATATTTGAAAAATATTTTTTAATTTTCAAACTCAAAAATCATTTGTTGATGTTGATGACCCCTTTTATCTTTACAAAATGGTGAAAATCCACCACCAGAAAAAACACTTAATTACGTCATTAATATTTATTTTAATGTTTTTAAAAAAATAGATAAGGTTTATAGCGATTTCAAAGATTGAGCTTAAAAATTTTCAAATAAATTTGTTGGAATTATTTATTTGTTTAAGGTTGAATTTTAAGAATTAGTTTTAATTTTTATTCATTAGGAGTGAACTTTTTTCTTTCAAATTTGTGATCTTAATGTTTTGGCAAATTTTTTGTTGTTTACATTTTTCCTTGAATTTGCGCAATTTTAACTGTTTTTTTCCCAATAATAATTGCCAACTTAAGAAAATTTGAAATAAAAAAGACATGTAGGTTGGGGAAGGGGGATTTATTCCAACTTTTTATTGCCAAAATTTGAACAAATTATGTTCCTTTTACTTCTACAAAGGAAACAAAGGTAAAATATATTTTAACATCATTATATATATATATATATATATATAGTGATTTTTTTCAAGTCATGTAGTTAATCATTTAATGTGTATGATTCATGTTGTCAAACAAATATGGTTTTGATAATTAAAAGGTTATCTTGATTACTTAATTAATTTTCCTTTTTGTGGCCATTTTTGGCAATTTAAAGAGAGAACAACATCAACAATATATATATATAATTTTAAAATTTAAAATACATATTGTCAATGTTTTACAATAAATTATAATACGTAGCCATAATATTGAAGGATTTAAACAAATTTTCAACTCCACAACCTCTCTATAACCAAATGTGGTTAAATTTTCTTATGGATGATTCTCATTTTTGCAACATTGCAAAAATAAATAAAATTATATCTGTAAATTTATTCATGACATGTTATTTTAAGTTTTTAAACATTTAATATTTAATATTTTAAAATTATATATATAAGTTTGAATTTCTAAACAATTCCATGGAAAACCTAATAATTTAATTTTTTTTTGTGTTAATAAAGTTTTGAAATGGTTTGATGGTTAAGGCCTCGAAATGCTTCCATGAGTCTTGGGTTCAAACGTTGATAAATGCATGCATCAATGTATTGTATATAAATGTAATGTATGAACATGTACATCATGGCCAATGATGTTGAAACATTTATTTGACAAAACCAGGAAATAAAAAAAATTGTAGCATGTAATTTTGTCATGGTGTGTTGTGAAAAAAATACAATTTGTGACTCCATGATCTATAAAAAAAACTAAAATTTTTGAAAAAATGTTGTATGATGGTGTGGCATTTTATTCCATGTCATATTAATTTGGGACTTTAGATAATCAACTAGTCTTTTTTTACCAAAACCATACATGGTGCGTATTAGTTAATATTATCTAATTTCACTAAAACCTAATGAATTTGAAAAGTACAAAAGGACAAGATTTCTTCTTGTGCTTAAATATAATTGAAATTCAAATTATGATTTTTAAACACAAAACACATTTTACACTTGGATATTGACGCATTCTCAACTCCTTGAAGGACTCAAATGTGAGTCCGAGTAGAATACAGCGGAAGAGGGAAGAGTCGAGGCACACTCCCTAGCTCACAACACTTTGAGGGGTAAAGGGGCGTGTTGGAGCTCCGGGATGGAACTATGAAGAGTTGACAAGCTTCACTCACTCACACGGGCCTGCACACAACTCACACAAAGTGGTTAGTGCATAGTTGGAACACCTTTAGTGTTAGGACGAGCCACGGGCAACACGGACACACTAGACTCACCACGGCCCAGACTTGGGGGAAGTCACCACCTTCCCCTTTATAGTATACTCTGTGGCTGGCCATGGAGCCTACATTCAAATGATTTTTTTCTCCTGGGACTTTCGAGTGGGAGCCCCGAAATCGCGCCAGTTGGGACTCCAACGACTTTGGAACCCCATAACTTTGCGAGCAGACCTCGAATCGATATGTGGTCTAAAGCAAAATTATACCTCTCATCGAGAGCTTCCAACGATGTGTTGCATGCCCTCTTTAGCTAAGTGAATTAGGTCGATTCCTGACTTTTTGTGGTCAAGAGTCAAACTGACAATTTGACTCCCGATCCTTCTTTTGGCCATAACTTGTGTTTTAAATGTTGGAATGAGCAATGTGAGCCCATTTTAGACATCTACGTTCCAAGAGCTTTTCAATGATATAAAGAACGTCACAAGCCATTGAGTTTGGTCCCTTGAAATTACTTTCTGAAGTTTCAGAAGGCCACTGGGACTCCATTTCCCAAAGTGGGAGTTGCCTTGGGAGTGTGAGGGTTCACTCCCTCACACTTTCTTACACTCCTTTACACTCCCGAGAGTATGTGATGTGATTCCCGAGTTTTTTCTTGGTGCCCTTGCGGCTTCTTTGCCTTGACTCTTAGGCTCCCACTTGGCCTGCAACATTATAACCCCTTTGCCTTGGTCGTAAGCCCAAAGCTAGGGTTGCGATAGATATGGATGGAAAAAATCAATTATAAGATTGCTTCACTCGAAAACAATGATTTAAATTCATGCATTCAAATAGAAAACACGTTTTAGCTTGCATATAATGGAAGGAATCAATTGTAGCAATTTTCTACACCATCAAATTCTACTAACTACCACCAAATGTTTGCAAACATAAATTACAAACATACAAAAAGAACATAGATATTAACATACCTCTAGGTTTTGAAAAAAAATACACACAAAAAAGCTTGAAGGTAAAACATGAACCTTTATCTTTTTTTTACTTTTTTATCTTCAATATATGTTAATCATGTTGCAGGCATATTCTTTGCATTTTGATAAATGACCAAAATTGAAGGCCTAAGGGTATGTATTTTTTTCTTTTCACTTCTCAACACAAATGCATAGTAAATTTACACCATAAGGCCAATGAACTCTTTCAAAACTTACCAAAATGTAGTGAATCTATTGCTATCCACATCCACCATTCTTGTATTTGTTGATTTATTTTGTTATTTTGCAATGTAATACTTCTAGGGCAATTCAATGTCGAAATAACATTGAAAGTTACAACATGTGACAACAATTGTTACTTAGCTAAGCAAGTACTATCCAAATCTGTGAACTAGGTTGGAGCAACTTTTACACCCTGTTGTAGATATTAGATATCAAGCACATATTTACAAAATTTGAACAAAGTTGTAATATGTTTAGGTTTAGTAGTTGCTAATATGTTTGCTAGTTTTCATAATTAGTCTAGTTTATAACATAACTACATAACACATCATTTGGAGAAAATTGCACATTTCATTTGTGATGGTTGTGTTGGTTAGGTTAAATTTTCTTTGGTTTGCATCTAACATAAAATCTTTTTTTTTTTACAATGAAATTACAACTAAGTACAATGTACAACTTGGGTAGGTTCAGAGGGTCAATTGTTTTAGTTTACTACTACATCCAATATTTTCATCAAGGGGCAATAGTGATGGTACACATTAGACAATGAGATGGTGAGGCACCTTGCATTTGTGTAGACAATGTTCTTGCAAGGAGATCTACCTAGAATAAACATGCAAGAAGGTTTAGAAAGTGGCAAAGATTTCAAGCGTGAATTATAATAGCCAAATACTAAACCTACTAATGAAAACATTACATCTTTCAATGCAGATAGGTCAACTGGAAAATTTGTAGAAAAAATTGTTAAGGAATGTTTTCAACAAACTAAACAAGGAGGTTTAGAATACTAAAAGATGTTGCTTCTTAAGATTTTGAGGAACCCAATTTAGAAATATGTATTGCCAAATTTTGTCCATGTGGAGAATGCTCATAACACAATGCACAGCTTATCAAAAGGATGCCAATATGTCAAAGGTAACCACTCCAAAGATGACCAGCATGCTCGAAATGTGTTTATTCCAATGGTGGCATCAAATTCCTTTATTAGCATCCTTGAAAGTTAATAATGTGGTTGTCAAGTTTTGGATTGATAACATTCGAATCAGTCCCAACATGAAGGATGTTGTAAGGAGGTGACTTGTTCAAAAATCATGGGAGTCACATTTAGCCCACCTTCTTTTGGAATCCTAGATATGTTTTTTCTCTACATGAAACATCGTTAATGCAACATTAAGTTTATTGACATCACATGTTTCCATGACATTTGTATAGAGGTTGCAACAAATGTTTGAATTGATCAACTAGATTAGAACTATGAATTGATTCCTTCCTTGTTAATTGTTTATCATTAAAAATAAATTTGAAATACCTAATTCATGCCTTCATGAATAACCATGACCACTTGTTTCATTCCTATTTTACATTGTTGATCTAAAATGGGGTGAAAGTATCCTTGGGTGGTACCACTAGGAACCACCTCAAGGAATGAAAAAGGAACAAAAAATAACCAAATCAATTTCTGAGACCCTTTACTTTAAATGTTTTCACAACTATAAATTATTATTTTTTCATGTTTATCAATTGCATGCAATAACATATGGCTTGAAGTTTATTTTGGAATTAATTTTTTTTGAAATTTTTAAAAATTTGTATTCTTAATTAAAATGGCCCTTTCATAAATTAATAGCCTTAAATTTGAAATTTTGTAACTAAATTATACTTATTAATTTCATAATAAAAACCTAAAAATAGAATCATTTGCAACTTATTTTAGGAAAAAAATTCCCAAATTATGTTTCAAATTTTTGTTTTTAATAAAAAAAGTTTAAGGAAAGGAATTAGCTTTACATTGTTGAAACTTTTTGAATGCAACGATTAAAAGCATCAAAATACACAATATTATTAATATTATTTAAATTTCAAAATTTGTGGAACCTAATAAATGTACTCATTGAAAAAAAATTATGAAATTATTTATTTAAGTGTCTCATATGATTTTTCAAAGTTCGATGGGTCTAAGAAATCAAGGTGCAATGGTTTTTAATGGTACCACCCAAGGAAACTTTTACTCAATGGCCTTAGTCTTGGTAGTATTAATATTCAAGTTTTCCTTGTAATACTTGAACATTTGGGCATTCATGAGTTGATTACTTTATGTAGGTACTTACCAAGTATGAATTTTCCTTTTTGTTTCTTTCAATTTTTTGTGCAAGGATCATGATTACTAGTTACTATAATTTGTACTTAAAATTTCCTATATAGATAGGAAGCATACATCATGTTTACTATAACTTTTACTAATGTTATTAACATTTCCTTTATGATTTCTGTTTTCAGGTATGTTTCCAATTCAAAAAAGGATTTGGCTACATGGTTCCTTATGTAGCTATGCAAGGAAGTTGCCATTTTTTTATGGTTTTTTCCTTTCTACTTTTCCTTTACTTACTATTTTGTTTAGTATTTGGAGTCAACTCATTCCTTACTAATTTTTTCCCTAAAATGAACCTAGTTCTTAGTACTTTTTTACTTCCTAATTAAAGACAAATTTCCTTATCGTTGAAAATAATTTTCATGAACATGTACTTCATTCCTCTTGAAGGTCATGATCAAAGGAAACAAAATTATTCCTTATACTTGTATGCAAGTCTTTAAGGATTGACATTAATTATTACTGATGGAACTTGTAGTTATCTTTTTACACTCACTTTGTGGAGCAATTAGAAGATGTAAAAATAAGGTTATGAGCTTTTGAGAGGTTGAAGCCATGGTTCATCAAAAGATTGAGAGAATTCGATTCTTGTTGTTATAGCTACCATGTATAGATGGCAAAGTTGAAAGATGGATATAACTCAATATGTACTAGGCTTTTTCATCAAAATTGCATGTGTACTTGAAATCTTTGTAGGCCACTTGGCGAAGTAGATGTGTTGCTAAATAGACTAGTGTGCGAAATATGTGTGACCAGATTCTTTGTCCAAAAGGAGCAACATATGAGTTTTATAAATTAAAGTGCATTCAAGGTGATTGTTCTGCTTGTGGTATTTCAACATTGCAAGTTTGTCCTTTTGAAGTTGACATCAACAATGTGACAACAATTTCATGGCATCAGTTTGAAAAAGTTCTAATGGGAAGGTCAATTGATGGCAAAGATTGACATGCCTTTCATCTTGAGTATAAATAAAGACCTCTTCATGTGATGATTGCATTTTGGAAGCCAAAATCAAAGGAATTTGTTGTTCACAATTTTGAAGCAAAATGCCAGGATAACATGTTTAAAATGTGTTTGTAGAATCTTTTTTCTAACCAAATTCTATCAGTTGTGGATTATGTTGAAAATTATTATTTCTAGTGGCAAAATGAGATACAATCTCAACATTGGTTTAGTTTTCAAGTCGCCATCCTTGTGCATTTATCTTTAGAATCTATGAACATTGGGATGGGAACCTCAACATTAAGATTGTGATAGAGTACCACTTTTATATAAGCGATGATAAGGTGCATGACAATTTTTTTTTCCAACACTATTTTGGGTTATACAAGCAATACCTCAAAAACCAAAGCTACCCATTCCTTGCGTTCTTAGATGGGTGTTCCTCACAATTCAAATGTTGAAGGTCTTTTTTTTATGTTGCATGTTATCCACCACTGACCAAGAGTGAAAAAATGCCTTTTGGAACATGTATGCAATGGAATTATTTTGGCAATGGACATGGCAAAGGAATATGGGATGGAGCTGGAGCCTTTAAAAACTAAGCCTTGAGGTCTGAACATGTTAAACCCAATGGTGTCCAACTTCATAATGTTGAGGACATTATGAAGTTCCTGCAAGGGCATTTTAGTCAAGAGCATGCAAGTTATACATAAGGGTGGAAAGATGTTCACCATTTGTTCTATGAAATCAAACTTGTTGATGTGAATCAAGAGCAACAATTTAATGCACACATAGTTGTATGGATGTATAGCTTGCATTAAGTACATAGTGTTGGATTAGATAAGATCTCATTGTAGATACAGAACTTGTTTCGCTTTTGCAAGTTCTGTACAGATGGTGATGATGGTCCATGTGACCATTTTGATTATGTGTTAGGGTTCTCTTTGATTCGATTAGTGCCTTGTAGACTAGAGGATGTTAAAGACGAGACTACGGAGGATAATTGTTTGATTAACAATGACAAAGAAATGTTGGTAGCTACCCTAAATGTTGGTGAGCATTTTGCAATCATTACTATAGAAGATAATATTGAAGGTGATGACTTTTGGATATTTATGTGTGAAAAAGCTTTGGTTATGGTGGAGGAAGTTAGCAAGGTTGATTATTGGGGGTAGGAAGTATATAAGGGAAAACAAATTGTAGTAGGGAAGTATTATAAAAGACAAGGGCGTAGCTTGCAATCTTATGTCTTGTGTGATGGAGGGCTAGCTTTCATTTACTTGCACTTAATGATTGCAGCCAAGTTTAGTATAACTGTTGCATGACATAAACAAAAGGGTGGAAGGATCGGAGCTCAAGTATACACTCTTCACATGGATGTTTTCAACCATATTCAATCCATGTTAAGTGCAACATGATAATGGTATCATTATGTTTTCTTATTTGTAAATGGTTCAAAATTTCTAAATAGGTCTTTAACTTATCTATTTGTGTGATATATTGTTGTATTGCATAGTTATTAGGTCAATTTGTTTAATTCCATTGGCTTTTGTTAATTTAAAAATCAATAGGGTTCATATGGGCTTATGTGAAACTTTGTGAGACACAACAAATCTCTTTATCATCTTGTCAACACCTTGGTAGTGCAAAATTGTTTTTTTTCTAATAGGTAACAACCTAGAGTAGGACAAGATTTGCCACAAAAGTAGGATAAGATGACAATGTGAGTTCACAAAATCTACCATAAAAATTGTAATAGAAAAAATTACTTTGGATTTAACAATTTCTTGCAAGAATTTTGGACATAATTTTGTCACATGAGGTTATTTTCCATTGCAACATGCAAGTTTTCAATTTGGTTGGTACCATGTGTTTGATGAAAATATTGCAATTTTATGGGCAACTTTGTTCCAAATGTTGGTAGGCTTCATACCATATCAAAATTAATATTTATGTATTCAACCTTTCAATTCCATGAAACTACTAAGTTTCTATAACGACTTGCAGAAAACATGTTTTTTCTATCATTGTAACTTATCTTGGATTTAGAGTTGATAAAATTTCCTTGTGTTTTTTCTTGTCCTTGTTTATAATTTGCACAAATGGAGTAGCATTAAGTCCCACAAATTAATGATCTCATGGTTGGAATATATATCTATTTGTTTCTCTGTAATTGTGTATTTTAATTCCAATGACATTGTTATGTTTAGTGTATGTCCCCTACCCATCCTTTGAAATAACATTTGCTTTGATAAAAAAAGACCATAATGGATGGGGATTTTTAGATTCTGTCAATAAAAATGGTAAGGGTTTACGAACTTTCATTTTAGTTAGTAGAAGCATCTAAGTCCATCACATGCTCAAACCAAACACACAATGAAATGAAAGCTAATTTTCATTTATTAGAAAAGTCTAGAATCCATTGAATACTTGAAGAAATTAAATTGTGATTTCCTTTCACAAATCTCCAAAAATATTGAACTCAAAAGATTCATTTAAATCAAATTTTCACTCATCCTATGCATGTTTCTCAATTAATTTCCTTCGAAAATCTTTCTCCCAAAAAATTTATATTGAGAACAAGTTTTTTAATATCAACAAATAGACAATCTAGTAGTTTCATTCTTCATAGAAGGGTATTTTTTAAAATTCAATTCTAAGAAAAGCTCTACTAGTTTCTCAAGTTTGAAAATTTTTACTGTCATATGTGATCTTGTGTGATCAAATATGTAGCCATTCCTTAACATGTCCTTTTAAACTCTACAATGCAAATGCCATCAGAGAAATGCATGTCATTGTTTAATTTTCAGATAGTTGTCTTATTATGGCCTCCCAATTTGTTGCAACAAGTCTTTTTTTTTGCATTTTCTCTTTTTCAATCCCCTTGTTTATCAAGTCAGTTTTTTGTTTGTTGCCAAATCTGGTAAATTCCAAGAGAATGGTGTCTGCAATGGTGGTGGGTGGTTTCATTATTCTTTCATCTTTCAAAATTTCGATGTTGTAGAATTTTGCCTAACTATGCTACTTATTTATTGTGTGGTCTGAATGGCATTAGCAATCATGTTTGGGTGTTTTTTGGAAGTATATTCATTGCAATTTTTCTTTATATGGAGATGTCAATAAGAAGGTATCATTAGTATCAATAATCACATAATGATTTTGACTCTTTAGACGAGTCTTCTTCATATGAAGATACAATATGCCTTCTCCAGTATGCCAAACCCTTGAATGATGGAGATGATGCAACCACTTTTGTTATAACAACAACCTTTAAGACCCATCTTGAGATCAGGAATCACTACTAGAAATTTTGGGTTTTGCAACTGTCGTTTACAACTAAAATTTAGTTGCATGCGACACATGCAATTACAAATTTGTGTAGTTGCCTAAAACAAGTTGCATATGACATGCAATTGCATGCAACACAACGTATGCAACATGTATATACAGTGTTAGTATGTATGTTCATACATACATACCAATCCAATGTAGTTGTACCTTGTGTGTAACTTTCCTTGCAACTACATGCAACTAATCAAAATATGATACATGTTTAAAATTTAGACAACTAGCTTGTGGACACATGTCATTATTTAATTTTTTTTTGTTTTCAAAATTAAAAATTCATTGGATTAATCTCAATCATTAAAGTTTTTGCCACTATGATGACATGTGGCACACCATGGAACGTTCATTGACCAATTGACACATGTTCAATATTTTAACACCAACTATATGGTGACACGTGGCAATCAAGGCCCATCTATTTTTAAAATTTTAAATATTTATTAATGAAATTTAAGTCATCCAATTTATGGCTAATAAGATGTTGACACATGGTGCCTAGGTAAATAGATAATAATTAAACCTTATTTAAGTAAGTAGGTTTATTTAGGTATGTAAGTAGGTTGAAAAATAACTAGGCTTAGGTTATATAAGTAGGTTTAGAATAATCCGATTTTATTTTTAGGTTTGACCATTTCATAAAGGTCAAGAACTTTTCATTCATTCATCCCAATGGCACTTGGTATTTGGTTTCAACATAACTATTGTTCCTACTTATATACTAAGCCAAATAGAATTCGAAGCTAAAGGATATGGGTTAAAACATTCCATTGCAAATATCATGAACCAACCTAGTTGCACATTAGATGCAACTACGGTATTAAAGTATAACAGCCAGGGGAGGGAGGGCTATGTTGTTTTTGGTGTCAAAACAAAACTTGAAGCCCTCTTCTTGGCGCATTTAACACACTAAGAATCATTGAAAACAAATTAAAAATGAGAAAGTTATGGCCCTCCAAAGTAAAGGGGGTCAAAAAACTCAAAAAAAAAACTATTGAGGCCGGTTCTTAAACACCTAGAAAGTTCATTTTATGTTGTTTTTTTGTTATTAGAGTTCCAATGTGATTTGTAAGACTTTAGATGGCACTCCTACAACACTTTAAATCGTTTAAAATGAATAAAAAATAAGAAAGTTATGAACTTTGAAAGTAGGAGGGGTCCTAAGAAAAAAAACAAAAAAAAAACGTTTTATAACTTGGAAAGCTTATTTTTCTTATTTTTCTTCTTGTTAGTTTTTCATTAATCCTTTTCTGTTACACTTCAAAAGTGATTATAGGATATTTAATAATTATGATTACTTAATGAAAATATGATTTTAATATTATTATCTAGTTTAAATTAATAATTGTTTAGGACGTTTGTATACTTGTAGGTTAATTAGTGTAGCCTATTTAAATTAATATTTTTACATAAATAATAAATATATATAATTATTTATAATATTTTTTTTAATATTATCATATTAATTGATTTTGAATAATTTTTGTTTAATCAAATGTACATTTTGTGAAAAGATATTCCAAAATAAAATAAAGTCAAACATATTTAAATAATGGTTTAGTTTAACTTAATTTAGCATAATTTAATGTAGTAATAATTAGTTTAACCTAACTTAATTTAACCATTTTCAATTTTAACCTAATTTAGTTTAGACATAAATATTTTAGCATAATTTAATTTAACCATATTTATTTTTTCCTAATTTAATTTAGCTTAATTTAATTTAGCCACAATAAATATTAGTCTAATTTACTTTAGCCATAAATATTATAGCCTAACTTAATTTAGCCCTAATTAATTTTTGTCTAATTTAATTTAGCCATAGTTAATTTAAATTAATTTAATTTAGCCATAATCATTTCAGCCTAACCTAATTTAATTATGGTTAGTTTAGTTTAATTTAATTTAGCCATAATGAGCTTGGTTTAACTTGATTTAATTTAGTTTAATTTAAATTAATCATAATTAGGTTAACATAACTTAATTTAGCCATGGTTAGTTTAACTTTTTAATTTATTTAACCTAGGTTAGTTTAGGCTAGCCTTAGTTAGCATGGGGTTAACCTTTGTACTAGAAGTACATAATATTATTATATATAGCCTATGTAGATATATTAAGCATAGTATTTAAGCATGTATAAGTTTAGGCCATTATTTTTATGACATGTGTCCATGTTGTACACATTTAATTGCATGTTAGTTGCACACACAACCGTATGGCCCAAAAATTATACAATACTAAATTTGTAGTTATAAACATGACCAAGATAGTTATAAACGACAACCAATTGCATGCCAATTGCATAGTGACTAGTTGCAAATGACAAGATTTCTAGTAGTGAATGCATCCATTAACCCTATAGCCATCTACATATACTTTGAAAACATGGAGGAGGAAAAAGAGTTTAGGGAAAGGCAAGCTTCTCTATAGAAGAAATTTCTCAACCTTTTAGTGTGCCCAATCACCCAACCCACAAATCATGCAAACCTTTTCAATGTAACCCAAGTATGTCAAAGCACCCAAAGATGTCACAACAATCTCTAACTACTCTAATTACCAAGATTAGGAAGATGAGTTTTTGGAGAGGTCTTCAAAGAAATGGTATCCCACCAGGGATTGTGATTTAGCTTCATTTTTAGCCATCTCAGTCCAAGGTTTTTGGTGACAAAGGACAAACCTTAATTTTGGGAGATGTGAACATTCTAATAACTTAGAATGCAATAATAAAAGCAAGAGTATTAGAGTTCAAGAACATAAAGAAAATTGAACAATGTGTGATTTGCAATCCTATGCAATGCACAAACCACAGGAGACTATGTCCACCATCAAGCACTATAGTGGACCACTTGACGTTGGAGGTACTCTTTTGTTGTTCTACAATACTGTTTTTCCTCTCAATAGATGCAAGTTTCTTAGTTTTACTTGGATGAAACTCAAACATAATTAGATTGCAAATGAACCATCAACATAGATAATAACATGATACATCTTCACTTGGTCAAAGACTTTAAAAACATAGTATTCCAAGTTAAGAAATTCAACAAAACAAATATATAATGTAGTTCATCAATGTTGCAAGATATGTCAAAGTTACTTAATTGGAAAATATGGTAGAGTTTAGAAAATGTCCAACATTGTTTTCAAGATATTATGAAATGATATATGTCAAATATTAAGCATAAACAATGTAAGAGATCATTTTCTCACACACTTGTCGCAACTATTTAAACTCTTGGAAGGACTATCAACCATCAACTTTTGAACCTCTCTACTTGTTCCTGTTTTCTATCCTCTTGATTTTGTTAACAAAGTGGTTGGAGTATCAATAGGTCCTTTTGCCCTAGTGATTCTTTTCGGTAATTTGGAAGGAGATGCTAGTTTTTTCCTTTTGTGATAATGCATTGGAGTCTACAGTACCATTGTCCATAATAGGTAGATTGTGACCAAGGTTAAAACTTGAATTAGAGAAAATGTCTTCACATTGTGTTATTACTTCTAAAAAAAACTAAATTTGGGTGACCTTCGTCATCAGATAGTACATCTGAAACTAGAAAAAGGTCATGTATATTGACTTCAAAAACTAAAAGGAGGTCAACTTGGTCAAGTACTATCTTTAAAATTAAAGGATGTAGACTGTCATTTAAAGGCTTTACCTCCTTTCCATTTACCTCAGAAGGAAGGTAGTCACCTTCATCATCATAGGTTTGTTCATCAAAATGTAAAGTAGAGTCCCCACTCATTACTTGCATGCCCATGTCATGTAATGTAAAGATAACAAATTTTCTTTTGGGTATGTCTTCACATGAGGGGTAATATTGAGCATATCAAACTCATCATCACTACTGGTTGTCATCAGAATTGAAATCAAGTTCTACAAATGTGTTTATGTCCACACTGATGTCTGCTCATGTTTATGATTTTTATTCAACTTTTTGTTATTGTAGAAAACTTTAGGGGTGATTAAAGCATTGAATGCTTGAGAAAAACTTGATGGCTTCAATTGTGAAACCTAAATGGATTTTATTGGCAACACCTCCTTTGCATTTGTAATCACAACAAAGCAAATTGGACACATGTAGATGGCTTGAACACATGGTGAACATACTCCTCCATGTCCACATAATTGCTAAAAAACAAAATGAAAAACTAGCATCAGAACCTCCACATGCTTGCCAAAAAAATAACAAGAAACTTCAGCATTATACTCTTTATTTCCAAAATTCAATATAACAACTTGGACATGGCAAATTCAGATTGAGGGGAAAAATCTAATAGAAGACCATGGGAAAAGAAAACACCAATATTACAAGATCATATTAACCTCCAGTGTCATTAGTGTTAAATTTTCTTGGGAGCATATCTTGCATTCAGGCTAGGTTGTGGTAGAATGTAACTCAACTTTGCCAATATAAGAAATTGTGGCAGAAAACAAAAGGCTTTCACATAGGTTGGCAACTTGGTAGGTCTAGTCTCCTATTGATTCCAGGGTACATTTCTTTGAAGCAACCTCACTGTCAACTTCAAGTTGTATTATAGTAGGAGTACATTGTATATTTGTTGAAATAACAACATTTTCTTTAAAAGAAGTAGACAAGGTTAGAGACATGGTGTAAGTAAACTTGCTTGTTTTTCTATGATGTCCATAATGAATTATAGATGTGCCATACTTAAAGAAGCCATCTACTTTAATGACTACACATAATCAGCAAATATGTAGTAACAAAAGATATTATAACAATTCAACAAATACCAATAAAGGTTTCCTTGATTGAAATTGTAGCTTCCTTACACATATGGAGAAATTCATTTCTTGAGCCACAAGCATGAATCTCCAAAAAACAAGATTCCTAAAGCTTCAAAAATAGGAACTATCTTCCTAATGCTTCTTTTGTTTAAGCTAGGAATGTCTCAACATTCCTATCTCACTATTTTATCCAAGAATGAAAACTCGCAAGAAATGAAATTTAAAGTATAAGGAAACTACCAAGAATTACAAGGAAACTATCAGAAATTACATGCATGTGAAAGCAATTAATTCAAAATAGTTTATGACCCTTTCATTATTTAATTCATGTATAACAATTTGCAAGAAACTTCAATTCCATAGGTTCCTAATAATAAGTTTTTATTCCATGTAAGTTCATATTAGTTAAATTAAGATTACAAAATAACTAATAGTTATAGGACTCTTGAGATGTTCTACTAATTCTTTACAAAATGTGAATAGATTACAAAATTACATGATGGTGCAAATTACTATGAATTTGCAAGGTTAAATTCTAGATTTGAAACAACACACAAATTACCTACAAATTGTTCAACATTTGCCAAATTCAACTTGAATTTTAGAAACGCACTTGTACAAATCATTTGACTTGATGGAATTTGTTGAGAGATGCCTAGGTTTGCCATACCCTCCATCTTCTTCATTGAACCAAACACCTCAGTTTTGGGTGCACCAAATCCCCATGAATAACACCACTTGGTGTTAACACACCTCTTCACAATTTACATGCTTGCATTTTTTTTAGGAAACAACATGCATGCATAAACACCATGGGTGATAAACATGACCACATGAAGTAGTGCAAATGTCATTGAGATAAAACTCATCATCACAAACTAGACAAGGTTTGACATTCACGGTCTTGATGGACCCGGATGGAACAAATGGCGTAGAGATTGGAAGTGGTTGGAAATAAAGGCTTGCTCCTATTTTCATGTGTGCAACTTGTTCTACCAGCATGCTCACAAGATCTTGGGCAAGCTTCAAGCTTTTGATAGAAGAACTTAAGGTTTCTGCACATTCAACAACATTAGAATCACAAAGAAGAGAAAAAAATTCAGCTACTTACAACTTCCCCTTAGCTTGCTGCCATGTTTTTTCTTCATATTTAACCTTTTGCAATAGTTTTTCCAACCTCTTTTCCGTAAGACTATGAGGAGCCAAATTATCATTGGGTTGCACCTCAAGAGGTGGTAATAATGTATAAGATCCACCATCCATAGATGTTAAAGAAGACTACGCAATATGCAAATCTTCCTGGACTTTTTCTAGTTCGTTTAGTGACTCACTATGGATTGCAATCCTGTCACCTAAGAGTAACTAAGCTTTTTTTTGCTCATGTTTTCTTTGTAACATGTCTCTTTAAATCTCTTCTATTTTTTCTTTCAATCCTTACATACACGCTTGTTTTGAAATCAACAACTTGGAAACTTTTGACATGTCTTTTGGATTACATGCACGCATCATTACTGAAAGCAAGGATGAACCGAACTACAAATGGTTGTGTAGCATGTTTCTACTTGTAGAACTTGGTTGCAAAAATTTCAATTCAACCTTCATCCAATTCAAAGATCCTAGTTCAACTTTTAGCAATAGGAATTGGCCAAAATGTAACCACTCTATTTGTGACTACATGCGACTATTAGTTATTTGCAACTACATTTGGACATTTTTGCAACTATTTCTTGTGTTGGTCTTATTTGCAACTACATTGCAACTAGTTTGCAACTATTTTGGTGTTCATCCTTCCATGTGAACAACATTTTGTTTGGTTTTCATCCAAGAAGAACAATCTATGTCTCATTAGTTGCAAATGTGACCAATTTAGTTGCAACCTTATTAGTATACAAAGGTGTATTTTGTGAATTCTAAGAAATATAGTTGGGTGTATTAGGATTTGTAAATGTATATTTTGAATGTATATGAACAACCATATTATATGTGTGTTCAAGTATAATTATTAGCATAAATGGCCTCAATATATTTATGGTTACATTAATTAATGTATATTTAAGCATATTAAAATTTTATGTAAGAAATTTACGTAATATATTATGCCCATATTATAAGTTTATCCAAACCATCTTATTATATTTCTTAAAATTATTACAAACAACATTTATTATTATTATTATTTATATTAATATTAAATAAATGTAATAAAAATTAAATTTCAATATTATCTTTGATTCAAATTTTAAAATCATAGTATTTTATTACATGATGATGATGATGATGATGATGATGATGATGATGATATTAGAATGATAGGAAAACTAATTATATAATTACTGAAATAATTTTTAGAATATAAAATATTATCATATTAGTATTAAATTATTTTCAAATGATTAATGTACTTATTAAGAATTTATTTATTATAAAATCAAAAATTAATTATAAGAAATCATAATAGCTCTAACAAGGGACATAATAATGTATAATAGTAATAATAATAAAATAACTAACCTAGGCTAGCTACAAATTACATTATTATTATTATTATTATTATTATAATATTTTATAATAATTAGTGTAGTAACTAGAATGGAAATTTAATAAATATTATACAAATGTAGAAATTATTTTTGAAGGAAAAATATACTTATTAAAAATATAAAATATTTATTGTAATAGTTCATAAATAGTTATAATGAGTGAAGTAATAATATGAATAATAAAACATAAAATAGTTAACCTTGGCTACCAACTAGCTACAATAATAATTGAATTAATGTTATTTTTACTATTAGATATTTACATTTATATTTATTATTAACTATGAAAATGAGACTATTAATGGGTATAATTATAATAAAATAGTTAGTCTTGGCTAGGTTTTAATTATATTATTAAAATAAAAATATTATTCAATATTTATAATTAATAGTGAATAATTAAGAATTATTAAATATTTCAGTTATTATATTAATAATTAGCTAATTATTTCAATGTTAATCAATTACTGGTTAATTAAATTGGTTGATTGATCATGATAGTTAATATGTATTGAAAATTAAATATTATTTTTATTTTTACCTAGCTAATAAATTAAGTAATATTTAATAATAACTAATAATTTGAATGTCAAATGTGTTGTCAATGCATGATATCAGTCCATGAAACGTACAAATTGTGAATGAACGAATTTTGCATGATTTCCATTACAAAGTCATGAAATGCTAAGTTTGTGATAAGTTGAGTTCATCATTTCCATGTTATTTTCTATTGCTTTATTAACTTACTAATATTACATACATGTGCCATTGTAGTTCACAAAAGGCTTCTGCAATCAAATAACAAGAGTTTTTTTCCATAACTACAATTTATAACATATGTTTAAAAAACACCAACAACATGATATAGGAAATTCTCCCTTGAAGTCCCATTATCCTTGAAAGCTTTGTAGTTAACCTTTTATTTGAAAAACTTATCATTGCACAATCCACAACCACACACATGCAAATTGGATGTAAAAGAACCTCCTTAATTTTATAGCTACTTTAGGTGCATTACACTTCCTTTGCAATAAAATGCCACAAGCAAGAGCATCCACATTACAAAATCTCACATGTTTAAAAAAAAAACTAAAACCATAAAAAATAGAGGTAAAAAATGTTGCCCTCCTTAAGCATTTTTCCATGTTTGGTTTAACTTGTCGAATTTTATGCCTTATCACACATGGCCTTTCCTCTATTCAAAAAATTGACAACTTGCAAGAATAAACAACACATGCCACAAGCAATATTAACATACAAACTCCATAGTTTCATAATCTTGCAAAATAAACAAAAGCAAAGAAAAACTCCTTTGGGCAATTTTTCCTTATTTGTTTTTTCTTTTGGCATTGGGTGAAAGCACAATCAAATACACCACAAAAGTAGTCTTCTTTAGTTCGAAAGGAGTGATTTACATATTTAAGCATGAAAATAGTTCAAGAACTCCTCCTATCATAATGCAAAATCATGGAGCCTCAATTGACATCATAAAAATGTAGATTTCATTAGAATGAAAAGCAATTGCATCATAAAAGTGTGTAAATAATGTGTTTGGAAAAAAAAAATTAATGTCTTAAACTTATTTTGTTTCCAAAAACTAAATATAACATTTCTAAATTACACGTTTTCACAAAACCTATGGTATACTTTAAAGCTCCCATTTAAAAATAATAATTTGGACATTGTTTTAATTTACTTGCACCTAATTTTATGAAATATGACATTTACTTGCACTTACTTTCATTCACAATAATCTTATTTAACTCTTGATTAAATATGTTTTTATCATATTTTTTCACATAAAATCACAAACCATAATAAATTACATGTTTGATAATTTCATGATATATTTTTAAATACTTGGAATTCAACTAAAAAAATACACTAATTGGTTTACTTGACTGTGCTTTCACCCCATTATAAAAAATATTAGTTTTTTATTAGAAAAATCAATCAAAATGACCCCCCCCCCCCCCCCCCCAAAGTCTTTTGGCCCATTTATCCAATTTAACCAAAATCCCAGTTTGGCAAAGTTGGTTTTGCGGTGTTTAAATAGCCCTTATTTTAGGCCTTGGTAATTACGTCCAAAGTGACAATAAGATGGAAATACAATCAAAGCTTTTAAAAGCACTGAGGTAAAAGTTTTTTTTTAAGGACTGCACATGACACATGTCATTTTTGTGTTGGTTTATAACGTTAAAATTGTATTTCAAATGCCCATTTTAACACTTCATTTTAGATATAAATACATTTTGATCACAAATTGATTTTATATCATGTATATTATGCATTCATGCCCTCTATCACATAAACATGAATAACTTTTGTTAAAGACACATTTCAAAATCCATAATTTTTAGGGTCAAAAACACTTTTGAGCCAAATGTGTTCAAATGTGTTATAAAAGAAATTTTCATTAGTTCAAATATTTTTTCCTTTTTAATCATCAATGTTAAAATCCTCTCCAATTTTTAAACGGAATGGTGCACATTTGGTTTTTAAAAAATGTTTGGAAAAAAAAAACATGTTCACTCTTGAGGTTTGAGTGCTTTGAACATGTAAAAACATTAAATTGATTTGTATTTAACTTTGAGCATGTAAACTTTGCAATTAATGGAAAATATTCCAAAACAATTATGACAATCCCAATTAGTATGTTTCTTTTATGATCTTTCAAACATACAAAAATGTAGCTTTAAGGAGTGTCCACTCACTTGGGTGGCTCCTTTGACTATGTTTTTACTTAGTAGTACTGGGGATAGTAAGTTCATTAATTCTTAAACACATAATTAGCCTCATTACTTTACTACAATTATCGACATAATAATAACAAAACTTTATATGAAATAGATAATATTCATCCACTGTACAATATTTTATCTTATCCCCACTAGTTTTACCCCTTAACAATTTATAATGAAATACAACATAATAGTTAGGAAAACAAGGTGACAACACCAAAAATTAGAAGTATGGTAATGACATGATGATAATTTTGCCCTATAGCATAATTACTGCCACATGGCAACAAAACATACCTTGCTTCCAAGAGGGTTAAAAACCTCAAAACCTAGTACCTTAGTTTTATTATATCCCCCCTAGATTTTCCTTACTATTTGCACCATGTTCCTAACATCCTAACAGAGTTGAAAAACATAAAACAAATTATACTAAAAATTTCCAAAAGACATGCACCTCTTTTATTACCATAATAGAGGGACAAACTACCTTGTTTTCCCCCCTGTTCTCCATCAAAATGTGGGAGTAAAACATTTTTAAAAAAAAACTAAGTGGACTAGGGAGGGGACAAAGAGGAAAAGAAGGAGAAGGAAAGAAAAAGGTGGGTAGACCATAATGTTTGCCACCTTGGGAACGTAATAATAGTCCCCAAAAGAGTGTAAAATCAAAAAGAAAAAGGGATGAAAGAAAGAAAAAAACAGAGACATGGAAGGTTATAGAAAGAAAAAGAAGAGAGAGGAAGAAAACAACTTGAACCTTCTTTTGACCATAAAAAAAGAACACCCAAGAAGATTCCCCACAAGAGAGTAGGGGTTGTCTTGTTTCCCTTCACCAAGGGTCACTTAACCATTAACTAGTAGTCCTTCAAAGGTCATTGAAAAAAGTCTCCCATTAATTTAGTTGGGGTAGATACCTCCTAAAATTACTTTTACTTTCTAAGTAGATGATTTACCAACCCCCACTTTCTAGAAGGTGTGGATTGATATTTCTACGTACCAACCTAAATCCTAGATAACTAGTAGGCATCACCTCCTAAGGAAGATAGTAATAAAACTTACTACCGATAAAAGCTTTTACGAGGTTGCCCTTCTAATTAGACTAACACCTAGGCTAAGGCAAAAACTAACCCTAGGTTAACACACATGTCCAATTTGACTAGTCTTTTTGACCACCATTTTGATCGTAACCAATATGTCCAATTTTTTTGTTAATTTCCACTAGTGGTTTTTGGGCAATTAAACAATTTGCTAGCCCATACAATATTATTATAACTTTTAATTAATGTTCCATAGGTAAAAAGGTAATAAATAGATAGATAGGTTGTAAATAGGTTATTAAATACCCTATGTATCTACCTACATACTTGTAATAACCTATTTTGGATTCTTAACTTATCTTAGGTTAACTTGGGTAATTTATTTAAGATAGGCTAAGCATATGAATATGTTGCAAGTATGAGGAATTGATGAACCATCACCAAAAATGAACCAAGCCCTTAACTAATGGACCACTAGCCATTATATGGTAATGAATTTTGTCAATTTATTCATTTAATGTGTTTTTCCCATTCTTGATATATCACTAGGTATGAAAGTAAGTAATAGGTAACTAGGTTTGAGGTAGGTGGGTAGGTAAGTTATAGGTAGGTATATTGATTATCTAGCTACCTACCACACCTACCTACTTAATTAGCCCAAGCCTAGCCTACCCATTTACCTACCTACCTAATAATGTCATAGTAGTGTCAAAAAAACAAAAGGCCACCATCAAATGAGAAATTTAAGATTAAAATGCATTGAAACTTTCCTAGTACAAGGAATTTTCATTTAATTTTTTTAATTTTCTAATTTTTAATCATTTTTTTGCATTGAAATATCCAAGCTTTCACATGGATTTTTGGACCAATTAGATGTTTAAGGATATCAACAAGGTGGCCTACCAATATTTGTGACTAAAAACATAAGGGTTCATTATAGGATTTATAGTTTGATAATTATTATAATTGCAAAAATTTGTAGTGTAAGATGTTGAATTTTCAAAATGTCAAAGGTGAGCCACCCAACCATGCTTTTACACTTAGTTAGCCCATTTTTTAGGCTTAAACTATCTACTTATCCTAATATAAATAACTTGGGTGCAAATACAAACAAAGGAAGCAATTTGAAATGAAATCATATTGAAAAATGCATTTGAATCTTGAAGTAGATTCAAAACCATAGTCCATGACTTCAATTCAAAAGTCCATTATTATGTGTTTGGTTTGTATTTATTAAAATTTATCATTATGTACATATTTTGATTCAAATTGGCACTTTTAATCCAAATAATTTTTAGTCACATTGATGGTTTTTAAATATGTTTGTGGCATTTGAATAAATCACTTTGCAAATAGTTCAATGTTACACAAAAAGTGAATTACCCTACCTTGCAACTACTTGAAAAGAGCCACCTCTAGTGTAACTAGTGGTTACATAACATACTTACAATTCTAGTATATTAAATTGATGCTAAAAATGTATGTTCTATTTATTTATTTAACTCTTGGATGAGTTTGAAATAATCTAATAAATATAAAATGTTTTTTAACATGTTTTAAATTTGTAACCAATTTTTTTGTGCTTTAAAAACATTGTGTAAAAGAATGTAATTTTTTTTTGTAAGCATTATCTAATAAACGCTATCATTCAAAACTTAATCATGATTATTCAAGAACAACCTAAATGTTGCCGACAACTCCTTTTATCTTGTTTAGATGTCCTAACATATTAGTTATGTTAAGTTAGGTATGGAGTCGAGACTTAGCAAGTAAAATCATTAGCAATGCTAGGTAAGTAACATAGGTTTAGTCTTAGAGCCAATAGGTTATATAGGCTATGTAACCTAGGCTACTTAAAAACTTCCCTCTAGACTATTCATTAGGCTAATAAAAAACTTCCCAAGTTGTCATTTATTGTCAAATTCAAACTAAAAGTTAAAACTTTCCTTATTGGATTTATAATGTCTTATGATAATGCATGCACTTTTATGGAATGTCACAATTCATCATATGCACACATGTGTAGTGTTCTAGGTGTCATTCACACATTGAGTCAAGTTGGAGTTAAAAGTTATGCTCAAGTCTTAGATGTAAAAATAGTCTCTTTCTTATAGGTAGAATCAAATTAGCAAGGTTGATTTGATTAAACCCTAGTCATTTTGATGTACATTTTTATTATGGCCCTTTTTGACTAGATGTCTAAATTGACTCATGGTAAAAAAAAAGTCATTTTAATTAGTTTATGCACAAGTAAAAAATAATGTCTTTCATGTCCTAGGCCTTTCTTTATTCAAAGTGAATATCCCCTTTGGTCAATGTGGGTATTTGAGTCAAGTTGAACATTTTGAAAAAAAATGATTTCTTGTAGTGTGGAATCCAAACCATCATCACACATGAACTTTCTTTTGTGGCAAAAAATGCTTGTAGTTTGCAAACATAAAGAACACATGCCACAAGCAATAACATACATATTTGCAAGTCCACAACTTCACATTTTTGCAAAAAAATAATCATAATGGATAGAGGTCAAGATGAACACTTTCAAACATTAAATTGTTTTTTTCTTTAATTTAGCTTTTGAATTATACATCTTCAATGTTCATGACTCAAAGCCCTTCCACTGCACAATAAATGGTGGCAAACATAAAAAAATATGAATAGGAAGACCTCATAGTTCTACCATCACACTACAAATTACAATGTGTGCAACCATAAGAAAAAAAACGAATGATTCTAGAAGGGACACAAATTTAGTTTATATCAACAAAAAGTCACATAAAAAGCTGTGGCACAACACCAATTCCTTAACTAATTTCCACCCCATTTTTCATTTTGCAAAATGCAAAACCCCAAGGAGTCTCGTTGTCATTTATGGATATGCACAATTGACCTTTGTCTTACCACAAGGCAATCTTGGTTATAATGAATAATTTGCAAAGTAAAAAACCATTGCTTGTAAAATCTAATGCATAGATCTAAATGTGTGTTGAGTTGATTTTACAAGTTATTCTTCATGAAAGTGATTATGTTCAATGATCTTTCATCTTTAATAGAACCCAAAACTTGGAGACATCAATCCTAGTTACCTTGATATATTTCAAAAATTTATGGCTAAAAATGGCAAATGTAAAAAGCTTGCATCAAAGCGTTGTAACCATTTTAATGCGTTCACAAAACAATCTAGCAACATTAATTTTGCACCATGGTCAACTTGAAAAAAAGACTATAAATCAAGGGTGTGAATAGAAAGCAATGTAGGTACAAATTGGCCAGATTCACCCACCTTATAGTGAAGGACACAAAAGGTGGCTTTCAACACATTCATGTGGGTCTCAATATTCTATTATGTGCATTTTTCATATTCCTAGCCTAAAATTGGGGGTGCACCACACTCAAAGATGTCACAATTTCATGTTCTTGGAAATGGCATTCAAGCTTTGTGACAAGGCTTCTAGCTACTCCTTCACAATATTTGTTCACTTTTGTCATTGACTACTTGAAATCATCCTTGGTAACATGTTGAGGGCATCATACACCATCATTCAACAATGAAAGCACACTGGGATGAACAAAATGGGCAATTGAAAGTCCATTCCAATAGTCCATATCTAGTGTAAATTTTAGAGCCAAGTAAACTAAAATTCAAAAAAAAACATTTGAATGATGTCGAAGTTAATTTTTCTTTTTCCATTTCCAAGTTTACAAGTGGTATGAACATGGAAATGGAATTTTTAAACACATTTGTTAAATATTCAAAATAATTAATTTAAATATCAAAATGGACTTCACAAGAATTTGTGAATATTGGGTTTTGATTTTAAATCTAAGAAAAATAGGGAACTTTTCTTCCCTGATTTTTTCATTTTATATGTGGGTTGAAAAAATAATCAAAGGAGCCACCTAAATGGGTGGACATTGCTTAAAATTGTATTTTTGTATTTTTGAAAAAATCATAAGGGGAACACAATTATTTTGGAATAAGCTCCATTATTTTCAAAGTTTGAATGTTCAAAATTTGATGCAAATCAAGAATGTTTTGCATGTTTAAAATAACCAAGATTTTATAGTGGACAATATATATTTTTTTCAACACCCTTTTTTTGGGTCAAATGTGCACCATTCATTTTTAAAATTGGAGAACATTTTAACATTGATGATAGGGTGCAAACATGTTAAAGTGAGTCAATTTGTGATTCTTGTTTTTTTGGTGAAAGTAACCATAAAATAAATCGTAATATAGAAATATTTGAAATATTTTTTTGGTTAATGATCAATATGAAGATTTTTTGACTTTATTATAATAATATTATGTTTTATGTTCTTAATATGCATTTAAGTAGATTATTTAAAACACAAGTAGATGTTTCAAATTGGTTTCAACTAAATGAAATTAGGATTTTAATTAAATTTTTAATAACTTCAAGTTGATGGCACAATAAAATGTATTAATGATTTAAAGTTTTTGCATAAAAGAGGCCATATTTTGTCAAATTCTCTAACTTAAAAATAAGTTTTAATGCATTTGATTTGGCTAGTTTAAAACCTATTTACTATAATTTTTTACATTAAAATTTTGAAACTTTGTATGCAATTTACTATAAACTTAATGAAGTACACGATGGTTTCATAATGATACTTGAAGAGGTTTTGAATTTTCTTTACTACATTTATATCAAATGTAAAATAATTGTAATGTAAATCAATGTCAAGGGATTTTTTTTTGGCCTACTTTTGCATGTGTTTTCCTAATTAATTATATAAAAGGGATTGAAACTAGTTAAATTCATTTTTACAACACATTTGAACACATTTGGTTCAAATGTGTTTTTGGCACCAAAAATTATGAATTATGAATATGTGGATTTAACAAAAGTTATTTAGTTTTATGTGGTAAAGATCATGGATGCAAAATAATATACATGATATAGACAAAATATAATAATAATTTTTTAATATTTAACACACATTGGTAATTTGGGTATGAAATTTTTTAGTTTTAAAGATTATAAACCAACATGTGAATGCCACATGTCACTTGCAACCCTTGGAAAAAAACTTTTACCTTGGTGCCCCCACCTCCTTTGACTACGTTTGCATATTGTGTTATGATACTTTAATGTGTGGTGATAGGGAATAAGCACAATAAATTGTGAATAAAAATTACCTTGTCAAAACTAAATGAAAATAAATGTAAAATAACATTAAAACCCATGAAATGTTTTTGTTGTACATTGAATGTTTTTAATTGAATTATTTAAAAAAAAACCATTGATTTGAATGAATTTCAATTAATTTTCTTTGTTTACTTGTTCAAAATGTAAATAGTTTCAAAGTCTATATTTTTTTGTAGTGAGGGACATATTTTATTTCTTGTAAAATATGTGATAAGTAGGATTTAACAAATATATATTTCACTTTTGATTAGAACCACACTTCAAAATATAATGATATTTATATCTCAAAAAGTAAAGGACCAAATACATTGAAAAAGTAGACCAAAGGTTTCCATATTTACAAATTTATCACCCACTAAATGGTGATACTCTTGGTCTACTTTAAAAAAATTGCTCTTATTTTTGGGAAATCAATTTTTACAGTAATAATAGTGTCTAGATACAAGAAGGTTTTCAATTATATTTCCACCCAATTTTATCTTTGTGATTGGGTTTATATGCATGATACATGGTGAAGCTAAAAACTTTTTGTGTTCACCATGCTTTTACTTGGTACAAAGTTTTAGGCATGTTTTCCGATTCCATTGAAACCAAAAAGTCCATAATTTTTTGGACTATGACCTTGGATGTACCTTACATTGCAATGTTCACCTTTAATTGAATATTGATGTTTTTAATGTATTTTCTTTAGAGTTGGGAGGGTTGAAATATAAATATAAATTTAAAAAATGCATTTGAATTGTATGCAACAAGATTTGATTAACTTTGAAAAAACTACCATTGTGATTTCCATAAAAGTCCACTATAAAATGTTTTTACTTTTAAGGTATGGTAAACAAGGTGCTTGTGTCCAACAAATGAAAACATAAGGCACTCAACAGCCTCTCCACCACCTGGGTCAAAAATTAGTTCATAGGTAGCATGGTATCATGGCATCAACAATGGGTTTGGTAACATTGATTTCATCCTTAGATTTGGCATCATAATTATAGTAGAGCATGTAGAATTTCTAACATAATCAACAAAATTGCAAACAAATGCATCTCTACCTTGTGGAATTTTGATTAATGTATGCACACATTTGAACAAAGGGAGAATTCAAGATAACCTTGAATGAGTTTGACATAAAAAATAACATTTAAATTCTGTAAAAAAATCCGTATTTGCCTTTTTTGCATGCATTTTCACAATCGGAAGGTGGTATTTGGCATATACTTGTTATGTGGGACAAAGCATGGAAATCCATATGGTCTTCATGTTTTCAATCAACTTGTTGTCTTTATTATTGAATGGATCTAAAAGCTTGGATTTGTTCAAGTTGTGAACAAATTAAAAAACATATAGGTTTTGCAAATTGCCCTTCAACATATGCACAAGATCTATATGAAAAAATGACAACAACAAGGTTGGTCTTATAAACAAAACGATGAACTTTATTTAGAATCGAGGCAACCTTCTCTTTGAATTACAAGGTCACACCAAATTGATGGTCTTAGAACACATGACTACCATGTTGCATCAGCCCATGCTTGTCAACTTCATTGATAATTCCTCCATCCCCAAACCACCAAAATTAAGCAAAAAGTAACCATTAGAGAAAATATGTTGTCAAAAGTGGCAAAACATTAAGAATGTCAACATAGAGGAAGATAGGAATCCTTTTCAATCTTGGACCACATAAAGGTGGATTGATAGGCACTGAATGTTGTCAATGGTGATTACTTCATCTTCACTCATTACAATGAAGGTAGTAGATGCAAATGAAGCTTTGGTGGCTTTTAATAGTATTTAATGCATGGGAACAACATAACAAACATAACAAAGGAACCATTCAAACCTTTTTTTGGGGTCTTTTTAAATGATTTTCTTTGACCCAATTTATGATTATATATTACAAATAATTTTTTAATTATTACATCTTCATCTTATATCATGTATATTATATGCATTTGGGTGCATTCACAATCTTAGGAGCAAAGAGTGCCAAGGTAAAAGTCCTTCAAGGACTACATGTGACACGTGGCATTCTTATGTTAATCTACAATTTTTTACATTTGGTTTTTTTTTTAAATTTATAGATTGGATATTTTTTTGCCACACCAAGTGCTTAAACATCACATATATTATGCATCCATGTTTTTTATCACATAAAAATTAATAACTTTTGTTAAATAAATATCTTCAAAATTCATGATTTTAAGGCCAAAACCATTTTTGAACCAAAGGTGTTCAAATGTGTTGTAAAAATGAAAATTTCCAATTTTTATTTTTTTTCTCTCTTTAAGTCATCAATATTAGGATCCTTTCCAATTTTGAAAAAAAATGGTGCATATTTGATAATGAAAATGAGAAAAAAAATGTCCACCCCATAGTTTGGAGTCTAGAGTGCTTTATCTCTTTTGAAACTTCACCAATTTGCATGAAATTTTGAACATCAATGAAACTTTGCAAGTAATGAAGTCTATTTTTATAAAATTGAAAATCCAAATGACTGTGCCCCTTCTGAATTTTCAAATACATATGATTATAGTTTCAAGCAATGTCCACCCCTTTAGGTGGCTCCTAAGACTATGAATGCACCTACCCATGCTCTTTTACATTTAAAAACATTTTTTGAAAGAAGATTTTCAAAATTCATGATCGATATTCAAAATTGGAATCTACAAAGTTTTTTAAAATTCGAATTTACAAAGCTCTGCTAAAAAATGCAAGACAGTCAAACTTCAATTGAAGCACATAACAATTTGTAAGACAGAAGAAAGAAAACTTAAGCGAAACTCAAAATAAATTTGAAAAATTTGAATGAATAGAAGGAATAGTTAAAAATTGAAACCAGGCTTTGACATCTAGAGTTGCAAAATGTGAGCATATCACTCGATAAAAGTAACTAATTGCAAGTGCTTTTAGCTTTCACAAAATGGCAAACCTTGAAATTTCATTTACGTGCACAATGCACAATGCTTACAAGCATTTGCAATTGCAAATCCCATCCCTAAGTTCCGCAAAAGGTTTGAATCTCATCCTCATTATTACACTTTGTTTGTTCTCCCTCCCCAAATCAACCGCACCTTCTTTCATAATTCAACCCATTTCCAAAACAACATCAAAATTCAAATGGATTTTGGACAACTACACATGCAATTTTTAACCTTCAGGTCTCTATGGTTTACCAAATCACTAAATTCCTACCCCCATTGTGCAAAGTTGCAAATGATCCTTAAATTATAATACCTATACTCTAAAATTGCTATTGGTGATTATTATCACATACTACATCACCATCTGCTAACAATTTCAACCGAGAAATGGGAGGCGTAATAATAAGAGACAAAATGGTGATTTAGGGTTTTATGCTCTTTGGGCGGTGACAGTCTTACTACTTGTTAGCAAGAGCACATTAGGTGATTTTTGTCAACAAATCCTACAAGGGTTTCTTGATAACTGCCTTGTCATTGGTCCATTATTTGGGTCACCTTTAGGCGATTTTTGCCAATAAAATTTACAAGGGTTTTTTGACAACCACTTTTGTCTATCATAGGTCGATTTTTGGCCTTCGGTTCCGTTCCATTCAGGCGATTTTTGGCTGAAAAAAAAAAATCATTGATACGGAGTGGAGCTAGGTCGCCAACTGTCATTCACAAATTTGTCCTAGTTGAGGACAAAATTCCATCCCAAATCGTGCACGGATGGATGGTCTTGTGGTTTTTTTATTCCATTTGGGCAGGGCCAATAAGAGGATGCCACGGTCTGTCCACAAAATGTACCAGGACACACACAATGTTCCAACAGAACAAAAAACCAAACATGCTGTGTAAATGTAGTACAGAACATAGTGGGGTATTTTGGCCCTACAGTTGAACTCGTTTCGTACCCACTATGTTCTGTAGAATAGGGCCCTGGCATTACTTGGCGAAAGGAACGAGGTTGGGCAGTACGTACGGTCGGTTTCTTTTCTGCTGGTACCGGCAAAAGAAATTAGGAAATGAGAGATTTCTCGCGCGCCATACGCGGAGGAGGAGGCTGTGCTGTTGTGAGGTGACGCTGTACTGGGGCATTTTGTTAAAATAACGCAGTGCTCATTGCTGGCCTGCGAGTTCATTACACTTGTACCCACTACAATCTGCACTTGTAGGCCTAGTGCCCATGAAACCCAAACCCAAAATAATAAAGTAGTGAAGGAAAAAGTTTAATGAGGGATAGGCTTTTAAAGAGCAAGGAAAAATTGTTTTCTTGTTGCATGAATTCAATGTGACATGTAGCATTGAACCCAACCAACTTAAATACAACTTCTATTTGCCTATTCTCTTGTCATGAGCTAGATTCTTGGTCGGAATAGTGCACATGAGTGTACCAATATTTTTTTATTAAAAAAAAGTAAAAGTTTTTTTGTTGAAAAAATTGACAACAACTCATCATATTTTGGGGTAGATATTTTTCAAGTCACCATATCTAGACAATGGCTTCTAGCTTGTCACCAGACATAGTGGGATTCCTAAAAATTTCAACTTAGGGTTTGTACTTTGGCTAGGCCTTCTTCTAATTGATCTGCAGCCAACCTACTCCACAAAATTGGAAAAAAAAAAAAAAACCCCTGGATGGGAGTTCACATTGGTTTGATGATTCCAAATTTTTGCAAAACAAAGTTGTGATATTCTTTGGGAGATTGATCTATTGGATGTTTAAGGATTGAGGTAGAGTTTGGGTGATGTTCTCATGTGGACAGTAGGGGAAGGTTGCATGTTGTTTTAAAGGTTGCATTGCCCTTCACACTGAGGTAGGCATGCCCAAGTTTAATTTGTGTGTAGGGTAAAGCCCAAAGCCACAAGCTTTACCAGAATAAGGGCCCATCTGAGGCTGAGGGCTTTACTGAGTGTAAAGACTTTTTGCTGATTTTTGTCCGTGTTTTTGGCATGTGATACCTGACAGTTATCATGGGAAAAACCAGAAAAATTCAAGGTGTTAGAAAAGGGGAAGGGTCACTAGAATGGGCATTTCATTTTTTTGAAACGCCCCATCAACAGCAGAGGAAATATTATGATAGGTAAGGAGCCTTCTGATTATGTTGAAAAAAAAAACATGCAGGTTTTACACTTGCAAAATGGCATTTGGAACTGATAGAACATTGACTACCTCACTTTGTTGGGCCCTGGGATTATCGCATTTGATCCAACTTTTGGAAGTTTTACCTTATTAGAACTGATTTCACATTAGATGAACCAGTTTTTTTGGTGAAAGTGTTTGGAGTGTTTAGATTGAAACTGATTTTTTTTGGTGTTCAGAGTGTGGACACAGTAGATAGATGTACAACATCTTATCTATTGGCAGGGCCAGCATGTTTGTGATGCCTGTTTTCATACTCATTAGGTAATTTTGTTTCGATGCGTTTGCAATTGATGTAAACCTCTACAACTATTTGCTCTACCCTAAAGGAAGAGACTTTGCATCCATCTAGCATTTTTGACTTTTGAATTGTGAGCCAATTTGTGCATGACAGCTAGAGACTTATTTGTACTCTTCGAATTCCCTCTTCAATCAAATTCATCTTGCATTCAAATTACCCCACCATGCATGCTGCATTCCATCATTTCTCATGCTTTTGTTTCAACCAGTTTTGGTTTCACATTCTAAGGCTGACTGTTGTTCATGCTAGATGAGTTATAAGACTGCTAGTGAGAATTTTGCTCGAACTCAACTGGAAACCAGATTGCACCTTGTTTCTTGCCAGGCCTGATTTATTGCTACAATTTCTGTTTACTTCAAAACCTTGGACAAGTTTTGTAGTGTATTCAGAGGTGCTCTTATAGAACATACAAGTTCATGGGGTACTTCAACATTGGCATTTCACTTTTCGAAATGGCCACACTAATTTTCAAATTTGTTCTTGTGATATCTGGCATGTATCTGGCACGTACCCACCCAGTATTGAGGGAAAAATGTAGAAATTAAAAATCCATATATTTTAATGCCATATCATAGCTTCAGCCATAGGCATTACCAGAATTGGTGAGACCCTAAAAAGTCCAGTTCCAAAACAAAAAGGTTTAATACCTTACCCTAAGGTCAGTTACATCATTAAATAATCCTCAAAATAATGATGTTTTTTTTTGGTGAAATATGAAGTTGACATGTTGAAAATCGTCATAATAAATCATAAGCTACGTTCTGAATAATTTAACAACTAATATGAAAATATCATAGTAGGTCATGGAAATTTTGATAATTTCAAAATTCAAAAATGAATCATTTTTTTGAAAAAAAAACAATTATTCAATTTGTCAATGTAAAAACTGACCCTAGGCAATGGTAATACAAGACCCGCTTTAGAACCATTTTGGAAGTTCTATCAAATAAATGCCATGAGCCCTAACCAAAGCTAGGAGGTTTCTTTCAAAATTAAAAGAATTAAAAGGGACTAAAACTATAGATCCCCTTTGAAACTATGAATTAAAGTAGACTTCATTTTGAGGTGGGTTGTTACTGTAGGGGAGGGTTCTTCTAGACTTGGAGTCTTATTAGGTTTACCTCCCCTTTCTTTAGTTGATATGCTTTCAACGACTAGTTGAAGTTTCAGTATTTAGTGGTGACGTAATTTGATGTAGATAGTTCATTACTTATGTAATTATTTAAGGATTAAGTTTAGTAATTCATTTGGTGGTTGTGTTTTAAAATTTAATCATGGTTTGGTGAATCATCATCAAAGTCATAGTTTTAATTAATGTGCATGATTCACACATAATAATTCATAAGGAGAGTCTTTGCTTACATGATAATCCATAAGGAAAGTTTTTGCCCATATGATAATCCATAAGGAAAGTCTTTATGCACATTAATATGCATGATTCAAGGATGATGACCTATTAAAAAAGTCTTTGCATAAATTAATGTGCATGACTAAAACATGGTGATTCATAATGAAAGTCCTTGCCCAAATTAATGTGCATGATTCAAACATGGTGACTCATAAGATAAATCTTTGCATAAATTAATATGATGATTCAAAGTTAGTGACTCATTAAAAAACTCATGATACAAATTAATGTGCATGTTGAATCACATGGTGAGCCATTTGATGTGTAAGACTTTAGGAAATAACTTGTTTAATTTTCTTTTAGTTAGTATAGTAAGTGGGTGTTTGAAACTTTCTGAAACACCTTCATTTGATGATAACAAGTTGTTGTATGAATGCAAAATTTTATGGAATATATCCCTTCATAATTTTATGCCCTTGGTTTCTTTTTCTTTCCTTTTTTCTTGCATGTTTTCATTTTATAAAATTTGGCAAGGTTTCATCAAAATAAAGTGGTTTGAATGTTTGAACTTTGAACCAATGTTGTGTGATTTTTTCATTTTGTTAATAGACTTTAGTTTTAGTTTTTAAACTTTTGGAAAACTTTTAAAATTTTTTTAGATTGAATGTCTTGAAAAGGTTGAAAAACACTAAAATTTTAATTTTAGTTTGTTTTTTAAAAATAAAAAAAACTTTTTTTTTTTGTTTTTGAAAATTTCAAAGAACTAACAATTTTCAAGAAAAAATAGAAAAAGAAATGATTGTTTAATCATAGGTTTTTAAATTTAATTCTTTCATATTTTATAATGTGATTAAAGTTTAAAACCAACGTGGGGTGGTTATCAAAAATGGAAAATGATACCCATTGATTCTTAAGGTGATTATCAAAGAGATATAACCATGGTTTAAAAAAATTAAATAACCAATTTAAATATACAATTGTGATTTTCAAATAATCACAATTCTCTGTAAAAAAACCTTCAATAAAATTACCAACTCTATGTTGATTATTTCATGAGAATTGCTTGTTTTTTGAGGCCTTTTGTAAAAATTGGAAACAAAGGTAATTTTTTCTCATGGACATGAGGAATAAACTGTAACCGGAGGTTTTTTCATTTTCAAAAAAATTGAAAATGAAGGTTATTAAGATAAGTAATCATTCACATTGGTCACAAACTAGTGTTGAGTTGTTATATATTTTATCAAGCTATAGTTAGGTACATAACGTTAACTAACAAAATCCAATGTGCATAATTTATTGTTAATTGATAGTTTGGAAAATTGTGATAATTGACAATTTAACATAACTATTTTAGAGTTTAAGGTAACATAACCATAATCCAAACATGTTGAAAAATATTTTGTGATTTTATTGGATCTGATTATATAGTGCAACTACCACGTGTAAGTACTTTATCTATCATTTAAAACAAATGTAAAAATCATTAACTTTCTTATGTGTGTTCTTTCAGTACAAGATCAAAATTAAAACCATGGTGTTGTGCATGGTTAAATTTTTGGGAGTGGGTTAAATTTAAAGTTGCATACATGTTTTGCATAATTGTCATGATATGAATCACTTTTGAAATTATTGTTTTATAACATCACCAAATGTTATTGAATGTTGAAAAATATATATATATTTCACGATTTTCAAAATCCATCACTTCAGTTAAAGTTAATCATGAATATATTTGATTTAATTAATCATAATTATAGGATATATATATAAATTTTAAACCAAAGGTTATTAAAACATATAATTGTCCAACATTGGTCAAAATAAAATTCTATGGTTTTTAAAAATTGCCAAACCAAGTTCAAAATCAATGTTGATTGGATATGCATTTTTGAAATTCAACATTAGTTTGAATAATGTGGGAATCAACAAATTACAATTCATGATATTCTTTAGGATATTGTTGTAACTATTGTTTTGGAAAGTGAAACACATGTATAGAGAAAAGCTTTTCACCTTTTTTCTCATCACATTCGATAGCGAGTTTATATTCATATCATTAAAAATGGCTTTTGAATTTTAATGGACATTGTCATAATTAATCAAACCCAATTGGATATGATATAATGTGCATTGTTCACGATAGCGCATGCAATAACAATTATTGTTCAGAAAAAAACATGATAATATTTGAATCGCACATGATGAAATGATTTTATTCTTCTTGTAAGAGAGACTTATGGTTGTCTTCATTTTTCGTTTCAACTCTTTTTTGACTTTTTGTAATCCACTATAACCTATCATGAACAATCCTCTTTAATTCTCACAATACTTATTATTGATTATTGACAATGTATGTCCATAGGCTTCCAACATGCATAGGCCATTGTGATCTTCCAACGTATTGCCATGCTTAAAAAATATTCCTCATCTCTTCCACACATTGTAGCCAATGCACCTCCATCATTAGTTGATTTGTGAGCGATAACACTTTTTAGTTTAAGATCTTTTATTTTATTAATATATTAGTGATGTCTTGATAATTATGTTCTTTTGTGACATGTGTTCTTGTGCTTTTATTTGCCTTGTACTTCTAGGGGATGGGTTCCTATCCTTACCTTTTTTTTCTCAATTTTTTAATATATGGGTTTTCTTCTATTACACCATTACATTATTATAGTAGAAGACACTTGTGAAAATAAGATGCACTAGCAACTAAGTTTGCAATTCCCCTGACATGCATCTCTGCCCACAACTTTGAAGCAGCCTGTACACTATTTAGAATGAAGTGCAATGTTTATGTAATGTGAAACTTAGTTCCGGCCTCTACAAATGACCAGGATAAGATGACCACCAAGAAGGCCAATAGAAGGAAATAGTTATTTTCTATTGGTTGATCATAATGATTGGACCGCATGATGACATTTTAAACATTCTCTTACTTCATATTGTCCAATCTTTGATGTTTTGGAGTGAGGATGAGGAAATAATTAACACACTATATTCCATGTGATAAACATTGGTAAAGTCCAAATAGGGGGGCTTGTGGGTAGAGATGTTCTTGGAAGAGCACAACGTGTTTTCTCTTTTGTTTTGTTTCCCCCGTTCCTTCATTTTGTAGCCATTACAATACAATTCATCACCAAGTCAAAGCCCCCTGAAAAGAGTGTGAACTTAAAAAGATAGGAATCGAATCTGGGATCAACACCAACAACTAACCGACGACACCATCCGCCAAAACTGAAGGCAACGTGGCTTGTCATCCTAAGTTTCCTCCACCCATCCAATGGCTCATGTACACATGTGGATTGGGCCACAAAGGGTGAGAAATTTCTTAAAGCCACAAAATGGGGCGAGAAAAACTGATCCTCTCGTGTCTCCCTGATATTTTACAAAGGAGGCAGAAGCGTCGTAAGCAAGTCAGACACGTCCGAATTTTGCGTCCAATGGATTTATTTATTCAAGTTACAAATTTCCCTACTTTAAGAGTTTATAAGTACCCCGAGTTTATAATGGGGGTTATTACCCCAGGCCAAAAATGGTGACAAAACAGTTTTGGAAATAGAAAGTTCATACAGGCAATGAGGAAGGCTAAGTATGCACTCAAAGTGGCTTGTTTAAAGGTACCTGGAATCCATCCAATGGATTTTCAGTTCCACTTCCACTTTATTAAGAGCTTGTAAGGTTGCTGGAATCCTGGCGGAGTGCAGTGGCCGAGGAAGACAGGCAGACCAAAACAAGCATGGGAGGCCCATCTTTTACCACACAAAAAAATATAGCCCTGATTTTGAGGACCTCCCCCCCCCCCTAAATTCGAGGAGCCCCCTCTTCCGTGGCCTTATATATATATATATATATATATATATGTACACGATATTAGTTATGGATTTTGTGTTGTTGGGTAGTGCAGTCTTGATTTTTAACTACCCCACCAAAGTTGCATCTCTCTCTCTCTCTCTAGGTTAGCAAAAATAACAGAACAAAAAAGGCATGGAGTTTCCATCAGTTTTCTGAACACCAACTCACTTAATTGCATGGAACTGTATGCTTAATCCTTACAGCATCTCTGGCCCTAGGTCCCATTACTCCTATTTGGGCCTATACCAGTGTCTCTCATATCCAGCATAGAGTGTTAATTTTTTCCCTTTGCCTAGACAAAACCAATTTTGAGTTTGCGGATGTAACCAATGTGATGATCAACTATAAGAAGATTTAGCCAAATGTGGTCATAAACAAGCTATGTGCATTTTAAAAAATAAACATCCTTCTATATTCTGGCTACGTACTTGAACCCAGCATGTACAGCAATCTGTTGACTTTTCTTAATTTTCAATTCAAAAATATGACGATTGGAAATCCCAAGAATGACTTCATTTTCAAATTAAATTGTTTTCTTCTTTTATTTTCAGAGAAATCTAGTCAGTGAAAAAAAAGTCTGGTCCAAACATATTTGCACACTATTTGAAAGCTGTACTTCATCCAAAGTATAAAACACAGGCTATTTTGCTGCTGGCAGACCTACTCTTAGTAGTCAGACAAAGCTGGTCCATAAGTTCATCATCATCAAACATAAGATATGATAACATCTCTCAATGGTTTTATCTCTTCATTATTATTGTAGCGGTTTCTTAGAATGAAGTTTGGCTGAATTTACATTAGTGGGTGTCAAACCTTTTCTTATGTCTTTGAAATCATGGTTTATTATGATCAATGATAATTTGAAAGGGATTAATGCGAGGAGATCATTTTTTATTTAACTTTTTTTTTTTGTTGGATTTGAACTATTTATTTTCTTGCTTATGACCTTTCAAGAGACCAGTGCTAATCTAAAAACGATCTTCCCCGGGTTGTTCTTTTGGATCAGCACTAATCTCTCATCAGCAAATGTTGTAGGCCAACCATGTGTACATAACAATTTAAGCTTGTTCAAACTCACCATAGTGCATGGAACAAAGAAAAAAGAATGCTTAATTTGCACTCATTTGTTCTCTAAATATAATTTTTGTATAGTAGGTACTTAATATTTATGCATGAAAGAAATGTCACCCTTTTGATGAGATTTGTATAAAAAAAAGTGCTTGAATATAATCCATGGAATTTTCAATTTCAAGTTGATGCAAGATATGAAATAATTAACATTTATAAATGCATGGAATATTAATTATTTCATATCTGGGACTAGCAATACATGTCGACCCATCACGATCATACATGCAATGGAAAAGACCAATCTGATATTATTTTACAACCATATAGGAAATTGTGAAGCCCAATATTAGAATCAAGTCTTTTACATTTACTCTAAAGCATGGATAGTTATGTATCAAACTATTGATACTACATTAATGAACTACAAGAACATTAAGATATGTTTTGCTTTTGGAAATTGATCATGTAAGTTTAGAAGAAGAACAAACGTCAAATGTTTCTTAAAAGCTTCAATCTTTTGAGTTATGCAAGCACCCACTCTGTAAGTTGTTACAAACTTATGATCCTCCCTTCAATTCTTGGCCTACCTAACACCACATATTCAATTCTAAGCATTGAATACAGTGCATTTCCCAGTTGTTGCTACCATTACACATGTCAAGAGATCACAAATGCATGTCAATGTATCTTAAAATCTTCATCCATGTATTAGGGCTAAGTTTCAGGTCTATCTATGATTTTATTCCTACACCATGAGGTGAAGCCCAGGTAAAGCCAACAACTTTGGGTCCCTTTGGTTTATGTTGTAAAAGATCCAAAAGGTTTTTAAATTAACATGAATGACATGCAAAGGTATTTTACAAATCTTTAAACTATAACCTTTTACTTTTTGACCAGGCCTTTCACAAATTATTTTGTGCTAAACATCAATCATGGGTACAGTATCCAATAAATATATAATAATCGATTTTCTTTAACATTTATCTTTGGGAAAAATTCATGAACTTGACAAAGGTTTTGAAGTGTTTTTTCCAAAAAAGTGCTATGATTTATGACTTAGGTCACAAATTTCTTGGTAATTTTTGCATAAATATGTGGGCACATATTGGACCAAGAAAGAAACGCAATAGATGAATTTAGAGACATGTAGCTTATAAACCTTGTGAATGATTAAATGTGCATCCATTCAAGTACACAATAATACATACAATTATATTCCAAATCTCATGTATATGTGATGTTTTGAAATGCATATATGATATGGATTTAATATCCCAATATGCTATTTTGTCAACATGTTCTAAACTTATGTACATTTGAATTTCATTTAAAATATAAAAGTCAATATCAATAGTCATTTTGATTTATTTTTTGAATGAGTGGGATCATGATGAAGAGAACGTATCAAATTGTGATGTGAAAATTTATACTAAATTGCATGTAATTTTAAATAATGATGGTATAAAAGAGAGTTTGGTTAAAAGTTAAGATCGTCTATCAATATAGTCATCTTGTAAAGAAATATTGAATTAAGCAAGACTTTTGACATTCCAAATAGGCATCGGTCATGCCAACTTTAGATAGGATCCAATATGCTTTTTGTTGTTGTTGATATACATAGGTATTTTGTACTTTACTAATGAGGAACTAATGACCTCACTATTTTGAGCATGAACAATGTAGATGACAAATAAAGACATTCTTCATGTGCAATCGTTGGTAGTGATTGTCAAGCTACTTCATGTGATCTAACCTTTTTTTGTTAGGTACCAACAATTGGGTACATTGTGTACAATTTTCACAGAAGGATGACAAGAAAATCAATTTACAAGTTAAGCATTAGAACTTGCATCTCTACATGCAAATATCAGTTGCAACAAATTAAACAACAGAGGTAGCAAAAGTGGCCTTGTCATTGTATTTTTGCACCCTTCATTGGAATCCACCAAAATGAGCCCCCGTATTTTTTGCTTTTCTCATCTTTTGCTCTATCAACTATCAAATCTGTAGTTGAGCATAGAATCAAACACCTTAGGAAGAAAGATTAAGGTTGAACATTGTTTTCACTAATAACAAACCTCAACAAAGACAATTTAGAAAATGTAAAAGTGCATGAAAGTTTTGGATGCTTGATCTAATTATGGGCCACACCCAAAAATTATAATTGACAAATACAAAAATTATAATCCACATTGTCACTGGTGACTTGATAAATGCTGGATATTTTAAAAAAAATTTAGCATATCCAGAAATGCATATTTCTGATTATGTCTTATTGAAGCAATATTATTAAAGGATTATGTCTTCATACATGAGGGGCAATATTAGTTGCGTTACATGGAAACATGGGGTGATATGCCAAATGTTATAAGTTTAGTGCCAAAACCTATAAGAACTACCTACACACCAATTATCACATTAAACCTCTACATGTACAAACACAAATGACTTCCCTTCTATAGGTTAAAGTCTATAGAGTCATCTTGAATGATTTCTAAGCTGGAGATATTGACATAGATGATTTATCATGAGGATATCACTTTTAATAAAAAGGGGTTCATTCAAGATAAGGACTCTAGGACATTATTTCCACTATCCACCAAAATTAAAATTTATAGAAGATACTATAAAAAAATTAAATAGTTCAAATTGAGATAATTTATATCATGGTCCAGCAGGTTTTCTCACACCTCACAAAATTATAGAATTTTTGTGCATCAATACTTTGGTTCAAAATAAAATGCAAAAAATGCATAAATAAGTTTTTATGAACAAATATTTTGAAGTGTACCAAGCAAGATAAAATAATATATATATTTTGGTATCGATTGATGTTTCTTAAATTTTGATTCACATCAATCCTAATGAATAAAAAATGTCAAATATGTTAAAATGTGATAATTTATATCACTAAATATCTAAAATCATCTATATCATCCACTTTTGTGTCCATGTGTATAGTGAAATAAAAGGCCCAAATTAACTAAAAAGAGTACTAAAGGATTATAGTGTGATAGCCTCTTTGGTACATCTTAAATCATTTTGATTAATATTTGTTTTGCAGAATTATTTCTTGCACATGTGACCTACATTTTGGCTACAAATTCCAAACCCAATGAATAATTTTTTAAAAAAAATGGTCACAAAGTATGTGCCTTTTCTATGTAGCCTCAAAAAATTAACTTTTTGATTTTCAAAACCCACATGTTGTTAATAATCTAATCAAATTCATCAACTGAAAATTGCTAAACATATATGTAAGCATTGTTTAATAATCACCAAAAAAAAAATTGAAGTCAAATTTTCATTATTTAATGCATTCCTATTGATTCCTTTAAAAACAATTGCAATTACTACAATTGATATAATTATGTAGAAAAACTCAAAAAGAAATTTGTATAATATCCAATGTATTAAACCACTTTAATTGTAATGTAGTAAATATTATGCAAACCCTTGAATTGGGCTATGCAATCCTTTTTCCCTTAAATAATCATTACAATCCCTTTGGGAAGCCCAACCATGAATAAGTCCCAAAAGAATTAAAATGTAGACTTAACATATACATATCTTTTTTATACATGACATTGATATCATATAATTGAATAACTTGTCAATAAATGGTTTTGCTTTCAAACATTAAACTGATAACAAATTAAAAGAACATTCTAATTTCACCATAGTTAAATGGATTCATGAATTACCTTTGAGTTACTAACTTCTTAAAGTCATCACAAATCTAATCTTGATTTGGTTTTCTCATGGCAATGATGTCTATAAAATATGAGAAATAAACTTAATTAAACTACTACTTTGTGGGAATACCTAGTTTTGACCAACTCCCAAACAATTAAACACGAGATTATTCATACATCACCTTAATTTTAAAATATTATTTTGCATAACAAAGTCATATTTGTGGCATTATATTGCCACAAAATCAATAAAACATGCAATTTAAAAAAAAAGGATCAATTACATCCAAATTTACATGGTTTGCTTATTATTATTGACATGACCAATTCAAATTTTTGAACATGAGAAAATTAAATTCATACATGGTAACTTTTCAAAAATGACTATAAGCATTTGTAAAAATAATGTTGTTTAAATTTATTTTTTGTTAATGATAGTTAAACATTTGAACATGCAAACCTTAAACCAATATTCACCTTCACAAATAGTGGCATAATATATTGTATGATAAAAATGTTTCCACTCTTATGAACAACCTTAGGTATACATTCTTAAGCCCACACCTTTTATAATGAATGGGAAGATTGGGGAATGTCATGCCAAGTGATGTAAATAATTCAACTCAAGGTCAAAACCATTGCAAGTGGTGATAAATAGTTCTTTCATCCAAAATTATCAAGCACCAAACATAGGTATATGAATTTACATCATGAACACATTCAAATTTTAATATCATGCCGAGTTGACCCAAAACAAGAAAAGGCATTAAATCCTTAATCATTTTGTTACGTATTACAACAATTGTTTTGTCTAAATTGTAAAGTTTATCTTCAATTGAATAACTTCAAGTTTGGAAAAAAAAATGTTAGCTTCATTTATTTGAAAACCTTTTTTATAACTTTCATAGTGCATTTGAGTTGCATACAATATTATAACTTGGATTTAGGAAGATAATAAAAGCTTTGTTAAGGTTTTAAATTTAAAAAAGGTGTCAAATATGACTAAATATTGTTTGATTCCTCAACATATATTTAGTTATTAAAAAAAATTGGAATGAAATTCAATATCAAAATTTCAACTTTTTTTAATGTTCCAAACTCTCTAGGTACTAAATGACTAACCCATATTTTATAACTTCAAAAATTGATAATACACATTATTTTCCAGAAATAATTATATTTTTTAAAAAACAATCAAGTTGTTAATCTAGTTCACCATTTTTTGATTGATAAATTTAAGGGTATGTTATTCATCATAAGCATATTTTGAACACAATGCACCCAACAAAAATCATCATTGTTACATCAAAAGTGAGTCATTCTAACTTGCATTCACCCACTAGTCCTTTATGATTTAAAAACCTTTAAATGATTTGAAGAAAAATGATTTATTTACTCAATTATTCAATGGTTCAATTGAGAATTGATTCTAGTTTTCCATGGAACATGAAGGAAAGAAAATAGATATTATTATTTACTTGTGGAAACAAAATTGATGTTCAAAATGTTTGATTTTGAAAAATATACATTTTGCACCCAAATACAAAGCAATAATTTTCACTACATGTGTCAAAGAGGGTATTTTTGGCGGTATTATGTGAAGGAGCTATTACTATACAAAATTTTAATATCCACATATTTAAACCACATAAAATTAATTTAAAATTTATCTTTTCATTGAATTTTGACACCATATATTTGTTTTAATTTTTAGGTTTAAAATAGTGAGAAATGATGAAAAAAGTAAGGTGATTATGTGTGACTAAAGAAGCTTCATGCATGAAATGCTTAGATTTAGTTTTAAAAACATGTTAACAAACATTTCAATTTTTTATGGTGAATACCATGTTTGGCACCCACCAAGTTATGACATATGACAAGCATTTGATTTGTTTCCATGGGAAAAAAATTTAAAAAATTCTTTTATGTTATGAGGTTTTAGAACCAAAACAAACAAAATGTGTATTGCAAAAAAGTGAACCACCAAGCCTTCATTAACTCCTTGTCCTAACCAAATAAAACCACTTTGTTAAAACAACCTCCTTTACTCACAAGGATGATTAATAAGTTAGTATATATTTTTTAATTTTTGAAATTTGGGCTATGTAAAAATTAATGATAGAATCATGATGTGGTGATCCAATTTCCTTTAGCTTATTTATTTGTTCCTGAACAAATAAACAATCTTGAACTTCCATAATGGCCTATCCCCTAGTTTTTTGAAGGTGCAAGGTGATGAAAACTCATGTGGGATGGCACACCAATTGGCTGTTTCCACAACATTATTTCTTTGAACTTGGTTTAAATTTGTTTAGTGTAAATGCATTGAATGATTCCTTGTTAATTGTTAGCCATGTTTTAAAATATGGTGTTTGGGTCATGAGGGGGGACACTAGTAAAAAAAAGTAAAAAACATGTGAGTAAAAATATAAAGTGCAATATATTGGTTGTTGAGTAAAAATTATAAGTTAATTAATTAAAAATTAGGATTGTTCAATTTAAATAATCAATTTGATTATAATATAGGGTATGTAATAATCTGACATAATATAGTATAGTAATATAAGGTGGCTTTAATATGTATATTTTTAAAAATTAGATAATAATAGGGTGATAAAAAATAAGTTAAACACTTATCTAATATCCCTTCTAAAAATAATCGTTTGATGCATATAGATTTCAAACTTTATACTGAATGTCATCTCAAGGTTTGGGTGTAAGCAAATAAAATAGACAATGAAATTGTACTTTGTCAAGGTTGAATGAAATTAAATGTAAATTAACAACAAAACCTACCACAAAATTGTTGTACATTGAATGTTGGAACTTGTGAATCACCAAATATAAAATATATCTTCATAAATGTGTTTATGATGTTTGTAGTCGAATACATGATATTAAGATTAAAAAATATATTTTTAATATCTTCAACTTTTCAAAAAATGTATTATATTATTATGTTAAAGTTTGTGTTAAAAGTTTGCAAAAAATATGTTATTTTAAAAAAGTCAAGAAATTATAATAATTCTTTTCTATTTAAAGGTTGTTCAAAAGCACTACTTATAGTTGTTTTCAAAATGCTTTTGAATATTTCTTATTCATTTGATTGATTTCAAAATTTCAAGATATGTATACCAATATATTTAAAATAATATTATATAAACAACTTTAATATGCACTTTAGCAAGTACTGTACTAATCCATTTAAATTTGAATATGACTTTTTATTTCCCAATGTGTTTGTACAATGTTTTTGAAATTTTGGAACATAACATTTAAAAAATTGATAAAATTTAAGGTGAAAAAATAAAGAAAATATCATATTTGTGAAAATATTGGATAATATTCCATTCATAAAATTTCAAAATGGATTTTTTCAAAAAATTATTAAGATTGATGCTTTTCAAAACCATTTTTTAATAAAAATGTTTTAAAATGACAACCCCAACTTGGATTTGGAAAACATTTGTTAGCTTTAAGATCATTTGAATCAATTTGAGTGGTGAATCAATTCACTAAACTTAAGAATACATTAAATTTTTTTTAAAAGAGAGATTTTCAAAAGCGACTTTGATATGCTACTTCTGGTCCACCCTTCTGTACTTTTTCCTTGTACAAGCTTTACACTTGGTTTTTTGAGTTGCAGGAAACACAAGAAGAAATAAGAAATTATTGAATTTTGTCTTTTATCTTCATGTTCAGAAAGTATGTATAGATCTTTCTACATAGTATTTGAATTTGGATGGTTTTAGAGGATTATTGTTCGTCATGATCCTTCTCAGCTCCTAGAGGCAATTATGATGCATTTGACATGTAGCTTGGTGCATCTCGAATTTGCAATTTGGAAGGGCAAAGATTGACACACTCCTGACCCACTCCACATTTGTGTCCAATTCCTACTTATCAACCAATTCAAACTGGCACTTGGTAAGGCCACCAATAGTTTGGGTTGGCAGGTATGTATGTGCATTCTTTTGCAAAAAAACAAAAAGTTGTGATCATATGCACATCATTCCCAATTTTAACTTTAAAATCCTGTTATTTTATTCAATGAAAAGAAATGGCTGATTAATTCTCTAATTTTACAATGAGTACAATGTACTTCAGTCCTGAATTTTTTAATTGACAATTCATGTAAAATCTCAAGTAGTTTCCCCAAGACCTTCGTGCACTGAAATCTACTGCAGTTAAGCCTAGGAAACTAACAAGTCCAGCCCCATCAAATATTTTCAATTTTAAATCGTGATATTAGTTATCATGGTCTCATGTTTCATGTGCATGATTTTGCTTTCTTTTGTTCTTTTTTACTCAAATTTGCACCTAGTTTGGAACACCCTAATCCCATCACAGGCCCAAAACAATCCACCTGTGAACCAATACATCTGCAGTTAAGCAATTTGGACCATTGGGTATTAAACTATTTCAGGTTAATTTTTTATCCCCATGGTAAAAATCATGCACTCAGACCCACAATCTCTATCATCTATAGACATTGAAAGAGATATTGATTCAAGGACATACTATAATTAAAATAGTTATCAGGGAATTAATCATTATAGTTTCAACTGTACTAATTGAAGAATTAGTTAGGATAAACTGTAATCAATACAAAAATCCTTGCACTTAATTAAACAAAAGTTTATTGGATTGATCTGACCTTCCTGGAAATTTTTAATGGGAAGGTGGTAAGGGCAACTCCACTAGTGCTTAACATGATGCCCTGCAAATTAAAATAGATGAGAAAAGTCAAAACATGCCGGTTTGGTGCAGCGAAATGATTTTAGCCCAGCATTTTTGTACATTTGCTGAGGCTGGTAAAAGGCACAACAAAGCCTCACACCTGCTGTTGATTGGCTAGATAGTTTGATTGGTCCAGGTGGGTCGCTATTAGTACCCTTCCACCCATTTACAGCGTTAGTTTCATGGGTAATTTTGGAAAAAAATGTAAAGAACCAAAACTTGGATGCCCTAAGCACGTTTTCAGGGTCACAAACTGAGCACCGCTGGAGATGCTGTGAAATGGAAAATCATAACAAATTTTTATCCCAAAAATGTTAAAGACTGTTAACCACCATTGCAGGATGAACAGACACAACATGACGCATTTTTTGGATGTCAATAAGCAAAGGTGTATATGATGCCAGCAGACTCACAGAGCTTGAGGGGAAGAAGATTTGCATCTGGCTTGAAGACTGGGTTTTAAAACTATAAAACATTGACTACAGTAGACTACCAATGCATACCAATGCAGAGGAAAAGGCCAGAGTTTTACTTACCGAACAATGAAATGAAATGTGGTTGGTGGTTGGTACGAGCCACCACCAGTTTCCACACTGCATGTACTGCAAGTCTACTGGCTAAGAATTTGCTTTTTATCTGAATTTTGGGTCAAGAATGGTGAGCCCTCTAGTGCATTTTCCAAAGCTAATATTGTGGCCACCACTGTTTAATGAATACCCCACCTCATGGGGATCTCCAGAATGCACTATATGCATATATTGCTAGCGCGTGTCGAGCGTGGCAACAACAATGAACACTTTCAAAAGTAGGCTTTGTCTTTTATTGGAACAACAACACTCTCATATACATATATATACATTTTTGTCCAACTGTTTTTCCTGGATAAGACTCATCCAAATCTGATTGTGGGTATTGATGCTCTAGATAGATTACAGCAAATGTAATCTCACACCAAATTTAACCTTACACGGTAGAATTTTCAATAAACTTTGTAAAATGAAGCTGTTTATTCAAACCTAGGGAAAGGGAAAACAAACAGGCCTTGGGTAAACCCGCACCTACACTGGTAAAATGGCCAAGAAAAAAAATCCAAATTGATTTGTATCATTTCTAAACATTACAAGTATCCTGTGTTTTAATATTTAATGGGCTGGGGGTCTCAAGTCCAAATTTAAGATTTTGCAGGTTACATATAGGCACTAAGAGGCGTCAATCAGGGGTTTGGATGAACTAGCACCTGCAGTGGTACTGTGGTAAAAACATTTATAAACATTATAAATACATGCCTTGGATGAAGCAGCACCAACATTGGTACCATGGTGAAAATAGAAAAATTCATCCAAATTGTTTCTAAATATTATAAATATTCCACGATTAGACAAAATCAGGGTCTCTGATTCCAAATCTAACATCTCTTGGGTTTAATTTGGCTACTAAGCTGCCTCACTCAAGAAGGTGAAGGTGACCAACCAGTCATCAGTGTAGGTGCTGCAAGTTGGCCAGGGTGAACCAGCACCCCTGTTGGTAACTTGACCTTTTTGAGTGAGGCCTCTTAGTGGCCATATTAAGCCCAAAAAATGTTAAATCTGAACTCAGACACCCTGATTTAGTCTAAGCATAGGATCTTTGTAATGTTTAGAAATAATTTAAATGGACTAGCTTGGGTTCACCCAAAGGCTCGCAAGTCACTGTGCCCTTGTTAGCTGATTGAATATCATTGAAACTACTGAATTGCTAGATGGGAATTTGAAAAAGTTTCTCAGAGTCCACAATTTTTATATAAAAACAAAATCAAGGCATTGAGGCCAGTGTTGCCCTGTTATTGGGGAATTGTTTTTTAATAATTATGTTGGGTACTAATAAACGGCACAATGACAGGCTATTGCAACCTACATGCCGGTTCTCACTAGGAGCAATATTTATTTTGGAAAAAATAAGAGATGAGCTAGAGTTGCACAAGAAGTCCAAGCTTGATGGGCCATATAATTCATAGGGCTCTTGTGAAAATCCCCTCGGATCTCATTTGTATCATTGAATCCATCAGAGACATGTCTGTGGACATCAGCTGCTAGAAAGCTTCCAGGTGCTGAAGAAGACTTATGTATGCCAGTGATTTTGCAGCTGCTGCTGGCTTGTTTATCCCCCCACGCCCCCCCGCCCCGCCCTTGTAGTATGCTAAGTAGTATTCAGTTTCCTGGCCAGCTTGGTCTACAACGTTAGAGAACTACAGTCTGTTACGATCTTGTAAGTAATCCAACTGTTCCAAATTAGTACTGTTCTTTTTTCCAAGTCTCATATTGTGACTAGCAATCATTCAGCGTGTTTGCAGTTGCTGGAAACAACAGGCTCTGTGAAATTTTCGAAGTCCTCAACTCCTCTTAATAAGTTATGAACTAGGTAATATTGCAGAGGAAGAGTGTAATATCATCAACATCATCATCATCCGCTCTGTCTGTGTTGACTCTCTCTAGTGCCCAAGCTGACAACGTTTAGCTTAGTGCTGCAGGAGCAGTACTACTCTACTTGAGAGAGAGACGAACGTGGTCAATAAAAGCCGGACAAATCAGTCGTGAGTACGTCGAGGTAGTTGGAAACTCTTACTCTTGTCCCCTTCTCTAAACATTCTCTCCTAGTCACGTATTAGTGTGGTGGGGTGGAAAGAGCTGCTGTTGCATGTACTAGTCCCTTGCAGCACAGGACGTTGTGCAGCAAGAGCGCCTAGTTTTTTTCCCCTAAAATAATAGCGATAAAATACTATGAGTCTTGTGTTTGAGTAATACATCGTGTTACAGCAACGAAAGGACCACACCGGTAGTGCTTCAGGTTTCATCAGATATTACTGCAGGCTCAATGAGACCATTTTATGCTACTAATTCAAACTGCGAATCCGAGTCTCATGAGAAGGCGGCTACCTTGATGAAGATAGCTAGTTTGGATCATTTTGTGTTGGACCATGCAAATTTGTACTAGTTCCGTTTTTTTTTTCCTTCCCGGGGTGTTCCTGATCTCATGAGTGGATATGTGAATCCAGCTGCTGCACCCACTGCATCAACATTACCATGGCTATCGAATTAACACCTACAATAGTCGGCCCGTCCAAGCAGGTTTTTCGCGCTCTACACCGTTACTCTTTCCATCTAGGCCTGAAGGAATTATCTCGGACAACAATATTGGATTTTAATTAGACTAACACAAAGAAACCAGCTAGAGATAATCTCTCAGATTTTGGAACATATTGTATTCAGGAGAAAATTATTTTCCAGGCCCATGAAGCTAGATTACCGTTCCCTAAAGTACTCCAGACTTTCCTAGTGATAAAACGATCGGCATGGAATTGCCAGTTACCCGGCTAGCTATTTTTAATCCCTGAAAGGATCTATAACCTCCAAGCAAGCGTATGATGTTGACCATACTAGATTCCTTACTTATTAACAGTTGTACCGGCTTTGCTGATCTGTGAAGGAACTTGGTAAGACGGCATCTGGATCAGTACCTATACGAGCGTGGTACTATAACCCCACCGACGATCCTCCTAGCCATCCTCATCAGTATACTCCGAACAGAGAAGTTTCAGTTGAACATTTGATCGGTAAGTTTTTAATCTTCCAATTAATCTCCATGAAGTTCAGTGTTCTCCTGATTATTAATAAGTTCTCCTTGCTAGCTATACTAAAACCAAAACCTGTGTTTTGCAACAAGTGTCTTTTACAATCAAAAATATTTCTCGTCATCCACTTGTCTCCCAACCGTTTTCTTAAAGTCATCACCGCCTAGAATTTGGTGATAATTATCCGTGTTCGGTTTGCATCTATAGACTGGCATCATGATTCGACCGTAATAATCAGAATAGCCGGTCTCCTGCAGCTTGAACAGTAGTAATATTCAGTACCTGATGATGTTATACTATGATCATCTATCCTGACAATTAGCATACACGTCACATAGAGTCATCAATTGCGAGAAAGCTTTGTCACCTACAAACGAATAGCGACAAAGTAAATATTGCTGCTGAGTTCAATCTGGTAGATAAATATAATGTTCTCGTGCAATATCATGATGATATGCATAACTTATGACCGTCTGACTACGCACGTGAACGCCAATTACATTGTGTTTACAGAGGCTGGGTTGATCTGGTTTATAGATCATCATTGGGTGTTGTTGATTTTGGCCAAGAGATGATCGTCGGGTAAATTAACAGGTTGTATAAATATATTTTCCTCATGTTGATAATGCTAATTGTTTTTTGTAATTGGCTCTTGTGAATATCATGAAAGCAGAGTTGGGAGTGTTGACATGGACTCAGATCGAGACTGAAGATTACCACACCAACGAATTTCTCAATAACATCAAAGTCGACAGAAGCTATAACTACGGGGTATCAATCAATTCAACAAACATGCTTTGATCCAATTGTCCTGTGCTCAGTAGAAAATCTGTAATAACTGTCAAAAGCCGCTAGTGGTCCGTGACTTTGCTGTAATAGCTGTGTATTAGATCCTTGCCTGAAGCTGCTGGAGCTGAAGGTCATCCCAGAGAACCTTTCTGTTTGGGTTGAATCAAGTTATAATTTCATCAGATCAACATGATAATCACCCAAGGGTTCACAGAGAGATATTAGAAGGGAATTCTGATGAGCTTGTTGTTGCAAAAAATTCAGTATCTGATCTGGGTTTTTGGTGATCTGGTGAATATGGCTCGGTGAAATAGTACCACCAGCTAATTTAATGACAAGTTCTAGCTGCTGATGGTGCTGTAAATGAATGCAAATCGCAGGAGGTACTCACTGTTGCTCCAGACAGGCTGAATAACTTTGAAGCCCTTACCAAGAAGTTCTTCACAGAGCACTTGCATGAAGAAGAAGAGATTCGGTTCATCCTTGATGGGATAGGTACAATCCTTCTCTCTACTCCAAAATGGTCGTTGACCCAGCTCTACTTACGTCTCATGTGTGATAATATTCACAGTCATCATTTTTCTGCACATATGATTTCCGGTTGTTCATCCATTTGGTATTAAAAGTACGCTGAAACTGTTTGAGGGTTGTCCAGGATACGAGGATGTGAAAGACTTCGATGGACAATGGATCCGTATTGAGATCAAAAAAGGAGATTTGATTGTATTGCCACCAGGCATGTACCACCGCTTCACTCTCGATGAGAACAACTATCTCAAGGTATAAATAGATTTAGCCCTGGGCCAGCCTTTCCCAATATGATCTTTAATCCTTGCAGCAGGTTTCCTGCAAGTTTTGTTATGCGTTGTGCTCAAGTATCCTATTTCGTAAAGTTCACTACGTATCTCACACTGATCTGCTATTATTATTGTTTGACGTCAATCTGAATACTGAACTAATATCTTCAGTCCCATCCGTTTGGACCCATGATGCTTTGTAAGAGCACCTCCACAGATGCTCAGTATGTGACCCTCAAAATTAAAATTGCATGAAGAAACGTCAAAACATATTACCGGTTTCTCTCAGCAACATGGTTTTGGCCCAGTATTTTCGCAAAGTTTGCCGGTAAAAGGCACAGCAAAGCCAGGGAAGAAGACTGTAATAAATATGATATGACTGCTGTTCCCTGTTTGCTAGTGGCAGTCTCACCAATTTGCAATCCCAATTTTAGTTTTATGAGTGGGGATGGAAAAAGTAAATAACTAAACTTGGATACGAGAAATATTTTTTCAGGGTCGCATATTGAGCACATGTGGAGATACTTTAAGTAGTCTTCATCTTGTAATTCTACTAATGCGGTGCCTCGTGTAATTCGTGTGATATATATAGGCTTTGCTACTGTATCAAGGAAAACCTTGCCGAATTCAGTTCGACCAAGGTCCTGACACTGACGCCATGGAAGTAAGGTAATTTTATATATATATATATATATATATATATGTTCAATTCTTCATGAAGCCCGCCTTCAAGTACCATAAATATACAAGAAACGTTTTTGGCATTCCCTGTAGGGAAAAGAGTAGAAACCTCTCATTAATTGAAGTTGAATTAACAAAATGTAGGGAGAGCTCTCCAAGGGGATAGTGGGACCAATATGATTTCAATGTTTTATTATAACTTTCTTGAAATAGAGGGATCGTTTTATTTTCCCATTCTCAAACAAAACATTTCATGTTTGCATATGGGGAAATTCAAGTTCTTCTTATGGTCCCACATGGAATCCTAAAAAGTTTCTTGTAAGTTTTATACATTAGATCTTTTCAAATATGTTCAATAGTGCAGCTGATGTTTGACTTACACGTGCAGCTGGTTAGTGCTGCTGATCGAGTATTAATCGATTATTTAATTGACAAAATAAATGGCCCGGAAATTCAATCTGCTGCAGGAAGCGGTATCTGGAGTCGGTGCTGTTGTGCAAGAAAAATGGTGACATTAAAGATGATCAGCTGGAGAATATATCATATGAAGACATGACTAAAGATGATCAACTGGAGAATAAATCATATGAAGATACTAAAGATGATCAGCTTGAGAATAAATCGTATGAAGAAGACGATGTCTCAGTTGTCTACACACCGGCCATTCATTCTCTGGAGTTAGCAACCACAAACATGAGTTTCCAAGTCATGACAGTATGATCAGTAAATTTTCACTTACAACTAGTTCTGAAGTTCACACCACAAACATGATCATGAGGTTCCAAGCCAGGATGACAATAGATTCTTATCCAGTGCACTTGTAGTTCTCAAGTTAAACAACAAGAGACATGAGTTTGCAAACCATGAATGTGCCGTATGATCCTTTAATTCCCCTGTACAAATAGACGCCTGAGCTACATGAACTTCTCTAGATTCCCTTTTTCAATTAGAGATAATACTGGGGGACCACCATATAATTACATCTATGCGCAAAATGTATCAAATCTTCGAAAACCTGGACGAAAACTTGAAGCACATGAACTTCCACAGAACCAAAAAATACATTCCATGATGCGCCGGACCATCATTTTTATATTAGAAATGTTCAAGTCTAGTGCATGTTATATTTCCTTATATAAATCTAGGGGTTGATACTACAACTTTATATGAGTACTGAACTTCATCGCTAGAAATACTTGGCTGTAGTAATACAATCTGATGAGGTCTTAGACTTTTGTATAGCATAAATGATCTTAAGTTGTTGGTTCTAAGTAATTTGGAGAGTGTCCACCATGTGGATATGTGTGTGTGTTTTTTTTCTTTCTTTTTGGGTGTAATCCATAAATGAGACTAAAACTCCAAATTTTAGATACAATTTAAGTGTAGGGTATTTAGCTTCTCAAGGTGGGGACATTCTCAAAACAAGGGGCCTAAAATGCGGTAACTAAGTGTGACCGCGCATTTTGGGAATGTCCCCTACATTCCCTTGCACATTCCCATGGGCTTTGCCCATTGTAAAGCCCCAAGCAAACATTATCATGAACCTAGACATTTTGGGAATGTCCTCCATCCATGGGCTTTTTACCCACCATAATGCACAAGGCAAACATTGTTATGAACTAACATATAGAGATCATGAGATGTAGGAGGGGTATATTCTTGCTCATGCTCCTTAAGAGTGCAAGGGATCTTAAATCTAAAAATAGGCATAATTTTCCCTCCCAAAGTTAATGAGAAGGCATAAGATCTCTCCCCCTCTCTAGAAGGGATATTCAGGGGTATAAGGGGCCTCCAAATATGCTAGGAATATGTTAAGTGAAGTATTATTTCCATAATTATCCTGCTTCCTTGTAGCATAATATTAACACATATTGCATGTCAACAAGTTTAAATTGATGAGACATTTTTATAGCAGATCTGGTACAGTCAGTGCACCCTATTAAAAACATGTTTTTGAGTCTCAAATAATAGTATGATTTTCCTCAAGTTATAATTAGCACGAGGAGATTGTCTTACTTGCAAGAAACTTCAAAATGAACTGAAAGATGGTAAGATTGAACATCACTTGAATCACACCTTCAATCGTATTCAAAGCAGCTGCCACTTGAGGCCGAATGGGACACTTGCTCAACCTGAACTAGCCTACCTGCTCCAGATGAAGATGAAGTCCATGTGAGAAAGGAATCAGTGCTCCAACCCTGGCAATCCAATGAAGACTGCAATCCTTCTGCGGTTGGTGGAACAATAACATCCAAACAATTCCTGGAAAGGATAATAAAGAAGGCTATATAGAAATGTAAAATTTGTAGGGCTCACGTGTACCGACCGGGTTCAAACCTTTGCAGACCAGTGAGCTCACGCTTTGCAACTGGATACACTCACTTTGCATCCAAGGACAAGCAACAAGTTGTCCTTTGGACAAGTTCATTTACATATTCACCTCAATTTTGGTGCTTTTTTGGAAGGGTGGGTTTGTGCTTACCCCACGTGCCGTTATCTTCCCCGCTTTGCGGGCTCGTGTCACCACTGTGATCACATTCATAGATCCCCATATAACCAAGCTATTCATTCCATAGGCTTTAAACCCAAAATTTAATTTTGTTTGCCTTGCAATCACATTCACACCAAGCAGGTATCCAAAGAATTTGAAATCTAGTAAGCCCCTTATTATTATTTTTGCAAAGGGAAAAATTAATTCCAATGACAAGAATTTCGAGGAACTAGCATATGGGTGGTTTTTTATAACATTTCACAAGCTTCTTATTGATTTTGTGTAATCCTTCGTACAGTCATCCCTATACAATTCCAGAGACATTTTCAAATATAACTACCTCATGTCATTCCTAATAACTACCTCTTATTCTTACACCTATCTCATTCATTTTTTTAATAATTTTTTTATCCTCATAAATATTTCACCCCTTTTTTAACCCACCAACATAGATATGAAAAGACAAGCGAACATGTGTCTTTTCATGTCCATGATATTTATATTATTTGAGATTCAATTTGACAAATTGACATAAATAATGACGAATTATTGATAATCATATGGGAACATAGTAAACCCTTGGAGATGACCTTTTTTCAAAGTTGTAATTGAATCCATCATCTTTGCCTTTGCAAAATATTTTCTCATAAATGGCTTTTGGGCAAGTGGACCATGAACAAAGAACAAACTCATATAAGCAACCAAGACATAAGACAAAAACTCAAAACTCATAAAAAACAGAAAAGACATAAAACAAAAACTCCAAACCCAAAAATCAACAAAGACACAACACACAAACTCAAGACTCACAAAAACAACAAAGATTCAAGACACAACCTCAAACTCATAAAAAGCACAAAAATTCGAAACAAAAAATAAAAATTTGAACTAACCCGTAATAAACATAATAGACAATCAACATGTAAACAAAATACTTACTGAAAGTGGTAGAATAAAAAAGACCAACCATGAAAGGAAAAACCAACAAACCAATTAAGAAAGGAAAAATCAACCAACCAACTAGGAGAAGCAAATCAGCCACCAACCAAAACAGGCCAAATCTTTAAAAATCCCACAAAATATGATAACAAGAATGGAAGAATAAAATGTACCACAAATGTGCACATGATAAGCAACAAGGAAATAAACATAAATCCCATTCAATGATCTACACATGACAAAATCAGAAGCAACAAAATCATGTCATCAAATAACCTACGCATGGACAACATAATGCAATGGACCTCAATAGAAAGCACATGATAGAAAACATAACATAAGAAAATTTACCCCGCAATCCTCAACCATTTATGAAGAACATCAAGGTTCTTCATAATCATGCCCATTTCATAATTGGAATATTACAAAAAGCAAAAAAATGTCTTCTAATGCAATTAACTTGGGGTTGAATGTTGAATTCGCATTGCCAACAATTCACGTGCACCTCTACCTTAATTACAAACACAAACCCAACATCATATCATTTTTATACAAAAAATTTGCACATGAAATAATTAGCAAGGGGAAAAAATCAAATTGAATTGGAATGCTTATACAAAATCAAAAGTTTAAATCAAGGTCTTTTTCATAAGGGCCTTGTTCTTTAATGAGTTCATTATTTTCTTCAATTAGTATACTCCAAGGTAAGAAAATCAATCATATTCACAGGCTTTTTGGCCCCATCAAACTAATATGAACATCAATAATCCAATTTTTTATCACCAAAATGAAAGAATCCAAATTTTTAATCCCCAATTGTGATTACTAAGTATTTGTGATGGTGCCAACAATGATAAAGATTTGTTTTATTTCAATTTGTGACCCCCAAATGCCAAGGGGTTGCAAGGGAAGGTGGACCAATTCCAATGGTAAAAAAGTCCATTCGGTAATGTTAAAATTGCAATCTACTATGATATCATTGTTTCAATGGGGGATTCAATGTGGCTAATGATATAATAAAAATTATGTGAATAAAAACCCAACTAGATAACTTTTTTAAATGCATGTTAAAAGAAAAAAATATTAAGATAATTAAAAATTGAGTATGATATGGACTTTTGAAAATAAGTTCCATTTTAAAACATTTGATTTTTTCTGTAATATGTTATATATCCTTATAAGATAACCCAAAAAAAAAATTCATAAACAAAAATATATTCGTATCAAGCCACAAATGAAATACCAATCCATATTTTTCAACTTCAAAAGTCCAATTATCTATATTTGGAATGTATATATATATATACATATATATATTATAATTTTTAATGTATAGGTCTTCTTATTCAAGTTGAGAATTTTAATTTAATGGAAAATTTGGCATAATGATGACTTTATGGCACGTTAATGCATGATACTTTGCAAAAACTTGCAATGTGAAGCAACATGTGGTCCACCTTATCTTGCACCCACCCAAACACCTAATGAACCAAGAAACATATGGAATTACACCACATATTGTGCCCACCAAAACATGGGGTTCTCATGATCTACTAATTGCACAAGTAATCATTTCATGTATTCCATTTTTCAAAGTTGAAATGATTACAATTTACATCATTAATAAACACAACTTGCCCAAAAAAATAATCATTATCTTCAATTGTAATTAGTTATACTAGTTCCTTAACATGAGTTAAATGATTATATAGTTGGAATAAAAGAGGACACATGATTTCAACATTGTATTCTACAACAATTTCAACAATAATTGAATTGCCCACAAAGTCTTGGATACATTTCATGTTCTTGTAAGAAGTGTCAAACATGACCACTAACACTTATGGGCCTTAAAATGATTGTAAACCATTGAAAGGCCAAGAATGGCATCAATATCCCCACAATGTGCACCATCATCCTTCATTTAAAATGTTCCAATTTTGAATCAAAATCACCACAAATTAAAGGTTGATTTAAAACTTCAATGTTGACCACACCAACTTCCATAGCAATGCACAAAGTGAAAACATAAGTAAGAGCATGTGATAATATAACCAATACCTTCGGGTTTGGGTTTAAACACATTGCTTGACAATAGGAAACAATGTATTGACAATTATTTGAGCCATAATGCAAGTTTGACTCATTGGCACTTTATAAAACAAGTGTAAAGCCTATTACTATCCATGATATATGGAAATTGATTTTGGTATTCAAGAGTTTCTTGAAAACAAATAACTTTTGAAACAAACTTTGTCTTCATTGGAGTTTTGAGCATCTTCATTGGTAGCCTTGTAATGATAATAACATTTTTCCATTCTTACCTCCCCATCCATGATTTTTTTGTCTAAGTAATAGTTATTTGCAATGATGTTTAAATAACTTTCAAATTAACTTTTAAAACACCCTAACTAACTTTGGCATCATCAATAGCATACTAAGTTACCTTTCACATTGCATGGTCAACACATGATCCTAGAAATGGGGGAGGTAATTGAAAGGGAGAACAAGAAAATACATACTTGAAGGCATTGGTCAATGTGTTGAAATTTGAACCTTTGTCATTGACATAAATAGTGACTTTGTCAAACAAACCAAATGAATCAAGTATAATTTTAACCTAGTTTTCCATGACTGCACCAACAATATTTTGCACCTCAAAATTCTAACAATCATATGCATGTGCTCCCAAGAACTTTTGATAAAGCTAACAACCATAGTAAACATTTTGTAACTAGCATACAACATCCAAAGATCAAAAGAGGTTGTATATGTAATATAAGAAGCAAAAGCTTGGAAAACATATTTCTCCTTGGTTTTTGTCACAACGTTTAAAAGGACTTCATTCACTACATGTTGTCAAGATGGAATTGTAATGCCTACATTCATGGAGGACTGAATGTTTCAGTCATGAATTTTCTATGAATGACAAAGGATGACAACCTTTGTTAATGTACAACATTAAATCTTCCAAAAATTAATTGTGTTTAGTTAAATTCGTAATAAAATTTGTGACTACCAAAAAAATTTGTAATATAAAAAGGTGGGATAATTGTCCTCTTCTTTAAAACTTGTTTTCCATTTGTTATTGAAAGAAAATTAAGAATGGATTTTTAATTTTGTTGTTTTGACAAAATATCAATAAGATATGAAACATTAAAATTGTTTCAAAATTTTATAATATAGGGTGAAAGCATGGTAAAGTACATAGAAAAAGTTGTCGAAAAAATATCAAGTTAAAAAATAGGCATTTTTTCATGAAAGTATATTCAAATTTTACTTAAATTTCATTTTGAAACTATTAAGTGGTCAATTGGTTTTATTGTAAATCAACTACAAATTTTCAAAAACTTTGGAATAATACAAGTAGGGAATATGTAGGTTTGAAATCACTACTACCAAAGTGGGGTGTAATTTACTAGCTTAAATCATTATGGGACTTTAAAAGTGAAATAACTTCATTGCATTTTACTGATTTCACCTAGTGAAAGTTATTTCACTATAATATCACTATGTAGACATCATGTTTCATTACTA
>Ga0116229_10000090_pt1 | contig 82434 bp, 36 predicted proteins | sample S1TSphgellanicum_3_FD_87313 | JGI IMG/M metagenome (GOLD analysis project Ga0116229, IMG submission 87313) | Host-associated microbial communities from peat moss isolated from Minnesota, USA - S1T2_Fc - Sphagnum magellanicum MG | ecosystem: Host-associated > Plants > Peat moss > Unclassified...
TATTTTTTGTTTTTATCTTTTTCTTTTTCCTCGGTTTGTGTTTTTTTTTTTTTTTTTTTTGTCGATGGAACTTTCAATCTAGTTTTGTAATTGGTTTTTTGAATTTCTAACCCTCTAGGTCTTGTCATTTTCAAAAAGAATTTTGAGAAGCTTTAATTTAAGACCAAGTTCCATCTTCATCATGCGCAACTAAATCAAAAAATCTTTTGTGAAATATTAGTTTATTCAACTAGTGCACATAGTTCAAAATAGAGCTTATGTAAACAATTAGTATTAATTATGTGCAACCAATCAAATGCAATAACATGCTAAAATTTTGGGTCAAGTTTTTTATGTTTTTAAAAGAAATTGTACTTAGCTACCTAGTGAACCTAAACCTACTCTAAACAAGGTTGGTTGCACCCTGGTTCAAGTTTTAGTTCCATCTTGAAAATAGGTTGGTTGCCCAGCTAGGTTCCAATAACGGTTTCAACAAATCTGGAACCTTTGTTTTAGAGACCTTGACTTGTAATTTAAACCTATCAAAATCCTAGAACCTACCAACACTAATTCTACCTTTTTATTATCCCAAGTTCATGTTTATGGGTGGAGCTTGGAATCCATAGATAAGTAATCTTGGATGGAAAGAACATTGTTTTAGGATCACATGCCAACTATGGGTGGAGTTGTTTTAAAAAGGTAACCATCAACTATTTATTCCATTGAAGGGTAGTATTGAGTATAGACCAATGTTGGGTAGTTCCTTACTTTTATGAAGAACCTTGTTCTGGTTTTACAAAATAAATTAGAATGGTTCCAGTTCCACACATAAATGGAATCAGGAGCCCAATTCCATATTCACTTCTTCTCACCAAATTTTTTTAAAAAAAAAATCTGATTCTAGTTTTAGTTTCAATTTTGAAAATCAGATTGAGTTCTGATCTAGTTGGGACGAGAACTAGCAATTAACTGCTGATCAAACCCTAATTCTTATTCTTTTCCAGAACCTTTTTTTTTTTTGAAAAATCTACATTCTACACATACATAAAACTGGGAACCTAGATATGGGTTCAATTCTTAATTCTAGAACCAATTCCAAAAATCAGACACCGTTCCAATTTGAGTTTGATTTTTACTAATTAGCATCAACACCAACAGTTCCAACCAGTGTTGCCCAATTCTTGTTTTCTAATAACCATCAAGTTTCTTTTTTTTAAATCTTTTTGGGACCATACAAGTTATCAATATCAATTTTTTAAAATTTCTGAATACATTATCAAAAAAATTGAGTAATAACCATCAAACATGCATAAGGTTAGATTGTTAAATAATCAGTTGATATGCTTATTATCCTGCCCATTATTATAAGGTTTTCTAATTAAAAAAACTGTTTTCTATTTTTTTTGTATTAGTGTTTAAGTAATTATAACCTACCTGAATGATAATCAAGTCATCCAAGTAGGTTATTAGATTTTTGAAATTTAATTACCAGCTGGTTATCAAATTAATGATTTATCAAAAAAATCAATAACCAACGGGTAGGTTATCAATAATTGACTTGATAACTGGGTTGATAAACAAGTCAAACACACACACTGACCACACTGGTTCTAACTCGTAACCTGCCAAACCGGGCACCAGTCCAACATCGGCAGGTTAGGAGTTAGAACCAGTGTGCTCAGTTATTGAGTTTTGACTTGGTTATCAACCCAGTTATAAAGTCTTTTGAACACCAAAGTGGAGCAAAGGGAGTTTGGGGTTGGAAATCCCTCAACAAGGCAATGTGTAAGTTTTTTGCTTTGCAGTTTTGGGACCAATGGGTCACTCTATAATTGTTGAATTTCAAATTTATTTCATCTCCGAAAATTAGTTAAAATAATTGAAAATTTTGATTACTTGATAATTGAGTTCCATAAGAACTCTGAAATTAAGCCCATTTCAAACAGAATAGTACAACATGGAGGATGCCTGAGAACTTGGGGACAACCAAATGAAACATTTAGCAATGCATATGGGATAAATGGAATGCAATGTATGGCACATGAGAACTGTTGGAATAACACACAGGGAACGTTAGGCAACAAAGCATATGAGACAAATTTTGCAGACTTATGGGGAAAATTTTGAGAAAGTATATTGGGAACAACATTATTGGTGTCATGTGAGGGAACAAAACCCCTAAACACACAAAATTTTCCAAGTTCTCCATCCCCCAATACACATTGAAAAGGAAAAAAAAAACTGGGCCCATTCTGTAAGTTGTACTCATACTGGCTCACCTCATTGGGCGCCTAGAAACAAATTGTCACCCATGTTCAGCAATGTTGTGTGGGATATAGTAATGATATATCATCCTGCTAGTCCTTATGGGTGTAGTAAGAGTGTCATGGAACAAAAGAGGGTCACTCCAAAGGCGTAGTAAGAGTGTCATGGAACAAAAGAAGGGCACTCCATATGCCATCAATGACACCAAGGAAGTAATAACCAGTGTTGGGTGGTTCTGAGGAATCAATTTTCAGGTCGGTTCTCATCTTGAATCCTTTTGGTTATCATTTTTTTTCTCACCCAAGGGCTGCTGAAAATGGAGTTTTCCGGTTCTCATTAAATTGAGAACCACGAATCATGAGAATTGATCAGGTTCTTTTTCTTTAAAAAGTTTAATACCCGTATCAGGTATTGGGTTTAAACCCAAATGTCGGTTCTCACCCTTGTATACAATAAAATAAAACTAAAAAGTACATGTCAGGTGAGTGTGGAAGCAAAGCTTTTCAGTCCACAGAAATTAACAGAAAATGAACTAAACACACAAAACAGCACATGTATAAACCCAACATTAATTTGGGTTTTAACTTATTTGATCACACTCACTAGTGGAAAAAAAAAAACTCCATTTTTCAACTTGTTTTAAACAACTGAAAGTGTTGTTGTTTGTGTTGTTGTGTTCTCCAAAATATTCACAAAATAAATGAAATTTCATTTTGTTACTACTAGTGACGGGACTTTGACAAATGAAGTACTTCAAATCTCTAATGGGTACCAGAATCTTGGGATTTTTTCAATGAAAAACCAATTTTAGTCCACCCACTAGCATCCATCTAGAGTGATGACATTGGTGGGATTTGTTAAACCAATTTTAGTCCACCCACCATCCATCCACACTGCACAGAAATATAGGTACACTGTTAAGTTGTGGTGGGTGGACTCTCAAGGAGAGCAAATAAATGGCTGGCTATATTATATATATATATTCACTAACAAAACAGACAAATTGCTTTTTCCCAGGGCACACTTTCCAAACCACACTTCTCCAGACTCTTTATTTATCCCATGAGCAAAAGTGGTCAGTAAGTACCTACCTACCTACTTACCTACCTACCTACCTACCTACCTGCAAAAATGTGGATCTTTTAAAAAATCAAAACTGAGCATTCTCCATCTGCCTAGATTCTGGACTACAAAGTGCCCCCAAAAAACTAGGGTTTCCTCCTCCTACTTCCTTCTAGAACTTTAAGTTCTAGCTATTTAAGATAATTCTAAATTATTAAGTTCTTTTATTATTATTATTATTATGTGTGTTTGAAGATCACCTATGTCTAACAAGGAGGTCCAAGCTAATTCTAGCATCATCAAGGTGTTATATAGTCCATAGACCCAAGTGAATGAATGAATGCATAGTCCTTGCCTCAAGGAATGGCTCAATAATTGTTTTCCTCATTTCCTATTTCATTGCTCTTCAAACCATACATGATACAACTCACAAATATCAAGGAAAATACGGTAGTCTCAATACATCACACAAGGGCCCACAATTGTCACAAAAAATTCCAGGACAAACTATCTCATTGTTAGAACGATTGGGGGAGTGGGGGGGGGGCGCGAAGGGAAGTAACTCATTGCGTGATGGACGGATGGTCGGTCTACCCCCAAAACATGAGAACATAGATGGCCTTTGTTGTGCCTATACACTACAGGAGAAGGAAGCCTCAAGATATTGAGAATAGTTGGACTTTGTTGTATTCGTACTAGGTACTACTCTACACGAGAAAGCTTCTCAATTTGGGAGGGTGGTGGAGTGGTATCAAATTCTTGTTTTCCTGATTCCCCATCCGCATGTGGGCCCTTAACAAAACCTTTCGTGTTTGTGCCCAACCAAATAATTCATGCAAAACCCCTGTTCACACTTTCGGTTGTTGATTACTTATGGTATTAGGGTACAGCAAAGCTCTTTTGGTAGTAGGGGGTGTGAAAATGGGTGGGGTGGATCATTTGTGGGTCTGAATGCTGTCCAAGTTCCATGTCTTGTCTTGGATGGATGTGTTGCAAATTGGATGTAGGGTTTTATTATGGATTTCCTTGGGATTTTATTATGAATTTCCTCGGGTTTTATTATAACAGATGATAACTTCGGATACAGTTTGTATGTACATGTGTTGTTGTATCCAGCATACTTACAGACTGTTGCTGCTTGACATAACTTACTACCATAGTACCTTGGCAACTTTTGACACATTTATGTTGAATAATTAATTAATTTTAAAATTTTTGATTTCAAAACATAGATTTTTTTTTGAAAATTCAATAATTTTCCCTTTTGAAGTTTTTTCTTTGAAAACAATCAATTTTAAAGAATTTCAATGTTTCATAAAAGAATATAATTAGTGCCAAAGCTACCAACTTACTATGGTCTTCAAAGGCATGATGAGGGTGAAATCACATTTACTGGTTTGGTAAAATTGATTAAGAAATTCAAACAAATGTGTTTGGATTTTGTTCCAACTTCCAATAGATGAAAGATTTCCAAATGTGACCAATTCATGTTTGTTTCAGTTTCTCCCACTCTCTCAACCATCTTGCATTAGGACTCTGTTCCCGTAAACATTCTTACATTGCTCCTAGGGTTCCTAACATAATTCCCGTTGGCCTTTGCATCTTCATAACATCACACATATCCTTACTTAGCAATTCCTGAGCTTGGCTCAAACATGCACACCAAATCACCAACCTAGTAGCATCCTTGACATCCTTCCTTGCATCTACCTGATTCAAAAATGGGCAAAAAAATATGAAACTTTGGAATTTGAGCCACACACTAAACTTACGGAGGACACATTACCAACCCAAACATTTGACCCAATCGCTTCTTTAACTTTTACTAAAGGCTTTAGGGTATGCAAGTGAAAATCTATTGTGGAACTCTCATATATTGCGAACAAAGGTTTCTCTGTTTCAATTTTGTGGTATCAGAATTTTGGACAATTTTTCCAAAAGAATAGCAATATTATTTGAAGTTACCTACTAGGAAGGGGGGAGGGAAAATCAAAAAATCTCCCAATATTTTGGTTGAAAAAGGGACAAAACTTGTTGGAGAAAAATATTTACTAGTTGGACTTGCAAACCCAAAAAATGCAAATACAATTTAAAACATTCCTGAATGAATATTAAAAATTTGATACTCAACCAACATTAGTCCTATAAGCTTATTCCTAAACATGCAAAAGGTCAAGACCTGGTATAATATGCCCTCAAAAACCAAAATGACATCTAATGAGCTACAATATACAAAAAAAATAGGATCCAAAAAAATCAAATATGGATGGGTGTTAGAATAAGTCATAAAAAGACAAAAATGGCTAATGTTGCAAATCATAATGGCTCATTGTTAACTTTTTATTTTGAATAAAATGAAGCCTTTATTCTAAACCATTAGGTGGAACCAAAATATGTCATAAAATTAAGTAGATAACAATGTGAATTTTACTTAATTTTATTACATGTTTTGGTTCCACCTAATGGTTGGATTAGATGGATTCGATCTTTTGGCATAGGTTCATGTTTTTGATGGATTCTAATTCAATGAAGGACATGTGATGCACCTTTTTAGGACTTATCCTTTGAATGGAAGGAATGAGAATGAAAGCATTTATCAATTTATTCATCTTCCCCAATGCATTCAACTGCCTTGGATGCCAACTTCTGTAATATGCCTTAGAAGGTTCAACAATGGACTAACATGGAGCTAGTTAGAAGTTGGTTTTTCATTGCTAGTTCCACTTTCATTCATTTTCCTAGTTTCTCAACTCACATATTATCCAACAGACATGCATTGCCTTAAGATGGAAAGTAGAATAATAACAATAACAAATTTTAGGGTGTTCATAAATTGTCCAATTCCCCTAAATTGTATAATTCCCAATGTTTCCCAATTCATCCATAAATCCATTTTCCTATAGTTCACCCAGTGCCCAACTTCCCCAAATTCTACCGTTGTCCATTTTTTTGAATTCATCCATGGTCTACCTTCCATGGGATCATCCCTCACCCAACATCTTCAAATTATCCCATTGTCCCTTTCTGAAAGATTTGTCTATTGTCCCACTTCCTTGGAATGTCAAATTTTTGGGCAAGTTCATCTGTTGTCTCACCTTCCTCCAACTGTCTAGCTAGCTCCTTTGGATCCATCCATTGTCCCACTCAATGATTGTTGAACTTCCTTCGATCCATCCATTGTCTAGCTTCCCATAGTTCAACCATTGTCCAATTCCCCCTCATTTCATCAAATTTCCTCAATTCATCCATCATCCAACTCCCTTAGGTTCATCCATCATATCATTCCACTGAATTCATTCTTTTTTTGAGAAATGTCTCCATGGTATTCATGCCTTCCATTTAGAAGGTTGGTCATAAAATTAATGCACCACATGAATTTGATCATAATATCAAGTATACTATAACAAAATTTGAAGAAAATTGAAGAAAATTTCATGTTCAGCACCCCCAAATTTGGACAGTATTTAGAGTAAAGATTGAGCTTCTTTTAACTCCTTACACTTGTTTGATGCTACCATGGGATATGAAATCTTGCATAAAGGCTGGCCAACTTAACAATTCATATCCTTATTGTGCACTTCAACTATTTCATTTGAATACACATGAAAAACTTAGTACATATCTATTGGAATATAGGTTTCAATACAAAACTAACTTTATTATATGTGACATACATTCATAAATGGAAAAGCTAGAAATGATTTTTATTTTTTTTAAATGAATGAAAATACTATGTCTTCAAATTATACTTTTTGAAGAGTCTAAAAGAGCTCAAATCTATATTCAACTTTATAGGAGGGCCACTTTTCCTCTCTATCCTCGACACACACATTGCATGTCACAAAACTTGATAGCATGCAATGGAACCCCAATGTCATAGGGGCTTTCCTTTGTCAATCATTAGCAAAGAGAAGGTACTAGATTTTCTTATGATTACCAACTACCCTACTATTCATTCACATCTTTCTTGGACAACTTGTAAGCGTGCAACATCCTTGCCACCCGGGGGTCTATCATTGAAGTTATAGATCCAAGTTCACCAATGTATACAAAAGAATCTCCTCCTTGTAGCTTCAATGCGTGTTGCCAATCACTCTTGTTGTTGGGTCCCATTTGGAGACTCGACGACATTACCTTCCTCATAATGCAACTCATATAGAGTCTACATCATTTGGTTTGGAATTAGGACTCATGCCATCCACAAAAATTGGGATCCTTATCCCACTCAATAATTACCATAATATTTTTCTTCTTGTGTCACATGGGTAGGGCTTCAAAGTCATCACAAACATCTCGGAATGAGAGTGCTATGAGCTTTGATTATTATGCACACACTTAGAGCACATATGGTAGATCACATCCAATCACATATCAAATGTAGCACCACACAATCGCCCTAAATGATTTCCCTATTTTAAAAGATCCCATTCATCAAACACAACAAAATGTCATGGCATTGTCTACAACCTCTTTAATTTCCTAAATAGCTTTTTCTATTCTACGTCATACAAAAATCCCACAAATCACTTTTCAAAAGCACATTTTCCTAACCATTGTGGTCTCTTGGGCACACCTTTGTGCTAGAGCTCTCCATAAGGAATCTAAGGATACTTCACTTCGCAATGGTTAGGACTTTGCAATTTGCTCCCTCTCCCCATAAAACACTTTAGACCCCACACCCACACACACACACACTGAAAACCAATTATTTGCTCGTGCAAATTCTTTGTCTCATAGATCCTCTCCCGACCCCCCCCCCCTGAAAATGTGGCCACGGACGGGATCTTAGGTTTGCAAATGGTCCCATGGTCGAACTTGTCATTTGTTGCCGATGTGGGCCTTGTTTTGCTCTTGGTCTCTAATACATGTCACTCTAAAAAGGGGTTTTAGGGTACCACAAACACATTTGATGATCGGGTTAGTTGGTCGGTTGGTCATGAAGAGACGAACCCAACTTCCTTACATTTTCCAAAATTCTTTGATCCTTTGTTTTTTGTTCTCTTTTTGGAAGTTGTTTGGCCTAATCATCAACTAATGCTGACTTTTTGTGAAATGATTCAGCATAAATTAGTATCAGCACAGAACCACTTAAGTCTTATGCTCGAGTCGCACTACCTGGATCTTGTCGACCAACATAGGGATCAGTTCAAATCATCATGTGGATGGATCCCGGTTGTGGATGAACCCTTTTGTTCAGTCTGTCTGTGAGTTCACTAATTTAATAGAGCTTGTCAAGTCCCCTCGATATGATCAGACTAGTAGTGTTCATGAAAGTATTGGCAAGTGCACTCTCACTGCATATGTAACAAGGGGGTGTGTCACATTGTGTGTGGCCTTGCCATTTACATTTAAAAGTATCTTAAGGCAAAAGAAGAATTATGAAAACTCAAATATTTCGCCATGCAAAAATGTAATCTTCAGAACATCCTCCAAAAGAAACCAAAATCCTTCAGGATATTATAATTCTATAGCTAGTCTTAAGTTTCAATACAAGCCAAAATATCATCTTTCAAAAATCCTCATATAAGAAATAGACCTATTGTTATTACCTAGGGGCCAAAATCCCATACACTATACTGAATCTAAACACAATAGCCTTGCCTTGGTAGGACCTTGCCTTGGTAGGGAAGGCCAATAAAATGTCACCAAAGTGCACAAAGTGCATAACAGCTAGTCTTCTCTACCCAATGCCAAATTATTCATAGGATTGTTGGGTTTCTTAATTTATTATATTCATAATGTGGATTATTGGAAGTAGTCCACTTTTTTGTTCTTTTGGATGCACACAAAAGTGGACTATTGGAATTAATCAGTCCACTTTTTGTTGTTTTGGTTGTATAAAAGTGGTACTATTGGAAGTGGTTCTTTTGTTATTTGGGATGTACAAAAAGTGGACCGTTTTCGATGGTCACCCACTTCATAAGTAGTAAGACATACATGGATGGGTTCAACAATCTCAAGGTCTGTAGTATATACAATTTTGGTCTATACTCAAAGTCCTCAAGCCTAAGTGCACTTCAATATAGAATGAATGCGCACTGATAGCACTTGTGAAAATCTCTACCTGTTGGGTTTTCATGTACATTAGACATTTCACATGATGACAAGTTTTTATTTTTATTTTTTTGACAAAGAAAAAAAACACTTTATTATTTTCTTTCTTCATTGAGACAATAATTATTCTCGATGTCGGCAACCTTTGGATTTACAATGTCTTGTGTGTTGTTTTTCCTACAAAAATATGCTGATCATCAAGCTTGCCTTAATGTGCTTTTTAGGACTCACTTTTCTTTTGTTTGGATCGGGCTGGCCTCCGGCATCACCCAAAAGTGTTCCTTGTCGTCTTGTAGAAAAAAACATTCGTGTCGATTCATACATGTTAACCATTCAATCTGAGATGCGGATTCTATATATCTAAGAGGGCCGGCGACAAATGATCCTTGAGCCAACAGATTTGTATGAAAATAAAGCTAGTTTACAAATTTAACATGCAGGGTTCAGTTTTCCTTTTAAAAATTTTGTGGTTTCTGAAATTTGGAAAAAAATTTCAAATTTTAGAAACATTAGTTGAATTTACACTGTTTTTTGTATTACTCCAATTTTTTTGTCACTAGGTGACAAAAATTCGCAAAAAGAAAAAACCTTGGTATGATCTTTTCAACCTATACAAAGGATTTTCCATTGAAAAAATGGTCCAAATTCGTGAGATTCTTATGATAAGTTCCACTAGGTAACCAAGAATGTTAAAAATATCTGTTTTTTTTTTCCCCTACTTTCATATCTAGTTTGTAGCCAAATTTGGCTAAATCACCTGATGGATGGTCGCCACTTCAGCTACATCACAAAATTGTTTAAAAAAAACAAAACAAAACCCTGGTCTTCATAAGTTAGATGATTTAGACTAAGTGGAAGGATGGTGCAATTAGGCTTAAGATTTTAGTCAATATTGTGATTTTGGAACTTCAGTGGTGTGAAATTGACTGCTAAGGTTAAGTACCACCTAGCAACCAGTGTATAATGAAAAGATTTTCGTTACATGTATAATTTTCTCAAGCATAACCAGCACTTCATGGTATACTTCACTTTCTGGGAATTTGTAATGTCCAGAATGCTTCTGTAATTTTCTTACTTGTGATCTTGATAGTACTGGTCATGTTGGGTGGATGTTTGATTTTGTTAATAGTCACGGTTATGAACCCTAAGAACCACCACCTTATAACTGCCATGGGTTTGGTGCAGTTTCTAATTCATGCCCAACACTGGTTACCTATACCACCACCTCACAAGTTCATAAACCCTACAAAGAGAGACAGATGTCAGTGGGCATTGTTTCGTGATTATTTTGTTCATACTCTTGTTTGCGATGAAAGTTACTCAAACAAAAGTACAGGTTCAAGAGATCTAGAAATGTTTTCGAGAATTTATCACTAGTGTTTGTGCACATGATGAGTATTTGGTTCAAAAGAGAAATGATGTTAGATTGTTGAGGTTTTGTTTTGTATATTTGAGGATCAATGAAGATGGAGTTTTCTTCAGCATGTTTACAAGGATTGACTATATGCACTAGAGATGAAAGAATTTCCTTGTGACATGACTAGGGTGATTCCAAAACAAGGACTGCAACAAGAGCATCACATTTGGAGGTGTTATTGTAAACCAATTCTTGTGTATTTGGTACATACTTGTGGTCTACTAGGACTTGACAATGATATCAATTTGCTTTACAAGTTTCCATTGGCTATGTGCTTGTTGTGGGGTGAAGCTGATGGCATGAGTTTGAAGGTCAATTGATGGCAAGTTGCAATTCATCTAGAATAACAATTACTTTTAAGTGGAATCTACCCTGGTTGGTTTTGTTTAGTGTAGACCATACACAAAATTCTATATGAAAAGATTTTTAAAAGTTGTTTTGGTGCTTTGTAGGCTAGATTTGCAATTTTCCAAAACCCTAGCAAAATATTTCTAACATTGTGTAGACATTGTACACAATCTCAAACATTAGTATCTAACTTATTTGAATGATATGATAACGGTGTGCATTGTCTCTTAGATGCCCTTTGGGTTATTAGGTCTTGCCTAGTGGGGTTAGATTTATTCATTAGTCTTCAATAGAGCTTGCCCAAGTTCTTATTGCCTTCATAGAGTCAAGTATATATTCCCTCGCCTCATTTAGGGTCACCACCTCCAAGAACATTGTACATATCCTCAAGGTCACCTAGTTTTCAAGTTTCTCCAGCTTTCACAATGTTTTGCAGTTCTTTCTTAGCATCTAATAATCTATGCACATCCCTCAATTGTGATCAACATTAAAAAAGTAAGAAATATGCAAATTTTCAAGCACTTACATTTGTATAATTATAATGCACATTGCAAGAAGTCCTCCAGTGATGTTATAAATCATTTGAAGCTTGCACAAAACCATAATAGTTGTGAAATTTCAAAACGTTATGCTTCTTTGAAGCCCACCAAATGTTTTTGAGGATCTAGTTCATCACAGGTACCTCCCACATGCTTATGCCATGAGTAATGTCCAACTACCCACTCCCAAAATGTGTTTTCATATGCTTTACTTGTAATCAAATTGTGGCAAAGTTATTGCTCCTCTCTTTCACAAAATTTCTTCCCTTTTTGTTGCCCAGTTGATGAGATTTTGTTTAATTGGGAAAAAGTCTTCACTTTGGAGCCATTTATCTTCCACTTCGTTGCTAGGTGGTGACATCATTTAAGGGAGCTCACATTTTTCTAATTGACAATTTATTTGAGAAAAAATATAAAATCCCATATATTGTTTGTTGGGTAAAATTTATTATTCATTTGATTCTACAATAGGCTCATATTTATCCTCAAAATCAAGATATAATTAATATGAGATATGTATTAATCTTAGGTAGTGAAAAAAATTAGCATATGTACAAAGGACCCTACCTTGACTTGCACTATATGTATATATATATATATATATATATATATAATTTTTAAAGGATTTTTTGCCTAATTTATATGAGCATATGGATAAAATTTGAATCCCTCATCACTCCTCATAACTTCAACTAAAAACAAAAAATTTAAACAACAATCTAATACCAAAATTCAATGCAAATATAAAATTTAATTTGTTTCTAATTAGGTGCCTTTAGTATGCGGATATTAAAAAATTAAGTAATAAAAGGATAAAAACATTTAAGCTCCTTCACATAATACCCTCTTTAACTCAAGTTTTATCAAATTTTAACACAATATGTCCGCCTAATTATCATCACGACTAGATTACAATTTTATGTATCTTGTTGTAAGTGACCAATCACCTACTCTCTGTGACAGTTTCTCTCCACCAATTATTATGTTACCATTAGAAAGTCAATTCTTGTGTGTTGGTAGTGCTTTTCTTAGGATTCTAAAATGTTTCATATATTCATCCAAGCCTCCAACCAACATTTAAATGTTTAGTACATTCATCTTTAACTATTTGATTTCAATTATACTAACAAACCTTAATAACTTAGGCATCTATTAATACCAGTTTTTAAAACCTTCTTGCTTGAAGATGTGTTTTTTTATTTGAAAACATCCCAGCTAAGGGTTTCTTTGCAAGATTGGAGATTGGATATGTTGAAAATATTTCCCAACAAGTTTGAGAATTTATTAAGAAAGCTAAACTAAAATATCAAAAGCAAGCACTAAACAAGAACTACAAATTAAATGTCTCAACAAAGTCACAAGACAATGCTCAACAAGCAAAAAAAAATTGAATATTTTTATTGAACTTTGATGAATGTTTTAATTCTCTTTCTTGCCTCACCATCTTAAGAAAAACAATTCTGTTGTAGTGGTTAGAATTGTTCCTTTTAACCCAAAGGTCCAAGGCTCAATTTTTTTTCAACATTTCAATTTTTTTCACAAATGAATGAAAAGAAAGATATACTTCAGAAACAACTTCTTCAAACAAGTTTCCCCTCAAAGACAAAGACTTGCAACTTCCAACAGGAGAAGGGGACTTAACCAAGTTTCTCCAACTTCCCCACTAAGAAATGGACTTGTAATTTTCCCAGGGCCAATGGGCCCAAGTTCCCCAACAAAACATGTTTCCTTGGTTCTCTCAAGCAAATGGGTTCAAGTTCCTTGAAAAAACATGCCAAATTCTTGGAGAACCATGTTTTCTAAAGGAACTTAAACCCTTTTCCCTTGAGGGGCCATGTTTTGGGCCCACATTTCCTTAGGAAACTTGGGCCCATTTTCATTAGGAAATTGCAAGCCCTAAACCCTTGTGCTGAAGGTGCATTCTAACCATTGAACCACAATTTATTTCTTAAAATTATGGTACAAGAAACATAATTAAAATGTTCATCACAATTCAATGAAATATAAAATAATAAAAAATTATTAATTTTTCCTGTTGAATAATGTTGTGCAACTGCATCAAGCCCAGTGCAGCATTTAATTGGTGGCTCTTGTTTGGTGCTTGTGAATTCGGCATAGGTGATGATTAACTAGGTTTGGTGTGGGTTTGGTAATTGGAAAAATTGCCTGGACAATTTGTTGGGAACATATCTATTACACATATTATAGGATACATATATATGCCAACAATTTGTTGGGAACATATATATTATATATGTTTGTTGGGAACCAATATATATGTTCCCAACCAATATATATTATAGGATACACCTAACTTAGAATGACAATATTGCTAGGACCTGTTATAGAAACCCTAAATATTTTTTGTATTTCTGACTCTTTTGTTGACAGACATCATTTTATATGTTTACATCTGCAGATTTATGAAACCCTAAACCCGAACCCTGGCATTGAGGCTTGAGGCCTGGAAGCGAAGACCATCCAGGGCCCTTGTTAGCAATGCTAAAGCTGCCAGCCTTCCACACTGTAAGTGAGGAGTCAGGACCAGCTGTGGACTTTGTTGAGAATGTTGGGTTGCCATAAATTTTTTCAAAAAGAATACTTTTTTGGAAAGAAAAATTTTAAAATCAGTTTTTCATCCACTTGTTCACAGGAGAATTGGATGACAAAGTAGAGTGGGTTCCACATGGTTTTCATTAACAGAACGGCACAATTTAAACTGGCAATATGTAAAATTTCAGAAAAGTTTGGGACTACGGATGAACTGAACTTTTTTTTTCTTTTTCTTTTTCCCCAAATACTTTATCTAGTTTGTCAGGTTAAAGTGGTGTACTAGTACACAAAGAAACCAGTTGTACAAAAGGATGGTGAAAGGATGATGAAAAACGTACACAACAGGACTTCTTCTTCTTGTTCGATTGTGCAACTTTTTTGTTGCATGCAAATTGCATTGTTTGCAAATTCAATGGTAGTAGAGTGAAGCTGTACTTTCATTCTATGTTCCTTCAAAAGACTGCAGACCTATACTTGCTTTTGTCACCGTCAAAACTGAAAATGGGCACCAATTTCAGACTCGGAACTGGGGACCTCTAGGCTATATACCCTTTTTTTTACTTTGTGAAAAAGTGTTGTATAATGTAGTACCTTCGTATATCATGGGATGAAATAAACAGCCTTTCAGAAAAGAAAGAAAGGAACAAGTCTCATGCATTCAATGCAAAAAAAAAATTTATTTTATCATGTCTTCCTTTGTTGCCTTTTTTTTCTCATCATAAAAGCTTCTTGGTAAGGAAAAATGTCCAAGTTTATATCCAAAACTCGGGATGAAACTCCTGCAAAGACCAAATTTAGGTGAGAAAACTAGTTCGGTCCCCTCTTTTCTACATGTGTGCTTTTATCATCCCAACTTTTGATTTGGTGCCCAGTTTGGGTAAAACTGGAACCCAGTACCCCCTGTTTGGAGCACTTTGCGGATAATTCTATTGAAACCAGGTGGGTACCATTTCAGTTTCATGGTGGATAAGTTCAGTTGGATGGTTTTTCATCATTTCATTTTTTCAGCAACCTTTTTTTGGGTTTTTCCAACTGCATGCAAAGTGGATGAACATTGGATGAATGCAGTTGTGAACTCATAAATTCCTTGGCAATAGTATTGTGACACTTAAATCTGTGAAAAACTTCAGACAAGGTTGAAGATTGTAGTGTATTCCTAACATTTCATTGTGAAAATGCACCACACTTGGGTATGCCAATCTAGCCCAAGGTCTGTGAGTTACACTTTCCTTACTCTCCCAGAACCTTGAAAGCAATTCTCAGCAGCCAAGGAAATTAAGGTAGTAGTATTTTTATTTTTTTAAATTTAGGATGAGGGTGTGTGAAGCAAAAAATGGAGGTGCAGCTTTTTTACAAAATTAGGAACCATTAAACCCCACTTTGCAGCTGAATACAAAGACTGTAAGTACTAAGGATGTTGAAATAATCCTTCACAAAAGGGTTGCAGAAGTCACACATACACTTCAGTACACTAAACTAGGCCAGCCTGCAAATCTGAGAGCAAGTATTGGACCTAGATAGTTTGGGGTTTGGGGTTTAGGGTTTAGGATTAGTAGGGTTTAGGGACAGTAGCGGACAAGGAGACCTCTGAAGAAAGGATGCAGAACAGGTTTTTTTTTTTTTACGGAAAATTTTCACAAAGTTTTGACCTCAAAAATTAAAAAGGAATATTTTGTCACCAAATTCCTTGTTTTTCTAAACAGGGGAAAAATTTGCCAAATTCTTGAAAAAAAAATTTCTTTGAGATAATTTTGTCACATGTTGACACCATCTTTAAGTTTTGGGGTGGTTTTTGAAGTTTTGGACTAGTGTTTTTTCTTTTTTTGGGGGGGGGAGGAGGTGGGGAGAATTTTTTGCATTGTGGTGATAAAAAAAAACCAAGTGAAAATTGTTCTCTCTTTTTTCTTTTTTGGAAAGAAAAATGCAAAAGTCACCATATTTTGAGAAAACAAAGTCACATGTTGCCATATTTGAGTTCCTATTGGTTGCTAGAACTGGGCAGGATTATAAAATAATTATGCTTTCCTGTCTGACTCTAGCCAAATTTGGCTCATTCCTTTTGTGGATGATCACCAGTCCACCTACTTGACAAATTTGAAAAAAAAAAAAAAGAAACCCTGGTTTGGAAATTTTTACAATTGGGTCTTCAAATAATGCTGGATTTTTTTGGGGATCTGTGCTAATTTAAAAAAATAGAAATGAAAAATAAATAAATAAAAATTATGGATGCAAACTCAGCTTGAGAAAAGTTGGGTGTGCTAATATCATTTGGCAAAAGAATAGTCAGGAGAAAGGATTGGGAACTCTTTTCCAACACCTTCACAAAGCATCTCCACAATGTCTTGTACAATGTCCATTCTTTTAACACCATCTCCTAACACACTCACAAACTTTCCTCTCAATGGTAACCTAAAAGGGGAGGGAGTAACAAGATTCATGTTTCCTAGATCATTTCTCCACAAATTGGAACTTTGACCGAAGTGCAAGAGCAAAATATATGTTGATCTTATAATCTCCCAAAAACAAGAGGGTGAATCAAATTTGGTTGATCCCATGGAAATGTTCCAAGCCTTTGCCATCTTATCTTTGATTTTCAATCTTGGTGTGTATTTAAAATTATGAATGAGGCTTAATTGATGTTGTTAGGTAATTTCTTATGCCTTGATGATTTTGAACTTGTTAACTTGAATATCAATAGTCTAAATCACCAAGATCCAAAGATGAAATTACCTATTGAGTGAATGCAAGGTATGGTGGTTCACTTTTGGTGTCACATTGGTGTTTTTTTTGTTTGGTACTTGTTGTTTAAAGACATGTGGTGAGCAGTATTTTTAAATCTATTAATTGATAATTGAATGTAAACTAACAACTTTATTATGAAGATATTTACGTAGTTGTTCATTGATAAAAAGTTCATATGCTAGTAGTAATGAACTTTTGAAATTCAAATTTCTGATTGGAATGATAGAAAATTAAAATGTTCATCTTAAATTTTATTCAAAATAATCTATAGTGACTTAGCATATGAGTTAAATTGAAATAATACACTTGTACGTGAATATTTTCTTTAAAATTCTTAGCCAAATTCTACCTATGAACTTTTGAATGCCTTAAATTAACTTGTATTTTCATAAGTCCATAACATTGTTGTTTTTCAAAGGTGCATATAATTCAAATCTCTACTTGGGCTCCTATTAATATGGAATTTATTTCTTTTAATACATGAACTTTATTGCCATTTAACCAATGGGGCCATAGAAAATTAAAATTTTAACACAAGAACATGAATTTTGTGGAATATGATTATTTTTAAAAGTGGGCCACCATACTATGCCTTTACCCCACTTGCTTGCTTTCATCTTTGGATGGATAACAATAGGATGGAAGTTTTTTCTTAATATGTAACTATTTGATTTGTCAAATACTTCCTTTGTCAAATGATAATGTTTAATCTAATATTACAATTACCACTTCTTAATTAAATGCAATTTCACAAGTATTATGATGAACCCTTAAAGTGAATGTATGATTGGTGGACTTCATTAAAGACATCAAATCAAACCCTTGAAAGATGGATGATCAAACATTTTCTCCAAAAACCTTTGACCATATCATATTTCCCTTACCAACAAACCATTCACAAAGATACTTTGTGTTTATGAATAAAATTCATAATTGATGAAGAATTCTTGGACAAAATTACTTCAACATTGCAAAAATCTCTTGCACTCAAATACCTTGCATAATTGTAAAGTTTGTAATGTTGTGTTGTGTGTTTGAAATTCACATCAATTGAAAATTTGAATTGTTCATGCCTAGCAAACCAAGCAAGTGTTACACTTGCCATGGTACATGATATTAATCATGTTGTGAAGCATTTTGAACAATTATTAATAAAATAGCACCACACTTTTCTTTTAAAATAATTTTTCATATTAATTTACTTTTGTTTTATGTAAATGAGAAATTGTTTAAAAGGAATTGGTGGATCATTTGGACAACAATCCTACATAAAAACAATCTAGGATGAGAATTTTCACTAGCAATTTATCCTATTCTTGTGATTGTTGCAAGCAAGATCAAGCTTCAATCATGTTATCTCTATGATGATGAACTTGTTACAATAGTTAGCAACAAACTTGGTATTCATTGAATAAACTTAATTAGTTAGGTGTTTTACTATATAGATTAATAAATTAATAACTTTTATATATTCTTTATTGAATAATTTTTTCCCCGTCTATGTGGTGAATCAAACCAAGAGGAGAGGGTTTTCCACATGGTAAAGCTTGAAGGTTATTTGCTAAAAAGTGTGAATGTGGGGTCTTGATTTTAGTTTTCTTCCCTTCTTTATTATCTAGAGCTAGCTTTGGTGAAATGTTTGTTTCTTGTATTTGTCATGTCTTAGAAAGTGAAAAGTTCATGTGACAAAGATAGAAATATTTTATAACTTAAAGACAATTTGGTGTGTACTATTTTTTGAAAAAAAATCATTTGTCATTGTTGAGAGTTGTTTCCATGGCAACTAATTTGCTTTGTAAAGCTTTCAAGATGGATGGAATGACCTATCAAACCTAAAAATTGAGGATGAAACTTTTGTTCATGAAAGAAGGCACCTAATGTTTTGTAGATCCACAAGGGGGCAACCCTCTTGTGCCTAGTGAACTAGCCAATATTATTGTTGAAAAAATTAAAAGGACTTCACTCAATTTGCACATGTTAGTGAAAGAAAATATGTTTTCAAATATGTTTGAATACACAAGTCACCCATTATGGCATGTACTATGTTGGCTACATTCTATGGACAAAACAACAATGCTAGAAGATTAATGCTAAAAACACAAGTTTAATTCATTGTACCATAACTCATTTATGTGAAGGAACTTTTATTAAAAAAAATACATTCATCAAATCCAAGAGATCCAAGCTAAATTGAGAAGCATGTAAGGAATCCCACGCTTAATGTTGAGTTGGTTAATTCATTTCCTCCAAGTTTTAACTTTGTATGTTAAAATGTCTTGAGTTTTAATGTCTTGCCATCTTTTATTGACCTCATTATTCATCCTTTCAAAGCAAAAACCCAAGCTCATTTCTAACACATAGCAAACCCCATTTAAAAGGATGTTTTAATAATTTGCATGCAACAGTTCACATTTCTTACTCCAAGTCATTACTTAGGAGGGCAACATGGTCACAACTCATATCATTACCCATACAATTAATCATCGTTCATACAACTAGAATAAAAGCGAACGATGCATTATTGGTCCATGAAACTTTTGTGGTAAAGAAAATCATTTCATGCACAATTGATTTGACCTAGTTTGTGAGATGGCCAAATGAGCTCAAGAGTGTCACAACAAAAGCAATGCAATGGATGTGGATTTGGTTCCAACACCTTTCATGCCAATGTGGTGATTGAAGATTATGTGGAACCACCTATCAACGTTGAAGAGCCCAATCTTATTAACATTACATTATGCAACGTAAATTTAGAACAAGTAGACAATTGGATAGTTAATAATGGGTCAAAGCATGGTTGGGGTACCAAAAAGGACTATCTCATTAAATATCTAGTGGACCCCCTCATTTGAACATGTTATTGAAACGTCATGGTACATTCATATTGAAAGTCTGTTTTTTTTCATATATACATAGATACATAGCACTTCAAATTTGAACAAGTTTGGGGATTCCTAACAAGTCTTGGAAAAATTTCCAAGATTTTGTCTCATGAGAAAAATAAAATTCAAGGACTCATATATAAGGAATGTTTAAACAAATTATTTTGCCTTAAGATTCTTACCACAAACACCTTTGGTGCTAATGTTTATAAAATGTTCAAGTGCAACAAAAACCAAGTGCCTTATTGCAATGTACAAAGTTCTTGAAAATGAAAATTTTGGGAATTTTGGGCTATTAGCAAAACATGGCCCAGCATTGTTAGAAAACATGTGGTTAAACCACTATGCAAACCACTCATTTTGTGGTGGTACCACTATAGTGGGTTTCTAATAAACTTATTGGTTTAAGGTAGTACATGCATTAGTTAAATGCATTTATCTTATACTCCTTTTCCAACAACCTATTTAAGTTCCTTATACATGAAGCTTTAATCTTTATTAAATGTAAAGATTAATCCTTTGTTAGCCATGCATCCACTACAACCAATCACCCAATTCAACTTTGGGTGGTTTTCACATGACCCAAACCATTCACAATTTTGTTGAGTGGGCAAATCTCATTAAAAACTCACCAAAGTGGTCATGTAGTGGCGGGCAATGATGGTTTAAAAAACTTTTGCTCAAAATCCCTTTGGGCATGGTTGAAAATTTTCCATCCCACCTTTTCAAACCACTTGGGTGTTATTTCCTAGTGGTCATTCCAAGCACTATGCATAAGGTTAACCACCTTATAAGGTAGGTTGGTACCCACCATGTAATTTAAATGCCATGCGGCCTAACTTAAGTGGCCAATGTTTAAATGCCACATGTTTGTACTTAAGTTTGCAATCACTAGGTAAGTACATAGACATGAATATTAAATAAGTATAAGTAGAAGTATACCTAGGCTAAGCTAAGTATACCTAGGCCATGTTTTGTTAACCTAATGTAGGTATCATGATCTAGTTAGATATAATTAACCTATACCTAGGCTAGAATAATCAATCTATACTTAGGCTAAGTAGAATAGGATATGTACCTAAGGTATGTTTGTTGTAGCCTATAGTTAAGCTAGGTATATCGGAATCTATACATAGGTTAAATATATCATAGCCTATGTATTGAAGTTACACGCTAATATATGATTTCTTATGTACCTACCTAGGTACATATAATGATCTAAACTTACATTAAAATAGGCTAGACTTATAGCTACTTAGATACACATAGCTAGCCTAGATATAGCTTAATTTATATATACATGGTCTATACATATTTAAGTTATATGTATTTAATTTATATGTACATAGCTTTACATACCTATTCTATACATACCTAGCCTTGTATATAAACTACACTACTTAAATACCTTACCCTACCTTGCCTATACCTACATATACTTTAGCCTTGCATATAAACTATACAAATTACATAAATACCCTAGTTTACATATGTAATTTAGATGAATATTCTAAATATCCTACCTATACCATACCCTTTGTACCTTACATATACCCTATACAAAACCTACCTATGTTTTTTTTCAAACCCTAGCCTTACATATAAGCTACATTATTTAAATAGCTGACCTTACATATGTAGGCTAAGTGAATACCCTAAATACCTAAATATATTACCCTACCCTACCTTACATTTGTAAACTAAAATGAATATGGGCTAAATATTTAAATACCCTGCCCTATATATACCTTATGTTAATTAATACCATACCATGCATACATAGGCTAAAGTGACTTAATTTTGAATATATGTACTACCTATTACAAGGTGAAAGCATGGTAAAGTATACAAAAAAAGTTATTGAAAAAATATCAAGTTAAAAAAGAGGTAGTTTTTCACGAAACATAAGAAAGTAGATTCAAATTTTACTTAAATTTCATTTTGAAACTATTGAACTCTTAATTGGGTTTATTGTAAATCAGCTACAATTTTTTTAAATTTTGGAATAATAAAAGTAGGGAATAAGCAGGTTTGAAATTGACTAATCAATATGGTGTTCAAACCTACTTTTTCATTAAAAAATTTAATGAAATATATGTGTATGAAGTTATAACATAAATATCATTGTATATTCAAAGGCTTCACTAAAAACAAATTTATTTTCTCTTTGGTAGAATATACTTGACACATACTTGAATCAAATGTTACATTGTAGAAAACAGGTTTTAAAAGCTACTTGCATTTAGAAAAATCTACTTGAAATCTACTTTTACAATGTAAAATTTAAAAATTGATGTTTAATAATGAATAAGTATCTTGTTATTTATCATTTAACTAAAAAGATTGAATGTATAACAATTTTGTGATGGGTTTTGGTCTTACTTTTTGTTCACTTGACAAGTAGCCTCACAAGTATTTTTAATTATACACTTTACCATGCTTTCATCCTATAACTCATAACTCCCATTATTTACCTAAGTATAATTAATTAACAACACCTAGGTTAAATTGGTTACCTACAATCGTACCTACAATAAGTGATTAGTTTGTTACTTAATTATTTACTTAAAATATACTAATTAGTGTGTAACTAAATAATTAAATATTAATTATTACAAATTAACATACCTATTTACTTACCTCCTTATTTATTTATTTATTTCATTAATGTGTATTACATAATTACTTAAAGATAATGTTGTATGAACTAAAAGGCTCTAGTGTTGTATGTCCATATGAAAATGTTTCTCCTCCTCAAAAGTTTGTCCCATACTATTTGTCATCCTTTTCAAATCTTGAAGAATATAAATGGAAGCATTCCAAGCATCCAAGACATAAAAAGTATTAAAAAAAGAAGGCCACTTGGGATGAGAAGGTTCAACCTTAAAGGCCATATTCAAAATAAAATAGGATTTTCCTACCTAGGTGGCCTAGGTGTAGGTTTAATCTAGGTAGCTTACATCTAGGCCTAATCTAGTGGCCTAGCTTTAGGTGCAACCTAAGAAAGGACATAACTTAGGCTCCTAAGGTAGGCCTAGGTTGCTTAAGCTTACTTTAAGCTCCTAAAGCTAGGCCTAATTGCCTAGGCTTAAGGTTTTAGGTTCCTAAACTTAGACCTAGGTACCTAGTTTTAGGCCTAGTTTAAGTTTAACCTAAGTCATTTAGGTTCTAACCATGTGGCATAACTTAAGTGGCTAATGTTTAAATGCCATGTCACCTAACCTAGGCAGCCGATGTTTAAATGTTATGTGGTAAAGTCTAAATGGCCAATGTTTAAATGTCACATGGCAATTGACCAATCAAACAGTGTTTGACCAGTCACCTTAATGACCACCACTTGAAACCACCCGTAAAACCATTAATGAATACACTTGTTACTTAGGCACCATAAGGTTAAGGTTGTGACATATGACATAGCCAACTACCTTACAAACAAAGTCCCCAACACAAACCAATGGTGGTGGTTTACCTTAGTAATGGTTTTACAAACAACCACCAAAATTCCACCATTTTTGTATATTCAAATTCATTATTTTTATCCATGAACCGAATGAATGAAGAATTATCATTTTTTGTTGTTCAATGGTTTGAAAGTCTTTATTGTTGATCCTATTTATATGTTTTGATAGAAAGCAATCTTCTTGTCCTCTTGATCATTTACATTAATGATTTATTAATAACTTGGAGTCATGCCTAGAATATTGTTTGGCTAAAATAGGAATTGAACACCAAAAAATTTAAGATCTCACTATTTGGATCCTTGGCCATGTATTTGGGCTAGTAGCTTTGGCATTTTAATGACTCACGCATTACATCTTTTAGTGTTTGGAAGATTACTTGGTTGCATTGTTGTTAAAGTGCACATGGAACCAATAGTAAAATTGTCATTCCACATGGATTCCCCACTTGTCAACCCAATTTATTACTGCATGATTATCGACAAGCTCTTCCATCTTAACAACACCCATCTTGACATTGTGTTTGTTATTGTAATGCATCCAAAGGTTAGCAACAAAGGGGGTTGGTGTCAAATTGTTGTAAACAATTAGCAATAATGGTATCAAAACTTCATGGTCATATTCCATTGGAATCTATATTGCCATTTCAAGTCCCACATAATCTTGAATCATTTCTAGACTTTTAAACCAAGTGTTCAGCATAAGGACCAACATATATTATGTGCATTGCAAGGCTAAAATGAAGATGCAAAAGCCAAAAAAGGCTTCAACACATTCATTACCTCAAACTTCATGTGATGGCTGAAATGTAACAACTTAGAATCAAAATCCCCAACCTATAAGCAACAACAAAGAACAAGTTAAACAAAATCAAATCTACAATAAAAGAAGTTCATGTATAAAAAACATCAACATAAAAAACCAAATAGTAAATCACATACCTACATTAATTCATTTGTTGTACCATTGTTTTTGTTTTCCATCATATAACATATGGCTATGGTGGCAACAATTGCATCAAATAATAGCCAATATCTTTCGGGTTGGTTTAACACACATTGTGTGACCATTAGAGTAAGAACATTAGCCATTTTTTTACCACAACCCACATTTGTAGGCTAGGAGCTTTGTTTTGCAAGGTAATTGTCTACCTCAAATAACATAAATTGATCACATCCTTAGATTCCAAAGTGTTTTAAAAGAGAATGACTTTGGATGTGAAGTGAATATTCATTGGTGTCTTTAGCTTTCAAGGGTGAAAATATGCATTTTTGCAAAATTTTACCCATTCCTACCTTCCTTTTCCACTTTTTTTAGTCCATGTAATAGTTTTGTACAAAGATGTTCCTTCATATTTGATTGACACCTCCTTCATGGAACCACAAACATTCACATCATTAGTTGCATATTTGCAAGATATTAGCAACATATGGTTGTGGTAGCATTAAAATTTGGGGTTGCAAAAGTTGTGCATTTATTTCAACTTATAAGATCTCTTCACTCTTTCACAACATTTAGCTCATTAATTAAATCAAATTCAAATGGAGCACCATTGCTAATTTCAATTCCGATTTCACCAATATGAACATTGATGGACTGAAATGGACATTGGGTCATAAAAGCTAATGATATTTGTGATTTGTTCCCCTCAAGCCATTCACCTTCCATTGTAATAACTAAAATCAAAACACAAAAGCACTTGATCTAAAACCTTAAATTGATATTGAAATGATGCAAATGTTAAATGTTGAAAGTCAACTGAATTCAAGAAATAAAAAACAAAAAATCATGATGGTTTGTTGTTCATGAACTCGCAAACAAAGAGAGCTTGAAAACAAAATGTTTAAAAGGAAATATGAAACCAATTGAACAGAGAAACATAAAAAGAAAAAAAAAGAACTTGAAAACCAAAGACAAAAATTACAAAAGAAAGAAACTTTCCTAAGTTTCTAAAGCTTGTTTCCACTTGTAGGTTACTTGACATCAATACAAAGACAATTGCTTAGCCAAATTTAGTGATCACGTTAAACAATGCAAGCGCTTGAAATTTTTTTGTTGCATCGTAAGTAGTAGGCTTGTTGATTTTGAGTTAATGCACTTTCATCATTTCTCCACACTTTCACAAAGATCAGGTGTAACCTTAGAAATATAAAAACCCTAATCTATGTGCCTGAACCCTAACCATGTAAAAACCAAGAAGCCTACCAAGCATGTACATTCATCAAGCTTCACATATAAAAGGTCCGTTTGTGCAAGGGCCTCACATGTGTATGAGTGTGAACATGCTTGCCCAAGTAGGTCATTTTAGGATTTTAAAAAAAAAATTACCCATTGATTGATTGAGGCTTCACATATCTTGGTAGATAATCTCCGCTAACTTACATACACACCCAACATTGGTAGAAAAACAAGCTCTTATGAACTTGGTGGGTGTTAGTGCATGGTGTCATGCATGCATAGTTTCAAAATGCACGATCTTCATTATTACACTTGTTGTCTTGCATGTCCTACCCAAAAAAATATATATATATATAAATCATGTCGTGCAATTGTTCAACAATTTCAAACCTACAACCATTTAAGAAATATGTCGTCTACTTATCGATAGACTAGTTCCATCCATGTCCATTGGGCTAATGCGATGTGGTAATTCATAGTGCATCCACATTATTCAAACCATGCAACAGAATCATGCAAGGTGCCACGCAAAGGCGTCACGTTGACACCCACCCACCACCTCTTTACGTGAGAACAAAGATTTGTGCTATGAGCCTGCCTGCCTGCCTGCCTGCCTGCCTGCCTCTTGGGCACTGAGCAAAATGAGTGCAGTGCTTTATTTATTGGCCTCGCCTACCAAGGCAAGAAGGATATTGTGTTTAGATTCATTATAGAGTATAGTAGCTTAAGGGATTTTCGCCCCTAGGTAATAATAATAGGTCTAATTTTTAATATATGAGGATTTTTGAAAGATGATTATTTTGGCTTGTGTTGAAACTTGAGATTAGTTTTAGAGCTATAATATCTTGAAGCATTTTGGTTTCTTTTGGAGGATTTTTTTAAGATTATATTTTTTGCATGGCGAAATATTTGAGTTTCCATGACTCTTCTTTTTTCCTTAAGATAGTTTTTAATGTTAATGTCAAGGCCATAGTGTGACACACCCCCTTGTTAATCCTGAATGAAAAAGCAACCGAGTTAACCTAACCACCATGGTTTGGTAGGGAACTGGAACCCGAAGAAAATTGTTACCCACCGGTCCACTTATCATCCATCCCTGGTTCACACCAGTGCACAATCAAGGATGGATGAAAAGTAAACTCTGGCAGACCACTGGCGTGTTGCCCATACTCCAGCTACTCATTACGCGCACTTTTTACTGTGCCTGGTAAGTAGAGCACACAGCTGGTTGTCTGTCTGTCTGTCTGTTTTGTCAGTAAACTTGTAAAGCTGCTTTTACTTTTACCCCCAAACGGCCGTGTGGTTTCTACGTCAGTTTATGTGGATGAATTGACTGACATCCATTCTTGAATTTTGCCCCCATCCCCGTTCCCAATGAGATCCCTATCCCCATTCTCATTGAGGCATTTATAGGGATACTTATGTCTTCATCCATACCAACATTTTTCATCCAGGTATCACATCCAACACCCACTCTGCCCATTCACTGTACTCGGCAACCCTGGGGTAAAGAACGGCCATTATTTAGACCCATTTTGTTTTCATCCATATTTATAGTTTTTCATCCAGATTTCACATCCAATATACACCATGCCCATCCCCATGCACTGGAACCTATCCCTCACTTTCTTTCCATTGGTTCCAGTCCCCAATTTGTACGTGAAAGAATAATACACATGGGGCATTATAGGGAAGCATGTGTCTTCATCCATACTGATATTTCTTCATCCACATATCATTTCCAATACATCATGCCCATCCCCTTACACTAGAACCTGCAATATACTTCTTCCCATTTGTTCCAGTTCAAATTTGTACGTGAAGAATAATATACATGGGCATTATAGGGATGCATATGTTTTCATCCATGCTGAAATTTCTTCATCCACATATTGCATCCACTACACCATGCCTATCCCCCATACACTGGATCCTGCAGTATCTTTCTTCCCATTTGTTCCAGTCCCAACTTGTATGTGAGGAATAATACACATTGTGGGAATGTACCCCACCGAAGGGCCTTTACATATCATAAAGCACTAAGCAAAGGTTATTAGGAACCTAGACATACATAGATCACAAGGCATGGGTGAGGCAGGGGTTCTTACACCTACTCCTTAGGGCTGGAAGGGATCTTACACCTACAACTAGATGATAGTTACTTGCTAGCTTGGCTGGTATAAATTTTAGGTGAATTTGGATATAACAACCCAAATGCAGCTTGTGGGAGTTTGGACCGGTCTTGTGTTTTTTTTCTTCTACAGCTGATGCAAAAAAAAGGAGTGTTTATTTGGGGTTTCTGAATCAGACTTTTTTTTATGTGAAATTTTACACTGTTGCAAAAAAGTTGGAATTTTTTTGGTCAGAAATTCAATGATTTTTTTTTGGAAAAACCTAAATTAAACAATCAAAACATCTTTTTAAATTGCCAGATTTCTATGCATGGTTCAAGTTGGTAGCAAAAAATAAAAAACAAGGATCTTTAAAAAAATTCCTTCATATTTTGTGAATAGCCAAATTTGGCTGAATCAGTTTATTGATCATGACCCATATTAGTTTTTTATACTTCTAATGGAGAGGGAAGAAAAGAATTGAACATAGTGAGGATCAAAAAGTTAAAACAAAATTTTGTTATGACATGAATGATTATTGCATGTTATTTAAAAGTTCAAGTAAAATATTATTTAATATTCTAGCTTCTGGCTTTTATATTTGATTGGGGGTTATTCATTCGCTACCTAGTGTAGCTTCTAATTACCTTCATATATATTTCACAAGAGTTCATTTCATTTCCTTTTGCTTGGGATTTTTTTTTTGTAAACTTTAAATGTTAAACATTGAGTCATATATTCATTTTGCTCATTTCTTTTTCCTTTTCTTAAGTTTATATCAGTGTTGGGTGGTTCTTACTTTTTATCAAGAACTAGTGGGGCATGATGTTGGGGATTAATAAACCCAAAAAATCATTTTTTAGGACAGGCTGGTATCAAATTCCCATTCAGAACAACAACCCTAGATATGAATTTCCTTGATTATTTTTAGTCAATATTCAAGGCTTGTTCTCAAATACCCTATTTGACAACTAATGGGTGTATTGGCTCGGTAAGATTTAGGGTTAAATATCATATACACCTTTTTGGCCAAACTTTCTTCTTTCAATTCTTGTGACTAGTATGAGCACAATTTGATCTAATCCTGTGCATGTACAAATATGTAAGTGCAGAAATTGTGTACCACTATGCAACATGTAATTCTTTTGGGTCGACTGACTAACATCACAAACAAACATAAGGCATGGACTGCCAAAAGCATCATCCACTTTGTAATGTTTGCAAAAATTGTCCTCATGTTTCATTCGTAACTTCCCATGCAATAAAATGCCATCAAACACTTGAAAGCAAAAACAACCAAAATATACAGAAGCCATGAACTTTCAAAGGCATTATCCACGCACCCACTTTGTAATGTTTTCGAAAATTAAGACAAGGTTTCATAAATCATGAGAAGCACACAACTTAGTTTTCAATACATCCAAAATACAAACATTTGGTGCATAAATCTGTGATGTTAATCATGGGCCATTTACTTGCACTCACAAAGAACATGAAAATGAAAAATACCCTGCCTTTAATCCAACTCATCATCCTTGAAAAATCATGCTACCTGCAACACGATATCATTGTCATCAATGAGACTAATGTCTTCATTTAAAAACTTATCAAAGGATTTTTTTTTCGTAGTCTACTCTTGCATCTTTCAACTATATTTTTATAATCATGCCAAGTTTGTCTAGACTATCAACTCTTAGTTTGCAAAGCCATAGGCTTGTCAACACTCTAGGTATACTAAAATTGTGCTTAGTTTCAATTTTAGAACCAAGAACATCAAGAACATGTCGTGCAACAAAAGGCACATTTGGAAACCTCTTTTCATGGGTCTTCCATGAAGTGAAGGGCAACTAACAATTTTCAACCTTGACAACAAGGTGATAGAATAAAGACAATTAATTTCTCAGTATCTCCTGCAAAGCAACATTGTTACCCAGTGTGTGGTAATAATCAACCAAGGTAAAATGGATCAAAAGAATGGTAGGGATTAAACAAGGTACTGAATGAGCTGGATAGGATTAGGGCTTTTGGACATTTGATTTTGAATTACTTTTGGAGGGAAGTAATTTAAGATATAATTCTGAAAATTGTGGGAGTTTGGGCGATTGTTTTTTTTTTTCACAAAGGATGACTTAATAAACTCCTAGGGTTAAACAAAGAGACACGGTATGATTTCAAATTTTTGTTGGTATTAGAACCACAAATTTTTCATGTTTTCAATTTTGAGTTTGACCTTTAAAACTATAGATTTTTTATATGATTCAATTTTAAGTAAAGAAAGAAGTGTGGATTTGATGTCATTGAAATGTTATTGAATGATTTTATTATGTATCTATTGTATTTTGGCTAATATACACAAAAACATTTGATAACATAATAACACTACCTATCCTAGGCTATTTTTAATTATTATATGGTTACTTTTCATTAATTTAAATTATTTCACCCCACATTATTTATAGCTATTTATGGTTATTCTCAATTACTTTTGGCTATTTTAACCTATTTCACCTCAGGCTATTTTCAACTATTGTAAGTTTTCTTGGTTATTTTTTTGGTTATTGTAAATTATTTCACTTTAGGCTACTTACAACTATTATAAATTACTTTTGGCTATTCTAAATTATTTCATCTTAGGTTATTTTCAACTATGTGAGGCTATTATTGGTTACTTTTGGTTATTGAAGGTGATTTCACCTTAAATTATTTTTGTCTAATGTAAATGATTTCACTCTAAATTATTTTTGGCAATCCTAAGCAATTATAATATATGGCTATTAGTTATTCTTTTATTGGGGCTATTGGTGTTATTTTAGGTTAAATTACCATAAGCTATTAATGGCCATTGGTGGTTATTCTATTAATGGTTATTGGTTGTTATTTTATTAATGACTATTGGTTGCTATTCTATTAATGACTATTGATGACTATTTGATTAATGACTATTGGTGACTATTTTATTAATGACTATTGGTGACTATTATATTAATGATTAGTGGTGGTTGTTTTATTAATGACTATTAGTGCTTATTAATGGTTATTATATTAGTGGCTATTAGTGGCTATTTTAAATTATTTTTCATAGGCTATTATTTTATATTATAAGCTATTATACTTAAGATAAAATAACTTATGATAACATAAAGTAGAATGACCTTGAATAACTTAAAGTATGACTTGAGTTAATATATATTAACTTAAAATAAAATAACCTAAGGCATAACCTAAGGTTAGTTAAATAATTTAATTTAAAATAACTTAAAAGCTTATAATAATCTAATAAAGATACCTCAAAGTAAAATAACATATAATATTTTAGGGCATAATATTTTATAATAGCCTATAATAACTTATAATAACATAGGGTATAAATTATTATAATTAAAGTAGTTTAAAATAATATAGGGTATATCATAAAGTAGCATATATAGGGTATTAAAAAAACATAAAAATAAACCTATTTACTATAATAAATTATAATAGTGAATTTTGTTAATGACTAATGAAACATGATGTTTACATAATGATATTGTAATGAAATAATTTTAACCAAGGTGAAATTAGTAAAATACAATGAACTTATTTAACTTTTAAGGTCCCATAATGATTTAAGCTAGTGAACTGCACCCCATTTTTTTAGTAATGTCTACAAACTTGTTTATTGTGATTACTTAGCTTCCATTTGCATTATTTGGAAAATGGGTTAAAACCTGTAACTAAAAGCCAAATGATTACTTTGGAAAAGCACTACACATTTTTTTTTCCCAAAACAACCTTTTACATGCAAATGAATTTTTGAATGAATTTTTTTGTATTTTTTTCTAAAAAATATTTAAATGTTCCCCAATGCATCATTTTTTTTTGTTAGTCATTATTGAATAAATATGAATTTTAAAAAACATGTAGATTCCTTATAGTTCAATGTTTCATTTTGAAAAATGATCAAAATTTTAAATCATCACCAAAAATAAAAATTTCATATTCTTTAATTGTATTACACTTTAAGATTTAACTTTCTTTCCTACATCATGTATATTCTAACCCATTTATATGTGGTAAAAGACTTTTGAAACTCTAAAATTTTGAAACAATTTTGAAACATTCTTTGAATTTTTAAAATCTTAGAATTCCACATTTTTAAAAGCATGATTATTTTTTAAATGTGGTTAATATGTTCTTATCATCTATATTTTTTTTCATTGAAAATTCTTTGATTATATGAGTCTTTTTAATAGTCCTTTGCAAAATTGACTCCATCTAATGCAATAGGTGTACATTTTCAAACGTTTTAAATTAAAACCAAAACTTAAAATTGGATCAAATGAATTTTTATTCTAAGTTCCTTAACATTCATATGCGGGAAAAGGACTAACTTGCCATGATTATTATGGTTTTAAATGGTAATAAAAAAATAAAGTTTGATTTTGACTAATTATGTCGAACATTTGATGCCTTTTTTGGTTTGTAGTTACACGGTACAATGTGTATAGAATGTTCACATGGTTTGAAATTTTAATTTTTGAAATTTTGCCCATGTTGTTTGGGATTTTGTACAAGCTTTAATAAATGTGAAAATGTTTGGAAAGCCATTTCATTATTTTATAATTGTAGAGGTTTAATAGTTCAATTTTTTTCATGGCTATTTCCAAATTGATGTTATGAATGGTTGATTTGATTTTTCCTTCCTGTTTTTAATTATGGTTTAGTCATTATCATAAAAATCTTGCAAATATGTACACATCTTTGGTTTACAATTTAACATATGTTTTCCATTTAGGCATTGTCATTACCCTTCTTGTATTTTCAATTGATTTCACTTACTAAACAGGAAGTGTGTTTATACATGCATGTAGACTAAATTCTTCTTGAGGTTCCAAGTGGCTAATGTACAAGCTTGCATTGTCTAGTGATCATTTGAGCTCCTAAAACCTTTTTTTGTGAAGCCAATGCAAGAGCGGAACATGTGCTATTGTATATGCCACGCAGAACAAGATGAATTGAGACTGGGATTGAACAACATGTGAAAACAAAACAATTCTAAAAAGGTTTGTAGACACCACAAACATGAGGTGTGTGCACCTTGCAAAGTTTCTTACAAAGCCATCACATGTTTGTGGGAGTTTGTTGTTTGTCCAAAAGGTGATTTTGATGAATGGCACAAGAAAGAGTGTTTGTATGGAAATTGCCCAAATTGTGGTGTCCAAAAGTTATATTTATGTTTAGAAGAGAAAAATGCTATAGATGAATGATTGGTAAAATGGAGACGTTATGCTCTTGAACAAACTAAATCAAAAAATGAGAAACCTTTAAGGAAATTAACTCTAGTCTACAAAAACACCTCATTAAATGAATTCATTGAGTACCTTAAGTCTAAGCTTCAACATTTTGTGAAACATAAGTTTGTTGCTAGATGGCAATAAAAGCATTTTAAAACATGTGTGAAATCTTTTCTGAAAGATTGCATAGCTTCTGTGGTGGATTTTACAAAAAATTATAATTTTCAAGTGTAGAATGAAGTGCAGAACATGCATTGGCACTCATACTAGATTAGCGTCCTAGTTCATATTACATATCGTTTTAACCCTAATTTGATGGGTATGATGATGATTCTAGGTTTTTGATGAAATATCATTTTTATATCTCAAATGATCACAAGCATGATTCTAAATTTGTGCAACATTGTTTCAAGCTAAATTGGAGGTATATTTCAAACAAAGGGTTTGTACCTAACTAGCATTATGTTTGGTCTCATGCTAAGTAATTTGAATGGATTTAAGCAACATCCATATGGATCTAAGTCCATTCAACAATTAACTCATTTGAATAAAACTACCTGCCTCCAAACAACGATAAAAAAACTTATGATGAATGAGAAGGTCAAAGTTGCACCTTTATGACTACATGCTTGAAGTTGTTGCCCTTTTGTGGTCATGTTCTTGCCTTCATCTTCAATGGGAATTGAAAGATTTAGTTTTTTCAAACTCGCTAAAATCCACCATGATTTGTGCATCTCTTCTTCACATCCTTGTTGAATACACTTAATTGAAGTTCCAAAGTGATACACAACACACCAATCATGATAAACATGCCTACACAAAGCAAATTTAATAACCCACATAGGATAAAACCCCAATCCACATAATGCACATTTTTAAAAAGCAATCCATGTTCTTGGAATTGGCTCAATGTTCTCAAGAGGGAAGAAGGGTTATGGTTGTAAACCTTTACGAGAATCTATTCCCCTTAAAGATTTACTTATCAAATTTTGAATAACATTTTCATGTCGCTTACAAGTGACGACTTGTTCTTCTAGAATGCCAAGGTTGTCGTGTGCATCTACAACTTCCTTATGAATTTTTGTCAAACTCCAAGTTACCTTCATTAGCTACAAATTTGCAATAATCAACAATGAATTTTTGCGTTCCAATTTTTTCACTCAATGTTTGAACACAAGAGAAATCAGGGCTAGCCATAATTTGCTCTTCTTTTAATGCCAATTATAACAAATCAAGCTTGTTCGGCAATAGCAAACAATTTTTGCAAAAATGCCAAATACAATTGCAAGTTCATTGATGGCAAGCCCTATTCACTCACCTCTTGCATATCTATCTCCTCCTCCTCAAGTTGTTCTTTTTCATTGTACATATCTTGAAGCCAATCGTCAACACCAACTCCACCTTTCGCTTTTGCATGCCACAATTGTTCGACATTAGTCCATTCGACATATGTTGCCCAATTCAATTGCTTGCATTTTTCCTCACACACAATGCCCCTAGCCATACCTAATGTAAGAACCTAGATGCAAGAACATACGGTTTTTGATGAATTATCATCCAAAGCTTTTCAACCTTTGTAATGAGCTCTGGATCTAAACATTCAATGTACTTATGCCCATTTTTGTTCACAACAAGGCCAAAACATTTCTCAATTTCCTTTTTCATGCAATCTTTCGGTATCTTAATCTGCTTAGGGTTCATACCTGGCGAATTAACATAAATCATACTTTTCTACAAAATCTTTTCTTGAAAAATTGCAAGTTCCATCGTCACTAAATAGCTCAGGGACCTTTGCGTATAATGGCGATGTGAAACCCCTTACATTTAGACTTAGAGAACTTTCACCTTCTTTCTTTACAATTTTCTTGATGCAATCATTGGGCCCACTTGTGGATAGCATCACACCTAACATTGTAACAATGATTTGTCTACCAAAAAAATAGATGTTCAAGTGATGTGATGCACAGAAACATGAAAATGACATAGGTAACTTAGAAATCACATTGCAAAGCCAGTGATGAATGCTACAATGTGAAGCACAAAAACACCCTAAACTCATTGACGATTCTAAAACAAACCACATAGCTAGGTAGGAATTTTGCAAAAAACCAAATTTCAATTTAAAGACCCCCCAAAAAAAAACTATGGATTCCACATTTGCCATTTTTGGTCCACCTTAGAGTGCATGTACCCAAAAATTCAATACAACTCAAATTACTAGACCAACTTCATGACAAATTTGTTAAACCCACATTGGACATACAATTGAAGACCAGAAATAGGTTTGATTAGGATGGTTTGCTGCAAGTTTTGAAGCATGGGTTTAGGAACTTGCTCGAATTTGTTTTGAATGTTTAAGACATTTCCTAAACCCACATTCAAAATACAAATGAAGATTAGAAAAAAAAAGATTAGCACATGGAACTTGTTGCAAGATTTTTGACAATTAATTGTAATCCTTAATCTGATAAAACTTATTCATCACAAAAATTTAAAACAACCAAGTAATCAGACCAAGTTGGGTTGACATATGCTACCATGGAGATTTGAAACACAAATTACGAAAACTAGAAACATGCCTAATGAACTTTGACAAAGTTAATTATGCAACCCTTAACTTTGTATTTAACATGAATCATAAGAAATTATGGAATAATGTTTGACTTTGAAAGTCCATATTTCATGTTTTTCTTGATTATGGAAATTAAATAAATGGAATAAATACATATTCAAGTTGGTATCTTTAAACTAAGTCCCTATAGAAAAAAAAAACCTATCAAATACATATGGTCATTAGAATGACAAACACTACAATTTTTTTCATAAAGTCCAAAAATTAAATCACTCATTCTTGCATTCACCCTTCAGAAAGTTTAAATCAAATCAAGGTCCAATTTGCCAACATCCTTTCGAGCTATAACATTAGGACTGTATCCCTTAAATGAGTAAATCACAAGAAATTGGAGACTTTAAAGACTATAAACACATTTTCAAAACAAAAATTTGTACAAGAAGAACCCAAGGAACTAAAACTGAACCACTCCTACTTGTCTAATAGACCAAAATGATGTACTTGACCAACCACAGATCCAAAAACCATAGATAACCATGAACAATTCAACAAAAAACCAGAAATGATTAAACATTACAGAAAGAATCAAATTGAAAAATGGAAAAACATGTACTTGTGATTTTTCAAGAAAGTGAGTAGCATGTTCTTCCCATATGTTCTTCATGATGTGATGCTTCATGATGCCCTTTTGTTTTGGACTAACCTTTGTTTCATTTTCCAAAATTCCACCACTACATCAACAACATCTTTTGAGAGCACATCTCTCCATTTTGCTTCGGCTGTAGGGGCCCATAGTATGTTAGAACCATTTTCAAGTCGTATTCTCCTACTTTTCCCTTTGCTCAAAATTTTTCAACTTGCTCCAATGAGTTGGCCTATTATAACAAAACTTTGGGTAGAACTTGAAACAACGATACTACTGACAACATTCTAGCTCTCATCTCATCAAGACTATGACTAACCTTAATACCTTGCCAACCTCTTCTCATGTTGTCAACAATTTCAATTGTTGTTTCATACTTTTTTGAATTCACAACCACATCAATAATTGCACCTTGCAAGACGGGTTGTTTCAAAAGCTTCTCCATGGCCAATTGTTGATAGTTAAAGCCTTTCATGCTTGTCATTTGATGCAAGAGTGGTGCAATTTGACTTGCAAGTTTAAATGCTGACCTTTCTATGTCACCAATGTAAGTAGGATTACCATTTGCAAGGATTTGTTGACACTAGGTAGTCGTTTACCTTCTTGTAGCCCTAGACTTGTGTTATCGATCCCTTGTCGCCAACCTTCATGCGGCTTGTGTCTCCAAGGCTTTCCTAATGCCTTGTCCATTTCGTTGTTGATTCTTCTTATTCCCCATTAAAAGCACCAATAGAACACAACCCTAAATCATAAGCAGACCCATACATATGTTGAAAGACTTGCACCCAAATTCTTATATCAGCAAGTCTTCTAAACACAAGTTGTTTGCACAAGTTGCTACAAAACAATAGGATTGATCTTCTGTTGTTTCATGACCTATAAATCAAACATAAACTTAAGATAACTTGTAAACCTGCTACTTATGCAACTAACAAATTGACAAGTTCCTTGAAAAATCATAATGCCAAGAAAAGAAATAGATCACCTTTTCAAGTTTGTCCATCTCCAACTAGTCCAACAAAACCAGTATCCACCAACCACCAATATGCACATAGGCCTTCAAAACACAATTCAGCTTCTTCACACAAAAACAAAAGTTCTTAAAGGTACAACGATAAATCTATGGCTTGACAAGGATGAAGTTCACACCAAGGATGCATTCATAAAGGAACTTTGTTGACAATAAGGTCACTAAGTTTTGGGTGATCAATGCAGTAAGAAGGTAAAGGCTTTATTTCAAACACAAGAGGTTTTGGCAAGACAACTACTTGCTTAGGTTGTGTAGTTCTTACAAATGACAAGCTCCCAAAATCCCTCACGACATCAAAGATATTCATCAGTGCTTTCAGACACAAAACCTATGTGCATTAAGTGCTTGAACTTTGTAGAATTACCAACAAACCTATTTAGGAACTAAATAAAGAGATGCACTCATAGAATTTACAAAGGCTTACTCACATGCTTCAAAATGAGAAGATTACAAAGAATTGCTTGGATCCAAAATGCATAGCTCCACAATGCACGATCGAGAGCTTTGCATTGTTCCTCAAGCTTGAAACTTGGGTAATGTGCATACACAAAATAATGGTTGAACCCCACCATATACCGATTAATAATATCGTAAACCATTTTCGTTCACATGACAAAGAATTTGCAACATTTGAACCATTGGATACATGTAAGACCTAAAATCAATGGTGTTGATCAATTATGAGAATACACATTTCCCCATACATAGGACTATACACTTGACTTTGAAAGGCAAAGTCCTTGAAGCTAGGTAAAATTTTAAAATTCATGTTTTTAAACAAGCTAATTGAATAGTTTTACAAGATTTTCATTAAGGGCTTTATCTTTAATGTTATCAACCTTTTGGCAACCTTAAAATCCATAAACTAGCCAAATTTAAACATCCTTAAGTATATGGCCAATATTCCTTAAAAAAATCTTGACTTTTTGGTCTTATTTGTTGTAAAGATTAATTCACACAATCTCCTATTGGCTAACATAAGTAAATATGGCCTTTTTACATTTTATGAGTCCAAAAGCTCAAGAATTCAATAGGTCTTTATAGTCCTTTCAAGTCCTTAAAATCATTTTTGCTTTTGTTACGGTCTTGAACTTTTTTGTTTCAGGACTTAAATGGACATCAATTTTTTATTGAATGTTTGATTATTTTACATCATTCATTTAATTTGAATGTCTTTTTTAAGAAATTTACTTTAAATTGTATAAATAAGCAAAAATTTGAGTCCTAATCAACCTTAGAAATTACATATGTTTAGGAATTTTTCATGTGTGACAGTCCTTTTGCGGTTCTTAATTTTGAATATACCCATCCTTGTTTTCCACTTTATGCTCTTTTGCTTTGCCCTTATTTGTAGGATCTATTACTATTTCTTGTTTCCTTATGAAATTCCCAATAAGTGTTGTCTCATCCTCATCCTCTTTTGATAGAAAAACTTGCTTACCCTCTTTTTGAGTTGTTTTTTCACTAACAACCTTCTTTATGTCTTTTTCCTATTTGTCATTCTTTTCCAGCTGTTAAATAAACTCAAATACAACATCAAGGGCACTAGTGCTCGAAATGCCAATTCTTAAACTATGTTCTAACGTCCTCTAGCAGTTCACCCATCTCTATTGGAAGTTGTTTAATGAATTCATCATACAACACTACTTTGGTTTTTTTTTCAATGGCCACGTTTTCCCAATCATTAGCATTTTGCAAGGTAAGTAACTCCACTTTACCTTGTGCCACCTGCAACCCCTTCCATAGTTTCTTTTCTTTTGCTACTAAAAGATTTTGATCTTGGTGATGAATTTTTTGAGCATTCTCCATATCTACCAATTAAGTACATAATTTTTTTCCCACTGGTGCAAAACCCTTTCCATTCCCTTCAATTTTTCATACATGTTATGCTATTCATTTTTTAGTGCTTTGATATTCTTGTTTTTAAAGTCAATTTTTACATCAGCATTTGTGATAATATCTTGACAATGTTTTAATCCTTCTTTCTTTTTTGTTTTTGCAACTTCTTTAGCCACTCTAATTCCTTTAGAACTATCTCCTTTTAAGTTTGTCATTTCATGAATTGTTGGTGTAGTTGTTTACTTCCAAAAGATTAAGAACAAGTAAATTCTACAAATAGGCAAAAAAATCCTTATTTACTGCACGATAAATTTGTGATTAGGGAATCCTTAACACATTTAATTCAATGAAACATATTGATACTAGGTAAGGATATGAAGATGATTGTATTCTTAAGGGCACCATCAAAAAGTATTCTACTTTTTATTTGTTTAAACCTACTTACCATGTACTTTACAAAAGTCCATAGTGCAAAAAAAAATGAAAAGTAGATTGCAAAATCTACTTTCAACTTACTTTTACAATGTGGAATTCAAAAGTTAATGCACAATAATGAAGAACTATCTTGTCTTTGATCATTCAAATAAAAATATTTCACATACAAATGGTTTATGATGGATTTTGTTGTTATTATTTTTTTACTTGTTAAGTAGATTGCCAAGAAGATTCTGTTGTCTACTTTACCATGCTATTGCCCCTAAGTAACCTTAAATGATGCAATACCTACATAATCAAATCATATCAAATCAAGGGGGGGCCTTTTGGTGAGGTTATATAATACATTTTATTGTAAGTATTGTGAAGAGGTTAATGTGGTAGCATTGCATCATAGGAATAGTGACAAAGTTACATTTGGATCAAAATGTGTAACAAGGAGCCAAATGAATTACTTTGGAAAAGGATTATAGGTCCATTCATGGTTGGGGTACCAAAAAAAGAAAAAAAAGACTTAAAGACTTTGTAGAACTACATTTTATAAATGAAATTTACATGAAACAAATTTAATTAAGTGAGAAAATTATATAGTCCAATATAAGATAATTCATGTGTTAATGGTGACTTTTCACATTCATATATAATTGTGTATGAATATTTTGGTTTAATGCCATAAACATAGAAAATCTGAAAAAATCCATAATGAATTTCAATGGACAACCAAACATGGTTTTTGGGAAGAAATTTATTTCCTGCACATGTGATTTGCATCTAAAACTAAACATTTTGAACCCATTGAACATAATTTTTTTATCAAATGGTTTTAAAAATGAATCTTTTGCCTTGTAGCCCTTTTCTTTAAAATTTCAAGACTTTTTTTTTTTGGTTTGATTTGATTTTTCATATAATTCATCCAATGAACATGTACTTTCATAAAAGGGGGCATTGTTTTTGTTGTACAAAAAGTTTGAAACCAATTGTATGATTTTAGGCATTCCTTTTTATTCCTTTATGAAAAAAAACTTTGAACACTTGATCACTATAATTTATAGGACTCAAAATGACATTTATATAATATTCAAATTATTTTTAAATATTTTTTTAATTTAAAAAAACATGATTTTATCTATTGTTATACAAAAATCCACTAAAATTATAATAATGTAAGATAAAACAAAAATCTAGAGTTTTTTTTTGTAGTCCTTTTTAAGTTAGACACTTTTTTTTGGTACCCCAATCATGAATAGACCACTATAAATCTTTTTCCCAAAATTAACTTTTACATGCAAATGAATTTTTGAATGAAATTTTTTATAATTTGTTCTAAAAAATATTAATTTTTTTCCTAATGCATCACTTTTTTTTTTTTAGTCATTATTGAAAAAATATGAATTTTTACAAATTCAATGTTTCCTTTTGAAAAATGATCAAAATTTTAAATCATCACCAAAAAATAAAATTTCACATTCTTTAGTTTTATTATACTTTAAACTATAAGTTTTCTTAATAAATCATGTACATTATAACCCATTTATATGTGGTAAAGGATTTTTGAAGCTCAAAAAATTTTAAGCAATTTTGAAACTTTTTTTGAATGTTTAAAGTTTTAGAATTCCAGTTTTTTAAGTGTGACTAATATGTTTTTATTGTCTATGTTTTTCTCAATGAAAATTCTTTTATTATATAAGAGTCCTTTTGATAGTCTTTTGCAAAATTGACTCCTTTTGATGCAATAGGTGTACATTTTCAAATGTCCTAAATAAAAACTAGAACTTAAAATTGGATCAAATGAATTTTTACTCTAAGTTCTTTAACATTCATATGAGGGAAAAATGACTAACTTGCCATGATTACTATGGTTTCAAATGGTTAAAAAAAAAAAGTTTGATTTTGACTGATCATGTTTAACATTTGATGCCCTTTTTAACTCCTTGTTACACATTTTGACCCATTTGTGACCACCTAATAATGGCTACAAATTTTCAAAGATGTAGGTATTGTAAATTGGGGATTGAAAAAAATTTGGGCATGCCCACAATTGATGTTTGAACATAAATATGAAGGTATTGTTAGTTAATTATATTATAACTAAACCCATTTGCAATGGATTGAAGCATGCATGTGGAATATGATTTATAGTAATAAGGCATGTTTTTCTAATAAGTTACATAGTTTCTATGGCCTTTGTCACATGGTGAAGGGTGAAAGATTCACAATGCCAAAATGTGGTTTTTATGACTAAAACATTTTGCGATTAATGTCCAAACATAATTATGTACTTTTATGTGGCCTTTAGTTGCTACCATCTTAATGATTATGGTCAAAATTATGACTACATGATTAACTATAACTATAATTAACTAATTAAAAAATAATTATGATTAAAAAAATGACTACAAAACTAATGTATTCATATTGAAGCAATATTTGAATTTGAAATAATATAACCAAATTCAATTTAGTTTGAAATGAACAAAAAAATGTTTAGGTAATGTAGTTTAGTTTACCACAACTTAAATTGACTTACTTTAACACAATTTAATTTACTTTAATTTAATTTAACCTAATTAACATAGTTTAGCTTAATTTAACATAATTTAATATAATTTAAATTAATTTATTTTAGTTTAATTATCCTAATTTTTACCTAACAAAATATAAGTAACTTAATTTAGTTTATTTTACCCAAGTTTAAGGTCAATACTTTGTTTTAGTCTAACTTATCCAAATTTTTCCAAGTCTAGTGAAGATTAATTTTAAAATAATCTTTTTTAACCAAGTATAACCTTAATATCCTAACTTAACTTGATTTTTCCAAATTTTTCCAAGTTTAGCCAATTTAAAAATAAATAGTCATGTTTAACCATGTTTAACCAAGTTTTGCTTCAATATCCTTGTTTAGCCTAATTTATTCATGTTTAGCTATGTTTGGCCTCAATACCCTAGTTTAATTTAATTTATTTAAAAATTTTAAAGTTTAACAAAATTTAACCTAAGTAGCCATGTTTAGCCATGTTAGCCACAATACCTTAATTTATCTTAATTTATCCAAGTTTTGCGAAGTTTATCTTCAATACCCTAATTTAGCCAAATTTATTAATTTTTTTCCAAGTGTAGTCTTGTTTAACTTAATGAGCCAAGTTTTGCTTGAATGTTTTAGTTTAGCCTAATTTTGCCAAGTCTAGTTAAATTTATTTGAAATTATTTTGTTTAGCTGAATTAATATTAGTTTTGTCAAGTTTGGCCAAGTTTAGCCTAATTTATGCTAATTTAGTCAAGTTCAACTTACTTTAGCCTAGTCGAAATCTACTTTAGTTTATGGTAAGTAGGTTTACATTTAGGTTAGGAATGTTTTTAAATTAGCCAAGGTCAACTTAGGTTAGCTTATAAGTTAACTTGAGTTAAAACATTATTGTTTATACATTAGTGGTAAGTAAATGATATCATAAATAAATAATGTGGTGCAATGGTTAACAACTTGTTCCCCAAAGTGGAGGTGGGGAGTTCAAGTCCTCCTTCTTACAAACCTTAACACCTAGACACATAAACACTTCATTCCTTAGATACTTTGGTGGCTTGTTTAGTCTATGAAACTTTTTTAGTGCCTAGGCTATGTTGCCTAGAATAGGCTTTCTAGGCTAGGTGGCCTAGGTTGGGTCCTTTAGGTTAAAAGGCTAGCTCGTGGTAATATTTGATTGGAAAGAAATACATATATATATATATATAAATTGTGACATGTGGCATTTTGTGAAGTTGCCATGTGTTTCAATAGATCCAAGATTATGTCTTTTGCAACTATAGTCATGGCGAATTGTAATTGTTAATGTGGTTGTGATTAATGTGACTAATGGCATTTATGACATAGCCTTATGGACTAACAATCATATAGTCATCTTTAATCATAGATGGCACATACATTGCATTTTTGTAATCATAAATGTCACATTTTGGCATTATGGTTTTGATGTTGAAATGTGAACAAGATTGCATTCACTACAAAGGCATCCTTTATGGTATCTCAAAGCCTACTGACAAAAAACCCTTTATTGTCATGATTCAAATGCATGATGAAAAAACAATGTTGAAAAAAATTAAATGCTTACAAACTAACCAACTATGAATCATTTCTGATTAATAATACATTTACACATGGTTTGCATTTCCTTTTCTTGATTGGGCTTGGTGGATTCGGAATTTCAATTGCAGGCATCCCATGTGAGTTTAATTTTTTTTTGTATAACCAAGCTTATTCACCCCCATTGTTATAGCAAGATCACCATCCTTCTCAATCTATCAAAAGGTGGTACATGGGATAAACCCCACCCCCACATGGGTATGCTCTGTAACAATTTGTCAAAAGTTAATACTACCAATAAGGTTGTTTACCTTCCTAAAAACATCGCATTTTAATTTGAAGTTGATGTCATTTACCTTTGGTTTTTGTTTTTTTCATTTGACTGATTATTGGGTGAAGTCACACTAATAGGAGCCACAACAAATGTAACATGTGCTTAGTTTTTCATGTTTAGAAGTGGTAATTTAATTTAGTGTTAAAAGTATAAGATTTTTTTCATATAATAAGGTTCATAATATATCATTGGAACATGCGAATTGATTTTTAAAATATTTGATGAATAAAAATTTCTCAAAAATACTCATTAAGCATTGTAATGCATGTGTTTTAACATTGAAAATATTTATAAATAGACTTCAAATTTTTTGAAATTTACATATATTTTGAAATCTTTTACATAAACCTTAACATAATAATAATTTTTTTAATTTAAAATTTTGAAGATTTTTTTGAATATTTTTAAAAATATTTTCCTAAAAGCAGTCCCAAAAGCAAGTGGGTGTGGCTCGTGTTATCTCGTTTGCAATTTATTTTATTTTCATGACAAGTTTGTCATGCTTGAAGGTTGTTTAAAATGCAAGCATTCATGGTTGGTTTTGCTAATAATAGATATTTAACCCATAAACAAAAAGGTTTTATCGAAATGTCAAGGTCTAATTAAAAAAAAATGAAGGTTTTATTAAGAAGCAAAAATGTTTTGCCAAAAGGTAAAGGTTTAATTAAAAAGAAATAAAGGTTTTGCCAAGAGGTAAAGCTTTAATCACAAAAAAAATTTTGATGAAAAATAGACCAAATGGTATTTTTTTTTCCAAGAAAAGATAGGTTTTGTTGTACGGTAAAGGTTTAACTAGGAAAATATAAAGGTTTTGCCTAGAAGTAAAGGTTTAGCCAATAAAAGATAGAGATTTTGTTGAAGGGTAGAACTTTAGCTAGGAAACTATAAAGGTTTTTTCGAGAAATAACGGTTTAGCCAAAAAGATATAAAGGTTTTGTGGAAAAGTAGAGGTGTAGCTAGGGAATAAAAAAGTTTTGTTGAAAGGTAAAAGTTTAGCTAGGAATGGGAAGGTGGTGGTAGGTAGAAATAGATGCATGGGATGTAGGTAGGTAAATGGATGTGATAGGTAGGTAGCTTGGATGGGTAGGGTGGGTAGATGGGCAAATTTCTTTTTGATGGGTAAGTAGGTGAAGAAAAAAAAGTGACCCAACCTCAATGCCTACACTAGGTCCCATAACTTGGATGAATTTGAATTCATCCAAAATTGAATTGGTGGAATCATGCATGTTGGGTCACTCAAGCTATTCCAACATATTCATTCCTGAATCAAATTATAAATCCAACCATTAAATAAAAAATTACACATTCATAGTCCTTTGACACAAACTTCACCCAAAACCAAACAAAGGATGAAAAGATAATAAAACTAGATTGAGCTTATATCATTTTGGGCAAATTCTACCAAAGGTTGAATTTGAAGCTTCACGGGCCATGAATTTGTTTTTTGGACACATGGACTAGTGCATACAATGTAACATGGCCTCACCATGACCTAGTTAATTACCAATTAAAAAAACTTTTCAAGTGAAAATGTGGTGTTTCAAGTAAATACAAGCCTTGCAAGATTTGGAGTGAAAAGGTGAATGTGAAGGTCCTTGAAAATGGGCATCAAATTTAAAAGGAGTCAATTATTAGAATTCCTTAGTTAGATCATTCATGAGTTTCCACAGTCAACTTAAACATGTGAATTTCACTGATTGCCCTCCCCTTCTAATTGGCTTGAATATGAAATCAAGTAACATACCAAATTGGAAAAGGTGTTGAACTTGTGAATCCACCTAGAAAACAATGGAATTTAAAAATTATTTGAAGACATTTAAAATTTTAAAAAACTAAATTTGGTGGTTTATACTACTATTAATTAAATCATTACAAATAAATGTGACATTTCAGAAGGTCCAACTTGATTTAAATGTTCACATTGACCAAGGGGGATGGTCATTTTGACTAATCCTAGGGCATGAAAGACATGAATTATTTGATTAAAGTGACTTTTTGACCATGCGACAAACTAAACATTTGGTCAAAAAGGTTAGAGGTCCATCAAGATAACCAAGGTTTCATCAAATGGACCATACTCAATGGCCATTGTGATTTACAATTAGTGAATTAGTCATTCTGATTTGACATTTAATTAAATGAACCATAATAATTTGGCTACTTAACCTATAAGTTTATTTTGCCTATAATACATACCAAACCTAAATTCATAACCAGTAGGCCCTAGGTTAAGCATATTACACTTAATGGGTACTTATAAAGTTAAATAAACTACCTACATGCTACCTTTAAGCACATGTAAGTACTTAAATTTAATACATTAATTAGCTAATACTTAATAATTGATAGTTAATACTCAATCATTTATGATTAATATTTTATATAATTAATTAGTCACCAAATAAATGTTAATTAATAGCCAATAACTAATTTATCCATCAACTTGTTAGTTGATTAATTATTATTATTGAATTATCAATTTTATCAAAAATTTTGGCTAATGCTTGATAGTAATTTATAATGATCAATAGTAGTCAATATATAATTGTTAATAATTATTGATAAATTATTAATTAACAGTAAATAATCAATAATTAATAATTAATATTATTAATTTTAAGGAAATAATAAATTATTAATCATTAGTATTATTTATTTATAATTTATAATAAAAATCAATCATTGCTAGTTATTTTCATTAGTTTAAAAAAATTTAGTTAATAGCATGTAGTATCTTACTAAGCATAAGTACTTACATGTTATCTAGGTAGATACTTGGTACATATTATAACTCCTACTTAGATAAGTAATAAAAAAATATTGAAGTTCATTGATGAATGCTACAATATGTACACCAAAACAAAAATTCAATCAAGTTTATTACAATATGATGACAATAGTTTTCAACTTTTGAAGTGTAGTTCAATGGTAAGGACTTGACTCCTCCAAATGGAGGTGCGGAGTTCAAGTGCTCACACATACAACATTGGCTACTTAGTCTACCTTGGTTTTACATGGCTTAGATAGCTAGCCTAGGAGGCTTAGGCTTAAATAGGGTAGGTAGGTAATTTTTTTAAAAAAATGTATAATAATTATTAAGTAATGTAAATTGCTAAATTTATTAATAAATAAATATGATTATAACTATATAATATAATAATTATTTAAAATTAAATAATATATTGCTATCAAAATATTGTTGACTAGTTAAAAAGATAGTGAAAATATCCAATAAAAAAAAACCAACCGAAAAAACCACCAAAAAGACCTAGTCAAAGTGGCTATGTTGAAAACGATTTGTCTAAGATGGCACCTTCATCAAGTTGGACATGGGCCATTTGGGGTACATTTTGATGAATTTTTTTAGTTAAAAAAAAACCTTATCTTCTTGTATTGAGTGTTTAGGGGTTAAATTTAACAAATTGTTATTGACATGTATTGGGATCACACACAACCTTAGTTTGACCTATTACACACTTTCATTGCAACAAAACAATGTCATTTTCATTAGTGAAATTTAATTAACATGATTATAAAGTCAAACGTTTTTTAACCACATAACTAACCATGTCCATTTTGACAAACCACAAAAGTAGCATTGTCTATTATAACTAATTTGAATTTCAGTTTAGTCAAAACAAACATTGTAACTTCATACGTGGACTTCATGTAGTGGTTACGTGTAATCAACCTATTAGCAATGTGACTAAAATTAGTCAATTAGTTTACATGTGTAATCAAAGTGATATATATATGTTTAAAGTTAATCATTTATCTAATATGTATACAAATGTGACTAAAGTCAATCACTTTGATTACACATGTATTATTAACAAGTTGATCTCATTCAAAAAAAAAAAACATATAGACTCCCTTCACTTTCAAGTTTCATATCTTTTTCATTATTTTTCCATTCTCAATGATTTAAAAAGCTCTAGATGCATTATCTTAAACTTCACAAACTTTCTTTGAAGTGTAAAAACCAAAAAAAAAATGTAGAAAGAGTTTAAAGTAAAAAACGCAAGTTGGATTAACATGTGGTCAATTTCTACAAATCAACCCCTTCATTTTCAATGAACATAACTTGCTCATTTCTTTATCAAATTAAGATTTTTTTCTCCTTTGAATTTCTCAAGAGGATAATTACCAAAAAAATTTAAACATGAAAAAAAATGGAACAATTTACAAAAAATTAAAACTCAAAAAAGGGAACTGAATTTTTAAGTCATTAATTCGTGCTTGAATCACCCCACTTCACTTTCAATGAACATATCTTTCTCATTTCTTTATCAAATTGAGAAATTTTTATAATATTGGATGTGCCAAGAGGATAATTAAATGTTTTTTTGGAATGTTGAAGCTAATGGAACAATGTATTAAAAGTTTAAACTCAAAAACACAAACTGAATTGTTATGTTCAATTTTTGCAAATCACCCTCTTCACTTTCAAAGGGCATAACTTGTTTAATTTTTCATCGATTTCAACAATTTTTTGTACCATTGGATGCACCAAGAAAAGAACTACAAAGTTTGTTGGAATGTTAGAAGCAATGGAGCAACATACAAAAAGTTTAAACTCAAAAACACAAACTAAATTATTATGTTTAGTTTTTGCAAATTAGCCTTTTCACTTTCATAGGCATAACTTGTTCATTTCTTCATTGATCTCAACATATTTTGTACCATTGGATGCGCCAAGTGGAAAATTGTAAAGTCTTTTTGAAGTTTAGATGCAATAGAGCAATGTATGAAAAGTTGTAAACCTTATTCTTAAGTGTTTGGTGGTAGGTTTAACAAACTTAAAACTTTAATGTGATCAAGTTGTTCCTTGAAAAAATATATCCCATATTGTTTGGTCATTAATCTCATTTTGAAAAGTATATAAGCACAAGCTTTAGTCTTCAAAATCACATCTTAAAATGTTCAAGCTTTCTAGGTTGAACCTATTACAAGGTTTAATTTATGAAGGCTAGGTCATTTAATTTATTCATTGCCTATCAAGTTAGCCTTTTTATGGTAGGCTCATTGAAAGTTAATGGCAAACCTAAAAATCATGGTTTTTACATTATTTTTTTTCAATTAAAAATTTAGTCATATTGAACACTTTTACCTCTAATCAAAACAAATAGTTATATATGTTATAAACTTGAAAGGAATTGCCAGTCTTCATATTAGACTATGGACAAGTCATCAAAACACCATTGCTTCATTTGTTTGATGCCCAAAAAACAAATTCTACTAGATTGGTAATGGATTTGCCAAACTAATGATTGATGTATGTGTATTTATTTTTCTTTGTAGAATTATTTCTCACCACATCACCATGAATGTTTTTAGTTGTCTATAGATTACAACTATAAGATGTCCAAAGTGAGAATTAAACCTTCACCTCCTTGGCCACAATACAATGCTTTAAACATTCGACCACCACTTCACATGGTGACAAAAATTGTCATAAAAAAAATTTAAAAACACACATATATGTCAAGTTTTGTGCACTATAACACAATAACATAATTACGTATTCATAAACAAAATGTTTGCACATCTATAATTCAGTATATAATAATTTAATTCAATTTTCAATCTCATTGAATTTTTTAATGAATTTTGAGTTCAAAAAATAGAAAAAATACCATTAATTCTAAATATTTACTTCCAAAATTCAAATCACTATTCCAAAACTCAACATCCATGACTTAAGACATGTGATTAAAATATGTTATTGATTTCATTGAGTAATTAAAAATATATATTAGATTGAAATATTATTTATATAAATATATTTGAACTAATGTAATTAATATGTTAATTTATCACTAGTTAAAATGATGGTTAGATGCTTAAGGATTTGGTTTGGTGACCAAGGAAGTAAAAGATTAATTCCTTCTAATGGCATTAACCTACCACTAATAGAAAACCCTTCTTTTTTCAATTACGTTTCTAACTTACAATTATGGTTGAAAATGACCTTCTTAATTACAATTTATTTTTTTCAATTACTGACCACAACAATCAAAAAGTACAAGTCGAAAATGAAACTATAGTCGAAAGTGACGACCATGTGTCGAGATCACAACAATAGCCACTTTTGACCATTTTGGTTGGAAATGATTCCACCATTATAGTTGAAAGTTGTTTTCGACTATGACTTCTCACTAAATTAATTTCATCTGCTGACAAATCATGACATCATCAAAATTTGAATTGAAATTTCAACTATATTTTGACTATGTTTTCAATTATTTTTTGATTATGTTACAACTATGTTAGGTAAAAAGTCTATCCAATAGTTTGTTCACACATGGCCCTGAAATCTAACCAATAATTTGTTGAAACATGGCCCTAATGTCTAACAAGTAGTTTGTTGGCACATGGCCCACATAGGGCTACATATCACCTAGGATAGGGCTAAACTTAAGCTAGATCCAAATCTAATTAGATTCAAAATTAAGTTAAGCCTAGACCTAAGCCAACTCCCACTCAATTAATAATTTGTTTTTTCATTTTAAGTTTAGCCTTTAAGGTCAAGCTTCTATGATTAATTCATCCCAAATGGTTACTAAACAATATAAAGTTTTTGTGAGTTCCCAACACTTCTAATTCAACTTTTTTTATACTTTAAAAACTTGTCATGGAAAGCAAACAATATGGGATAAACATTTTAGTTGTATGTTAGGGTAGAACAACTAGTGAATAATATTTAGTGAATCCAAACTCAACAAAATCCAAGGACGATCTTATTTGTTTATGGCATCCAAATAGAAATCAAAACCCTCCTCTTGGTGCATTTGAGGCACAAAACGAATAAAAAATGAGAAAGTTATGGCTCCCCAAAATAGGGGGGTTCAAAAAAGAAAGCTTGTGTTTTTTATTATTTTTTTCCAAGCTCTTTCTTCATTATTCCTTTGTCTATGCAATTCAAAGGTGAATTGTAGAGCTTAATTTAGTGATCCCATAAAGTGTTAAATCACTCAAAATGAAGAAAAGATGAAAAAGATATGAATAAGTGTTTGGTAAATGCCACTGATTAGTGATGGGCAATTCTACCCTAACTGTAACCAATTTACAACTTAACTAGTTGTAACCCAATTGCACATTAATCACAATGACCTACTAAAACCTAGCAACCTACTTATTTAACTAGTACCTAAGTACTTACCTAGCCTAATCTACTAACAATTAACCTAACTTACTAAACTTATCATTTAACCTAACCTACTAATTGATGAAGCATATGTGGCACTTAGGTTGGGCTAAAGTTAAACAAGGTGGCATCTAAGCCTTGACCATTTAGTACCAATCTAAAACCTAACAAAAGTAACCTAGGTGTTTAATAACTACTAGCCTACTAACTAACATAATGTATGTGGCACCTAAGCTGGGCTTAAAGTTAAATACGGTGGCACTTAAGCTTAGACCACCTAACACCTATTTAATACTTAACATAGGAAACTTTTAATTTCACTAGTAATAATTAAAAATTGCCTATTATGTGGGTACCTAGTATGTATTAGGTAAGTACCTATTAGGTAATAGTTAGTAGGTACCTAAAGGTCGGTACTAACTACCTAGCTAGCTAGTAATTAGTAGGTAGGTAGCTACTAGTTAACTAAACTAAACTTTAACTATAAACCCTAGTTACTTACTAACTAAGTGCTTGGCTACCTTGTATTCTAAATACCAATCAACTAAATACTTAGTTTATACAAAACTACTAACTAAGTAGCTAGGTAAGTATTAAGTATTTAGAAAATACCTAATATGCTACCTATAAGTACATAGTAGGTAGGTATCTAGTAAGTAGGTGGGTATATGATTATTAATATTTAACCTTATTAGTAGTTTATAATAACTAATGGACCTAGGTAATAATTTTAATTCTCAAATACTATTGTAATTAGTTCTAAATTAGGTTAATTACAGTTTTATAATAATAATTATTATTATTATTATTATATGATCATAACTTAGGGGAATAATTAGTATTTAGCCTTTTAATTAATTTAGCATACATGGTGCCTAGGTTTGGCTAAACTAAGGCTAACCATTTAAGGTAATTAAATGTTTAAAGTGGCACCTAAGGTACGCACCTAGGGTAATTTATAAACTTAATAGTTAGTAATAATTAAAAAATACATATTAAGTAATAGCTAGTAGGTACTTAGAGGTAGGTACTAACTACTTAGTTAGGTACTTTTCTTGTTAGTTAATAACTAGTAGGTAGGTATTTAGTAATTAACTAAATGTTAACTTTAGTGGTTACCCACCTAATTAGTAGCTACCTACTACCTACTAAAAACCTAGCTATTTAGTACTTTACATATACATTAATTAAATATTTAATTATTAAACATGTGAATAGCTAGGTAGGTACTAGGTATTTAATAAATACTTAGTATTTTTAATTAATTAATCAATTCACAAATTATTCATTAATTTTTTAAAAATGTATTTGGCAATTACTTATAAAATATCATAATTTTCTATTTATTAAATTATTTAAATAAAACTGTTATTTTTACTTCTAAAAATAAACCTTTTAAAATTCCAATGATCAACTAATAAAATAACAAATAATTAGGTTTTAAATTGACTATTTTTACAAAATAAATTATTAACTAATTGTTAATTCCTAAATATTAACTATAAATGATCAAATTACTAGCTTATTAAATTAATTTGTAGATATTAAATCAGTTTTAATTAATCATTAATATTAACTAGACAATTTAATTTGTGAAGAAATTTAATTTTCTATTCATTGGCTAATTAAATATGTACTAATTAATAGTCATTAACTTTTAACCATCATTTTCAATTAAGTAGTTAGATCAAATTATTGAAAAATCTCAAAACTATTTTAGAATGATTAAATATGGAATAATCAGAAAATAATTATCTAAATAATTAGTCAAAATTTTAGCAAAGGGATCAAGAACCCCGCAACAAATCCATGTGAGGAAGCCCTAAAAACCAACGACACACACTAAATCAATTTAAATTATTTCTAAATATTACACATTCCACACTTGGACTAAATCAACATCCCTGAATTCAAATCTAACATTTATTGAAGTCAATATGTATAGGAAAAGTTCCTATCCGCAAAGGGGGGGTCAAAAATTCAGAAGGGTCTATCAATAGATTCTTTTATACATAAAGTGTGATAGTGATAGTGAGGAGGGATAGGTTGGTAGGGAGCTTCCATTTGATGGAAGTTATTTTGATAGCTGGGAGAGTACATTTCAAACTATGTAAGTCATTTTTTTTACAACATCTCTATGACATTGTCTTTACCTTCAATGTTAAGGTGATGCCAACATGACATTCATGTCAATTTTACTAATAGTAAACACAATTAGTTGAGATGTATGATAAATATGACATTTTAAAACATTTTCTACCATGAAAACATAGGATCATGTTACCATCAATTGTGATGAGAGTTTTAATGGTTGTAAAACATGTCACATTTTTCCCTTTATATGTTTTGGTCCCTTACTAGGCATCGACGTGAACTTACAAGCATGAAAATCAATCCAATACTTCAAGGCTAACTTTATTGCCCTCTTTCACTTGTTGCCACCCACTTCTTGCACTTGTCATTTTTTTCCAAGTGTTGTTTTTTTTGTATGTGCATTTCCATGGATTCTTACAAAGAACTCAATTGAGCTTGGGAGAACATGTTTGATGATGTTGAACCATATAATGAGAACATTGAACAACAAAATCCAAGTACACATGATATTTGAAACATGCAACTACTTTGTCCATATAAAATATTCAAGAAAAATTTCAAATATTTGTATGTATTTTGTATATTGATTTTCTTTTATTTCTAGAACTTGAAATAATTGTTTTATTTGCATCCACTAATGTTATCAACTAACAAAAATTACTACTCTACCAAAAGGTAGAGGAAAAGGAAAGAGTCATTTGGCAAATTTGAACAATGGTGCTATGATTTGCCCCAACAACCAAATTGGGGCCTAGGAAAAGTCATGTTTTTAATGAAAGCCAAACATGATGAACATGTTACAAGTATTGATCAAATAGGCCCCCGATATAACAACTTTAAATCTGTAATGAGCAAATGGGAAAAAATATTTATTATAGATTAAAAACCAAGAGTGATTTGATTTTGTACAAATCATCCATACAAGATTTCAATGATGACTAAGGTAATTTGCCAATTCATTTCAAAATTCAATCCTAGGGCATTTAGATCCTTGTAGTTCTACATGAAGTTTTTGAATTATTGTTTGTATTCTTGGTCATATTTTCTATTGATTTTTTACATGTGTTCTTAGCAACTTTTGATTTTTCTACTCAATGATTGTTAGCAACTTTTGGATGTCAAACTTTGCTTGATGGTATTGAAGAAGGTTATGTAATAAACAACATATGAAAACATTAGGTATTCTAGTTATGTCAAGTTCAACTTTTATGAACAACTCTTGAAATGTTTGCTTGACTTTATGTTAGAAGGCATTTTCAACTAAAGAATGTCTTCTCTTGAGCTTTCTATTTTATAAAAACTCAATAATTGTATGATTTCGTCCTTTAAATGACATCATAAGCCAAGATATGCATGGATACCATTTGTTTCCAAGGAGATAGGGAGGTATTTTTTGTGTTGATTTTTATCAACAATAAATGATCCATGGAGCCAGGATTTTTTACATAAACTTAATAATTGCAAAATGCATGAATCATTCACACTCCCTAGCATGTTAATGACAAACTATGAATCTCTTTTGATGATCAACTACTTGTTATGCAAAAAAATTAAATCCACCACTTTTATGATAATAATAATTTAAAAAAAAAAACACAATGCGGTTTAGGGTTTCAATGTGTGTGTCATTTATGCAAGCATGAATGTTTAATAAATTGCACTAAGATTTAAACTCATTCATGTATTTCTCCACATTTGTTCCTACAATCTTATCTTGAAATACAATATTGACAACTCTTACAACCATTCAAACAACAAGAAACATGGTCAATATTTCAATGGCAAAAAGATCATTGCACATTATAAAATAAATTCTTGTAATTGCTTACACTAAACAATACATGAGATTCTAATTTCAACTAAAATAACATTTTAGTACCTCATGTTTTGTTTTTGAATGGTAGGTTTGGGTGCTTTTGTAGTATAAAGTAAAGATTATTTTGTCATTCAAAATTTTTGCATCCATTTATCATCATCATATTCGGTTAAGAGAAAGTGGGAAAACCATGTTGTGTTTAATGGTTTCACTTAATCACCTAGTTCAACATTCAAGGTTAAAAACAAACACTACAAGGAATCTTGTCCATACCAACCCATGTGGTTGCAACTTATGTCAAAATCAACCATTTTTACAATTATTGTTTGGACTGTCCTTTGTGACACTTGGTCAAAATGATTTATAGTCACATATTCAATTACAAAATGGTTTTATGTTGTAAGTGCAACTATAATTTGTGATTACTACTAATTTGGAGGAAAATGAAAATTTGAAATGTCTTCATCATTCACAAAATTGGTGATGTCCAACAATGTAGATGGAAACTTAGTTTTTTGTGACTAGTAATGTGGTTCACAAGTGATTAAACAACATGTGGTGTTTTGTTCAACCTAAATTATGACTATATATCATAATTATTAATGTACATGTGCTAATGGCAAACCACTACATGTGACATGTCATGTTAACTTATGTAGCCTAAACTAAACAACCCTTAAATACCCAAGGTAGTTTAAGTAGCCCTTATGTACACCCCTATGTACCTTAAACAAACTTTATGTAGCTTTTAAACACCCCATATAACCTAAACAAGCGATACATAGACCCTTAGGTACAATTTGGGTACCTTTACAAAACCCTTAAGTAACCTAGTTAACTTATGCAACCCTTTAGGTTATAAACCCATAAGTATTTTAATTAATTTAGGCAACCCTTAGGTACTTTATTTAATTTATACATCTTTTAAATAGCCCCTCAATAATCTAAATAACCTATGCAACCCTTAAATAACTTAAATAGATTCTAAATACACCCCTAAATAACTTAGGTAGCCCTTGGTAGTCCTTAATTACGTTAGCAACCCCTAGGTGTAGCCCTTCTATAGGCCCTAGGTGTTTTTTTTAGTTTAGGCAGCCCTTAGGTAGTTATGTAGTTTAAATAACCTTTAAATTATCCCAAATTAAGCCCTTAACACTATGAGAAATCAGGTTTGCCAAAACCACATTACCTTACAACTAAAGTTTCAAAACAACTAATATACAACTACACTACAATTAGAGCATGGAAATACAAACAATTAATAAATAAAATGGCACATTAAAAAATCAAGGAGTTATACTATAATTATAATTTAGTTGCAAATGAAACACATATATGTTGTAATGTACACATTATACATATAGATATAATCAATCATGTTTGACTTTTTGACAAATTCACTTTAATTGTATGTGGGAACTAGATTACGATTGGTGTAAATGTAACACCCAATCAATAAACTACGTTGCAACTAATGGATGACATCAACACATACAATCATGTTATGTGTATGCATTTCAACCGCCCATTAAATATGACACTTGCAACTAATTGTCAACCATTAAATAGTTAGTAACTTAAAATTTTCATATTTAATCCTTAATGTTTAAAAATGAATTATTTTTTCAATAATTTGTTTAACTATTTCATATTTAATATTTAATCAGAATTAATCATGTAAAAAAAAACTATCTAAATTCACTAACTAGTTAATTATATGAATTCAGATGATTAGCTCATATAATAAATTCAAATAATTAATTATCTGATAACTAAATTTAAATTAGATTAATTGATTCAAAAAATAATTCAATGATTATTTCAAATAATTAATCCACAGATTTATTTATCAAATAATTTTTTACTTAGTTGTACAATTTACAAAAATAAAAATAAACACAAAGGATGTGGGGGGAAGAATTTATAATTGTAACCCAATTTGCAATTATAAGATTTAACCCATAAATTTTGTCCTTGAATATCATTTCACAATTTATATTTAATTTTTTTTTGTACACACATTAAAATACATGTGTCAATTTGAAATGAATTCAAAAAAATTAACCTTAAAGACAAAACAAAAAATAGAATAAAGATATCTACATGATTATTTTTTAACTCACTTAAACTTCTATTTTCTTACCTACCTTTCTACCTTTTTATATACTTGCCTACTTAAGTAACTAATTTTTTTTAATGTACTAACTTAGGTAGGTAAATAGTTAGGTAGTATAGGTAAGTAGGTATGTAGCCTAGGTATGTAGGTATGTCCTACCTATTTAGTTTTACCTACCTACCTACCTATGTATTGACATACTTAACTATTTAAATAATATTTTATTTTATAAATTTTAATTAATATGCCACATGGCAATTTTTAATTGTGCCACATGTCAAAATTTGATGGATTGATGAAAAATGATGTTAGTGTGACATTACCATTGTATTTACAAACTAATTGAATTAAAATTACACAACAATTGTTCCTACATAATTGTAATTGAATTACATAAATTACATATGTATATGGTTTCACATACATTGAACTCATCCATTACAATTCATGCAATTTTTCAATAACACTCACATTTGTAAAAATATGCTAAGTTGCAATGAATTGCAAATGGTCATTGCAACTCAAAAACCCAATTACAAAGCTAGTTACAAATCACCCCATTTTTTCATAATGTAGGTATTTTAGGCAACCATTTAGTACCCTTGATAGCCTAACAACCTTTATGTAACCCTTAGGTAATTAAATAATATTTAGATAAACCTTTAATTACGCTAGGTAACCTAGGTATCCCCTTAGTAACCTTTAAATAACATAAGCAACCTTTAAGTAGACCCCTAGCTCTTTAGGTGGTTAATTTAGGAGCGCCTATGTAACCTTTCATCACAAATTTCATGGGCCATTATTACGAATGCTAACACAATGGAATTCATTCATAACTTGTAATGAATTTATACTTAACTTTTAATTTAATTTCAATTCACTCTTACTTAGTTAAACTTAAATTCACTTCTAGTTCACTTCCAATTAACTCTTAGTTCACTTTAAGTTAAGTCTTAGTTCACTTTTAGTTAATTCATAGTTCACTTACAGTTAATTTTTAATTAACTTTCAATTCACTTTTAATTAAATCTAAGTTCATTCCTAGTTAACTTTTGTTCATTCTTAGTTGAGTCTTAGTTCACTCATAGTTCACACATGGGCGCACATGCGTGAACATGGGCCACATGTAAATTGGAAATTAAAAAAAAACCTTTAATAAAAAATTTAGCATGTGACAAATTAATAATGAAAATTGTGTGAAATTTGTTTGTTCATAGGTTCATACATTTTATGCACGAATATCATGCATTGAAAACACGTTTGACACACAAATAAATGTGTTGATCCAACTAATTTTATTAAATAATTTAGTTAATCAACATTTTGACTATAATTCAATTGTAGACCACATAGTTGAAATTTACTTTCAACTATCCACCAAAAGAGTAGACGATTCAACTTACTTGGGAGCCCCAATTTTTTTTTTTAATATTTAAAAATCTATAGTTGAAACTGTAGTTGAAAATGACATGTAGTTGAAAGTGGCTAGTTGAAAAAGGGGGGTTTTCTACTAGTGCATAATTATGTGATCAAAATGGACAATTGTGACTTGTACATCATACATGAATATGGTTAGATCAAACTCATCACTTTGACCATGGCATCTATGATCACAATGACATGACAAGATTATAGTTGTTTTTTTTTTTCGCATATACAACTATATTCTTGTGATGTCATCATAGTTGTATATACTAGGGTTTAAAGTGAGGAGTTTGATTTCAATATGGAGTTGTGTAGACTATATGACTACAAAGTCATAGATGTGATTCTAGATCCATTTTTTTGGGTAGTGAATGTAAGATTTTAAATTTTGATTTCGGTTATAAATTCAAACATTATTTTTTTACTTGCATATAATTTTTAAATTTTCATCATTTAATCAAAAAAATTTAATGAAAAAATCAAAAGATTACATTGTTTTAATGTTTTTATTTGGGCCATAAATCCAATTATAGTCTACTTTTTGAAAACTTAAATTTAAAATATCACAATAAAATGACTTTCAAACATGTCTTTAATCATTTAATCATTTCAATTGTCTTTTAAAATTCACATGTCTTAGTTTAGTTTTTAGTTTCAATTTCAAATTTAATGAAATTAGTTTTTAGTAAATAGAATAAATATATTCTATTATATTAATGAAATTATGTAATTACATGATGAATTAATTTCGTATGTGAAATATATAATTATAAATCAACCCTACAATTACATTTATAAATATATGAAAATTTAAGAACATATGAAAAACATCATATTAAATTTTTTTAATTAATTAATTTCAAGAATTGTTGCATTCAATTTTTTTCATTTTATTGCATATAAATAAGTAGCATTGTAATCACATATGGAAACAATTTCATATGAAAGTCCATGTCATAGTTGGAAAGACTAATTTCTTGATCACAATTGTCAAGCTTTAGAAATCCACATAGGTACCACATCCACCATATGTACAACATTATGTTAGATTGACTATATAAACTATTTTGGTAGTCATAACATTTATACATAGTTTTCATGATAATAAGAATAAACATAATTAATCATTTGAAACTAATAACCTTGACATTATAATCAATTTAACTGCAGTGCTACTAGTGTGGAAACCATGTGATATTGTTATGTGATTTGAATGTAGAATTTGGCCATCAATTTGGAACATGAAGTCCTTCCATATGAAAGCTCTTGTTGAAAGCTCTAACACTAGATGACATGCCTAGCTAGTCAAATGATAGTAATGATGATTCTGCAGTTCAAATGATAATTTTAAAGTTGTTAAAAACAGAGAACATTTTAATTTTTTACAATTTGATTCAAATAACAAGAGCTTTGACAAACTTAAGTGCTTCATGGAAATGCCTTGGTCAAATGAAAATTACAATGAGTAAACAAAAGAAAGATTGTGTAGTCCAAGTTGAAATTAAAACCACAATTCATCAAAGAATCACATAAACTCATCATGATTTGAACCTTTACATAGAGCTATTCCTTCCATAGTATATTTTATAACTTCAATGGGAGCTTGTGGAAATGACAAATTTCATATTTGTTTACAAATTAAGTTGCATTTTTGAAATCAAAGCACTTGAGTGTTAAGATTTTGAAACATTATAACCATTATGAAATTTAACCAATTGAAAAATTCAAACCCACATATGTGGGGAGGGCTATGGATGAAATTGCATGAAAAATGTGAATATGGGATTAACCTAGCCTTAAGAGTTAGCATCATTAAAATCCTCATCTAAAATTTGGTCAAAAGACTACATTTGAACCAAGGATCAACTAGGATGGATGTTTGAGTTGGATGTGGCCAAAACAAATCGAATAAATGACATGAAAATTTTGTGTAAATGTAGATGAAATTGAGTTGAAATTAGCTCAAGATTAGATTGCAATCAATTGAAAGAATCATATCAATTATAAATTTATTATAATAAATATATTATATTTAAAATATTTTTATTAAATATCTAGACCAAGATCACTTCAGGATGATAACAACTTAGACATATTGAATAGATGGCTTGAAAATTTCAATCATTTATTCAATCGTACGACTTCAAACCCCCCACAAATTTCCATATTTTTTAATATAGAAATGTTCTTTTCTGAAGGACAATAAAAAATCTGATGAAATATTTGGGAGTATATCTTTTCTTGAAATGGAATCCTCAAAATTAAATAATTTTTCAACAAACATGTGTTCCACTGGCCAAGGTACTTTGGTATTTGTTTAGTTTAAGATTTGCAGAGTCTTATCAGATGGGAATTAAAATGTTATCCTATGGTTAACTATTTCATGATGTTGTTTTAGCCATGATTTGTTTGATGGACGTGTGAGGGATCTTGTAAATATTGTGATTATTCCTTTGTTGTCATTAAGTGCAGTTACAAGTTAGAACTACTTGGTCACCCAGGGTGGAATAAGTTATATCCCCAAACACGGTTCTTTTTTTGTTGAAGAAAGGCCATGTGATACAATGAAACAAAATCATTTCATGCTACGTATTAACAATAATGTGTTATGAGTTTGTTTGAAAGAAATGTTGTGGTGGTGTTGTATTTGTGTACCTACTCAAGTCCATGGTAGCCCATGTATTGAACTTATCTAGAATTTTGAAAATTTTACATCAATTCATGCATAAAATGAGTAATGGATGTTCAAGTCCCATGGAGGATGTACATGGAATTTACATTTATTTACATTTTAATCCAAAGAAATCCCAATCAAAATATTATAAGTCACAAGTCCATAATTCCTTTTTAGGGAACTAAAAGAGACTAAGACTTGGGCTCAATTTTATTTGACAAAAGTCTTGGCTTCTTGAAATTCCAAAAATCAAAATGTATTATGCATACTTTAATTTATTCAAAGAGGAAAGGTTCAATCTAATGCATGGTGCAGATTAGTGATTTACCCAAGTCTAATTAATTGACTTCTCATAATTCTGGTCATAATTGGATACATAATTAGAATTGGTCATTTTAAGAACAACTATGGCTTTGTGTTATTAACCATAACCTTACCAAACTGAAATTTCAAAATTTTAATACCTTAATGCAAAGGTGGGTAAACAATGGGTCATAACAACTGTGTTAAGACATATGAGTACCAAAGCTTTAAATTCAAAACTCCCTCAAGAGTTTAGAACATAAGTAAGAGTTTAATAAGGGCAAGGCTTCATTGTAGGTTATATCGACTTGCCCTACCCTAAAACATCAAAATGAAGTATTAGTGAGCATTTTATTTATTTATTTTTCAGTTTTGTTGTTTAGCCACATTAGCAACCATTGACAGGAGGATATAGCCAGATTTAGCTACAAGACAGGTAGGACAGTAAACAATTTTTTGGGTGATCCTGCTGCTATTTGGCGACGTGTGGGAGCATGCATTCTAAATTTGGCAAATCCAGTTCAAAAACCTTGTTTTTTTGGCAATTTTTAAAAAAAAATTCAGAAAAAATGCATTTGGAGGGAACATGGCCCCAATTTTTTTCACATTTTGGTGAAATTTCATCAATAAAAAATAAGAATGCTATTGATGAGTCAACTTGATATGCAAAGAACACATGTGAAATATAAGAAATTCTAAATAGAAGCCTTGAGTTTTAATGACTTCATTTACAATCACGTATAGATCTGAGGTATTGGAAGTAAATATATACATTGACCCAAAACATGTCTAGACAAATGATGGGGCAAAGGGCAGATGAGGGGAAAAAATCACAGCAGTACTTTTGGTACTGGTTGCGTTTAAGACCCTTGGCCAGTTTAATGTCTTCCTTATTTATATATTACAAGGTAGCCTCCAAATATACCTGAAAAATTAGGTCAGGAATTTACCAGGTTGTAAATGATGGTCGTCTGTCGACCCTATTGAGGGAAGCAAGAAGACTATTGAAGACATTATATTTTGCATTATTTTAGATTGATATCCTCCTTTAGTCCGAAAGCACTCTTAGAAATTTCCTAGTGTATTTGGAGGGGACCTTATTTATAGTAGTGCCTGGGCCTCAAATAGAAGGCACCTTATGCACTACTAAGTAGGGCATAAGGTGTGTCTGTTGCTGTGATCTATGCTTGTAAATAAACTTTTGATACCAAACAGAAAAGACCAACATATTTTCTCTTTCTGTCTCACCATCTCCCTCAAATACACAACATAAAGAAAAGGGTTCACCCTGAAGCAGACTTCACCGCTGAGCTGAGTACAACTCGCAACTCTGCAACACCAAAAGATTCAGCTTCAAGAATCAAGAAGATCGCCATGCAACAACCCATTCGCCTTTGTCTCTCTCCACTACACACACAAAGAAAAATCCTTCTTTGCAAAACACCAAACACCAATAGCAAAAACACACACAAGCAAATCCCACTTCACAACTCACCAGGCAAAGTCTGCTGCCATCCCACAACACCTCAAAACCTAAAGAAAAAAACCCCTAACCCTAACCTAAACCTCAACCACATGGCCTAGTGTGAAATTGAACATTTCACTTTAAAAGCTCCATAGTATAAATACATCTTTAAGGATGTTGACCAATATGAAATTGGCCATTTTAAGGCAAAACCTTCACAAGACAACCCTAATGCCATAATCCATGTCCCCTGTGAGGGTAGGGCCTAATAGAGGTAAGTTGATCACAAGTATGAGACATAGGTACTCATATACTAGATCTCAATAATCACAGGTGTCAAGTGAATATGAATATGATGCTTGGAAAAGTGAAACCAAATTGTCCAAGCCAAACATGCATGTTAATATCTTACATACAGAACACTTAGATATATTGGGTGTTTGGCATTATATCGTCCCAACCCTAGCATACATCCTTACCTAAACTGAAAATAGAATACGGTCCTCGTGTTGGAGGATATATATATATATATATATATATATGCCTTGGTGGAACCAACACCTAAATTGGTACCATGGAAAAAATCAATGTTGTGCAATGTTGTGTTGTATGAGTAAGTGTAAATAGTAGTTTAACATGTCAATGTGTAAAATCCTATACTTAATGTAAATGATTTACAGTTACATTTATATTTTGTAGAATCATATACTAGACTTTACATTTACATAATGTCATGTTTTTTTTTTTTGCCATGTAAGTGTAATTTAAGGTGCAATATTTTCATTTTTTTAAAAACCCTAATTTTTGTGGGAAAAATGAACACAATACATAATACCCTCTACATGTATATATTTCATTTCCTCTTTTTGTCTTAATGTCTCAAATCAAAAATTCAAGATGACAATTGTAAAAGTGGAATTGGTTCAACAAAGAAAAAAAAGGGGCAAATGGAATCTTGATGAGGAAAAAAGATAGGAGGGAATAAAGCTTACTAGTTAGGTATGGAGGATTGATATTTTTCATTGTGGTCTTGTAAGCTTCCCCATGTTCTTTTTGTTTAAGTCATTTGTGGGTACAACATGTGATTTTGCAATTCTTTGCATTGTTGCAAGCTCCAACAACAACCTATTTTACATGAACTCCTTACTCTTTATAAGGTCTTTGTCATTTTTCATTCCATTTCTTTGTGGTTGTCTTGCAATTCATTTCAGCCTAATCTTCCACAATAGGGTTCAAGGTTTAAAATGAGATCTATCATTATGCTACTCTACATCTACATTTTTTGCAAGTGTATGTGATGGCATTGTGCCCATCCTAAGACTCGTAACACCTAGTGTTGTTGCAAGTAAATTAATCACCAACACATTTTAGGTCAACTCCACTCCTTGTCACCTTGGACACACTTTCATCATGATCTTGCTTTGTTATTAGAAATCCACAATCATCAATAACAATGGGAGGTGTAAGACCCCCATTTTGTTATAGCCTTTAATTCTTTGTGAAAAGATGAGCACAATAACTTTTACACATATGCAAATTACATTTTCTTTTTGTGTGATCTTTCTTCACAAAATGTACAAAAGATTTTGGTTTACAAGTGATGTATTTTATAGCAATGGATATGAGAGCAAAATTCCATGATTGATGTTTTGGTTTTATGCATAAGGCTATGACAAGCCAGAAAAGGTGTATTTGAATTTGAAAGTTTTAGGCCCATCACCAAATAAGAAAAAGCAACCTCAATTTTTCAAATGAAGAACTTTTTCATATCTCCTTGCCTTTAAATGATCCTACATTTAGGGGCACCCAAGCCTCTTCATCCATAGGTGTAAAAATAAACATCAATTGAAAATTTCAATTGATAGAAGTTTTATTAACTTTTCATAAACAATCCAAATTTGCAAGTTTGTGTAAGTGTATGTGTTTTGTGTGTTTTACACAAGATTTAACTTATTTTATGAAGAATGGAATGAATTTACACAATTTCGTGCTTGCAATTACATGTCCAAATTTATACATTTATATTCATATATACAAAAATGTAGTTGAAAATTATACATTTACACATGAGAGGTATATATAATTTTTGAAATACATTTAATAATTACCCAATTGGTATTTTGAAAACCATATAGACAAATAATATTGGTAAAAACTTGAATTTTTTTGGGTTGTTGAACTAAACATAATAAATCCCAATTCAAAGATTAAGTTAGGATGTCCTAAAGGCTAGTTCAAAAATATTATGCTAGAGTCATTAAGAGGCTTGATTTTAGAAGGTGAAGGTATTAGTGTAGGTGATGGATCATCATTGGCTCCTATCCACACAGACAATTTTGGTTCATGTCAACTGTGTCAAGTCAGACCAACCATGTCAATTTTGACAATGATGCAACCTAATGTCATGTTGATTTAAGTTGAACACGACGTCAACCTATGTTAACCTAATAATTTCTTAATTACCCCAATGACAACCAAGATTTAGGCACCACATAATTTTGAGGAATGGGTCGATTGGGTGGACTTCGATCCAAATCTATATGGTAATTGAAATTTAATTGCAAAACAAAAGAATCCCAACCATTAAAATTTTGTGATAGGTGCGTCACACTAATTGGAGTCATCGCCACCACTCTTTGTTACTACTTATTTTGAAATATTCTTAGAATATTTTGAACAAATTTTTAAAATTATTTTAATATTAAAAAATATTTTATTATTATTATAATTTTTAAAAATCATTTTCAAATATTTTGAAGTTTTTTTTTAAAAAAAATTGCTTGATGGCATTGGTTACAATGCTTAAAAAATGTTTTGCAAAATTTTTATTCATTATATTAATTTCAAATTTATTCACATTTTCTCATCATATATTATGAATATAGTTGTATGAATAAATCAAAAAATTTCAAAAGGTCAAACCTAAATTACCATTTTAAAACATGAAAAATCAAACATTAATTACACTTGTCCTAGCTCTTATTAGTGTGGATAGACCTAATTTAGACAAAGTTTACTAGAGTACAATGGACCTATGTTCTTACCCTCATAATCATCAAAGTTGAATCCCAAAAACTAAGTTCGTGTGATAATCCAGATTGTCTAGATGTGGCAATTGAATTTTGATCACCATCTTTATTATCAAAAAAAATTTATTTTTTTAATAAAAATTTAAAATTGAAATCCAATTGCTACTTGGACCAAGGTGTTACAATTATCTAGACCCTAGCAATGCATGTGATGATCAAATTTTTGTTTCAGAAAAGAAAGAAATTCAACTAGGTGAAAACCTGAAATAAGGAGTCTGGGGTGCCAAAGTTTAAATCCTTTTCAAGGTTATCATGGTCTGCTTTCACTGGTTTCACCCTTTCATTAGATCCCCCAAATATATATGCTCCCTTCATACAATTTGAGACCAAAATAAGTTTTTGAATAAAGGGAATAATTAAACATGGATCCAAATTATGGATCCAACTTGAGAGCAATTTATGATTAAATAAAATATTAGGCTGGAATTTCACAAGTAGAGAGATCATTCGGTGTGGTCTGGTTTAACTAGATTTTCATGCATGGCCAATATCCCCCCCAAATTTATATATGACATCAAATGAATATTTGAGACCAAAAATTAAGTTTTCACTATAAATGAAAATAATGAAAGATGGTATTTCAAACCGATCTGTACTTGAAGTATATAGGCTGCGAATTGCAAGTAGAGAGGTATGATGTTTGGGGGACGGTGGGGGGGGGGGTTTGGGAATATATATGAATACATATTTATAGTGAAATATAGATTCATATTTATATATGACCTTAATGAATATTTGGGACCAAAATAAAAGCTTTTACCATAAATGAAAATAATTAAAGGATGGGATTCCAAATGGATGGGGAGTTACTTGAGAGCAAAGTGATGAAATGAATGAGCTTGGGAATTGCAAGTAGAGAGAGGTATGTATAATGATGTGGTTTGGGGGATCAGAAAAAGAAAAAGTAAAAGAAAGGTCATGACTCATGAGGAGACATGGGCAGTGCCAGTCGGAAGGTGGCTGCACTCAGTCCGTCACATCGTCAGCCAGTCAGTCGGTCAGGGAGGGCCACAGAGTGAACCAGCACCTACCACCAGTTGGCCGTTCTGTCCATAGGATGGGTTGCGTTTTTTCATCCGGCTCTTGACCTTACGTTTACCAACATTGTACCACAGTTAACCTTTTTTGGCTGCTGACCTTTGACCCTTTTTTTTTTTTTTGGGCCCTTTTTTTTCTCAACCCTGGCTTCCATATTACCCTCCCACCTTGCTACCTTATCGACCTTGCTACTCACTGACCTACATCTAGCCCTATCTACCAACTAACCCTCAACCCCCTACCTACCTACCCTCTATCTCTTCTTGGTTAAGCTTTAGTACTTTTCGGCAAAATTTCTATCTCTTCTTAGTTAAACATTTATCTCTTAACAAAACCTTTCTCTTCCTAATAAAAACTCTATCTTTCAAGAAATGTTTTATATTTTTTTTGACAATGCTTTTATTTATTCCTTGCTAAACATTTTTTTTAGTAAAACCTTTTTAATTTTTAGTTAAATCTTTACCTCTCTACAAAACCTTTATTTAATCCTAGTTAAACCTTTACATGTCAATAAAACCTTTTTATTTCTTAGCAAATCTTTTATATTTCCTAATTAAGCATCTGCCATTTTGCAAAACCACTTTACTTTCGAACTAAACTTCTATCTCTTAGCAAAACATATATCTCTTCCTCATTAACCTTTTACCTTTCAACAAAACTTCTTTATTTCCTAGTTAAATTTCTATTTCTTAACTAAACCTTTATTTTTCATTTGGTAGTAAAAATCATATTTATTCATTAAGACTATGAATTAACATTCAATGGGCATAAAGGTTGTTTATATTATAACACTACAACCCAAACTTAATCTACACCATATCTTTAATATTTCCATTAACCCCAATATATCATATAAATTAAAATTAATCATGAGCGATTCGACAATTTCTTGCAATGCACAACTAGCAAGATGATGATATAACACATTATGTGTATGTATTGGACATTGCTTCAAAATCCATAATTGACATAAAAAAAAGGCTTTTGAGGGATATTCCAAAGTCTACCATGCACATTGAAAGAATTTTTAAACCAATATGAGTATTGCTAATGGAACATTTATGGTCTACCCTTGGATGTGATTATTATGTTTTTAAAATGGATTTGTATAATGTAATACCCACAAACAAAGGCATATGAGAACTACCCAATTTTACTTGAAGATCCAAGGGGTGTCAACCCCATCCAAGAATACAATACTTGCATCAACCCTAAGTTGACACCATGTTTAAAATTGTTTGGGGTCCCAAAACCAACACCTACTTTCATGACCCACATGAGGGTGTTATGTTAAAATATTGATTTGTCTTATGCAATACTTGCACATGGGTGCATATTGGGTAACTGAAGCCCAAATCCTAGAATGCAATACTCACATATGAAAAAAATGTCATTCAAATACAATACATTTTAGCAATTAATGCATATTTTGTAACCCAAATGTAAGTTTTTTTTTTTAAATATAATTTTTATTCTTTTATTTTATTTTTAAAAATCCTATATTCTTTATCTTCTTTTTAAAAAAATCTTCTATTTTTTCTTCCAAACTTTTTTTCTTTTTTTTCTTTTTATAATTTCTTTTAATTTTTATTTTTCCTCTTAAACTCTTATGATCTTTTTCTTCTTAGATTCTAGTTTCTTAAGCTTTTTTATCTTCATCATTTTTGTTTTCATTGAAGATGCTTATTTTATGCCCAACATTTGAATATTGCACGAATTGTCCAAAAAATCAATGAACATTTGCCTCCCATGTGTGTATTATAGGGTTGGTCCAAGAATAACCCACATTTTATTGCAACGTTGAATTAAAAAACCAATGTTTATTTTGTGGTCTCTATGTAAGTATTACACATTTGGTCACATCTAATATAATCATTTTTATAATTAGATATGAGTATTACAAATTGGACTTTATGTTTATTAAGGTTCTTTTAGTGCAATATGTCTCAAATCCATAGTTATTATTTTAAAAGAAATTTTCAATAAGGTATTGATGCAATATTCACATTCAAGGCATGGAAACACAATATAAATGTGAAGTTAAAATTGAAATAAGGCAATAGTTACATTTATTGATGCAAATACCACATCCATCAAAATTAAAGAAAAGTGTCCAAAAATGCATCTAAAAATGCATTCCAAAAATTGTTCAAAAAATGGAAAACATAAACTCCATGCCATTCTTTAAACCAAGGAAACTCAAGTAAAATATATATGCTACTCCTTGGCCTTAGAAAATCCCTTTCTAAAACTACTATCATCATCCACTATGTTATGTGCTAACTAATAAATTGTTACCATCATAACCACAAGATAACATGTTGATAAGTTTAAAATTGATGTTACTAGTCCAATTGGAGTTGAATGACATTGGCTACAAATTGGTCTTTCGTAATTGCGTAAAGACTACATCAAACACATAATACACAATTACTATGCAAGTTTGAAAAGTGTACACTGTATATATATCTTTTGTACTCGAGTACCTTGAGTAAAAGCTCAAAAAAAAACTTCACCAAAGGTTTAGTACCTTGAACTTTGCTTGTGTGATGGATTGAAGATGATCAAATTTAGTTGTAATTTTTGTCCAAACCCAAGTAATCACGTTTTGTTCATTCCATGCATTAGATTGAAAGGGCATAACTAAGAATGCACAAATTCATTACATTATGATCTTATTGACATGCCAATTTCATTGGGCCCTTTTCACAAGTAGAAGGGCATTCTAATTTAACTTTTTCCACAATGAAGTTATGTTCTTATTTTAAGTGCATAATCAACAACCAGTTTGCAAAATAAAAAACTTAACATGTCCTAACCTTACAAAAGGGTCAAAACACATAACTAAGAGCCAAAAAAGGTGTCAAATGTTAAACATAATTAGTTCAAAATCAGAATGTTTTTTTTATTACCATTTAAAACCATAGTAATCATGGCAAGTTAGTCTTTTTTCCCTCATATAAATGTCAAGGAATTTAGAGTAAAAATTCATTTGATCCAATTTTAAATTTTGATTTTAATTTAGAACCTTTGAAAATGTACACCTATTGTTTGAAATAAAGTCAATTTGCAAAAGACTATCAAGAGGACTCCTATAATAAAAATATATTCATTGAAAAAAATATAAATGATAAAAATATATTAGCCACATTCAAAAAACACTCATACTTTTAAACATGTGGAATTCTAAATTTTTAAAAATTGAAAGAATGTTTCAAAATTGCTTTAAATTTTGATAAGAGCTTCAAAAGTCTTTTACCACATATAAATGGTTTATAATGTACATGATGTATTAAGAAAAGTTATAGTTTAGAATATAATAAAACTAAAGAATGTGAAAATTTAATTTTTGGTGATGACTTAAAATTTTGATCATTTTTCAAGATGAAACATTGAATCCTCCAACTTCACATTAGTTAGAGCTATTGGTTGCACGTGACCATCCACATCTAATGGAACAAAATGTCATTCACTTGTTGTAACTTTTATTGTTATAAGAACTTTTTTCAATGTTAAGAAATGGTGTCACTTAGCATTGACACAATTTCTTGTAAGGTAACATGGTCCAAGGCAGAGTGATAACAACAAATGACAATTGTAGCCTACACAACAAAAAAAAATTTAAATAAAAAAATGATGATGGTAATAATTGTTCACCATTTGTCAAAATAGACACAAAAACAAGAAAAAAATTAGAGGGATAAAGAAACATAGACCAAAAATAGGATTTTAAAAATAAATAAATAAATAAACTCATAAAAAAACTTAAAAAAGAGACCAAAAATAAACACAATCCTAATAGAAAGTTTAATCTTCTTCTTCCTCTTTTATTTCTTCTTCTTTAATTTTTCTCTTCTCCATTTCTTCTTTTTCTTTGATTTTCTTTTCTTTTCTTCCACTTCCTTAGTAATTTCTTTTTATTTTTCTTCCTTGAGGGTCAAAGTATGGTCGGGGTATCCAAAAGGACTATCTCATTTTATATTCCTTGGACCCCTTCACTTAAATATGTTATTGAAACTTAATGACACATTCATATTGAAAGTTCAATTTTATTCATAAATAAATATATTACGAAGGTACTATTCTATGCATAGAATGTCAAATTTGAACAACTTTAAGAATTCTTACTAAGTCCTTGAAAAAATCCAAGACTTTGTTTCATGAGACAAAAAAAAGGTTCAAAAACTCATAAGGAATGTTTGAACAACTTTTTTTGGTTCAATATTTTTACCACAAACACTTTATGTGTTAATGTGTATGAAGCGTATGAATGTGACTAGAACCAAATACCCTATTATAATGTTTTTTTTTTTAAAATCAGAATTTTGGGCCATTGATAGAACATGGCCCACATTGGATAAATTTTATTATTCTCATTTTCATAAGTAAAAAAAGTAGATACTATAGAGGCTTATATAAAACTTGGAACAAAATTGTTTCATTTGATGTGAGAAAGAAAGGTGAAATGTAATATAGTGTTAAGCCCACCTAGTGAATTCCCGAATGTTTTTAGGTACTTGATTGAAAATCAATACATATTTGAACACCTCAAATCTATTAGTGTTTAATGACAAATAGTCACTTTAAAACAAATGGAAAAAGGTTAAGCAAATAGCCCACCACTTTCTTTTAAGGAAAATAAGTAAATAAAAATAAACAATTTTGCAACATTTCCAAAGTTTGTAATCACAACAAGTGGGAATAACCACATCAACACACTTTGCAAAACCAAAACTTGGGCAAAAACATAATTTACTTCATGCAAAAAATTTCAAAAATGCCAAAATACATACCAATCATATCAAAAACAAAGATCAGAAAAAAGATACTTCAAACTTCCCCAAAGAAGATTTCAAGTTTGTTAGAAAACAATGGGGTCCTCAAAAAAAAGAAAATTCCAAAAAAGCCTCTTAAATTCCAAATTATCCAACCTTATCCTACATTTAAAACAAAATTCAAAAGCAACAGCTGAATTTTTGGTTCTATTGATAAACAACTTTTCAAAATCGATAATGATCTAAAACCGGTATCCTAAAATTAGTAGTAACCTAAAACCGATAGTAATCTACAATTGGTAGTATCCTAAAATTGGTAATAACCTAAAATCAATAGTATCTTAAAATTGGTTCTAACCTAAAACTAGTAGTAACCTAAAATCAATAGTAATGGAAAATCGATTACTATCAAAAATTGATAAAGTTCAATTTTTGATACAAAATTACAACTTTTCAAAACTGGTCTAGAAAACGTTCTAGCCTTAATAAATAGGCCATAGGAAAAACAAAAAAAAAGGGGAATTTGGGAATCTTTGGAGCAAGTCGTTGAGGTTCATGTGATACCCCAATCGTGCTTGAACCCTTAATGTTTTTCTTTTTTCTTCATTTTCCATTCTCCATGACCAAAAAATCGAGGAAAGGAAACTTATTTACAATTCACTATCACTCACTCAATAGTGATGACATTCATGCCCCTTCAAATTATGTCAATTCCTCTTACATATGGTGTGTGCCTCCTTGCCTCCTCTTATAAACAAAAACAAACCTTTAAAATAATCTCAAATAAAACCCACGGGTGAAAAGATGTTGATGACAAGTTAAGGGCTATAGCTTGTCATCATCAAACATCCTTTACAAAACAAAAGATAGAGAGGGAGAGGCAACATACCTAAAAACATGTCAAAGCAAATTGCAATATTAAAACAAAGTGCAACCTCTCCTCCTATAAACAAAACAAACCACATAAAAAAAAATCTCAAAAAAAGCACAAAAAAAAACGACGACAACAAGCTATAGTTGTTGTCATCATCAAGCATCACCCACAAAACAAAACACAAAGAGAAAAGGTGATGTACCTAAGGATACATCAAAGCAGAACACAACATTGGAGCAAAGCACAATGATGGAAGCCTTTTGGGGGAGAAGCATAATGAGAAGGAACGTCAAAGCAAAACCTCCATCGAAGGTGTGTTAGAAGAGGCAATGGCATCAAATGAAGCTCAAGAGGTCAATAGATTTGTTGTGAGGCAGGTCGACAAGTGTGTGGGGAGGGAGGAGGCTGCTGTAGTTTGGAGGGAGCCACTTGCCACCATTAGTTTAGATTAATTGTTAGAATAGGTTAGTAGGTAGGTAGATAGATTTGTAGGTAGTTAAGCTAGTAGGTAGGTAGGAGGGGTCAGTGAGGGAGAAAGAAGAGGGAGGGAAAATTTTGAAAGCTGAGGGGAGGATGGGTCAGCCAAAGAAAAAAACATGAAACCCAAGTCAAGTGGTTTGGATTCATCCCAAAACGGCCAGAACGGCCTCATCCACAACTGGTGCACTGGTGGGTGCTGGTTCACTCCGGCCAGTCAGGGAGAGGCCACGGATGGTACAAGGAAAGAGGGAGAGCGGTTGCGGCAGACTGCAGCAGCAGCTAGCTGTTGTCCCTGTTGCTGCGGGCAGGCTTTTTTTCTCTCTGGAATGATCCGGCCTGTTGCACTTGATCGATCCCACTGTTGCCGAGTGCTTTGACTTGCATCCACTCAGCTGCTGCTGCTGCAGCTGTTGCAGCTCCTGCTGATCTAGCAAACGGGGTCCTGCATTGTGTAGCTCAACGACCTGACCTATACCTGATCTCTAGTGTCGACTGATCAAGTCTCCTTTCTTGCGCGCGCACTAGTGTCTCTCATTTTGATCAGCTGAGAGGTTTTTGGGTACTCAAGCATCTCTGGGTCTGATCTAATAATCTGCTGCAGGAGCCTGCACTAGATCAGCAGCTCCAATCTTCGATGTCTGATCTTTTTGCAGTTCCACATTTGGGGGTGAGGAGCAGCAGCAGGGAGGGGGGAATCAAGGTCGACGACAGGTCGACGTCTGACAGGCTATTGTCTTGTGGTCTAGTTCCGCTGGGAACACCAGGCCAATGTATAAGGACGACGGATCAAGATGCAGGAGCTGGTAGCTGTTGGTCAGATCCGGCATTTTTGAGTAGTAGAGGATGTGGTGGTGGTGGTGGTGCAGCAGCAGGAGTTCAGTTCCTGGCGACGGATGACGATCAGTATAATATTACAGCTGCTGCTCATGATTTCGAGGCAGAAATGGCTAACAATGGAAGACGGTTCGAATCTCCGAATACTGCCATGGTAATGCGGAATGCGAGCAGGTCCTTGACAAACACGGCATTGCTTGCGGCCTCTTGCAGCTCTCCTGCAGATCCTCTTCAAGGTTTGTAAATGTAGACTAGAAATTGCTTCTCAAAATCATATATTATTCATCACATGCTGCAGGTTATAGCCTAGAATAATGCCCTTCTACATCGTGGTAAGCTGCAAGAACCCTGATCTGCTTGATTCAGCTTGCAGGAGCATCTGTGCACAATATTAACTATATCTGTAAGAGGAAAACAATTCCTTGTATGAAATATTCATCATACTAGAATGGAGCAATGACTCTCTGGACATGAGATTAAAAGCTGCATCCTGCTGCAAAGAACTCTTCTGAAAATGTTAACTAGTGAGAGCACAAAAGCTATACTGGACACTTTTTCCGCCATTCTTAAACGTAGGTCGATCTAAAGAATGCGCGCAGCTGGTGCATTCGATCTAGAGCGCCGAATCCCAATGAGAATATCCTTGAGCGATTAGTGATCGTATCCGCGTCGCTGCGAAGAAGGAATGTCTGCATTGACCAACATCTATCCTACTTTGCATCTGTGGACAACAATATGCAATAGATCCTAGAATGGAGATTTTTCCAGATTGGTCCAGCCTGCACGTCACGCTGATATTTGATTTGGATCCACAGCAGGTCTCTAGATTGTGCGGAACTAGCTTCAAAGGCTGCTTCTTGTTCACAGGCACTGTCCCGGGCGCTGTCATGTGTTTGCTTTTTGTTCAATGCTTAACAATTGTTTAGGGGGATCGATCGATTGCAGCAATGTCTCGATCGGTTGGACAGCAGCTAGAAGAAGCTTTGGTGATGGGTTGTGGTCAGAAGCGCTCCTTCTATCCCACATTTTTCGAGGCCTCGGTGATCAATGAGCCCGGCGACGATGAGGACGCGGCGGCTGCTGACGACTATTCATGCCCACATAATAATGGCGAGCTGAAGAAGAGAAGATTGAGCTTCGATCAAGTGAGATCACTAGAAAGGAACTTTGAGCTTGAAAACAAACTGGAACCTGAGAAGAAAATGCAGCTGGCTAAAGAGCTAGGACTCCAACCCCGCCAAGTTGCTGTGTGGTTCCAGAACCGTCGTGCGCGTTGGAAAACCAAACAACTGGAACGCGACTACGAAGTCCTCAACTGCGACTACAACAAACTGAAAAGCGAACTAGAAGCTGTTCTTGAAGAGAAACGAGAGCTTGAGGCTAAGGTACTGATGCACCATTCCACACTAAGTCCATAGTTAGTCGCGGATCAGACAACAGTCCTGATCCTCCATGCTTCCACTCTTCCATGCTTCCTCTAGGATTTCTCCTTACCATAGCAGCATCTAAACCTCGTAGGACTTCCTGTCGTGGGGGGTGACCAGGTCCGATGCCTGAGATCACCTGGAAAAGCACAGCCTGAAGAGGAGTCAGGATGCGAGGCGGGAGACGTGTCCAAGGTCACGGATACTAGAGCCTGCAAGCATCCAGCTGCCGGCTCTTGCAACGAACCTGATCAGCTAAAACCAGAAAAGGTAGTTGAAGTTTCCAGGAGCTGCAGAGAGGACGTAAAGCAGCAGCCTAGGATCGGCGCCTCTTCTACCGGTCAAACGCCGGCCAAGACGTCATGCAGAAGGAAGGATGGGTCAGCAAGCCTAGACAGCACGTCAAGTGAAATTCTGGACGCTGAAAGCCCTCTCACCATCGACAGTACTACGCTTTCCCTGGCCCCGCGATCTGGAGATCATGATCACAAGATAGTACGCGACTCTGCCCAGAAATGCACAGACGATATGACTGCGGATCCGAAACCCAATATGGAATATCACACTGAGGATGATCTGTGCGGCGGCCGTGTCAGCTGCTTCTCTGATCCCCAGCGCATTGCAGTCAAGCTTGAGGATGGTACTACCGAAGTACCCTCCTTTCAGGATCATCAGGATTCGTGTAATTACTTATTGACCCAAGTAGATGAGCAAGGCGCCAGCTTGCCTGCAGCTTGGTGGAATTGGCCCATGAGCAACACAGGCCCTTAAGAATAGTCGAAGTCTACTCGCGCATGAGCTTCTACGTGTAGACCATCACCTAATTTTGTTTTCTTTCCTGCCACCGCGATATTCTTCTTGTTCTCTACCTGTTGCAGAACGTTGCAGCAAGCATGGATAAGGACTGGTGGGCCGCACTGCTGCCAGTCTGAATATCTGTTATTCGCTAACTCCATTCTACATCTTCTCAGATACTAGTTAGGTATACTCCGAGGAATTTGTGAAAGTGAGTGAAGTCGTGCTAGATTTCGTTTCTAGATTTAGCTGGGTACCCGGACGTTTTGCTGTTGCTAGTCATGTTAAGATGGTGCTACATTCATGGTACCCTGATATGATGTAACATCAGACCGCAGATCAAGTTTCAACAGAAACTTTCAATACCAGATACTGTTTTTTAGGGTTTGAATAAGACGTGCCGACTGCTTGAATGCAGCAGCTTTTTCAAGTAGCTGTGATCAATCACTAGGAACCGAGATCTCCCCGCACCGGGAGAAAGGATTTGCTTGCACTTGCCCAGGTTACAGTCTGCAGATTAAAATTAGAAGCAGCGACAATTGCGGAGTACACGTGGAGCGTAATAGAGTCCCATGTTGTGCACTCATGGATGCAAGTTTTATATTTCATGGGTTGTGCTTATCACATGTATGTAGTATCTGAGTTTCTTTTTCAAGATTTTTTCATAAATAAAAGTCATGCCTTGTGATTTGAAAGAATTTTCAATGGTTTAGTGCAGCACACAGAATGTATGAATGTGTACAATAGCTCTGGAAATGTTCTGTGTTTTTTTTTTTTTTGGCAGGGATGACCTAATCATATATGAGTCTGTGACTCCGAAGGTAAGTAGAGTTCTGAATATTCTAACTTTGCAAGTTGCAACTACTTAGCTAGGTGTTGAACCGGCCCTTCATGAGTACATGATGCTTGAAATGTACCAACTTGAAGGAGTGTACAGCAAGCTAGCTCTTCTACCAATGCACCTCGACTAGATTCCGGATATAGAAATTAGACCAGTTCTGATCTTGGGTTAAGTTGCAGGCGTGTCTTCCTGCTTGCGCTGTTGCCGGGACATCTAATTCTACAGGCTCTAGAAGCTGCTGATCTGAAACCCAGCTCTAGAAACTCCTTGATCTGAAGATTGTGATGAAATTCTTTTTGATCTCCGTGGAATCTCTTGGAGCTGCCAGGTCGCTTGTGAAACTTCTCAAGAATGAGTAAGGGCACCTTTCCATTGAATGGTTTGCCCCTTGTAGATTTGAATTTCAGTTTTGCATCATCACTTGCAAGCTGCACCCATAGCTGCAGCAAGAGCATTTAATGCTAATGGAAAGGAACCCTAGCTACACCCCTCTAGCTGCACCTTCAACTTGGGAATTCCATGCCCAATGGAAAGCAGCTGAAGGTGCTGAAATCTACTCAATGGATACTAGATGCCCTAATAGGGTTGTCATGAACTTGTTGGGTGCCCCTGAACAACTATATATCTTGCCTCACTGGGACATATCTTCTTCAGAGACTTTTTTGTTCACTCGCTAAATTTACCAAGTTGCCTAAAACAAATTGCAAAATGATTAAAAAATATGTGTTTTCTTTGATTTCCTATTTCTCAAATTTTTACAGTTTTTTTTCTTTCTTCAATATCATCAACTTTCTTTATTGGGTTCTAGCATGTAGCCAAAAAGTTTGAAAGGATTCTTACATTTACTTATTTATTTATATATTTATTTTTTAAAATTATTATTTCTTTTTTTCATATCCTGTTTAACCAAATTTGGCTAATTGTATTATGGATGATCTCCAGTTCAGTTATATCACAGATGTGAAAAAAAAGCCCCGGGAACCTTTTTTGAAGCTTCTACTTTTAAGTAAATTGATTTACTAAGTTGCATACATTAATGGACGTCAAACCTAGTCTAGCGTGGCCTGTGCCGTTGGCCCAAGTGTTACCACGTCCTCAACTGATTTTTCCTTCCAAAAGCTAGTTTTTTGAAATTTATTTGAATTTTCAGCGGCAGAAATCACTTTTAAATCAACATCTCCCACATTCCGAATCCAAATCTTACCAAATAAATTCCATTAAATCCTGCTCATAAGATCTTTCCAACAACACCAAAGGCACATTCCAATTCCTCTGAAATTTTCATCTACAATTTAATTTAACTTTCAGTGAAGAAATCATTCAATATTCAAGATCTTTTGCAGCACAAGTCCAAACGCCATGAAACCAAGCCAATGCACCCCTCCTCCTCCCTCCTCCTGGAGAGCTTTCCAAAGAGACCAAGAATGTGATTAGAAGCATCCTAGTTTGGTGTATTTCATAAGTACAACACAATATAAAACAAAACAGACAAACTACCTTGCTTCATAGATAGACTAGTATGGCCTGTGCTGTTGGCCCAAGTGTGAACCCATTACAAAATAAGGAAATTCGACATGTGAACATTGTTTTGCAATGTATGTATCAATTTTTTTAAATAGCCAAACATGAAAGGAAATCATGTTTGCATTGAATGGTAAGCCTTCAAGTGTTACCACGTTTTCAACTGATTTTTCCTTTCAAAACCTACTCTTTTGAAATTTATTTGAATTTTCAGCAGTAGAAATCACTTAAAAATCAATATCTCCCACATTCTGAATCCAAATCTTACCAAATAAATTTCATTAAATCTTGCTCATCAAGATCTTTCCAATAACACCAAAGGCACATTCCAATACCTTTGAAATTTTTAGCTACAATTTAGTTTAGTTTTCAATGAAGAAATCATTTTGTAATTAGCAACTTCTACACAGCAAGTCCAAACGCCATGAAACCAAGCCCATGCACCCTTCTCCTTGAGAGCTTCCCAAAGAGACCAAGAAGTAATCTGAAGCATCCTGGTTCGATGGATCTCATCAGTACAAAACAAAACAAACAAACTACCTTCCTTCATAGATAGATTAGAACTAATGGCCTAAGTGGAAATCAGCACTAATTTATAAGTGTACGCCAATGTTTGGCAGTTCTCTGTTTTTTCAAGAACTACCAGGTCCAATTTTCAGAAGATTTTATGAGACCTACACTAGTTCCTTTTTCCAAAAAAAATGTTTTCAACAAACCCAGGGAAGGTTTCAAAAAATTACAAAAAATACATGGGTTCAAAGTGTCGATTTTCCAATAGTTCATACAAATTGATTTCAAAGGTGGTTTTCACATAGTGGATATCAAAAGTTCTATTATTTCAAACACCCTCCCACTGATTTTGATAGTATTTTGCTTGTTATAACAAAGGATAATGTCAACCTTGAATTGCAAGGCCTTTTGGAACATAATGATTTTATTAACAAACTTGTATCAAAAATTACATGTGCAATGTCAATACATATGCAACTAGCAAAATTGAATAAAAAGGAATGAAAAAAAGAAAGAAAAAATTACTTTGTAATATATTAAAAACCCTAAACCCTAAACCCTAAAGTATTCAATGTTTTTGGGCAAATATTTAAATATGCCTTGTTCCAATCCTTTCTATTCTTCCCAAAAAGTTTAATTAAATTATACATTTCTACAAATATGACTAAGCAAACTTGATGAAAACAAATCTAAGGTTTTTGTAAACCTTCTCATCAATTATAACATACTTACAAGCCTTTAAAAAAGCATGGCCAAAACAAGTACCTATAAAACTTTCATCCAAACTTAAAACTTCACATCACACAATTGATTTAAAGGCGGATGCCATTACATTCAAATTTCATCCCTTATCTTTGACATATGCAATAAAAATAAAATTCAATTCATATTGATCAAACAATTGCCAAAGTTTGATTTGTAATTTTTGTTGCTTCAAACAAATTAATAACTATAACTTGTTTAGGCTACCAATCAAATTTAATGAAATTAATGACAAAAATAAATATATCATGTGCCCCTTGGACACCTATAAATAAAAACTTGTTGCAAATATACAATCTACCAATTTTGGTAAAACACATCCTTGTGTTTTTTTTCTCCACCAATTTAAAAAATATTTCATTAAAAAAATTGGAAATGAAAATAATTCAAAGGGGTGAAAAGCACATTACAGGTGGGCCACTTTGGGCACTTTCATGACTTGTATGTAAGGTATATTTCTACAAAAAATATTTCATTAAATTTTGTGTTTCATTTTTAGTGTTTGGGCTTAATATTTTGATTTTCACAAAGTTAATGATATTTAATATTATTTGAAAAAAGAAATAAATTGTAAAAGCTTAAATTCAAGGAATATTGAATATATTCACAGTATATACAATATAATAATGTTTATTTTTGGACTGCAGTAGGTTTGAATTAGAATTAGTTAACCAAAAAATGTCTAAAATGAAATTTTAAAAAATTACACACTTCACATCTGTTGTGGTCTTCAATTTGAAAGTGATAGTTTGTGAAAATGTTAATTTACCACGTACTTATGGTCATAACCCCCAAAAACACCCATTTGTGATATGATAATTATCAAACTTTTCACATGGCTCACAAATTTATTCCAATCATGTGGAATCACAATGTTTAATAGATACTATAAATTTCATAAACATTAAAAATCATTTCAATATTTTTTTGGAGTATATTTTCATTTTTTAGGTAACAATGATGTACATTTTTTTGCCACAAATATACTTTGGAACTTCACAATATAAGTTAGAAAAAGGAATTTCCTTCATAATTGAATTTTTTGTGTTATAATCTATTGTATTATGCAAAAATTTGAAAAAATATGCTTGAATATTACAATGGTTGAAGTTCAAACATGGACACCCTTAGAAAATTGTACAATGTGACAACATTTTTGGCCCCCCCGTAGTGTGCTTTCACCCAAGGATACAAATGTAAAAACAAACAATTAAACCAAAAAAAATTCACAATTGTAATGACAATTGATGTTCCACAATTCGAAGGCAAAGGTCTTGCAAAAAAAAAAAATTGTTGTTCATCATCCCTTTTGAAAAGAACTTTGACAACAAAAAAAATTAATATTACATTGTTTAACACATTATGCTTTTTTTTTGTTGGTTGCCTTTCAAAAATTTCTCTTATTAGACCATTCACTTCCTCCTTAAACTTTTTGACAATACATCCACGTGATTTTTAAAATTGTTATCTCATATGTTTTATAATATGTTATAAAATAATTTCTTTCTTACATGTTTGGATTAAAAATATGCACAAGACTAATGTAACAAAACAAGCATCTTATGATTTGAAGATTTCTAGCATCAACATCTTTCTCATCATTCACAAAAAATAAACCCAACAAACTGCATTCCTATTATGACCTCTCCATATTTTTCTTTGAACATGCAATTTTTGAAGGTTTGTTTGATTTATTTCTTCTTCATTCGCTTTTGTTGTGCCTTTTACTACATTTTGTTATGTGGAAAACTTTCATTCAAAATTTCATTTCCATATTATAATCATTGAGATAGATTTCATTTTCACAATCAAAGAATATTACATTTTCATTTTGACTTCACTCCGTTTTTCAACAAATATTACATAACATGGAAATGAAATAAAAAACTAATGTAAATTTTATCAAAACTTTGAGTTTAGATTTTAGTTACCTAATGTATGTTATGAATATCAAATAAAAATTATCAAAGCAATTACAAGCATTTATAATGAAAAATCATTGATTTTTTTCCCTCCTCTCTCCATTATATAAAAGATGTGAAAAGGAATATGTATGTTACAATGTATGATAGTTTTTTATCCAAGTGGGGTTCTAGTCTTGCACATGATACAACATGTCAATTAATTAAATAAGAAAAAAAAACATCTCTAATTAATTGCTCAAGAAATATCTTTGAAACTAAAACAAAAAAAGTCATTTCAACAAATTTGTAGATTTACATTTCAACAAATTGAAAAATGCCAATATGTGAAGGGGAACCATATTTGTTGTTCAGGTCGATTAAATGGTACATAAATAGTTAAAATTGAATGTAGAAATTACGATGAACATACAAAGATCAAAACATAAACAAAAGAAAAAAAATTCACAATCAAATTAAAACAAGAAATTAAAATTAAAATCCACCTTATGAAAGGAAATGGAACCAAGAAATACAATGGCAAAACACACAATGAGATTGATTTTTTTTAACTAGAAAAAAACACAAGAAATTACCTTGAAGCTAGTAATTGAAAAAGAAACTACAAAAAATTCTTTTTTCACACCTGCACAAAAAGGGAAGGGGGGGGGGGGGGGGGGGGGGGAAAAAAAAAAATTTAGATAGAAAAAAGAGGGGACCCCCCAAACATAATAAAAACACAAAAAAAACACCCAAAAAAA